>Ga0302202_10006900_pt1 | contig 11149 bp, 8 predicted proteins | sample II_Bog_N3_3_FD_194579 | JGI IMG/M metagenome (GOLD analysis project Ga0302202, IMG submission 194579) | Peat permafrost microbial communities from Stordalen Mire near Abisko, Sweden - II_Bog_N3_3 | ecosystem: Environmental > Terrestrial > Soil > Wetlands > Peat | place: Sweden: Abisko, Stordalen... | reverse complement strand
CTGAACCACTGATTTTACCATGCCCGTCGCCGAATTAAATCGCAAATCGGAAATCGGAAATCGAAAATCCGCCGAGGTCGTCGTGTCCGTGCGCGGGCTGACGAAAGTGTTCAAGGACTTTTGGAAACGTCCGAAGGCGCGCGCGGTGGATAACGTGGATTTTGAGGTTCGCCAGGGCGAGGTGTTCGGCCTGCTCGGCCCGAACGGCTCCGGCAAGTCCACCACCGTCAAGCTGCTGCTCGGTTTGCTGAATCCGACCAAGGGGCACATCGAGGTCTTCGGCCATTCGCCGCGCCATGTGCAGACGAAGGCGCGCATCGGCTATCTGCCGGAGGAATCGTATCTCTACCGCTACCTCAACTCGCGCGAGACGCTGGACTTTTTCGGCAACCTGTTTCATCTCAACAAGGCCGACCGCGACAATCGCGCGGAGCAGTTGCTGGACATGGTCGGCCTCGGCAAGACGCAGACGCGCGCGGTGGGGGAATTTTCCAAGGGAATGCAGCGGCGCATTGGCCTAGCGCAGGCGCTCATCAACGATCCCGACCTGATTATTCTCGACGAGCCGACCGCTGGTCTCGACCCGATTGGCTGCCGCGAGGTGAAGGATTTGATTCTCGCGCTGGCGCGGCGCGGCAAGACGGTGATCTTGAGCAGCCATCTGTTGTCGGATGTCGAGGACGTGTGCGACCGCGTGGTGATTTATTACGGCGGCAAAATCCAGGCCGCCGGCACGCTGAAAGATTTGCTCGCGACGCCGGACACCTTGCGCATCACGACGCCGGTGCTGCCGCGCGAGACGCTGGAAAAAGTTCTGGCGACCATCCGTCAAGACATTTCCACCGGCGAGGTGCGCGTGGACAACCCGACGCAGAACCTGGAAAGCTATTTTCTCGACGTGGTGAACAAGGCGCGCGCGGCGAACGAGACCAGCGGCGCGCAGTCCGGCGCGCGCGTGGCCGAATATCTGCGCGGCGGACTGGAAGCCAAGCCACGGACGGAAAAAGTTTTGGAGAAACTGTCACTGCCGCAGGTGGTGCCCGTGCCGGTTGAAACGAAGCCGGCGGCCGGGTCGCAGGTGGACGACAAAAAACTCGCCGCGTTGGCGCAAGCGGGCCAGCCCGCGCCGCAACCCACCGCCAAGCCCGCCGCCGCACCGGAAGCGAAGCCGGTGGATTTGTCCAAGGCGGACGAGAAATTGTCGGCGCTGCTGGGGAAACCGAAATGAGACACGAATTTTCACTAATTGAATTTCAGTTCGTGTTAATTAGTGAAATTCGTGTCTAACTCCTGATGCAAAGAATTCTCGCCATCGCCTGGTTGACGTGGAAGGCCGCGCTGCGGTTCAAATTATTCCTCGTCATCGCGGCGCTTTTGGTTCTGGCGGTCGTCGGCCTGCCGCTGGTCATCCGCGACGACGGCACGGCGCAGGGTTTCACGCAGATCATCCTGACTTACACGTTGAGCGCGATCACGGCGCTGCTCGGCCTTTCCACGCTCTGGCTTTCGTGCGGCACGCTGGCACGCGACATTGAGGAATGCCAGATTCAAGTCGTCGCGACGAAGCCGATTGCGCGCTGGCAGATCTGGCTGGGCAAATGGCTCGGCATCGTTTCGCTGAACGCGGTGCTGCTGGCGCTGTCCGGCGGCTGCGTTCTGGGATTGCTGCAATGGCGCGCGGGCAAACTGCCGGCGGCGGAACAAAAAATTTTGCGCGAGCAGGTGCTGGTGGCGCGCGGTTCGGCGAAGGAGGCGGTCAACCCGGCGGAGATCGAGGCGGACACCGAGCAGGCCTTGCAGGAGCGTTTGAAATCCAGCCCGGTGGAAACCGTAAACCTGCCCGAAGTGCGCCGGCAAATCCGCGAGCAGGTCAAGGGCGCGCTGCAAATTGTGCCGCCCAGCTACCAGCGAGTCTGGCAGATTGATTTGGGCTTCGCGAAAAATTATCTGGCGGGAAAACCGCTCCAGTTGCGCGTGAAGTTCAACGCGGCGCAGAAGAGCGCGTCGGGAACCTATGCGGCGCTGTGGCAGGTGGGCGTGCCGCAAAAAACCAAGTTCTGGCAAAGCGAGCCGATGAGCCTCGCGCCGGACACGTTCCATGAATTTGCCGTCCCGCCGGACCTCTTCGACGCGGACGGCCGGCTGACCATCACGTTTGTCAACGCGAACCAGACCGCGCTGCTGTTCCCGCTGGAGGACGGCATGGAGGTTTTGTATCCCGAAGGCGGCTTCGCGCTGAATTTCGCGCGCGGGCTGGGAATAATCTTTTGCTGGATGGCGCTGCTCGCGGCGATCGGCCTGATGGCGGCGAGTTTCCTGTCGTTTCCGGTGGCGACATTTTTCGCGCTGGCGCTGCTGCTGGTGGCGGTGTCGAGCGGCACGCTGGCGGAATCGGTCCAGTCCGGTTCGGTGGCGGCGGGCAATGAAGAGAAAGGCATCGCGGGTCATTCGATGGCGGACGTGGTGCTGATCCCGGCGTTCAAGGGCGTGCTGGCCGTGGTCAGCCTCGTGAAAAATTATTCACCGATTGACGCGTTGAGCAGCGGGCGCAGCATCACCTGGGGCGAACTCGGCTCGGCCTTCGCGCAAATCGTCCTGCTGGTGGGCGGCGTCTTTGCCGTGGCGGGAATCACCTTTTTCAACCGGCGCGAACTGGCGACCGCGCAAGGCACCTCATGAACCCGGGCGTCAAAAAAATTATTCTGCTCCTGCTCGCTGCGGCACTGCTGTTTTGCTCCGGCCAGTTTCAAAATTCGCTGAACCGCGACCGCGACACGCTCGGCCTGACGCAGGCCGCCGTGCTGCAAAACGCGCCGCCGCTGCTGGCGTTCACCACCGTCGCGCTCGGCGGCTTTCGCGGGCTGATTTCCAATTTCCTCTGGATTCGCGCGAACGATTTGCAGCAGGACGACAAGTTTTTTGAGGCCGCGCAGCTCGCGGACTGGATCACGGACCTCGAGCCGCATTTCGCGCAGGTCTGGGCGTTTCAGGCGTGGAACATGGCCTGGAACATCTCGGTCAAGTTCAAGGACGCCCCCGACCGTTGGCGCTGGGTGGACCGCGGCATCGAGCTGCTGCGCGACAACGGCCTGCGCTACAATCCCAACAACACGCTGCTTTACCAGCAGCTCGGTTGGATTTTTCAGAGCAAGATGGGGCAGAACCTCGATGACGCGAATATGTTTTACAAGGCGCAGTGGGCCGACAGCATGGAAAAATTCTTTGGCCCGAACGGGACGAACTTCGACCAGCTGCTCCAGCCGCAGACGGCGGAAGATTTTAAACAGCTTGGGATGTTCACCAACGAGTTCAAGCTGGATCCGGCGTTCGCCAAGTCGGTGGATGATAAATTCGGCCCGTTCGACTGGCGGCTGCCGGAGGCGCACGCAATCTACTGGGGTGCAAAGGGCCTGGACGCCGCCGCGAAAAACCCGGAAAAGGTCAAGGCCGACGATTTGATCCAGTTGCGCCGTCTCATCTACCAGTCGCTGTTGCAGGCGTTTCATCACGGGCGGATCAACGTGGACCCGTTCACCAAAAACTATTCGCTCGGCCCGAACCTGGACCTCGTGCCGCAGGTCAACGAGGCTTATCTCAAAATGTATGCCGACGAGACCGATGCCGGCCAGCGGGACGGCATCCTTCGCGCGCAGCGGAATTTTGTGCGCGATGCCGTCTATTTTCTCTACGAGGCCGACCGCGTCGGCGAGGCGCAAAAATGGTTCAAGTATCTCGGCGACACTTTTCCCGACAAGCCCATCGTGGAAAATGACCCGACCTCGCTGCCGAAAAATTTGACGCTCGACGAATACGCCGTGGCCGTGGTGCAGATTGACATCGGCGAGACCTCGCAGGAACGCGTGACCGCCGCCGTCCAGGGCCTGCTGACGCGCGCCTATTACAGCCTCGCCACCGGCCAGGACGACCGCTACGAAAACCTCAAGCGCCTCGCCAACCGCGTCTATCAGCGCTACACCAAAAAGACCGCCGTCGCCAACGGCCCGGAACGCATCCCGCTGCCGCCTTATGATACGCTCAACGCCGCCGTGATCCGGCGCCTGCTCGACCCGCAAACCGGCGCGCCCTACGCCGCCCGCGCCGAGCTGGTCACCAAGCTGGGTTTGCCGGCCGCCATGCTTCAGTCTGCCAACACCGTGACGAATGCCGCGGAAACCATTTCCACCAATGCCGCCCCGACCAACGCCGTTCCGCCCGCGACGCCGTGAAATAATTTTCAGCCGACTTAATTTGGCGGGGCGAGCGTCTCCGCGAGCTGTTCCCCATGATTGCCACCCGCCAAAACTCTGCTAACCTCCGCCGACTGTGACGAAGATAAATTCGAGTGAAAAACCGCCCGCCGGGACGAAGCCGCCCGGCGCAGGCCGGTTGCGCGTCGGCATGATTTCGCTCGGCTGCGCCAAGAATCTCGTGGACGCCGAAATCATGCTCGGCTCGCTCATGAAAAGCGGCGTGGATATTACCAACGACGCCGCGAGCGCCGACGCCGTCATCGTCAACACCTGCTCCTTCATTGACTCCGCGCAGGAGGAGAGCGTGGACACGATTCTTGAATCTGTCGAGCTGCGCGACGCGAACCAGCGCGGCCAGGCCGTCATCGTTTCGGGCTGTCTTTCGCAGCGTTTCCGCGAGGAACTTCCCAAGCTCATGCCCGAGGTGGACGCCTTCATGGGCATTGACCAGGTCGCGCAAGTGGGTGACATCGTGGGCAAGGCCATCGCCAGCCGGGCGGAGAAAATGGGAAAACATTCAACCGCCAACATTCAACGCCCAACTTCCAAGGGCAAAGTTGTCGGACGCTTGAATGAATTGGAAAAATCCCGCGACCTTTCCGTCCACGAAAAGGAGGAATCCCTGCGCGGCACGGACAAATTTGGAAAAACTAAAACCGTCGTCGCGCCCCAATCCGCAATCCGCAATCCGCAATCCGCAATTCTGGATGTCACCGCGCGCCCCGTCTTCATTCCCGATTTCGGGACGCCGCGCTTTCGCCTCACGCCTAAACATTTCGCCTACCTGAAAATCGCCGAGGGCTGCAATCATCCGTGCAGTTTTTGCATCATTCCCCGGATGCGCGGCTCGCATCGCAGCCGCACGCAGGCGGACATCGTCAAAGAGGCGAAGGCGCTGATTGCCGACGGTGTGAAGGAAATAAATCTCATCTCGCAAGATTCAACTTACTACGGACTCGACCTGCGCCCGAATCATTCGCGCGCGATTTCGTCGCCGGAGAAATTTTCCGCCGCAGCCAAATCGCTCGCGGCCGATGCCACGACCATCTGCACGCTGCTGCACGAGTTGAATTCGCTCAAGGGAGATTTTTGGATCCGCCTGCTTTACACGCATCCGGCGCACTGGACGGATGAACTCATCCAGACCATTGCCAGGTGCAAGAAGGTCGCGCGCTATGTGGACATCCCGCTCCAGCACATCCACGAGAACATGCTCGAACGGATGCGCCGCGAAACCTCGCAGCAATACATCGTTGACCTCATCAAGCGCATCCGCGCCGGCATTCCCGGCATCGCGCTCCGGACGACGTTCATCGTCGGCTTTCCCGGCGAGACCGAGACGAGCTTCAACACGCTATTGAATTTCATCCGCGAAACGCATTTCGAGCGGCTCGGCGTTTTTGCGTATTCGAAGGAAGACGGCACCAGGGCAGGGGCGATGGCCGGCCAGCTTTCTGACAAGGTGAAACAAAAACGCCGCGAACTTGCCATGCACGCGCAGCATAAAGTCGCCGTGGCCGTCTCGGAAAGTTTCGTCGGGCGCGAAATCAAAGTCCTCATCGAAGGCGAGGCGAATGAAAAACAATTGCATTCGGCCAATGTCAGTTCATGGGAACATGGCCTGATGCGCGAACAAGAAGCTCGTCACTTGTCACTCGTCACCCGTCACTTTCTTGTTGGTCGCGGCGAGGCCGATGCGCCGGACATTGACGGCCGCGTTTATGTGCGCGGCAAGCTGCCCGTCGGCGAATTTGCGACGGTCAAAGTCATCGGCCACACGGATTACGATTTGATTGCCGAGCCGGTTCGGTAGGGCGGCGCTGCTGCGCCGCCATCTGGCTGACCCGCGGGTCGGCCCTGCAAATTTTGTCTTGGTGTTCTTGGTGACTTGGTGGTTCAATCCTTGGAAATGGCCACCCTCGTCTTCGACATCGAAACCACCGCGCTGCCGCTCGAACTGTTCGACGAGGCGCAGCAGGAATATCTCTTCCGCGAAACCGAGAAGATTGACGACGCCATCGCCAAGAACGCCAAGCGCGAGGAAATCACGCGCTTCATGTCGCTCTGGCCGTTCACCTCGCAGGTCGTCTGCATCGCCATGCTCAATGCCGAGACCGGACGTGGCCAGTCCATCTTCATTGCGGAGGATTACGAGGACGCCGGCGACGCCGGGCCGGTGGAGTTCGTGCCCGTGGCGGACGAGACCGAACTGCTCACGGCGTTTTGGGACGTGGCCAAGCATTACGACAACGTCGTCACCTTCAACGGGCGCGGGTTCGACGTGCCGTTCATCTACCTGCGCTCGGCGCTGCTCAACGTGCCCATCACGAAGAAGAACTGGCTGGGCTACCGTTACGCCACCGAGCCGCACTGCGACCTCGCGGAGCAATTCACCTTTTACAGCGTGAGCGGGCGCGACGGCGCGGCGCGGCGGTTCAACCTGGATTTTTACTGCAAGGCGTTCGGCATCGAATCGCCCAAGAGCGCGGGTGTGACCGGCATGGACGTGAAGGATTTGATGGAAGCCGGCAAATTCCGCGAGATTGCCGAATACTGCCTGCGCGACGTCCGCGCCACCGTGGAGCTTTACAAAATCTGGAAGGAACGGCTGGCGGGGATAAAATAATATGAATAAACAAAACTGGCCCAATTCTGCGGATTTGGAAGCCCGTTCGGTGGATGCCAGCCCAGGGTTTTCGGCTGGCGGATAAAAAGTCAGCGGATGAGCCGGTAAATCAGGACGAACTGGAAAGCGGTGACGGCTAGGAGCAGCAGCCAGACGAAAAGTTCGCGCAGATGCAGTCCGCGCTGGCGTGGGGCGGCGAGCCAGAACTGGATTTTGGCGGAGCCGAAGGAGATGAGGTCGCCGTTGCGCAGCCGGGCGGATTGCTTTTGCTCCTCATTGATGGCGGCAAAGGCCTCTGGCGCGGTGCGCAGGATGAACCCTTCCGACTTTTGAAATTCCAAGGTGAGGTGATGATCCCAGACGCCGGGGGCTTCGAGGCGCAAGTCGTTATCCGGCGCGCGGCCGATGCGAAAAGGAAAACGGCGGACGATTTGGATGGCGTCCGCCGTCGAACCCGAAAGTATTTTCAGTTGGATCATCAGAATATCCGGCGGCCGACTTTGATCTGGTCGCCGGGGAAAATGGGCGGGTCGGGATCCTTGCCGGCCAGGATGCGGTTCATGTTAAGGGCGAAGCGGTCGCCGTTGGTCCGGATGAGGATGACGTCGGTGCGGTCGGCGAAGTCGGTGAAGTCGCCGGCGGAGGTGATGGCCTTGCTGACCGTGATGTCTCCGGTGTAAAGCAACCGGCCCGGCGCCTTGACTTCGCCGCTGATGTAAAAGGCGCGGTCGCTGCTGGCCTTGACGGTGACGTTGAGGTGCGTGACAAATTTGGGAACGTAAAGGTCGTGGATGGCATCCTCAAGTTCGCCAACGGTTTTGCCGGCGGCCTGGACGCGGCCGACATCCGGCAGGGTGATGGTGCCGTCATCCTTGATGGGTTTGTCCTGTGGCGGGTAATCGTCGGAGGGCAGGCCGGTAAAGGTGATGGAAACCACCTCGCCGATGTGTAGGGGTGGCTGGCCTTCACCGGCATTCTTTACATATCCGGGATTGTGCATCACGTCCGGTTTTTTTTCGGAATTGGCGCAGCCCGCGAGCGCGAGCGCCAGCATGGGCAGCAGCGTCAGTAGGCTTCGGCGGACGAGGGAAAATGATTTAAGTTTCATCGGCAAATTATAATTGTATGACAGCATCGGACGGCGGCCGGATTAATACTTTTGTTTAATCTCGGTGTCGCCGGACGGCTTGGTTTGAAATTCGGTGTCGCCGGATGCCGCGAGGCCGGTCTTGGCTTCGGCCTCCTGATCGTCGGGACTGCGGTTGTAATAGTAGTCGTGGTAGTAGCCGCTATAGTAATAGTAGCCTTCATCCTGCGACATGTTGATGTTATTGAGAACGATGCCGACGAAGTTGCCGCCGACCTTCTCAATCATCTGCTTGGCGCGGATGGTCATGGGCTGTGGATAGCGGCGGTATTGAATCACCTGCATTACCAAATCCACTTCGCTCGCGAGAATGGAGGCATCGCTGACGCCGAGAATGGGCGGTGAATCGAAGAAGATGAAATCGTAGCGCTGCTTGAGCTCGGCGATCATCTGCTTCATCTGCGCGGAACCGAGGATGCCCATGGAGCTGTTGGGCAACTTGCCGCTGGCCATGAAGTCGAGGTTGGGCACGCCGGTGGTTTGGACAATTTCGGCGAGCGTATTTTGCTTGAGCAGGTAATTGGTCAGGCCGAGGTTGTTGGTGACCTTGAAAAGTTTGTGGAGCGTTGGCCGGCGCAAGTCGGAATCAACAATCAGCACACGGTTGGCCGCCTGCGCGAACACGGTGGCGAGATTGATGGCGGTGGTGGACTTGCCCTCGCCGGCACCGGCGCTGACGATGACAATAGTATTGAGCGTCTCTTCCTTGCGGGTGAACAACAGGTTGGTGCGCAGCACACGGTAGGCCTCGGCGTGCTTGCTTTCGGAACCTTCGTCCACGAGATAGCCGATGTTCTGGGGAATGACGCCGAGAACGGGCGCCTGGAAGGTGCGTTCGACATCGTCAATGGTCTTGACGCTGGTGTCGAGGTATTCGATGAAGAAGGCCAAACCGATGCCCATGATCAGGCCGAACACCAGGCCGAGGACGATGTTGACCGTGCGGTTGGGCTTGACGGGAGTTTTGCCGGGTTCGGCACGGTCAGTGATCTGCACCATGGAGCTTTTGGGAATTTCCGCGTCGAGCTTTTCGGCCTCGATTTTTGAATAGAGCAGATTATGCATGCCGCGCAATTGTTCCAGATTGCGCTTGGCATCGTAGTAGGGCTGGAATTTGGCCGATTCCTCCATGTCCTTGGCCTTGGCATCCTCGACGGACTTGGTCAGATCGTCCAGCGCCGCTTTTTTTGAGCTGACCTGGCTGTCCAAGCTGGAAAGGATGCCGGCGATGCGGTCATCAATCTGGTGGTTCAACGTGTCAATCAGGGTTTGGACGCGGGTCACGTTGAGGTTGTCGGCGGCGTAGTCAATTTTCAGGGTGGCGATGCGCTGCTCGGCCTCGTGCAGCTTGGCCAGCAGGTCGGTCAAGGCACCGTCGTTGACTTGATTCGGCAGCACATCCCGGAGCCGGTTGTTGTCAAAAGACCTTAGCTGGGCGAGCCGGTTTGACTGTTCCATGTAGTCGCCCTCGTCTTGGATCATCTTGCTATGAAGGGATTGCAACTGCTCGGTGGTGAGCGAGGAAGTAAAACCCGGAGAGTCAGCCTGGTCAATGGAGATGCCCAAGTCGCGCCGAAGGTTTTCAATCTGCTGTTGGGCGGCTTGAATCTGGTTGGACTCGTCGAGATACTGGCCTTCGAAAACGTCCAAACCTTTGACGGTAGTTTCCCGGCGGGTCTCAATCCGGTAGGTTTTATAAGCTTCAGCAATCGTGTTGGCCAGCAGGGCGGCCTCCTTGGGGTCGTCGCTATAAACGGTGATGGAAATAAGCTTGCTGCTGCGCACGGGGGCCAAGGACATGCGACCCCGGAGGATTTCCATGGACTCCGTGGTTTTGAGCGTGTCGCCGTTGTAGTATTTTCTGCCCCACTCCACGTTCAGGTTGAGCGTGCTGACCACGTTGCTCAACACCAGCGACGAGGACATGATTTCAAAGGTGGTCTGGACGAAATACGGGTCGTAGCTCGTCTGTGACGGCGTGGGCGCATTGCCGCCGGGGCTATCGTTGACATCATTTTCGATCTTGACCTTGCAGGTGCTGGCGTAGGATTCCGGCAGGATGAAGGTGACCGCCGTGGCGATGATGGCGGTGATGAGAAAGACGGTGATGATGATCGCCTTGCGGATGCGAATCACGCGCCAGTAGTCCAGAAAGTGTAGTCTGGCTTCAGGCGGCGCGGGATTATTCAATGGATCCATAGCTTAAATAATAAGGGGAGCCTGTCGCAGAGCCGGCTCCCGGATTGGGGGTTCAAATGTCAGGGTTAAGCATCCAGCAGTCCTTAATAATTTGCCCCGAGACCGAGGTAGACCACGTTGCGACTGTTGCCGCGCTGGTTGATGGTGGAAAACAGCTCGTTGAAGTCGTAGCCAGCATTCGCGGAAAAGTGCCGATTGATCGTGTAATTGAGATGCAGCCCGGCGCTCACCGCGCTGTCCCCGGTGTTATTTTCATACGCGCCGTTCTTGTAGCTGGAGTATTGATACCCGCCAATCAGCGATCCCGACAGCTTGGTAGTGAGCTGATGATTTAGGCTCAAGGTGAACACCGAACTTTCCTGATATTGCGTCAACTGGCCGTTGGCACTGGGCGTGGACACGTCTGTGGCATTTTGACCCTGCGTGAAATTGGCCTGCACATAGCAGCCCGGCATATAGGTGTAGGTGACGCTGGCATTCGCATACGGTGACAGCGAGTTCTCTTTGGAAATAGGGTCATTATACAGATACGTTGACGATGCCCCCAAACTGACAGAGGCGCTTAAATTGGGGCTGAACTCCTCGGACACGCCTAAGTAGAGTGTGTGGGTGCGGTAGTTGCGGGCGTCGCTGTAGTAATTGACCGTCCTGATGTTTGGCGGATTGATTAAAACATACTGAGGCGCAATCTGCTCATTGCCGGTATAGTTCACCCAGGTGAAGTCATATCCGATGAAGCCGGTGGTTTCCGGCTGGAACTGCCAGTTGAACGTCGTGCCAACATCCTGTTGCATCCGGTTCAGCAACGCCGCCTGACTCGGATTGCTGGGTGAATTCGTGCCGCCGTTGTCGTAAACAACCAGATTGTTGCCGTAATGAGTGGTCGTGCTGAACTGGCGCGTCCATTCCGAATTCAGAGTGGCGGTG
>Ga0302202_10006891_pt1 | contig 11158 bp, 10 predicted proteins | sample II_Bog_N3_3_FD_194579 | JGI IMG/M metagenome (GOLD analysis project Ga0302202, IMG submission 194579) | Peat permafrost microbial communities from Stordalen Mire near Abisko, Sweden - II_Bog_N3_3 | ecosystem: Environmental > Terrestrial > Soil > Wetlands > Peat | place: Sweden: Abisko... | reverse complement strand
CCACCCTGCGCAAGGCGATCGCCGATCTGATCGCCGACGGCGTGCTGTTCCATCGTCACGGCGCCGGCACCTTCATCCATCGCGCCACGCCGCGCGTCGACCAGCCGTCGTCGCGTCTGACCAGCTTCACCGAAGACATGCGGCTGCGCGGCTTCGAGGCCTCGTCGCGCGACATCGAGCGCGGCGTGTTCCTGCCGACGCCCGAAGAAGCGATGCTGCTCAGTCTCGGACTCAACGAGCGCGTGTTCCGCCTCGGCCGACTGCGCTTCGCCAACGAGGTGCCGGTGGCGATCGAGCACGCGGCGGTGCCGCTGCGCTATCTGCCGGACTGGGAGAGGGTCGGCGCATCGCTGTACGAGGCGCTGACCGAACGCGGCCATCGTCCGACGCGCGGCCTGCAGCGGTTGCGCGCGACCCTTCTGTCGGAGGCGCACGCCGAACTGCTCGGCGTCGAGCCGAACGGCCCGGCGCTCTATATCCAGCGCATCGCCTATCGCTCCGACGGCGCCTGCGTCGAATTCACCAAGTCTTGGTATCGCGCCGACACCTACGACTTCGTCTCCGAACTCACCCTTTCGCCGCCGCTACGAAAGATCCGCGGATGACCGAAACGCTGACCCACATGCGCGCCGAGATCGACGAGGCCGGCGCGGCGATCGCACGCCAGCTCGCCGCCAACGCCGGGCGCGTCGAAGCGCTCGGGCGCAGGCTCGAGGCGCTCGATCCGCCGGTGCTGACGACGATCGCGCGCGGCAGCTCCGACCATTGCGCGCTCTATCTCAAGTATCTCGCCGAAATCGTCGCCGGCGTTCCCTGCGCGTCGATCGGACCCTCGATCGCGACGCTCTACGACGCGCCGCTGCGACTCGCGCGCGCCGCCGCGGTTGCGATCTCGCAATCGGGACGCAGCCCCGATCTCGTCGAGATGCAGCGCGCGGCGCGCAAGGCGGGCGCGATGACCATCGCCATGGTCAACGAAGTCGAATCGCCGCTGGCGACGGAGGCGGACGTGCTGCTGCCGCTGGCGGCCGGCCGCGAGCAGTCGGTTGCGGCGACGAAGTCGATGATCGCCGGCATGGTCGCCGGCGCGGCGCTGGTCGCCGCCTGGCGCAGCGACGCCGAGCTGGCGGCCGCGATCGCCGGTCTGCCGGCGCTGCTGCCCGCCAGGAGCGTGTCGCCGCCGGAGGCGATGGTCGAACGGCTGGCGCACGCCGACCACGCTTTCGTGCTCGGGCGCGGCGCGACCTACGCGGTGGCGGCCGAGGCGGCGCTGAAGCTCAAGGAGACCTGCGCCATTCACGCGGAGGCCTATTCGTCGGCCGAGGTGTTGCACGGGCCGGCGGAGCTGGCGCGGCCCGGATTTCTCGTCATCGCTTTCATGCCGACCGAAGCCGGGCGCGACGGCATGGAAATGACGCTGCGCCTGCTCGCCGCCGCCGGCGCCGACATCTTGCGGGTCGACGCAGGCGGCGAGGACGCCGCCGACCGGCTTGCCTGCCCGACCGCCGCGTCGCCGCTGCTGACGCCGATCGCGATGATCCACCGCTACTACGGTCTCGCTGAGGCGGTTTCGCGGCGCCTCGGCCGCAACCCCGACCGCCCGCGCAATCTGCATAAAGTGACGGAGACGGTATGATGACGGCGCTGGTCGGCGCGCGGATTTTCGACGGCGAGCGTTTCCTCGACGATCATGCGGTGGTGGTCGAAGGGGGTCGCATCGCGGCGATCGCGCCCTACGCCGAGCGGCCGCGCGCGGGCCGCGAGCGCGATCTCGGCGGCGGCCTGCTCGCGCCGGGCTTCATCGACGTTCAGGTCAACGGCGGCGGCGGCGCGCTGATGAACGACGATCCGAGCGCGGCGGTCGTCGCGCGGATCGCCGAGTCGCACCGCAAATATGGCTCGGTCGGCGTTATGCCGACCCTGGTGACCGACGCGCCGGAGACGATGCGCGCGGCGATCGCCGCGACGCGCGAGGCGCGGCGAAACCATCCCTCGGTGCTGGGCATCCATCTCGAGGGTCCGTTTCTCGATCCGACGCGCAAAGGCGCCCATCAGGCGAAATACGTTCGCGGGATCGAGCCCGCCGACATCGAAACGATCGCCGGCGCCGATTGCGGCGCGGTGATGGTGACGCTGGCGCCCAACCGCGTCGCGCCCGAAGTCATTCGCCGGCTCGTCGCGCGCGGCGTCCTGGTCTCGCTCGGCCACGCTGAGGCGAGCTACGAGGAGGCGCTGGCCGGACTCGCCGCCGGCGCGCACGCATTTACCCACCTTTTTAACGCCATGAGCCAGCTGCAGGGGCGCAAGCCGGGGATGGTCGGGGCGGCCCTCGACTCCCGCGAGGCCTACGTCGGCGTCATCGCCGACGGCCATCACGTGCATCCGGCGAGCCTGCGCGTCGCCCTTGCCGCCAAGCGGCGCGACCGCTTCATGCTGATCACCGACGCCATGCCGCCGGCGGCGGACGGGCCCGACAGCTTCCTGCTGCAGGATCGGCGCGTCGCGCGCGTCGACGGCTGCCTCAGGCTGGAAGACGGCACCATCGCCGGCTCGACGCTGACGATGGACGAGGCGGTGCGCTATTGCGTCCGCACGGTCGGCGTGACGCTCGCCGACGCCCTGGCGATGGCCTCGCGCTTCCCGGCGACGTTCCTGCGCCGCGGCCGCGAACTCGGCCGCATCGCGCCCGGCTATCTCGCCAGTCTCGTCCATCTCGACGATGAACTGCGGGTCAGGGAAACCTGGGTCGAAGGCCAGCCGACGCTCGCCGAAGCGGTCGCCTAACCGCCGAGCAAGCTCACGCTCGCGCTGGCGAATAGACTGTCCTGGCGCGCTACAATCGACTCTATCGGCTCAGCCTCACGACCTCGCCGGTGCGGACGCTCTCGTCCGCGGCGAAGACGATGCGCAACGAATTCAGCGCGTCCTCGTGGCGCCGGGTCAGGTCGACCTCGCCGCGGATCGCCTCGAGGAACAACTGCTGCTCGCGATTGCAGAGATCCTGGTGGCCGGGCTCGTCTTCGGTCGAGAGGACGTCGTCGGGCTTCGCGAACGCGCCATTCGCGTCGAGCGCCGCGTGGTGGATGCGCAGCGCGTTGGTCCGGGTGTGGGTGTTGTGGTCGGCGGATTTCGAGGTTGCGCCGGCGCTCTCTTGCGAGACGATCGACACCGAGCCGTTCGGCCCGATGATGTCCTTCACGAAATGGGCGGTCTCGCTGATCATCGGCCCCCAGCCGGCCTCGTACCAGCCGACCGAGCCGTCGTCGAACGTGATGTCGAGATGGCCGTAGTTGTACATCGTCGGCGCGATCTCTCCGGTCAGGCGCGCGCCGACCGCATGCACCGCGACCGGCCGCGCGCCCGTCACCTGGCACATGACGTCGACGTAATGGACGCCGCAATCGACCAGCGGCGAGGTCGACTTCATCAGGTTCTTGTGCACCTCCCAGAACGATCCAGCCGATTGCTGGTTGAGGTTCATGCGCATGACCAGCGGCTTGCCGAGCGTCCGGCCGATCTCGACGAAGCGCGACCACGACGGATGGACGCGCAGGATGTAGCCGATCAGCAGCGCCTTCTTGGCTTCGCGCGCCGTCGCGATGATGCGTTCGGCCGCTTCGAGCGAGTCGGCGAGCGGCTTCTCGCAGAACACATGCGCGCCGGCGGCGAGCGCCTTCAGCGCCATGGCGGCGTGGTGCTCGGTATAGGCGCAGATGGCGACGGCGTCGGGGCGGGTCGCGGCGAGCGCTTCGTCGAGCAAGTCGAAGCGCGGAACGCCGGGAAATTCGGCCTCGAGATCGCCGCGCGCGGCGGCGCGATGGGTGCAAAGGCCGACGAGTTCGAAGCCTTCGATCGCCTTGTAGGCCCGGGCGTGGCTCGTCCCCATCGTGCCAAGGCCAACCACCAGAACCCGCACGCGCGCTTCGCTCATCGTCTTCCGCCTGTCATTGGGGGGCGGGGTCGCGCCCCTGGATGCTTCGATGAATTATATACCTCTCGTATTTTTCTTTAATCTCGAGCATACCTCTTGTCCATATCCTGCCGCGCGCGCACGATCCATTCGGCGCAGATCGAACGCAAGCTGATCCCGGTCAACGATTTCGCGCGCGCAATCGCCGAGGCTCTGGCGGCAAGCAGCCGAAGGGCCAAGCAGCTGAAGGGCGCGGCGACGGATATTCGATCGTGACGTTCGGGACTCGCGGACCGGCCTTCGAGGCCGCGGCGGGAACGACAGGGCGAAAGGTGGCGCGGCGACGCGCCGGCGGAAGCGAAGCCGTGACCGTCGAACCCGACAACGCCGCGGCGCCGCATCCCGGCCAGCGCTTCGACGCCGAATCCGTCGATCGCAATCCCGCCGCGACGGTCGTCGCGATCGTTCTCGCGGCGGGCTTTTCCTCGCGCATGGGCGCGTTCAAGCCGCTGCTGCCGTTCGGCGAGCGGACGCTGATCGACCATGTCGTGACCAGCCTGCGCGCCGCAGGTGTGCGGCGCATTCGCGTCGTCACCGGCTTCAACGCGGAAGCGCTGGCGCCGGAACTCGTGCGGCTCGGCGTCGCCCGCGTGCACAATCCCGGCTACGCAAAGGGGATGTTCTCGAGCGTGAAGGCGGGCGTTGCTTCGCTGCCGCCCGACGCCGACGGGTTCCTGCTGGCGCCGGTCGACATGCCGCTCATTCGCCCTTCGACCATCGCGCGCGTCGTCAGCGCCGCGGCGTCGCGCGATTCGGCGGTCGTCTATCCGACCTTTCGCGGCGAGCGCGGCCATCCGCCGCTCGTTCGCCGTTCGCTGTTCGCGGAAATTCTGGCGAGCGACGGCGAGGGCGGCCTGCGCGCGCTGCTCGCTCGTCATCCCGACGAAGCGGGCGAAGTGGCCGTATTCGACCGGGGTTGCCTGACGGACATGGATCATCCCGGCGACTATCGCGCCCTGGCGGCCGCCTTTGCCGGCCATCGCGAGCCCGACGCCGAGGAGTGCGAGAGCATGCTGGACGCGGCGGCGACGCCCATCGCGACGCGCCGTCATTGCCGCGCCGTCGCCGCCCTGGCGATGGCTCTTGCGCGGCGGCTGCAGGCGGCGGGCGAGGCGATCGATCCGGATCTAGCGCGGGCGGCGGCGTTGGTCCATGACATCGCCAAAGGTCGCCGGCGCCACGCCGAGGCAGGCGCGACGCTGCTGCGCGCATTCGGCTTTCCCGAGGTCGCGGGGCCGGTCGCGCGCCACATGAGCTTCGCCTTCGACTCGGGGCGCCTCGACGAGACGGCGATCGTCTATCTCGCCGACAAGCTGGTCAAAGGCGAGGCGCGCGTCTCGCTGAAGCAGCGCTTTGCCGCAGCGCTCGAGCACTTCGGCGACGATCCTGCGTCGCTGGCGGGCGTGCGGCGCCGCCTCGTCAGCGCCGAGGCGATCGCCAAGGCGCTCGAGGCGCGCATCGGACCGCTGGGCGACGCCGGAGAATCGGCCGCGGCCGAGGAAGGCTCACAAGCGCGCGCGATCGCCGTGTGAGCTTGGCCTCAGTCGACGCCGACCATGACGTCGGAAGCCTTGATGACCGCGCTCGCCTTCCTGCCGACCGCCAAGCCGAGCTCGTCGACCGCCTCGTTGGTGATCGAAGCGGTGACAATGGCGCCGGCGGCGATCTCGATCTTCACATGCGCGGTGGTTGCGCCCTTGGTGAGCGCGATTACTTTGCCGGACAGCACGTTGCGGGCTGAAAGCTTCATGGTTGGCGCCTTCCCGATTTGGCGGCGCCGCGGACGGCGCCGGAAAGACCTATAGCGCCGATTCGCTGATATCCAACCGCATTGCTTCGAAATGCGCGACGACGCGAGGCTGCGGGTCAGCGCAGCGCGTGGGCGACCAGCGGCGCGGCGAGAACGTTCAGCACGCCGACCATCACCATGACCAGGCCCGACACCGCCCCTTCGGTCTCGCCGAACTGATGGGCGCGCGCGGTGCCGGCCCCATGCGCGCCGAGACCGAACACGGCCCCGCGCGCCAGCGACGAGACGATCGGCAGCCGCGCCAGGATCAGGTCGCCCATCACCGCGCCGGCGACGCCGGTGACGACCACGAACACCGCAGTGAGATCGGGAACGCCGCCGATGTCGCCTGACACTTCCATCGCGAAGGGCGTGCTGATCGAGCGCGGCAGCAGGCTCAGCCGCAACGTCCCGTCGAGGCCGACCAGCGTCGCCAGGCCCCAGCTCGACACGATCGACGCCAGCGTTCCCACCGCCATGCCGATCAGCAGCACCGGCCAATGGCGGCGAATGAGGGCGCGCTGCTCGTAGATCGGCACGCCGAAAGCGACAGTCGCCGGGCCGAGCAGCAGCGCCAGCCACTTCGTGCCGTGGATGTAGTCCTGGTAATTGTCGCGCAGCGCGAGAATGACGGCGGCGATGAGGATCGGCGCGACGACGAGCGGCGTCAGCCACCAGCGCGGCCACCGGCGATAAAGGCGCTTGGCGAGGCCATAGAGGCCGATCGTGACGATCGACCAGAACAGCAGATGGGCAAGCGGGTCAGTGAGAATCGGCTGAAGCGAAGCCATGGGCGGCCCTCCACCGATAGGCCCCGTCGACGACAAGGGCGGTCGTCACCATCACGGCGACTGTGCTGGCGAGGATGACGAACAGGATCTTGACGCCGGTCAGGCCGAGGAACTCGGGATGGTTGAGGACCGCCAGCACCGCCGGCACAAAGAACAGCAGCATGTCGGCGATCAGCCAGTTCGCCCCCCTGCGCAGGCTGACGGCGCTGAGCCGGCGGCGGCCGAGCAGCAGCAACAGAATCGCCAGTCCGGCAATCGGGCCGGGGAGGGGCAGCGCGACCGCGCGAACCAGGGCTTCGCCGGCCAGCCAGCAGGCGAGCACGACGCCGAGTTGCAGCCAGACGCTTCGCTGAATGAAACGGTGCGCGCGGGGCATGGTCGATCCGAGGGGTTGCGGAGGGCCCACAGATAGATTGCCCCGCAACATTCTGAAAATGAATTGATTGAATGGCAATAAGTCGATAATGGAATAGGCATGGAACTTCGCCCGCTGCGCGCTTTCGTCGAGGTCGTCCGCCAGGGCGGCTTCTCGCGCGCCGCGCGCACGGTCTTCGCGACGCAGTCGACCGTCAGCAAGGCGGTGAAGCAACTCGAGGACGAGATCGGCGCGCCGCTGCTCGATCGCGCCGGCCAACGCGCCGCGCTGACGCCGATCGGCGAGGTCGTCTACCGCCGCGGCCTCAAACTGCTCGCCGATCGCGATGATCTGCTTGCCGAAATTGCCGAGATGCGCGGCCTGAAGCGCGGCGTGCTGCGGCTGGGCCTGCCGCCGATCGGCTCCAGCACGCTGTTTGCGCCGCTGTTCGCCCTCTACCGCCGGCGCTATCCCGGCGTCGACGTGAGGCTGGTCGAACAGGGCAGCGACCAGCTCGAAGCGAGCCTGCGCGCCGGCGAGATCGACCTCGCCGGCCTGCTATTGCCGGTGGCGGCGGACTTCGATCGCATCCCGGTGCGGCGCGAACCGATGGTCGCGCTGGTCACGCACGACCATCCGCTGTCGACGCGGCCGTCGATCACGCTCGGCGAGCTGAAAGACACGCCCTTCATCATGTTCGAGCCGGGCTTCAGCCTGCACCGCATCATTCTCGACGCGAGCCGGCGCGCCGGATTCGAGCCGACCGTCGCCGTCCTCAGCAGCCAGATCGACTTCATCACCGAACTCGTCGGCGCCGGCATCGGCGTCGCGTTTCTGCCGCGCATGATCGCCGACCAGCGCCGCCGTCGCGGCGTCGCCCAGGTCCTGCTCGACGAGCCCGGCGTCGAATGGAGCATGTCGATGGCCTGGCGGCGCAACGGCTATCTGTCCGACGCCGCTCAGGCCTGGCGCGGCCTGGTCTTGGAGACGTTCGGCGATCGCTGAGGCCGGCGCCGTTCCGACATTGTCGGCGGCGACGAGATGCGTATGCTGTCGTCGGACAATCCGCCGCGCGGACAAGAAAGGCGACGACCGTCGATGAAGAAGATCGGTTTTCTCTCGTTCGGGCATTGGACGCCGTCGCCGCATTCGGAGACGCGGACGGGGGCCGACGCGCTGCTGCAGTCGATCGAGCTGGCGGTCGCCGCCGAGGAACTCGGCGCGGACGGCGCCTATTTCCGCGTCCATCACTTCGCGCGTCAGCTCGGTTCGCCGTTTCCCCTGCTCGCCGCCGCCGGCGCAAAGACGAAGCGCATCGAGATCGGCACCGCGGTGATCGATATGCGCTACGAGAACCCGCTCTACATGGTCGAGGACGCCGGCGCGGCCGATCTCATCGCCGGGGGCCGCCTGCAACTCGGCGTCAGCCGGGGCTCGCCCGAGCAGGTGATCGACGGCTGGCGCTACTTCGGCTACGAGCCCGAGGACGGCAAGACCGATGCCGACATGGCGCGCCGCAAGGTCGAGATCTTCCTCGACTTCCTCGGCGGCGACGGCTTCGCCGAGCCCAATCCGCGGCCGATGTTTCCCAATCCTCCCGGCCTGCTGCGGCTCGAACCCTACTCGGAAGGCCTGCGCGACCGCATCTGGTGGGGCGCGGCCACCGACGCCACGGCCGTCTGGGCGGCTGAGAAAGGCATGAACCTGCAGAGTTCGACACTGAAGTTCGACGAAGGCGGGGAGCCGTTCCACATCCAGCAGGCCAAGCAGATCCGCGCCTTTCGCGAGGCGTGGACCAAAGCGGGCCACAAGCGCGAGCCGCGGGTCTCGGTGAGCCGCAGCATCTTCGCCCTCGTCGACGCGCGCGACCGCGCCTATTTCGGCCGCGGCGCCGAGCCTCAGGACTCGATCGGCTATATCGACGACACGACCCGCGCGATCTTCGGCCGCAGCTACGCCGCCGAGCCGGACGCGCTGATCGAGGAATTGAAGAATGACGAGGCGATCGCCACGGCCGACACGCTGCTGCTGACCGTGCCCAACCAGCTCGGCGTCGACTACAACGCGCACGTCATCGAAGCGATCCTCAAACACGTCGCCCCCGCCCTCGGCTGGCGCTGAGGGCGGGGCGCGGATCGATCGGGACGACGTCGAGCGCGTCAGGCGGCGAGCTTCAGCACCTGCGCGACCTGCGCCGCGTCGAGCTTGACGAAATTGCCGATGCGGCGCTTGTCGCCGTCGGTCGCCTTGCGCGCCATCTCGTCGATGCGGTCGGTTCCGACGCCGAGCGAAGCGAGCGTGGTGCCGAGGCCGATGCTGTGGAGGAACGCCTCGAGCCGCGCGACGCCGGCGCGCGCCGTCGCCTCCTTGTCGAAGATGTCGAGCTCGACGTTCCACACCCGGACCGACCATTGCACGAAGCGGTCGAGGTCGTGGTGCAGCACGTGCTTCATCCAGGCGGGGAAGACCACCGCCAGGCCGGCGCCGTGGGCGACGTCGTAGATGCCGGAGATCTCGTGCTCGATGTCGTGCGAGCCCCAGTCGCCGACCCGGCCGGTGTTGAGCAGATTGTTGTGGGCGATGGTGCCCGCCCACATCAGCTCGGCCCACGCGTCGTAATCGGTCATGTTGGCGATCACCTTGGGCCCCTGCGCGATCACCGTCTTCATCGTCGCCTCGAGCAGGCGGTCGACGAAGGCGACATGCCGGGAGTTGGTGAAGTAGCGCTCCATCAGATGCGACAGGATGTCGGTCGCGCCGCACGCCGCCTGGAACTTCGGCAGGGTGAAGGCGAGCTCGGGGTTGAGGATCGAGAATTTCGGATAGAGCAGCTCGGAATTGAAGCCGCGCTTCAGCCAGCCTTCCTCGTTGGTCACCACCGAAGCGGTCGAGGCCTCGCTGCCGGCGGCGGGAAAGGTCAAAACGGTCCCCACCGGCAGCGCCCGGGTGAGCTCGCGCTTGCCGACGTAGAAGTCCCACACCTCGCCGTCGTTGGCGGCGCCCATCGCGATCGCCTTGGACGAATCGATCGCGCTGCCGCCGCCGATCGCCAGCACGAAGTCGAGCTTGTTGTCGCGGCAGAGGCGCACGCCCTCGTGCGCCAGGCTGAGGCGCGGATTGGGCTTGACGCCGCCGAGCGCCTTGAATTCGACGCCCGCCTTGTTCAGCGAGGCGGCGACGCGGTCGTACAGGCCGGTGGTCTTGATCGAGCCGCCGCCGAAATGCACCAGGATGCGACGCGAATGGCGCGCGACTTCGGCGCCGACGTCGTTCTCCATGCCGCGGCCGAAAATGATCTTAGTCGGGTTTTGAAATACGAAATTGTCCACGGGTAATCTCCTTTGGGCGGGAATTTTGAGCCGGTTCATACGCCAACGCGGCCGTTTCGTCACGATCGGCCGGTCCGCGAACCGCGACGCTTTGTCGTCAAGGAAATGCGATCGGCGCCGACTTTCAGCCGTTGCGCGCCTGCGCCCAGATCGCGGAGGTCCGCTCGATTCCCAGCAGCAGCAGGAGGGTGACGCCGACGAGGATAATGGTCAGCGCCGCGCCGGAGAAGATGTCGCCGCGATCGGTAAGGCCGAAGATGGCGACCGGCAGCGTCACCCAGCCAGGCGGATAGACCATCACCGTCGCGCCGAGTTCGCCCATCGACAGCGCGAAGCTCAGGCCGAAGGCGGCGAAGAGATAGGGGGCGACCAGCGGCAGCGTGACGCGGCGCAGCCGGTAGGCCGGCGTCGCCCCGAGGCAGGAGGCGACCTCCTCGAAATCGGGGGAGACGCGCGCAAGGCCCGCCGAGACGTTGCCGAACGAGAAGGCCGAGATCAGCACGAAATGGGCGATGACGACGATCGCCGTCGTGCCGTTGAGCAGCAGCGGCTTCTGGCTGAAGGCGACCAGCAGGCCGAGCCCAACCGAGACCGACGGCACCGCGCTCGGCACGAAGAACAGCACGCCGAGCGTGCGCGCCGCCCCGCCGCCCTGCGCGCGCAGCGCCAGCGCCGCCCAGGCGCCGCTGATCAGCGCCACCAGGCTGGCGACGACTCCGGTCGTCAGGCTGGCGAAAACCGCAGCGCCCGAGGCCCCGCCGCCGGCCTCGGCGTAGTGCTCCAGGGTGAAGCCGCTCGGCAGCACGCCGTTCCATTGTCGGGCGAAGCTCGCCGCGAGGATGACCGCGAGCGGCGCGAGGAAGACGACGCCGATCACCAGCGCCGCGAAGCTCCACACCATCGCCTTGCCCGAGCGCGACCAGA
>Ga0302202_10006882_pt1 | contig 11172 bp, 10 predicted proteins | sample II_Bog_N3_3_FD_194579 | JGI IMG/M metagenome (GOLD analysis project Ga0302202, IMG submission 194579) | Peat permafrost microbial communities from Stordalen Mire near Abisko, Sweden - II_Bog_N3_3 | ecosystem: Environmental > Terrestrial > Soil > Wetlands > Peat | place: Sweden: Abisko... | reverse complement strand
GGGCGACCCCTCGCCTTGTCATCCCCGCGAAAGCGGGGATCCAGTCTTTCCACTGCCTGTGTCCTCGGCAGGCGCTGGACCCCCGCTTTCGCGGGGGTGACATTGAAGGATCGCCGTAAGTTAGCGCCCACGGGGTCGAGCCCGACCACGACGGCGAGGAGGTTCGGAGGCGCCTCGACTCAGCGTAGGCCGACTTGTCGGGGCGCTCGCCCGGCCCGCGCCGCTAAACCTTCGCCTCCTCGAACGCCCGCGCCCACATCGCGCAGATTCCGGAGCGGACGATGTCGGCGAGGGTGAATTCGACCACCGGCACAGGCAGCCGCCGTTGGGCGATGAGATCGAGCGCCGCCCTCAGGCCGGACGCCTGATCGAGGTCGCACTGGCTGACGTCGCCGTTGACCACCACGCTGCAGTCCTCGCCGATGCGGGTGAGGAACATCTTGATTTCCGCCGGCGTCGCGTTCTGGGCTTCGTCGAGCAGGACGAAGGCGTCACGCCACGAACGTCCGCGCATGACCTCGAACGGGACCAATTCGATGTCGCCCTGCTTCACCGCGATGTCGAAGGCGCCGGCGCCCATGCGGTCGCGGATCGCTTCGATGACCGGCGCCGCCCAGGGCGCGAACTTTTCTTCCAGCGAGCCGGGAAAGAAGCCGAGCGAGCGCCCGCACGGCACGTTGGGGCGGGTGAGGATGATTCGGCTCACCTGACGCGCGCGGTAGAGGTCGGCGGCGTATGTCGCCGCGATCCAGGTCTTGCCGGTTCCTGCCGGGCCGAGGACGAACACCTGCGGGCTCGAACGCAGCGCGTCGAGATATTCGCCCTGGGTCGCGGTGAGCGGCCGGATCGGCGCCGGCGCTCGTTCGGCGCAATATTTGGCCTTGTACAGGGGGATGATCTCGGCGGTGTCCGCGGCGGCCGACCGGCCGTTACGACGCTTCTGCTTCTCGATGCGTTTGGTCACTGGCGAAGCCCCCAATTGTAGAGATGGGCGCGAGACGACGACCCGCGCGGGCGCCCAGGCGCGCGAAGCGGTCGAAAACGGAGAAATGGAATGGGACGATCGGAGACGATGGGGCGGAGGTCTGCGTTCCGCTGCGTTCGGCGTCTGCGCGATCGCCCATCGAGGCATTGGCTCCGGCCTGTCGGATGACCCCAGCGTCGATGATTCGTGCGACAGTTTGATTGCCGCCGAGACGATCCCATCGACCGCAAGGGCCTCGGGATTCAAATTGGCGTCAGTTGGTTAGCAAATGGTTAACGACGCCTTGGCGGGACGCGGGGCGGTTGGCTCGGGTCGAGCCTGGCCGTGACGCGAGCGGCAAGCGAGAGGCCCGCAGTGTCGGCGACCAATGCGGTTGCGGCATCGTTGGGCGCGTCCGGCCGGCGTCCTCCTCCGCCATGGCGGCGACGGCAATCACGCCGGCTTGGGCCGACGCGCGGACGCGCCTCTCTCGCGAGGGGCGCAGAAACGAAGAAGAGCCGGAAAGCCAAGGGGACGGGACCCTGCGGCTTCGGCTCTTCCTCTGCTTCGGCGATGGAGCTGTGGATCCCTCGCTGCTGCAAAAACGAGGCTATGCGCGACTCCGCCTAGGGTGAACTGCGCATCTTGTCGCAGGCATAAGTTGTACGCCGGTTTGACGACCGAGCCTTTACTCTGTATCACAGAGTTATCTGCAATCGGAGAAAAGCGATGGCGTGGGGACAGATAGTCCTTTGGCCGGTGGCGGCGGTCGGCGTATTCGCGCTGGCGATGGCGGCGCTGCTCGCACAGCCGGTCAAGGCGCCGCCGCCGCTTGAATCGATCCATTCCGGCGCGATGGAAATCCCGCAGGACGGCAAGCCGGACCTCAGCCGATTCCAGGCGCGCGACGGGACCTGGCTCGCCTATCGCCTCTATCCCACCGTCGACGGCGCGCGCGATCGTCTCGCGGTCGTCTATCACGGCTCGACGGCCTCCTCCGACGAGATGAACGCGACGGCGCTCGCGCTGGCGAAAGCCGGCTTCGTCGCGGTCGCGGTCGACGCGCGCGGCCACGGCGCCTCGGGTTCGCGCGGCGACATCGCCTACGTCGGCCAGCTCGAGGACGATCTCGCCGATCTCGTCGCCCATCTGCGCGCCGACTACGCGACCGCGCGGCTGACGCTCGTCGGCCATTCCTCCGGCGGCGGCTTTGTTCTGCGCGCCGCCGCCGCGCCGGTCGGCGCGTCCTTCGATCGCTTCGTGCTGCTGGCGCCCTATCTCGGCTATCGCGCGCCGACCAACCGCCCCTCGGTTGGGCCGGGGGGTTGGGCCGCTCCCGACCTTCCCCGCATCGCCGCGCTGACGATCCTCGGCGCGCTCGGAATCGATTGGGCGCAGGCGCTGCCGGCGATCGCCTTCGCCAATCGTCCCGAGGCGGCGATGGCGACGACCTCGCGCTATTCCTACCGACTGCTGATCAACTACGGGCCTCCACACGACTGGGAAGGCGCGCTGCGCTCGGCAGCTGGCAAGATCGAGCTGATCGCTGGTCTGGACGATGAGTTGATGGACGCGGAGGCTTACAAGCGCGTCGCAGCGCCGCTCGGCGTTCGGGTGACGCTGCTGCCAGGAGTGAACCACATGGGCGTCGTCTATCAACCAGCCGCTCTGGCTGCGATTGCGGCGGCGGTGAAGTAGGCTTGCAACCCAGGAGCGCTCGCGATGCTGGCAGTTGAAATCGTTGCGCACACGCCGCTCTGGGTGTGGGCCTTGTTCGCCTTTCTGGTCTACCGGGGCGTCGCCGGAATGCGCACGCGGGAGGTCTCGCCTTTTCGCGTCCTGATCGTTCCGGCCGTCTTCTTCGTCTGGGGAGCTTCCAGCCTGCTTGGACGGCCGGACGGATTGGCGCTGAATGTCGCGACGTTCCTCGCCGCGCTGCTGGTCGGCGGGGCGGCGGGCCAGGCGTTGGCCTCGTTTCTGCCGGCGCCGCGCTTCTCTGCGGCTACGGGATTGCTGACGATGCCCGGATCGCCGGTCAGCTTGATTCTCAACGGCGCCGCCTTCGCCGCCAAATATGCGGGCGCCGTCGCCTTGGCGCTGACTTCGGGCGGCGACGGCCACGCGACGATCGCCAGCGCGGTGGTGGCGATCGGCGGCCTGTTCGCCGGGCTGTTCTGGGGCCGCACGCTGCGCCAATTCCAGCGCGCCTTGCAGGCTGAGGGACTGTCGACGACGTTTGCCAATCTCGCCGCCCTCGTCGTGGGGCGACCAGTCTTACGAGAGGCGTGAGGCGGATATGGCCATCAGTCCCGACGAAGCCGGCGCGATGCTCGCCGATATCGACGCTGTCGTCGCCAAGGTCAAACAATCGCGCATCTATCGCCGGACCGGCGAGATCACGATCCTGTGGGGCGCCATCATCGCCTGTGGCCAACTCGTCAGCATGGCGGCGCCGCGCTGGTCGTTGTGGGACTGGCGCATAGCGGACGGCCTCGGCGTCGCCGCCACGGTCATCCTCATGGCGCGCGGGCGCTCATCGCAGGGGTTGCGGCTCCCCTTGCGCTTCCTCGCCGCCTTCGCCTTGGTCTTCCTCTTCGGCTTCCTGTGGAGCGCGGTGATCGGCCGGTTCGGGCCGCGCGAGCTCGACGCCTTCTGGCCGACGCTGTTCCTGTTCGGCTACGCGTTTGCCGGGTTGTGGTTCGGCGCCGCCTTGACGGCGCTCGGCCTGGCCTCGAGCGCCCTCATCGTGGCCGGGTATTTCTGGTCGGGCGGATGGTTCGATCTGTGGCTCGCTGTCGTCAACGGCGGCGGCTTCATCCTCTGCGGCCTATGGATGCGGCGGGCCTGAACCCATGGACGGGCTCGACGAAACGATCCACCAGCCGGTGCGCCTGCGCCTGATGGCGGCGCTGACCGCGCTGCCGCCTTCCGCCGAGGGACTCGATTTCGCGCGGCTGAAATCGCTGACCGGCGCGACCGACGGCAATCTCGGCGCCCACATCGACCATCTCGCGCGCGCGGGCTACGTCGAGGTCGCCAAAGCTTTCGTCGGCCGGCGGCCGCGCACCACGGTCAAGGCGAGCAAGACGGGCCGCGCCGCCTTTTCCCGCCACGTCGCGTTCCTCAAGAGCATCATCGCCGGCGTGTAAGTTGCGAGAAAAAGTGGCGCGGGCCTCTGCGCCCGCGTTTCCGCCGCCGCGCGGGCGGCCACGGAGGGCCGCGCCACTGTCGCGCCGCTGATCCGACCGTGGATTCCTGCTATGAGCAGGGCGCGTTCGCCGCCCAGGGAGCCGTCGATGTCGGAAGCGTTCCTGACCCATTTGCGTTCGACGCTCGCCGAGATCGACGCCGCCGGGCTGACCAAGCGCGAGCGCCTGATCGCCGGGCCGCAGGGGGCGCGCATCAAGGTCGTCAGCAATGGCGCGACGCGCGAGACGCTCAACCTCTGCGCCAACAATTACCTCGGCCTCGCCGACCATCCCGAGGTGATCGCCGCGGCCAAGGCGGCGCTCGACGCATTCGGTTTCGGCATGGCCTCGGTGCGCTTCATCTGCGGCGCCCAGACCCTGCACCGCGAACTCGAGCTGGCGATCGCGCGCCACCTCGGCAAGGACGACGCGATCCTGTTCGCCGCCTGCTTCGACGCCAACGGCGGCGTGTTCGAGCCGCTGCTTTCCGAGGCCGACGCGATCATTTCCGATGCGCTGAACCACGCCTCGATCATCGACGGCGTCCGCCTTTCCAAGGCGCGCCGCTACCGCTACGCCAATTCCAACCTGAACGCGCTCGAGGATGCGTTGAAGCAGGCCGATTCCGACGGCGCGCGTTTCAAGCTGATCGCCACCGACGGCGTGTTCTCGATGGACGGCCACGTCGCCAAGCTGCCGGAGATCTGCGCGCTCGCCGAGCGCCATGGCGCGCTGGTTATGGTCGACGATTGCCACGCCACGGGCCATCTCGGCGACCAGGGTCGCGGCACCCCGGCGCTGACCGGCGCGGGCGCCCGGGTCGACATCGTCACCGGCACCTTCGGCAAGACGCTTGGCGGCGGCATGGGCGGCTTTGTCGCCGCGGCGCAGCCGATCGTCGACTTGCTGCGCCAACGCGCGCGGCCCTATCTCTTCTCCAACTCTCTTGCGCCGCCGATCGCCGCCGGCTCGCTGAAGGCGCTCGAGATCGCCATAAACGCCGACGATCGCCGCGCGCGGCTGCAATCGCACGCGCGTCGTTTCCGCGCCGGGCTGGAGCGGGCGGGCTTCGCGCTGCTGCCGGGCGAGACGCCGATCATTCCCGTCATGCTCGGCGAGGCGCGGCAGGCGCAGGAACTCGCGCAGGCGCTCGATCGGCGCGGCGTCTATGTCGCGGGATTCTTCTTCCCCGTCGTGCCGAAGGGCGCGGCGCGCATCCGCACCCAGATGTCGGCGGGCTTAAGCGAGGCCGACGTCGATTTCGCCGTCGCCGCCTTTGCCGACGCGGGGAAGGCGGCTGAAGTTTTGTGACGGCGGTCGGCAGTCGGCAGTCGGCAGTAGACTCATCTGCGATCCCACTGCCGACTGCCGAATGCCCATTGCCCATTGCCCACTGCCCTATGGAGCCGAATCGCATGAAGGCCCTCGTCAAGCAAAAGGCGGCGCCCGGCCTGTGGCTCGCCGACGTTGCGAAGCCGGAGATCGGGCCCGACGACGTTCTGGTGAAGGTCCACAAGACCGGCATCTGCGGCACCGACATCCACATCTACAATTGGGACGAATGGGCGCAGAAGACCATTCCGACGCCGATGACGATCGGCCACGAATATGCCGGCGAGATCGTCGCTCTCGGCGCCGGCGTGCGCGGCTTGCGCGTCGGGCAGCGCGTGTCCGGCGAGGGCCACGTCATCGGCATGAGAAGCCGCGCCGCGCGCGGCGGCCGCTACCATCTCGATCCCGAGACGCGCGGCATCGGCGTCAATATTCCCGGCGCCTTCGCCGAATACGTGCGGGTGCCGGCGTTCAACATCGTGCCGCTGCCCGACGACGTCGACGACGAACTCGGCGCGATCCTCGATCCGCTCGGCAACGCGGTCCACACCGCGCTGTCGTTCGACCTCGTCGGCGAGGACGTGCTGGTCACCGGCGCCGGGCCGATCGGCATCATGGCGGCGGCGGTCGCGCGCCACGTCGGCGCCCGCCACGTCGTCATCACCGACGTCAATCCGCGCCGCCTCGCGCTCGCCGTCGAGGTTGCCGACGTCACCCCGGTCGACGTGTCGCACGAGGACCTGCGCGCGGCGATGGCGAAGCTCAGGATGGCGGAGGGCTTCGACGTCGGCCTGGAGATGAGCGGCGCGCCCGCCGCCTTCGATCAGCTGTTCGACGCGGTCGTCCCCGGCGGGCGGCTCGCCCTGCTTGGCCTGCCGTCGAAGCCGACCCTGGTCGACTGGAACAAGGTCATTTTCAAGCAGCTCACGCTCAAGGGCGTCTACGGACGCGAGATGTTCGAGACCTGGCACAAGATGATTGCGATGCTGCAGAGCGGCCTCGACGTGCGCAAGGTCATCACCCATCGCCTGGCCGCAGCCGACTTTCTTTCCGGCTTCGAGACGATGCGGCGCGGCGACTGCGGCAAGATCGTGCTCGACTGGTCGGACGTCGCAGGCGCCGGCTGAGGGACGAGCGAATCGTGGCGGCAGTTCGGATTCGACCGCTGACGTTCGGCGACGCCGCAGCGGCGGCGAGCCTCATCCGCGAGGCCTTCGCCGCCCAGAGCCGCGCGACCGATCCGCCTCCCGGGGCGCTCGGCGAAACGGCGGCGAGCCTCGCCGCCAAGCTCGCCGCAGGCGGCGGCGGCGGCGCGGAGATCGACGGCGCGCTGGTCGGCGTCATGCTGTGGGCGGAAAAGGAGGCGGCGCTCCATCTCGGCCGGGTGTGCGTGCTGCCCGGCTGGCGCGGCCAGGGAATCGCCCGCGCTCTGCTGGCGGCGGGCGAAGCCGAAGCGCGCCGCCGCGCCATCGCGACGATGACGCTGCGGGTGCGGCTGACGCTTGATGAAAATCAGCGCCTGTTTGCCGCCTTCGGCTTTGCGCCGGTCGGGCAGGGCGCTCATCGGGGCTATTCGGCGCCGACCTTCATGGTGATGGAGAAGCGGCTGGATTAGGCGCGGCGACCGGCTTTCGCCGTCGCCTTCACTTGCGTCTCATCCTGTAAGCGAACGCCCCCTCTCCCGCGCAACAACGCGGGGGAGGAGAGAAGGTCGCCGCAAGTGATCATCCTCCCCTGCGAAGCGGGCTACAGCATTCACACATCTCTGGCTGGCGGCCGCATTGGCCCGTCGCCGTCAAGCCGCTTCGCGGCTGCTCTCCGCTGTGCTTCGCCCGCTTCGCGGTGACTGCGCCGCGCCGATGCGGCGAAGCGCATCCATGGCCTTTGCTGAGCGAAGCCGGCCCGCAGGGCCGACTTCCCGCAGCAAAGACCATGAAAACCAAGAGCCTGAGCCGCGCGGAGGGGTCAAGGCTTGCTCCCCCAGCACTTGATCCGGGGGGAGCAACCCGCGAAGCGGGCGCGGCCAAAGGACGTCCGAAGGAACGCCCGTCTTTCGACCGGCTGTGGACGCCGAGCCCGGATCGGGCACAGCGGACCAAGACGATCTTGAATTGCGATGTGTGAATCCGCTAGCCCCGCGAAGCGGGGGAGGGGACCGCGCGAAGCGCGGTGGAGGGGGAAGACCCGTTAGCGGAGTCGTGGGGAGGCGGCGCAACGGTCGCACCCGCCCGCCTATTGCTGGCGCGTCGCCGTGTCGACCATCGCCTGCGGCCCCGGCTTGAGCGCGTCGGGGCGCCTGGGCGGCAGGGGGGCGTCGGTCGGGGCCGCCTGCGGCTGCTCGGCCGTGATCTGCGGTTGCGCCGACGCGCTGTTCCCCCCGAGGCCGAAGAAGGATTTGACGGCGCCGCCGTCGAGGAAACCGAACGGCGAGGACCCGGGAGCGCTCGCCGCCGCCTGCGTCGGCGCGGCGGCTGACGGCGCGCTCGCCTGCGCCGGCGCGGCGGCGGGCGCCGGGGCGTCGGCGACGGCGGCTGTCTTCACCGCCGGGGGCAGCGGCTTGCCGGAATTGTCGAGCGTGATCACGGTCGGGCCGGCGGCGAGCGCCTCGGGCGCGCTGGGGTCGAGGTCCTGGCGGCCGGCGAAGGCGGCGTTCTGGCCGCCGTCCTGATAGACGATCTCGATCGGCTTGACGCCCTTGGCGACCAGCGCCGTCACCGCCCCGTCGTCGCTCGCCTCTCTTTCGGCGACCGCCGCTTCGACCTGGTCGTCGCGCTGCAGGTTGGCGGGGCAGGGGGCGCTGGCGTCGACGTCGCGGTCGGAATGCGCGCCGAACACGTAATGCTTGCCGCAGACCAGCACCTCAGGCTCGGTCTTGGTCACTTCGAAATGGTCGGCGCCGTTCTTGATCTCTTTCCAGAAGGCGATGTTGGGGTCGAGGCGATGCTTGGCGAGGTTTTCGGCGGTCATGCGGAACGGGAACGACTGCAATTGGATCGCGCGCTGGCCGCCGTTGAACGCTTCGCGGGCGATCGAATAGATCTCGGCGATCTGCGCGTCGGTCATCGAAAAGCAGCCGGCCGACGAGCAGATGCCGTGCACCATGATGTCGCCGCCGGTGCGGCCGTAGGCGCGGTCGTAGGCGTTGGGATAGCCGACATTGAACGACAGGTAATAGTGGGAGTTCGGGTTCATCTGGCCGGGCGCGATGGTGTAGAAGCCCTCGGGCACCTGGTGGTCGCCCTCGCGCATCTTCGGTCCGAGCTGACCCGACCAGCGGCACATCGGATAGCTCTTGAGCAGCGCGTACTGGCCGTCGCCGTTCAACTTCCAGATTTCGAGCTCGGCTTCCTGCTTGTAGGTGCGGATCAGCACCGGCGCGGCCGGCGTCGTGCCGATCTTGTCCATCAGCGCCACGGTTTCGCTGGGAATCGGACGCTGCGAACGGCCGGAGTCCGCCTCCAGCGCGTCCTCGCAACCCGCCGCCAGCGCGCCCGCCGCCATGGCCAGGCCGAGTGCGAACAAACGCGTCCGCCAACCGTTCAATTGCTCATTCCTCTCAGCCTGTTGTCGCTTAACCGATCGTCGGTGGAAAGTCACGCGCGCGATTAGGCGCGCTTAACCTTTCCAGGCGCTTAAGCCGCCGCGCGGCCTGCGCCTCAGAGCTTGCGGCCCATGGCGAGAAACTTCTGCGCCCGCGCGTCGCGCAATTCTTCGCGCGACATGTTGCTGAGCTGGTCGAGCGCGCCCGCGACGGCGCGCCCCGTCGCCTCGACCGCCGCCGGCGGATCGCGATGGGCGCCGCCGACCGGCTCCGGCACGATCGCGTCGATGATGCCGAATTTCAGCAGATCCTGGGCGGTGATCTTCATGCTGGTCGCCGCGTCCTGGGCGCGCGACGAATCGCGCCACAGGATCGAGGCGGCGGCCTCGGGCGAAGCGACGGTGTAGATGGCGTGCTCGAGCATCAGCACCTTGTTGCAGGCGGCGATCGCCAGCGCGCCGCCCGAGCCGCCTTCGCCGACCACCACGGCGACGCTCGGCGTCCCCAGCGAAAGGCTGACGTCGGTCGCGCGCGCGATCGCCTCGGCCTGGCCGCGCTCTTCGGCGTCGATGCCGGGCCAGGCGCCGGCGGTGTCGACCAGCGTGACCACCGGCAAGTCGAAGCGGTCGGCGAGTTCCATCAGCCGCGCCGCTTTGCGGTAGCCCTCAGGCCGCGCCATGCCGAAATTGTGCTTGAGGCGGGTCGCCGTGTCGTCGCCTTTCTCGTGGCCGATCAGGCAGATCGACCGGCCGCGGAATCGCCCGAGGCCGCCGACGATCGCCGCGTCCTCGGCGAACTTGCGGTCGCCGGCGAGCGGGGTGAAATCGTCGATCAATCCCTTGACGTAATCGTTGAAATGGGGCCGGCCCTGAACGCGCGCGACCTGGGTCTTCTGCCACGGCGTCAGCGCGGCGTAGAGCTCGCCGAGCGTCTTGGCCGCCTTCGCCTCGAGCCGGACGATTTCCTCGTCGATCGCCGGCGAGTCGCCCTTGGCGGCCAAAGCGCGCAACTCGTCCAGGCGCGTATCGATGTCTGCGACTGGCGTCTCAAAGCTCAAGTAGGTGCGCATCTGATCTTGCACGGGGCGCGCCCCCCTCGGGCGAGGCGCGCGAAACTGGCGACAAGCGCCGGTGAAGTCAAGGCGGCGCGCCGCCAGCGAAAATTGGCCGCACGGCGAAACTGGCGCGCCCGGAGAGGCTTGAAGTCTCGGGGGATTGCAAAATCGCGCCCAATACCGACCCCGTCCGACACCGGCATCAAGCGTCTGATATACTGACTGAATGGCCGCACGAACCCGGGGTCGCGGTTGGTAGCGAAGCGAAAGTTCTTGATTCGCCGATATGTCACTAACGCCAATTCCTTGCAGACCCAGTCAGGTGGGGTCGGTGTTGGAAGCAATTTTGCGCCTTCACGTCCGGAAGGGGTCCCTGTTCGATGAATTCTGGACCCATTTTCGTCGCGAATTTCTAGTGGTCAAAATCTGACACTTGGTACCCGGCCGGATTGGCCGCCCAACGGCCGCACTCTACCATCTGAGACATTCGCAAGGCAGATCGCCCGATGACCGGGGTTGGCAGTGATTGGAACGGTAGGTTACTAAGCGATCGTTCACTACTTATGCGTACCACGTCGGAGCCGTATTGCTGCCCCCGCTGCGGGAGTTCCGACAAAATCATGGCTGCGCTCGGCAGATTTTTCTGGATCTGCATCCTTTTCATAGTGGGTGGCTGGGCTGCTTGCGACATAACGCACCCGACCCGCTACCTGCGCTATAGGCTTACGGTCACTGTCGAGGACAAAGGCGCCCTCAAGCGTGGCGAAGGCGTTGTCGAATTCGCCTACCCATCGCCTTACGAAACATTCCGCTTTTACGGAGGATATCTCTCTCCCATCGAAATGCGTGGTCATCCGATAACAGTAGACCTTGGCGACGACGGCTTGATATTCGTCACCGATATGTCGTCAGAGAAAACGAGCGCGCGTATTCTGCCCAGCGAACACCAAACGATTGGATGGGGCCCACCCAACCTCTCCCTTCTCCCAATCGCCCTCTACAGAGCCCGCATGAACGACGGGCACAGTTCGCGGGAGGACATTATCACAGCGCTCCAGGGCGAGCCGCACGAACCGGTGGACGTCCCCATCCG
>Ga0302202_10006875_pt1 | contig 11182 bp, 8 predicted proteins | sample II_Bog_N3_3_FD_194579 | JGI IMG/M metagenome (GOLD analysis project Ga0302202, IMG submission 194579) | Peat permafrost microbial communities from Stordalen Mire near Abisko, Sweden - II_Bog_N3_3 | ecosystem: Environmental > Terrestrial > Soil > Wetlands > Peat | place: Sweden: Abisko, Stordalen... | reverse complement strand
ATCACGCTGGCCGGAGCCAACCCATCCGACTTCGCGCTCGCCACTGGGACAAACGCCTGCGGCACAACGCTGGCCGCCGGCTCCAATTGCCTCATCTATGTCACCTTCACGCCGGCCTCGGTCGCAACCTTTACGGCTTCCATTCAAGTGGCCGACAACGCTTCCGGCTCGCCGCAGACCGCTGCACTCGCAGGCGCAGGAATCGCTCCCCCGGCTCCGGTGGCCTCGCTCACGCCGCCGGCGGCCTTCCCCAACACCTACGCCGGCTCAACCGCAACCGCGTTGACTGCCACGCTCTCCAACACCGGCAACGCTCCACTCACCGGCATCGCAATCACGCTGGCCGGAGCCAACCCATCCGACTTCGCGCTCGCCACTGGGACAAACGCCTGCGCCACAACTCTGGCCGCCGGCTCCAGTTGCCTCATCTACGTCACCTTCACGCCGGCCTCGATCGCAACCTTCACGGCAAACATCTCAGTGGCCGACAACGCCGCTGGCTCACCGCAGACCGCCGCGATCACAGGCGCCGGAGTCGCCCCGCCGGCCCCAATCGCCTCGCTCTCGCCCGCAACACTGGCCTTCCCCAACACGGCGGCCGGTTCAACGGCGGCCACTTTAACAACCACCCTTTCCAACACCGGGAACGCTACCCTCACCGGCATCGCCATCAGCATTGGCGGAGCCAACGCCAGCGACTTTAGCCAGACCGCAACCACCTGCGGCACAACTCTGGAAGCGGGTGCAACCTGCACCATTTCAGTCAGCTTTACGCCGGCCTCGGCAGCCAGCTTTACGGCTACTCTCTCAGTGGCCGACAACGCCTCCGGCTCGCCGCAAACCGTCGCACTGAGCGGCACAGGGACGACTCCGAACTATACCGTTGTTTCGCCCACGCTCCCGCAGACCGTTCAACCCGGCGGCTCGGCAACCTTCACCATCAATGTGAATCCGGTGAATGGCAACTATACGGGCGTGGTAACCCTGACGGCCACCGGACTTCCGCCCGGCGCCACTGCCACATTCGCTCCACCCACGGTTACGCCTGGCTCAACTGGAGCCACTTCGCAAATGACCATCCAAACCGCCGCTCCAGTCACAACCGCAGCCATTACCGGCACTGCATGGCCATTCGCCGTACCGGTTCTGGGCTGCATAGGACTGTTCTTTGTGCCCGGCAAACGACGCAGACGCTGGATCACGCTCGGAGTCCTGACGATAGCCTCGCTCAGCGCGCTCACTGCCCTGTCTGGATGCGGCGGCGGCTTCGCGCTGACCGGATCTACCTCCACCAGCTACACAATCACCGTCACAGGAACCAGTGGCGCCGATGTCCAAACCACCACCGTGCAGCTCACGGTTCAGTAAGGGAGACCCATGCGATTCAGGAACAAATGCAAATTCGCGCTGTTGTTGGCCATCGCCGCGGTCTCCACTGCAAAGGCCGTTGCCCAGGCCGCGCCCGCATCCGACGTACCGCCCCGGACCGAACTGGCCCTTGACTACACCTATGTACACACCAACGCGCCGCCAGGCGGTTGCGGCTGCTTCAATCTAAACGGCGGAAGCGCCACCATCGCCTGGCCGGTAAGGCCCGGGAAATACGCCATTGTGGCCGACCTCTCCATCGGCGGCGCAGGCAAAATCGACAACACGAATTACAGTCTCACGCTCGGCTCCTTCAGCGTGGGAGGGCGCTATCAGCTTCGCACCGGCCGTTCCAGTTTTCATCCCTTTGCCCAGGTGTTGGTCGGCGCCACACGCGCCACCGGCACACTGGTTCTGCCTCCGAACCCAGCCGCTCCAGGCTCTAATCTGGAATTCTCCGCAATCGCAGGTGGCGGCGTAGACCTGCGCACCAGCCGCCGCATCTCTCTTCGCCTCGTGGAGGCGGATTACTTTGTCACCACGTTCGCCAATGGCGTAAACGACCACCAGAACAACCTGCGGCTCAGTTCGGGGTTGGTCATTCACTTCTGAAGCTGAAGACGGTGGGCGCCGGCTGCGGCGGACCGCGGCCCACCGCACTTCCGGCGGACGCCTGAGCATAACGCAAACATATTAAACGATATACACAAATTCTTCACCCTCGCCACAACCATATTCAAGCTGCCGCGTTTTATGCCGCATCCCTCCGCCCTTGGGGTGAACCCCCTCCGTCCAGCCCGCGCCGGCTGCAAAGTCCGGCGAAGAGGACTAAAGTGGTGTGGGCGAGTTTGCTCACGCCTTTGCCCGCGGAATCTCCAGTGAAGTCCTTTGGATCAGCCGCCAAACAACTCTCGCACCCAATCAACCAGGCTTCAGGAATCAAGCAAGGCAGGATACAAAATTGCCCGAATCAATCGATTGGCCGCATAAAGCGCTTCCATCGCCGCCACGCCGCCGCCGCACACTTCTTTTCCTCATTGCCGTCCTCGCCGTAGTTGTCTTCGGCGGCCGGACAGCAGTCTCCTATTGGGTCGACCTTCTCTGGTTCCGCTCGCTCGGCTACGGAGAAGTCTTCTGGAAGACGCTCGGCCTTGAATGGGGCATCTTTGCGGCCTTCGCCGCCGTCACATTTCTCATTCTCTTCGGAACATTTTCAGCTCTGAAATGGGCGCATTCCGCCGATCTGCCGAGCGATCACACCATATTCATCGCCGGCAACGCTGTCAACCTGCCCGTGGGCCCCGCTTTGCGCATCATCGCGATCGCAGTCTCGCTGTTGATTGCCGTTGCCACCGGCGCTGCCATGCAGGCACAGTGGCCCACGCTGGCCCTGTTCTGGTATGCGCCGCACTCCTCCGGCACAATCGCCGATCCCATCTTTGGCTTGCCGCTCAACTTTTTCCTTTTCGCCCTTCCCGCCTGGCAGCTCATCGCCGGGTGGCTTCTTACCCTGGCGGTAATTACCAGCATTCTTGCCTTGTTCTTTATCCTCATCACCGGCAGCTCGCGAGCGCTCACCGGGCGTCTTGGCAGCCGTTCTCCTCTGCCCTGGCGCGGCTTATCCATTTCCGTCGGGTTCTTATTGCTCATTCTTGCAATGCGTGTTTACATCGGCCGCCTCGAGTTACTTTTCGAACACCACACCATCTTTGAGGGAGTTACCTACACCGACGCTCATGTCAACGTCACCGGCATGCTCTTCGTCTGCGCGGCCCTTGTCCTCGGAGCGGCAATCGCTTTTCTCAGCGCCGCGTTCATGCCGCGCCTGCGCTTGCTTATCGCAGCCGTTGTTCCCGCCGTTGTATGTTATGTGGCTGTAGGCCTCATCGGCTGGTATGTCACCAGCTTTCTTGTCAAGCCAAACGAATTGGTGCGCGAGCAACCCTACATCGCAAATAACATCGAGATGACTCGAAAAGCCTACGGCCTCGACCTGTTCACACAACGCGAGTTTCCCGCGGAAACCACCGTCGGCGCAACCGATCCAGCCAACAATCAGCCTACCCTGCAAAACATCCGTTTATGGGACTGGCACGCCCTCCAGGATACGCTGCGCCAGATTCAGGAGATTCGCACTTACTACGATTTTCCCGACATCGATATCGATCGCTATTCGATTGACGGCGCGTTGCGCGAAGTAATGCTGGGCGCGCGCGAACTGAATGTAGACAAGCTTCCTGAAAGCAGCCGCAACTGGATCAACGACAAACTGATCTATACGCACGGCTACGGCATCACCATGAACCCTGTGAATGGATTCACGACGGAAGGCTTGCCCACGCTGATGCTGAGTAACATGCCCGTCCAGAGCACAGTGAAGGGCCTCAACCTGACACGGCCGGAGATATATTTCGGCGAAATGACTAACACCGACGTATATGTGAAGACCGGGCAGCAGGAGTTCAATTACCCCGAAGGACAGACCAACAACCTCACCTCCTACCAGGGAAGCGGAGGCATTGTTGTGGGCGGGTTTCTGCGCCGCCTCCTGCTCGCGTTCGACCGTGGCGACATTGCAAAACTCCCCTTCAGCGACGACGTCAACGCCGGGAGCCGTTTGCTGATGCGGCGCAATGTGCTTCAACGAGCGGAAACGCTGGCTCCCTTCCTGACTTTCGATAAGGATCCCTATATCGTGGTGGGGGAAGATGGCCGCCTGACCTGGCTCATCGATGCTTACACCTCATCGGACAGCTATCCTTATTCAAGCCATTACAGCCTCGACGGCAACTCCGTCAATTACATGCGCAATAGCGTAAAGGTAGCAATCGACGCATACGATGGAACTACAACATTCTATGTTTTCGATGCGCAGGATCCAATCCTCGCCGCGTATCGGGGCATCTTTCCGGCGCTGTTCCAGGACGCTGCCGCCATGCCTTCCGGCCTGCGCAAACACGTCCGCTACCCTGAGATGCTACTCAAGCTACAAGCGGAAGTTTATGGCCTGTATCACATGACTAACCCTGAGGTCTTCTATAACCGCGAAGACCTTTGGACGGTAGCCAGCGAGGTGGGCATGGCCAGCGGTGGAGAACAAACCACCGAGGCAATGCAGCCTAACTTCGTCTTGATGAAACTCCCCGATGAAGCCGGTCTGGAGTTTGTCGAGATTCTCCCCTTCACCCCGGCAAATCGCAACAACCTTATCGGATGGATTGCCGGCCGCAGCGACGGCGAGCACTACGGCACTTCGGTCGTCTACGACTTTCCCAAGACCAAACTGGTGGACGGACCCCTGCAAATTGAGGCGCGCATCGATCAGAATGCGCAACTCTCGGGACAATTAACCTTGTGGAATCAACAGGGCTCACACGTGCGGCGCGGCAGCCTGCTGGTGATTCCCTGCGGACGCGCGCTGTTGTATGCCGAGCCCATTTACCTGCAAGCCGATCGCAGCCCAATGCCGGAACTGCGCCTGGTGGTGTTAGCGCTCCAGGACAAGCTCGCTTACGCTCCCACTTTCGAGGCCGCGCTGGCATCTTTATTCGGCTCGGAGACATCGTCTCTCAGTACATCGGAGGCGCAACGAGTTATGCCTGATTCCTCCGGTGCGCCCCAACCCGCTGCTGGCACCGATTCTCTCATTTCGCAAGCAAGCAAGGACTTTTCCGATTACGAAAGGCTAACATCGGAAGGTAAGATGGGAGACGCCGGACAAAAGCTCGATGACTTGAAGCGTGTGCTCGCAAAACTCAGTGAGCATCCAAAGTAGTTACCAGAAGTTAACCAAATTGTTAAGCGGCTCGGGCAGAAGGGCATAACTCATCGAAATGATATTCTCAGATCTCGCACTTTCTCGCCGTTTGGAGCGCGCCGAAGGTCATGCGTGCGTTCAGATTGCCGACGCCAGGCGTCGTCTGCTTCCCTCCTCCGGCGCCGCGTGGATGGAATTGGACGGTGCCTTCGCGGTCTTTGACGGCGTCGATTCCCCTTGCACTCAGTCCTTCGGCCTCGGCATCTTTGAGGAACTGAGCCCGGCCACGCTTGATGCTGTTGAGGCATTCTTTTTCGGCTTCGGAGCGCCCGTAGTGCATGAGGTAAGCCCCTTTGCCGGGACGGCGGCGCTCGACCTGCTTTGCGCGCGCAACTACAGGCCGTGCGAAATCTCCAGCGTTCTCTATCGGCCGGTTGAGCGGCCTGCGGAAATAGATCTGGGGCCGATTAGCGTGCGCGTGATTGGCCCTGAAGAATCCGCGCTTTGGGCCGAGACCAGCGCAAGGGGCTGGGCGGACCAGCATCCCGAGCTCATGGAGACTTTGCTCCAGCTCAGTGCGGTTTGTGCGGCGCGCGAGGACAGTCCATGCTTTCTTGCTGAGATTGACGGCGTGCCCGGAGCAGCCGGCGTGCTGTGCATGTACAAGGGAGTTGCGCTGTTCGGCGGCTCGTCCACTGTGCCGGAGTTGCGACGCCACGGACTGCAAGCGGCTCTGCTCCACCAGCGGATGCAATTTGCCTTCGACCATGGATGCGATCTGGCTATGATGGTGGCGTCGCCGGGCAGCAATTCCCAGCGAAACACTGAGCGGATGGGATTCCGCATAGCATATACCCGCACAAAGTGGAAACTGTTCCCGCAGTTATCCAAACGTAATCCAGTTACGCCCTAAGTATGCAGATTATATTTTGGCGGCCCGGCAATCACCAGGCCGCTTTTCTGTCGTCCGTGAATGTACCAGCAACACCAATCCGTAGTGTGGATTTGCTGGTCCGGAGGCGCAATCAGATCCCGGTAGGTAACTTTGCCGTGAATAAATATCTTATCGTCCCAGGTTTCAAGGCGCCTGACCTCCTCCTGGGTCTTGGGCAGCGCACTAGCATCGTCGCGCGAAAACGACTTCAACGTCGTGGATTCGCCCGTAAGCAGAATAATCGGCACAAGTGGCGCGCTCGACACCACTTCATCGTATTCAGGCGTCTCGGGAAGTTGCGCCTCATCTGGCGCTATCTTGACTCCCTCTAAAGTGGAGATGATTCGAGCTGGCGTGCGCCCTCGATTCGTGGCCAATACGGTGAATGCGTTCTTGTTGTTAATCGATGGCTCTACTGTTATCACCAGCCACGGTCTCTCCGAATCGACTACGGCCTGGGCATGAAGCAATGCAGCCTGTGCGCTATTAGCCGCAGCCTCAACCATCGCTTCCGCGACCCTCGTCTGGCGCTCGACCTTCTTCAACGTAGAAAGAGCCAGCATGACTCCCACGTATCCAAGAATCACCAGGACCAGATTTGCTCCCCAGGTGACTTGATCGCGCCAAAGCCACGGCGAAGGCGGCGGATTCGGAACATTGACCACGAAGCGAGGCTGCTGGTCATCGCACGGAAAACCGTTGCAATCGGCCTTGCCGGGTGTGCTCTCTGGGCTCTTTTGAGCGTCGCTTGCTGCCGGTAACTGCGGCTTTGACGGACGGTTAGTGCTTGATTTGCCGCTTGTCTGCCCGGATACTGGCGCTGACAATTGCATGGCCGCAACAAGAACCGCAAATGCCACACCCTTGAAGAGCATGGGGAAAATGTAACACACCGCACACTCACGGCTGCGCAACCTCAAGCGAACCGCCGCGCCGGCGCTGATAGGCCCCCTCAAGAGTGCCGTCGTTCGAGTCCCGCTATTTCTCCTCGCTGGATGCCATAAGACAAATATCGGGCAGGTTGCGGTAGCGCTCGGCGTAGTCCATGCCGTAGCCGATCACGAACAGGTTCGGAATGGAGAACCCCACGTAATCGGCCTCGATTTTCTCAACGCGGCGCGATGGCTTGTCGAGCAGCGCGGCAATGCGCAGCGTCTTTGGATGGTGTTGCAAGAATATCTTGCGCAGGTAAGCCAGGGTCAGGCCAGTGTCCAAGATGTCCTCGACCACCAGCACGTTTTTGCCCTCAATCGGTTCATCGAGGTCCTTGATCAGCTTCACCGCGCCGGAGGAACGCTGCCCCTTGCCGTAGCTGGACACGGCCACGAAGTCGAAAGTTGCATCGGCGTGAATCGCCCGAGCAAGATCGGACAGAAAGATTGCCGCTCCCTTGAGCACGCCCACCATGACCAGCTTTTCTCCGCTAAGATCATGCGAAATCTGAGCGCCCATCTCGGCCACTCGATCCGCAATCTGCTGATGAGTATAGAGAACCTCAAGACCCTGATATGTAACGGTTGCCATTCACCCAGTATCGCGCCAAGGCGGGTTTGGATGGCAAGCATGCCTGTGCAAATCTCGACAGCAATTTCGCCGCCATCCTGCGCCGGCCCTGCTTCACCGCGCTCTTCTCGCAGTCCCGCCGTCTATACTTGAAGGGACATGCTGCCTTACATCCACATTTGGTTTCTCACCCTCAATACCTTCGGGCTCATGCTGTGGCTGGCTTGCGTTGCGGCGGCCTTCGTGTTGGACCGGGGCTTCCGCCGCGCGGGCCTGCAGGCGGATGCGGTGGGAATGGTGGCCGTGGCCGCGATTGCGGGCATTTTAGGCGCCAAGCTTTGGCATGTGGTGGACTCTCCCATCGAGTTCCGCATGCAGGGCTGGAGCGTGCTGTGGGATACGGCTGGCTTTGCCTGGTTCGGCGGGCTGGTTTTTGGCATCTCCGCGCTGATAATTCAGGGGTTGCGGGCCAAAATCGGCGGCCTGCGGACTCTGGATCTGGCTGCTCCAGCGGCTGCGATCGGCTACGGCATCGGGCGCATCGGCTGCTTCCTTTCCGGCGACGGCTGCTACGGCATCCCGACCAACCTGCCCTGGGGCATGAGCTTTCCGCACGGAATTGAACCGACTCCTCCGTTCGTCCGAGTTCATCCCACACCGCTTTACGAGCTTGGGGCGGGATTGCTGATTGGGGCCTGGCTTTGGTGGCGGGGGGGCAAGCAGCGCGGGACAGGGGCAATCGTGGGCGAGTACCTGGTGCTTAGCGGGGTTGCTCGCTTTCTGGTTGAATTTGTGCGGCGTAACCCCAAGGTTCTTTGGGGGTTATCGAATGCGCAACTGGCCAGCGCCGGGTCGGTTTTGGCGGGGATTGTGCTGGTGGTGCTGGCGGCTACTCGGACCTCCGCCGCTTCCGCCGAGACTCCAGTTGCGGTCGAAAAGACGGCTTAGAAACGGCTCGGCGCAGGTGCTGATAGCCACCGGCAAACGTGTGACAAATAGTGCAAAACAGCATGATTTAAGTGCGTTTTAGCGCGAATAACAGCGTTTTTGACGCACTTTCGACACGCTTTTTGCGCACAAAACTGCCTTTAAGGTGAGGAAAGTGCTAGCACTGATATCAGTTTCGCGATGCAATTGATGAACCGGAAAAGGGTGGTTGAGGTTTGAGCTTTCCCTGGTCCCCAAAGGCGAGGGACCAGGGGCACCCAAACTTTTGGGCACGGTTGGACCTGGGGAACCCGCCCAATTCAGACCAGTTGCCAGGGGGCGCGGTAAGGGCGCGACAGCAATTCGCTGGCGGCGCTGTCGTCTACGATCTTCTCCTTTGCCACGTCCCAGTGAATCTTGCGACCTACCAGCATCGAAATCAATCCCAGATGGCCGGGGAGGGTGGAGTGATGCGCCGTCTGGACCGGGGTGATGGTTGGCTTGCGCGACTTTACGCAGTCCAGGAAGTTGCGCTGGTGGTTGCGGGACTCATAGAGCTTCACCTTGCGCAGCTCCTCGGGCAGCGACTCGCCCTTTAACCAATCCGGATTGGAGGCGTCGAATCCGCTTCTGTCGACCCACACCCAGCCGTCGGTGCCGATCCATTTCGTTCCCATCTGGATACCCGGATGGCCGCCGGCAATGGTCAGCACCACGTCGTTGGCGTAGCCCGTCACTTCCTTGCGATATTTGCATTCGATCAGGTACGTTGTGGCCGTGTTCCATACGGCGTTGGAGGCCGGAAACTCCCCGCGGCCCTCGATTTCCGACGGCCCCGTGGCGTCGAACCCCAATCCCCAGTGCGCAATGTCGCCGTGGTGTCCAATCCAATCCAATAGCTGGCCGCCGCCGGTGTTGTAGTTCCAGCGCCAGTTCTGGTAAACGCGGGCATCAATGTACGGTTCGGCCTTCGATGGGCCCAGCCACATGTCATAATTCAGCTCCGGCGGAGGCTGCGTGACGGCCAAATCCCATGCGGGCGTTCCGGGCACAATGTCGGCTGGGCTTGCAGGTTTATTGGGCAGCGATGCCAGGCGCTGCATCAGCGCGGGAACGGTGCCGGGAAAGTCGTGGTGTCCGCCGGGCAGGCCTACCTCAACCCGCGTAACCGTGCCGATAAGCCCGTTGCGGACGATCTCCGCCGCTTTATGGAACGGCGCAAGCGAGCGCTGCCAGGAGCCGGTCTGCCAGATGATGCTGTTCTGCTCCACAGCCTTCACAATGGCCTGCTGCTCGTGGACGGTGCGGGCCAGCGGCTTTTCGCCATAGATATCCTTCTTGCGCGCGGCGGCTGCGGTGGCCACAATGGCGTGCCAGTGATCGGGAATCGCAATCATGATGGCGTCGATGTCGTCCCGCGCCAGCATTTCGCGATAGTCGGCGTAGGCCTTGCAGTCCTTGTTGCCATACTTCGTGTTCACGGTGTCAACGGCGGCCTGCAGGTGCTTGGTGTGCAGGTCGCAGGCCGCCACCACCTGGCAATCGTCTTCGGCCAGGAACGCCTTGGTGTTGCCAGGGCCCATCATGCCCCAGCCAATCACTCCAATGGGGATGCGATTGGATGCGGACGGGCGGCCTGAGCGCCCCCAGGCTGTGGCGGGCAGGATTGCGGCGGCCGATGCCACCTTGAGAAAGTCTCGCCGGGTTACGCTGGAACGCGGGATTTCGCCGGATACGGGATTCTTCATGGATGTCTCCGAAATTCCTTCTGCTGCGTGCCAGGTTCCGGTTTGCGCGCCGCGCCTGAGCACCAGATTTGGTACCAGCCTTTATATCAGAGGCGGGCGCGGCCGGGCACAAGAGTAGCTCGTTGCGCTGAAGGAACCGGTGAGCAAAGCGATATTGTCTGCCTGCGCAGGTCGGGGAGAACCTCCTTTCAGACAGGTGCCTGGACTAAAGTATCCATTTGACTTGTCGATACATCAAATGATATGTTGCGCGAAGTGATGGCCTCTTGATAGTATCAAATGATATGGCGAGGGGCTGTGGGAGATCTTGGCAATGCATTGGCGGAGATTGGACGTTTAGGGCGGTACGCCCGCACACGGGTGAATCAATTCTCGTCCGGAATGCCATGTGTTTGGAATCCGTATGCCATCGAGAACCCTGAAAGCGGGTTACCGTTCTCCGACGCAAGCGCTTGGGAGCTGATCTGCAGGATCATTGGAGAGTGTCCCGAGGGGTTTCGACAATTGAAGCTTCAGAAGCCAGCCGGGCTGGTCGCCTTCGAGACCGTGTACACGCTACCGAATCATGTCCGTGTCTACATCAAGATCCAGCTCTTCCAAGGGAAAGCCCACGGGAGAAGTTTTCACATCGCCAACAAGGAGTAGACGATGTATCAGGACACAGGCAATAAACAGGAGCTAAAGCTGCTCTGCATCGAGTGCGGTGGCTCGAACCTAATGGAGCATATGAGGGAGCAGAGCTTCCCCTACGGGCCCCAAGGGGATCAGGTGACTCTCACTGCCTCTATGCCCGTGATCACCTGCGAAGATTGCGGATACGAATACTTCGATGAGAGGGGCGAGTCGGCGCGCCATGCAGCGGTATGTCGGCATTTGGGCGTCCAAACCCCCGATGAGATTCGAAAGGTCCGCGAGGAAACTTCCTTAACGCGGGCCGAGTTCTGT
>Ga0302202_10006860_pt1 | contig 11203 bp, 8 predicted proteins | sample II_Bog_N3_3_FD_194579 | JGI IMG/M metagenome (GOLD analysis project Ga0302202, IMG submission 194579) | Peat permafrost microbial communities from Stordalen Mire near Abisko, Sweden - II_Bog_N3_3 | ecosystem: Environmental > Terrestrial > Soil > Wetlands > Peat | place: Sweden: Abisko, Stordalen... | reverse complement strand
CTCCTCCTCGCCCACTTCGGCCGCCCCAAGGGCGCGAAGGACCCGTCCCAGTCGCTGAGCCTGGTTATCGGCGCCGTCGAAAAAGTCCTCGGCAAAGAAGTGATGTTCGTCCCCGAAGTCGCCGGCGAGATCGCGAAACAGGCGATCGGCATCCTCAACAACGGCGACATCGCGCTCCTCGAAAACACCCGCTTCTGGCCCGGCGAGGAAAAGAACGACCCCGCCTTCGTGGCTGCCATCGCCGCCAACGCCGACCTCTACGTCAACGACGCGTTCAGCGCCGCCCACCGCGCCCACGCCACCACCGAAGGCCTCGCCCACATCCTCCCCGCCTACGCCGGCCGCGCGATGCAGGCCGAGCTGGAGGCCCTGCAAAAAGCCCTCGGAAACCCCGAAAAGCCCGTCGCGGCCGTCGTCGGCGGCGCCAAAGTCTCCACCAAGCTCGACGTGCTCAAACACCTCGTCGCCCGCGTCGATCACCTGATCATCGGCGGCGGCATGGCCAACACCTTCCTCGCGGCGCGCGGCGTCGATGTCGGCAAATCGCTGTGCGAGCACGACCTCACCGCCACTGCGGACGAGATCCTGGAGGCCGCCGACAAAGCCGGCTGCACTGTCCACCTCCCCTACGATGTGGTCGTCTCCAAGGAATTCGCCCCCAACCCGCCCAGCTTGCGCACCTGCAACGTCCACGAAGTCGCCGCCGACGAGATGATCCTCGACGTCGGCCCGGCGGCGGTCGAGGCCCTCGGCGACGTCCTCAAGACCTGCAAGACCCTCGTCTGGAACGGCCCGATGGGCGCCTTCGAAACCCCGCCGTTCGATACCGCCACCGTCGCCCTCGCGCGCACCGCCGCCGCGCTGACCAAGGAAGGCTCGCTGATCTCGGTCGCCGGGGGCGGGGACACCGTCGCCGCACTCCACCACGCCGGCGTCGCGGATGACTTCAGCTATGTCTCGACGGCGGGCGGCGCCTTCCTCGAATGGATGGAAGGGCGCGAGCTGCCCGGCGTCAAGGCGCTCGAAATTTAACCCCAAATCAACCCGCCCGGCCCCATCAACGCAGTTGCAGCATGGGGCCGGGCACTGTATCGCTGCCTTGCGCATACGAATGTAGGCGGGATCCGGAGGGGGGCTCCGCCGTTTCCACGATCGGAAGGGACGCAGACAACATGAACATTGCCGAGATGACCGCCCAGATGGAAAAGGGCGAAGGCTTCATCGCCGCGCTGGACCAATCGGGTGGCTCGACGCCCAAGGCGCTCCATGGCTACGGCATCGAGGACGGCGCCTGGTCCACCGACGAGGAGATGTTCGGCCTGATCCACCAGATGCGCGCGCGGATCATCGAATCGCCCGTCTTCACCGGCGAGAAAGTCATCGCCGCGATCCTGTTCGAACGCACCATGGATGGCACCGTTGGCGGCAAGCCCACCCCGACCGCGCTGATCGACAAGGGCATCGTCCCCTTCATCAAGATCGACAAAGGCCTCGAAGACGAAGTCGACGGCGTCCAGTTGATGAAGCCCAACCCCGATGTCGGCGTCCTGCTGGATCGCGCGCGCGGCCTCGGCGTGTTCGGCACCAAGGAACGCTCGGTGGTCAACAGCGCCAACCGCGCCGGCATCGCCGCCGTGGTCAAGCAACAGTTCGAAGTCGCCGCCGAAGTCACCGCCCACGGCCTGATGCCGATCATCGAGCCCGAGGTGAACATCAAGTCCACCACCCGCGCCGAATGCGACTCGATCCTCCTCGACGAGATCCTCAAGGCCCTCGTCGATCTCCCCGCCGGCCAAAAGGTCATGCTGAAACTGTCGCTCCCCGCCATCCCCGGCACCTTCGAGCCGCTGGTCCAGCACCCCAAGGTCCTGCGCGTCGTCGCCCTCTCGGGCGGCTACAGCCGCACCGACGCCTGCGCCGAACTCGCGAAAAACAAAGGCATCATCGCCTCGTTCAGCCGCGCGCTGCTCAACGACCTCAAGGTCCAGATGACCGACGCCGAGTTCGACGCCTCACTCGGCGCGGCAATCGACGAAATCTACGCCGGTTCGACCCACAAGGTGCCGGTGGCGGCTTAATTCATTGAAAGAAAAGGGTTAAGTGCGAGGGGCAAACCCCTCGCGCTCCCCATTCCTGTCCGCCTCGCGTACCCCGTCGGCCAAGCACCAGGCGGCGAAGCCGCTATATTCAGCCTGCGGCGCTGCGACGTTGCGCCACCCCGCCGGCCCCACCAACGCCGACAACGTTGAGGGAGCGCGAGGGAGCCGCAGGCCGGCGAAGCCACCAGTCCCTCGCATCTAACCTTATCTCCCTAAAACCCCTTTCCTACACCAACCATAACGGTTAAACGCCCGCCCCAACCGCTCCCCACTCCCAAGGCGCAAGGGCAAGGGCGAACGGCCAGAGATCGGGCCGACCAACGCGGACCCACCCCGGCACGGGCATTCCCGGAGAGGCGCTCACTGCGAGCCCGCGCGCCCTCCCGCCCGCACCGAAGCAGGGCCGCGCCGGGCTGTCATACGCTGTCCTTCTCCCCGGCCACTCGCACGCGAAGCAGCTCCCCCAGCGCCCCCGCGCGCGTCGGCCCGATCGCATCCGCCCCCCGGCGGAGGCACGCCTGTACGCGCGCTCCACGCGCCCCCGCCACATTTGCACCCCACGCGCCAATGCGCTAACCGCCCAGCATGACCGACGCACCCCAGTTCGAGCACGAACGCGAACCCACTCGCCTCTACCTGATTTCCCCGCTCGACGTCGGCGGCACGTTCCCCACGCGCCTCGCCCGCGCGCTCGACACCCATGCGGAGGACCCCCACGCCCCCGCCGCCTTCCAGTTCCGCGTCAAGGACATCGACGAACACGAAGCCGCCCGCCTCGCCGAGCCGCTGCAAAAGATCTGCGCGGATCGCAATGTCGCCTTCATCGTCAACGATTCGGTAGGCCTGGCCAAACGCCTCGGCGCCGATGGCGTCCACCTGGGGCAGGACGACGACACCGTCGAGGAGGCCCGCGAGCGCCTCGGCCGCGACACCCAGATCGGCGTCACCTGCCACGCCAGCCGCCACCTCGCGATGGAGGCGGGCGACGCCGGCGCCGATTACGTCGCCTTCGGCGCGTTCTACCCCAGCCTGACCAAACACACCAAACACCACGCCGAGCCCGAACTGCTCACCTGGTGCCAGGGCCTGCTGGAGATCCCCTGCGTCGCCATCGGCGGCATCACCCCGGCGACGGCGGCGGATCTCGCCCGCGCCGGCGCCGATTTCATCGCGGTCTCCAACGCGGTGTGGAGCGGCGACGAGGCCGCCAACATCAAGGCCTTCTGCGCCGCCATCCGCGAAGGTTTCGCGCTGGGTGCCTGATATCGGGCCGCCTGATTGCGGATAACCCGCGCCGCCGCCCTTCACCCGCGCGCCCACACCGCCTAGAGCGTGCCGCGTGAATCACGCAGCCCGCTCCAGATCTTTGCTGTCGCATCGCCGTTGCAAAAAACCGGTTCCCACTTTTTTGCGCGATGCACGTCTCCTGTCGCATCGCTTGATGCAAAAAACCGGTTCCCACATTTTTGCGCGATGCTCGGAATCCCCCCGGTGAGCGCAGACATCGTCATAGGCACGGCCCCCGGCGGCGCTCCGATCAGCGTGGATATCGAGGAACTCCTCGCCACCCGCCTGCTGGTGCAAGGCAACTCCGGGTCGGGCAAGTCGCACCTGCTGCGCCGCCTGCTCGAGGAATCGGCGCCCATCGTTCAACAGATCATCATCGACCCCGAGGGCGATTTCGTCACCCTGTCCGAACCCTTCGGCCACATCGTGGTGGACGCCGCCGCCTACAACGAGGCCGAGCTGATCCGCCTCGCCGCCCGCGTCCGCCGCCACCGCGCCTCGGTGGTGCTGGCCTTGGATGGCCTAGAACTCGAACAACAGATGCGCGCCGCCGCCCAGTTCCTCGCCGCGCTGTTCGACGCCCCCCGCGAACAATGGTTCCCCGCACTGGTGGTGGTGGACGAAGCCCAGATGTTCGCCCCCGCCGCCGCCGGCGACGTCAGCGACGAAGTCCGCCGCCTCAGCCTCGCCGCCATGACCAACCTCATGTGCCGTGGCCGCAAGCGCGGCCTCGCCGGCATCATCGCCACCCAACGCCTCGCCAAACTCGCCAAAAACGTCGCGGCCGAGGCGTCGAACTTCCTGATGGGCCGCACCTTCCTCGATATCGACATGATCCGCGCCGCCGATCTCCTCGGCATGGAGCGTCGCCAGGCCGAAGTCATCCGCGACCTCGCCCGCGGCCATTTCCTCGGCCTCGGCCCCGCGATCAGCCGCCGCGCCGTCAGCGTGAAAATCGGCGAGGTCCGCACCCGCGCCCGCACCGTCATCTCCGGCCTCACCCCCCTCCCGCAAGCCGCCGACGAAGACACCATCCTCCACGCCAGTGGCGAGGACGAACCCCTCGACCTGTTCCGCGCCCCCCCGCCGCGCGTCGACCCGACCGAACTCCTCCACCAGATCGCCGACTTCGCCGCCACCCAGGCCGAGGCCGAACAGCCCACCCCCGACACCGGCCCCGACCTCTTCCGCGCCGCCTCCGTCCCCGCCCCCCAGTCGCTCCCGCCCGAGGAAATCCGCGCCACCATCGCGCAGATCCTCACCGAGATGGCCGCCGACCCCGACGCCACCTTCCAGCCCGCCGCGACGCTGTTTCAGGACTTCACCCTGCGCTGCCGCATGCGCCGCGTCGGCGCACACACCGGAGATGTCGCCCGCTTCCGCCGCCGCTTCGCCTTCGCCATCGCCGGCATCCCCGATCCCGAAGCCCCGCCCTACAACGCCCTGCTCGCCCTCGCCGAAACCATCCCCGACGACGCACTCGCCCCGTTCCTGGTGATCGCCCGCGCCGCGCTCGACAACGCCGACTGCCCCGCCGACGACGACCTCGCCCGTGCCTACGGTACCCGCTCCCCCGGCCGCATCCGCCGCCTGCTCGAACACCTCGAAAGCAAAGGCTGGATCGTCGTCCGCACCGATTTCACCGGGCGGCGCGCGATCGGCGTTCCGGAACTCGGCGCGAGTACGGCGGCGGTCTAGGAAAAGACAAGACACGAGGGGCACGCCCCTCGCGCTCCCCCAACCTTGTCCACCTCACGCCCCGCCCGCCAACCAGCGCCACGCGGCGAAGCCGCAATAACAGCCTGCGGCGCGGCCACCTTCCGCTACGTCGCCGGCCCCATCCAATGCCGCCAACGTTGGGGGAGCGCGAGGGGCGTGCCCCTCGTATCTGCCCCTTAAACCCTCAAACCTCGATCCGCCCCGCGCCATCCGCCGTCAACCGCGCATAGGCCTCGGCATCCAGCAGCGTCGGCGCCCGCCACCCCTCGGGCGTATCCGGCAAGGCCACAGCCGCCTTCACCGCCCCCACAAACGCCTCGCGCGCGATCGCCTTGAGCACGTCCATCTCGCCCGCCCAGGGTTTCCCGAAACCGGCAAACACGGTCAGCCCCTCGATCGAGGCGATGATGAACAACGCCATATTCTCGCGCATCCGCACGTCGAGCGCGGGATTGATCGCCCCGACAAACCGCCCGGCAATCAACCGCGATCGGATATAAATCGCGTCCACCATCCGCGCCACATTCGCGTCATGCGCCGCCAGCGCCCAGAGTTCGGGAAACAGCCGCGTCGTCTTCAACGTCAGGATATCGTCGAGCAAGGCATCGATAAACGCCCGCAACCGCGCCTCGGCCGGCTCCTCGGAAGGCGCGCGCAACTCCTCGAAAAACGCCTCGTAGGAATTCAACACCCCCGACAGCACATCGAGGATCAACCCCTCCCGGCTCGAATAATAATGGCTGATGGCCGAGACCCGGATCCCCATCCGCCGCGCGATTTCGCGCAAGGTCACGGCAGGGAAACCATCGTGGATCAGGATCTCGACGGCGGTTTCCAGGATCTGCACCACGCGCTCCTGCCCGGTGGCATAGATCCCGGTGCGCGCGCGGATCTTCAGATTCTCGACATCGAACATACTGGCCTCACAGGCGGGCAGGGGGCCCTCTCGGCCAAAGGCATAAGCGCGGCCGTTCGCCTTGTCACGGCATCCGCGCGCCAGACCGGACAAACGATCAATATTGTACACTTGACCTGTAATCGCGCCTGCGGCAGATCATAACCACGCCTGCGGCAGACACATCGCGCTGACCGCATTCCACGAGGGGCCCCGATGACCAACGCCGATCTGCTCGCCCGCCGCACCCGCGCGATCCCGCGCGGAGTCGCCACCGCCACGCCGGTGTTCGCCGCCCGCGCCGAAAATGCCGAGCTGTGGGATATCGAGGGCAAGCGCTATGTCGATTTCGCCGGCGGCATCGCGGTGCTCAACACCGGCCACCGCCACCCGCGCGTGATGGCGGCCGTCGCCCGCCAGAGCGAACTCTACACCCACACCGCCTTCCAGGTCGTCGCCTACGAACCCTATATCGAGCTGGCCGAACGCCTGAACGCGCTCGCCCCGATCGAGGGCGACGCCAAGACCATCTTCTTCACCACCGGCGCCGAAGCCACCGAGAACGCGGTCAAGGTTGCCCGCGCCGCCACCGGCCGCCCGGGCATCGTCGCCTTTGCCGGCGGCTTCCACGGCCGCACGCTGCTCTCCTCGGCGATGACCGGCAAGGTCAGCCCCTACAAGAAAGGCCTAGGGCCCTTCCCGGGCGAGATCTACCACGTCCCCCTGCCGAGCCCGACCAACGGCGTGACGCTGGCCGAAACGCTGCGCGCGATCGACTTCCTCTTCGCCGCCGACATCGAGCCCGAGCGCATCGCCGCCTTCATCGTCGAGCCGGTGCAGGGCGAGGGCGGCTTCCACATGCCCGACCCCGCCTTGTTCGAGGCCCTCGCCAAGCTGCGTGAGCAGTACGGTATCCTGATCGTCGCCGACGAAGTGCAGACCGGCTTCGCGCGCACCGGCAAGATGTTCGGCATCGAGCATCAGCCGATCAAGCCCGACCTGATCACTGTCGCCAAGTCGCTGGCCGGCGGCTTCCCGCTCTCGGGCCTGATCGGCCGCGCAGATATCATGGACGCGATCACTCCCGGCGGCCTCGGCGGCACATATGCCGGCTCGCCGGTCGCCTGCGCCGCCGCGCTGGCCGTGCTGGACGTGATCGCCGATGAAAAGCTGATCGATCGCGCCAACGCCATGGGCGCCAAAATCCGCGCCGCAATCAACGCCGCCGCCGCGCGCAACGATACCGTCAACATCGCCAACCTGCGCGGCCCCGGCGCGATGATCGGCTTCGATATCCTCGACAGCGACGGCAACCCCGATGGCGCCGAGGCCAAGCGCGTGACCGTCCGCGCGCTTGAAAAGGGCCTGATCGTGCTCACCTGTGGCACCCATGGCCAGGCGCTGCGGATCCTCGTCCCCTTGACGGCGGACGATGCGATCCTCGACGAAGGCCTGTCGATCCTGACCGAAGCCCTGGTCCGCGAGGAAGCCCTATAACATGACCACCCAGACCTTGACCCGCCTGCCGCTGTCCCGCCCCGACCTCCTGCGGAGCCAGGCCTATGTCGCCGGCACCTGGGTCGGAGCGGCGAAGACCATCGCGGTCACCAACCCCGCCGACGGCGCCCTCATCGGCCACGTCCCCGATCTCGGCGCCGCCGAGGCCGAGCAAGCCGTCACCGCCGCCTATGCCGCCAAGAAGGCCTGGGCGCGCGAAACCGGCAAGACCCGTGGGCAAATCCTCGCCAAATGGGCGTCGCTGATGCTCGCCCACAGCGAAGACCTCGCGCGCATCATGACCGCCGAGCAAGGCAAACCCCTCGCCGAAGCGCGCGGCGAGGTCGCCTATGCCGCGTCGTTCCTCGAATGGTTCGCCGGCGAGGCCCGCCGCGTCACCGGCGAGATCCTCACCCCCCACGCCCCCGACCGTCGCCTCAAAGTGCTCAAGCAACCCGTCGGCGTCGTCGCGGCGATCACCCCGTGGAACTTCCCGCTGGCGATGATCACCCGCAAGGCCGGCCCCGCGCTCGCCGCCGGCTGCACCATCGTCCTCAAGCCCAGCGAACTCACCCCGTTCTCCGCGCTCGCCCTCGCGGTGCTGGCCGAGGAAGCCGGCGTCCCCCAAGGCGTGTTCAGCGTCCTCACCGGCGAGGCCAAGCCCATCGGCGATGTCCTCACCGGCGACCGCCGCGTGGCGAAATTCACCTTCACCGGCTCCACCGCCGTCGGCAAACTCCTCGCCGCCCAGTGCATGTCCACCGTCAAGCGCGTCAGCCTCGAACTCGGCGGCAACGCCCCCTTCATCGTGTTCGACGATGCCGATCTCGATGCCGCCGTCGAAGGCGCGCTGGCCTCCAAATTCCGCAACGCCGGCCAGACCTGCGTCTGCGCCAACCGCCTCCTCGTCCAATCGGGCATCTACGACGCCTTCGCCGAAACACTGGCAGCGCGTGTCAAAAAAATGATCGTCGGCCCCGGCCTCGCCGAACTCGACGGCGGCGCCACCCCTGAGCAAGGCCCCCTGATCGACGCCCGCGCCGTCACCAAGGCACAATCCCACGTCGCCGACGCCGTGGCAAACGGCGCCAAAATCCTCACCGGCGGCGAACCCCTCGCCACCAACGGGCATTTCTTCGCCCCCACCGTCCTCGTCGATGTGCGCCCCGACGCGCTCCTCTGCCGCGAGGAAACCTTCGGGCCGGTCGCCGGCCTTGTCCGCTTCGAAACCGAGGACGAAGCCATCGCCATTGCCAATGACACCGACGCCGGCCTTGCCTCCTACGTCTTCACCCGCGATATCGACCGCGCCTGGCGCGTGCCCGAGGCGCTGGAATACGGCATGGTCGGCCTCAACACCGGCCTGATCTCCACCGAGGTCGCCCCCTTCGGCGGTGTCAAGCAATCGGGCCTCGGCCGCGAAGGCTCGGCGCACGGGATGGACGATTTCCTCGAACTGAAACTGGTGTGCGAGGCGATCCGCGCCTGAAGAACAAGGGCAGATGCGAGGGGACGTTCGACGTCCCCTCGCGCCCCCCAACCTCAGCGCCGACCGGCCACAAAGCGCAACGCCGCCGCGCCGCAGGCCATAAAAGACGGTCCGCCGCCCAACACGCCGCCGAAACCAGACGCAACGTGGACAGGAATGGGGGTCCGGGGGTGTAACACCCCCGGCCTTCCCCTGTTCACCCCTTCACCCTTGCCAAGGCCGCCTCGATCGCCTCGGGCTGGCACGGCTTGGCGCAGATCGTCGCCCCCGGATAGTGCGCCACCAGCGCCCCCCCGCTGGCATGGCCCGAGTGGAAGATGATCGGCACCCCCGCCTGCGCCAAACGGTCGGCGGCGGGAAACACCTCGCCATCGATCAGCCGCACGTCGAGGATGGCGGCACGAAACCGCGCCGGATCGCTGCCGATCGCCGCCAGCGTGGCGGACAGCGATTCGTGCGGCCCATCGACGGCAAAGCCGACACCCTCGGCGATCTCGGCGACATCCATGGCCACGAACAATTCGTCCTCGGCCAGCAGCAACAGGTCAGTCATCGGCAAACACCTCCACCGGCAGGCGCAGCGCGGCGGCAAAGCCGTCGGCGCCATCGGGCCTGGTCAATTCGCCCCCCAACTGGCGCACCGATGCCTCGACCATCAGTGTGCCGAACCCCGATCGCGGCGGCGCGGGCAGGGCCTCTGCGTGATCGGCCGGCCCCCGCCGCTCGCCCCATTCCAGCATCAGCCCGCCCGGCCCCCAGTGCCACGCGACGGTGATCCGCCCGCCGTCCTGCGCGCGCAAGGCGCCATATTTCACCGAATTGGTCGCCCACTCGTGCAGGATCAGCGCGATCGGCGAGATGCAGCGCTGACGCACCGCCACGGCGGGCCCCTCGATCGTCACCGCCGCCGCCTCGCGATAGGGCTCCAGCGTGGTCCGCACCAGTTCGGCCAGATCCACGCCATCCTCGTCGCGGTCGGTGGCGGCCAAGGCATGCGCCGCGCCCAAAGCCGCGATGCGCGATCGCATATCCTGCGCCAGGGCATCCACTGTATCGAACCGCCGCGCCGCCAGCCCGATCATGCTGCCGATCACCGCGAACAGGTTCTTCACCCGGTGGTTCATCTCGCGCAGCATCAATTCGCGCGTTTCGGCCAGGGTATATTCGGCGGTCACATCGATGGCGACGCCGACCACCGGGCTGCCCGGCGCACCCCCGGCGATGCGGCCGATGGCCTTGATCCAGCGCTGGCCGTCCTCGCTGCGGATGCGGAAGCTGGTCTCGATCTCGTCGTTGGCGTCGCGGGTGTGGCGCACCGCGGCGCAGACGCCCGCGCGGTCCTCGGCGGCGATCATCTCGACGATGGCGGCGCTGGGCCGCATCCCCGCGCCGCCGCGCCCCAGCAACCCGGCGCAGACCGCATCCAGCGCGACGGTATCGGCCGCGCGGCGGAATTCCCAGATGCCGATCCGCCCCGCGCGCAACGCCAGGTCCAGCCGCCCGCGCTCGCTGGCCAGTTCGCCCTCCAGCGCCAGCGCCTCGGTCACATCGGCGAACAGCAGCGTCGCCCCATCCACCATCCCGCCCGACCCGCGATAGGGCAGCACGCGCATGGCAAAGGTGCGCTGCCCGTCGATCGTGCGGATCTGGCGCTGCACCGATGCGCCGCCGGCCATCACCCCGCGCGCCTCGTCCAGATAGCGGTCGTCGGCCAGCCGGCTGGTGACATCGGCCAGCGGGCGCCCCCGGTCGGCGGGCTGCAACGGGAAGATCGCGGTCGCCGCCTCGGTGTAATTGCGCACCCGCAGGTCGGCATCGAGCACCACCACCGCCAGCGCCGTCGTCTCGAAGAAATTGCGCAGATCGGCATTGGCGGATGACAGTTGCTCGACCTTGGCCTTCAACTCGTCGTTGACGGTGGTCAGCTCCTCGTTGGTCGATTGCAACTCCTCGTTCATCGACATCATTTCTTCGTTGGAGCTTTTCAGCTCCTCGTTCGCCGTCTCCAGCTCCTCGACCGTGCTGCGCAGCCGGTGCCGCGTCAGGCGCAGTTCCTCCTCCAGCACGTCGAGGTGATCGTCCTCGGGATTGATCTCGGCGATGTCGTCGTTCTCGGCAAAGACGAAGGCCCCCGCCTCGCGAAACACGACCAATGCGGTGCTTTCGTCCAGCGGATCGCAGATCACGTCCACCGGCTGCATGCCAAATCCGGTGTCG
>Ga0302202_10006857_pt1 | contig 11210 bp, 6 predicted proteins | sample II_Bog_N3_3_FD_194579 | JGI IMG/M metagenome (GOLD analysis project Ga0302202, IMG submission 194579) | Peat permafrost microbial communities from Stordalen Mire near Abisko, Sweden - II_Bog_N3_3 | ecosystem: Environmental > Terrestrial > Soil > Wetlands > Peat | place: Sweden: Abisko, Stordalen... | reverse complement strand
GCGGCTCACCCAAAGAAAGGCTGGACGCAGCGACAACAGCAAAGCAGAGGAAACGCCATGTTTTGACGCTATCATGGCCTGAAGAATCGGGTCAACGTTTGAGCAAGATCTGCATGCCTGGGAACGTGTACGGCCCGAATAACCGTAACTGGAAATGGTCGACCGTGCTGGTTCAATATTCCGCTCATACGATCCCGCTTCAAACGCATCAGGAGCCAGCAGGTCAGCGAAAAAAGGCGTTCCAACAAAGTGGAATTCACAATGGATGAAGCACTTTTGCGTGGGTTCGATAGGGGTTCGATAAGCGTTCCCCAGGGTTCCAAAACGTCCTTTTGATGGCCAACCGTACTCTTTAGTTTCAATCAGTTACGTTCGCCGGCGTCTCTTTCACGGCGATAACACGGGTTCAAATCCCGTCGGGGACGCCAATATAAATCAACGACTTAATGTTAGATTTCGCCAAAATGGCATATTCCCAACCGATCAGCATCCAAACGCCGTTTCGGATACGGCAACGCGAATGCGCAGCTCGATGACGAGAGCTCGTGATCCTGACGATGCCGAGCGGTGAGTCACGGCGGGCTTCCATTGGGCGGAAGTCATTGGGCGGAGTGAACGCCGAGATAGTTGCCGTAGCCGACGACCATGGTGGAACCGACCAGGGCGAGCAGGGTGAGGAAGACGAGCGTCTTGGTTCTGGGGCTGACGCCGCGCCACTCCTTGAGGGCAATGCCCCAGAGGGTGCTGAAGATGATGATGCTGGCCATGTGCAGGGTCCAACTGGAGAACTTGTAGTGGCCCATCTGGGTTTCGCCCATGGTGTAGAAGAAAAACTGCATGTACCACGTGGTGCCGGCGATGGCGGAGAAGAGGTAGTTCAAAGCCATGGACGGGCGGCGGACCGGACCGGGGGGGAGTTCGAGGGCCATCTCGATGGATGCGGCGTCGGTGACGTTCTCAAGCGGCGGATGCTCGGACGTGGCCGCAGTTGCGGCGCCGGCGGGGATGCGGAGGTATTCGCCATAGCTGTGATTGCGCACGTTGAGGATGGCGCACCAGATGAAGTTGGAGGTGAAGCCACCGGCGAGGACAACAACCAGGACGGGCAGGCCCTGCCACAGGACGCTGGTTCCGTGCGCAAGAGTGAGCAGCTTGATGGGCGTACCGGCATCGAGACCGAAGGCGAAGCAGGCGCTGAGGATGCCACAGAACGTGGCTACGCCGAGGCCCCGCTTGAGGTTGAACTCGCGGATGCTGGCCAGCTTTTGCTCGCTGGAAAGCTCCTTCTCCTTGGAGATGCCGGCGGCGCCGCCGAAGAGGATTCCCAGGACGCAGATGCCGACGCCGATGAGGATGACGACGCCGGAGCGCTGGGTGAGCAGTTGCGCGAACTGGTGGTGAAAGATGGGTGGGGCGAGGGTTCCGAAGACGGCAGTGTAGCCGAGTGCGACGGCCATGCCGAGGGACAGGCCGAGGTAGCGCATGGTGAGGCCAAAGGTGAGGTTGCCCAGTCCCCAGAGGACGCCGAAGAAGAATGCCCAAAGGATGGTGGAGGGCGGCGTGGCGCGCAGGACGGGGAGCAGATCGCGGGTGAGCAAACCGGCCATGAGCCAGGGAACGATGATCCAGCTGGCGATGCCGCCGACGAGCCAGTAGGTTTCCCACGACCAGCCGCGGACCTTGCGAAAGGGAACGTAAAAGCTGGCGGAGGCGAGCCCGCCCAGCCAGTGAAACAGCAGCCCCAACAACGGATTTGCGCCCAAGATGATCTCTCTCCACTCAATGTTTTATCAATCGAATACGCCGAACGGGGATACCCGGGGAAGAACACGACTCCATGGGCGATTCCCATTTGCAGTACAGGGATCTCCACACCCATAGCGCTGCGCTGAACAAGTGTATCCGAGGGCGGCCCAGCGTGGCACGCATCATGTGTTGGAGCGTAGACTGGGCGCATGAATCGGCGTGATTTTCTTCAGAACACGGCTGCGCTGTGTGCGCTCCCTTCGCTTGCGGATGCTGCTCCGCCTGCCAAAACCGGTGCGTTTGCTCCCGCGTTGCCGCTGTCGCGTTTGCCGCTGGGGGACGACTCGCTTTTGCAGCCGATCGATCTGAAGCCGGCGCGATGGATCTGGTATCCGATGGAGCGCTGCCTGCCGAGCACGGTGGTGCTGCTGCGGCGCGAGATTACGCTGGAGAGCCTGCCCAGCGCGGCGACGGGACAGATTTTGGCGGACAGCCGCTACAAGCTGACGGTGAACGGAATGCGGGTGCAATGGGGACCGGCGCCCTGCGATCCGCGCTGGCCGGAGGCGGACCCGATAGACCTGGCGCCCTATCTACAGAAGGGTAAGAACGTGATTGGCGCCAGTGTGCTTTTTTATGGCGAAGGGGATGGGACATGGGTTGCGGGCAAGCCTGGCCTGCTGTTCCAGCTCAACCTGGAATGGGCGGATGGGCGGCGGGAACAGATTGGCTCTGACGCGCGCTGGCAGACGCATGTGGCGCGGAGCTGGCCGCCGGGACACTTCAAGCGCTGGTATCTGCGCGCGTTTCAGGAGCAGTTTGACGCGCGGCTTTATCCCTACGGATGGGATGAGCCGGATTTCAAGCCGGACGACCGCTGGCGTGCTGCGGCAACCTACAGCGCGGGAGGGGACAAGCCGTCGGTTTGCGGAGACGCGCCTTCATTTATGCAGTTCGAAGGGGACGACAAACAGTGCTCTGTGCGCAGGCGCAGCGTGCCCATGATGAGCGAGACGGTGCTGGGCGGATTCAAGCTGGTGGAGAGCGCGCTGCTTACGTGGCATTGCAGCGCGGAGGAGTACTTCGAGTGCCTTCCGCCGGATGCCTATACGGGCGAGTGGGGTTCCGGGGCGCGGGAGATTTCGGCCGGGGCATGGCAGGTGGATGAGGTTGCGGGTAAGACGCAGGTGCTGACCTTTGCAAGAGACGAGGAGGTGGTGGGCTGGCCCATGTTCACAATGGATGCGCCGGCGGGAACGGTGGTGGAGATTCTGGTGCATGAGGCGCACAAGCCGGGAAGCTGCTTCCTGTTGAATACGCATTTCGACTCCTGGAGCCGGTTTATTTGCAGGGAGGGAGAGAACCAGTTTGAGACGTTCGACTTTGAGAGCTATCGCTGGATCCAGTTTGTGATTCGCAACCACGACAGGCCGGTGACGGTGAAGAATATTGCGGCGCGGCGGAGGGTTTTTCCGTGGCGCACCGGGCCGGAGATTCGCTGCTCGGACGAGAGATTGAGCAAGCTGCTGGCGGCGAGCGTGAACACCCTGAACAACTCGGCACAGGACACGCTGGTGGATGGGATGGCGCGCGAGCGGCAGCAGTACAGCGGCGACTGCGGACATCAGCTGCACGCGATCTGCCATGCGTTTGACGAGAACAGGGTGCATGGGCGGTTTGTGAACACGTTCAGCCAGGGAGCGACGCCGGCTGGTTACTTGCTGGATTGCTGGCCGGCGTTCGACCGGGTGTGGCGGGTGGCTGAACGCAACATTTCATTGACGCGATGGGGGCCGATTCTCGATCACAATATCGGCTTCCTGTTCGATTGCTACTCCTACTATCTCTACACGGGGAAGGTGGAGATGTTGAAGGAGGCGTATCCACGATTTGCGGCGATGGTGGGATATTTCCAGACGATCCGGGACGAGGATGGATTGCTGAAGGTTGAGAATCTTGGCGTTCCGTATGTGTGGATGGACCACAACGCCTACTTAATGCAGCGGCACAAGCAGTGCGCGTTCAACCTGTATGCGGCTGCGGCTTTCCGGCACGCGCTGGCGCCTCTGGCTCGCGCGTTTGGAGACACCAGCGCCGCCGATACAGTGGATGGACTGGGACGCGAACTGGAGGCCGCGGCGCAAAGACGGTTCTGGGATCGCGAGCGGCAGCTGTATATCGCCAACCTGCCATGGAGAGCTGAGGAAGGGAGAGCGAGGACCTGCGATCGGTCGCTGGCGACGTCGATGTTGTTTGACCAGTGTCCCGGCGGCGCACATGCGGCGGCGGTAAAGATGCTGACCGAGTGCCCGGAGGAGATGGGGCTATCTTATCCGGCCAATGCGGTGTGGCGCTATTGGGCCCTGGCTCGGGCTCGGGCGATGCAGACAGTGCTCGATGATTTTCGATCGCGGTGGACGATGGCATCGGTCGAAGAGAACAACACGCTGTGCGAGGATTGGGTTCCGCAGTATGACAGCAGCTCGGAATGGAGCCATTGTCCGGTGTCGCCGCTGATCCTGCTCTATCACGGCATCATGGGGTTGCGTGCGACGAGCCCGGGGTATGCGACATGCGTGATTGCGCCGCAGCCGGGGGATTTGAAAGAGATTGCTTGCCAGGCACACACGGTGCGGGGAGCGATCGACTTCTCTGTCAGGCAGACGGGGGGCGGGCGAGAGCTCAGGCTACGTGTTCCAGCGGAGATTGAAGCAGAGCTGATTCTGGATGCGCGGGAGAAGGTGACCTTGCCTGCCGGCCGCGAATTGGCGCCGACGGGCTGCGTGGCTTATCGGCTGCCGCGAGGTGAGGCGGTGACGCTGGCGCTGCTGTGAGGGCGTCACAGCAGCGCCAGCCTGGCTATGCTTTTGCGCTGATGGCGGGATAGCAGGTGAACTGTTCGTCGGCAAGCTGCCAGTAGGGAACGAGCTTGAGGCCGGCGTTGCCGCGCACGGTGTAGTGGAGCGGTTTGTCATCGACGGCTTGAAGATGAGCGGCGAGATGTTCTGCGCTGTGGCCGCTGTCGAGGGTGAGGTCCACTTTGGAAGAGCCGACGGCAGCAAGCAGAACGGGGCCGTACTCGATGGAGTAGCGGGTCTTGCCGGCGATCTGATCGACGCCGGTGTACTTTTTGACGCGGACCTCGGCGGGGAGGGTGAAGTCGATGGTGTCACCTGTGGACCACTGGCGATTGAGCGCGACGTAGCTGCCGGGCTTGCCTGAACCGGCGGGTTTGCCGTTGACGGTGATGTGCATTTCGCCGACGGCCCAGGAAGGAACGCGAATGCGAAGATTGGCCTTGGTGGGTGCGCCGGACTTGACGGTGCAATGGACGGCGTTTTCGAAGGGGAAGCGCGTGTCGACGGCGAGCTCAAGGGGATGGCCGTTGTGCTGCCAGGCGATGGTGGACGGCTCGAAGAGATGGACGTAGAGGCCGTCGGGCGCGATGGAGTAGATGTGCTCGGGGATGGAGCCGAGCAGGCGGGTTCCCTGGCCTTCGCAACAGGTGTTGATGTGGGTTGACTTCTCTTTCGTGCCTTCCATGTGGGCGTGGTAGCGGAGGCCTGAGCCGCCGTCCTGGTTGGCCATGGCGACGTTGTAGATGGATTTCTCAATCTCCGTTGCGTAGCGTTCGTCGTCAGGATGGAGCTGCTGGAAGCGCTGGCTCATGAAGACCCAGAAGCTGTTGCCGCAGAGCTCGCCGAGCTCCTTGTGCAGGTCGTTGCTGTCGGGGGGATTCTCGTCGAATTCGATGATGGAGATGCTGCCGCCGGCCTGCTGCCAGTGGGCGCGGTAGAGCTCCCATGCGCCGAGGACGGCATCGTAGTAGCGCGGCTCGCCCGTGATGAGGTAGAGGTCGAGATAGGCTTCAAGGTTGGTGAGCAGATAGCAGTGGGGGCGGTCATAGGGATACTGCCAGACCTGCTCCTTCTCGCGTTTGGCGAGGCCGGTGAGCCAGGCGTCTTCCTGGTAGTAGCGCTGGATGACATGGGCGTCGGCGGGTTTGCCGGCGGGGCTGGTGCCCATGCGGGTGTTGGCGACCATGCCCTGGCCGCCCTGGACGGCGTGGCGCGACATTTCAGGAAGGAAAGACTGCTTGTTGAACCAGTCGTAGTAGCCGCGCAGCATGGGCAGGGCTTTGGGGTTGCCCATGTAGGAGGCTTCAAGCAGTCCGTGGGTGAGCCAGGCGCGGGTGTAGGCGGCACGTTCGGAGTAAAAGAGCGAGTCTTCGGGATAGGCCATGATGTAGCCGTTGGGCTGGCGGCATTCTTCAATGCCGTCGACGACAGCGTTGACGCGGCGGCGCAGCTCGGGGTGGTCGATCCAGCGGAGGGTGTTGCAGGAGCCCATGAGGAAGCGGCCGGCGTTGGAGCCGGCGAGATCTTCTTCCCAGAAGGCCTGCAGGCCGGTGGCCTTGATGTAGGGGATTTTGCCGGCGCGCTCGTAGAACTGACGCAGCAACTCGTCGGTGGAGAAGGAGGTCAGCAGGTACTCGATGTTGTTCTGCATCGCTGTCTGAAAGACGCCGCCGTGAAGGGTGATGCCGGTGCGGGGTGCGAGGGCCTGATACTTGGCCGGCTTCCAGGAGGCGGGATCGGTGATCTTGTGAGGATTGTCGACGTGGATGCCTTCGCCATCCTGGCGGGGCGGGCGGGTGATCTGCTGGGCGAGTGCGGGATTGCCCTGATTGTCATCGACAGAAACTTTGCAGCCGACGGCGACGTCGCGGCCGGAGGAGAGAACGGAGATCTTGGCGAGGGTAAGAGTGAAGTTGGGGCTGTCAGGGGCTTCGACGCCGGTGGGTGGAGCGGGCCCGTCGGGCGGCATCTTGACGGGGCGGAGTTGGGTGGCGGTGAGGCGGACGTAGCGGCCGCTGGCGCCGCGGGCATGGTAAGCGGTGATGTTATCGGTCGGGTCGGGGAAATCTTCCTGGGTGAAGTCGGCGATGACGACGGGCGCGGTGAAGGCTGCATCGGCTGCCGCTTCAAGCTTGAAGCGGAGTGGAAAGCCCTCGCCGGCGTAGAACTGGTCACGGCCGGGATACATGATCTCCGAGGCGGGAAACAGCTGGATCACCTCAATGGGAAAGCTCTGGCCGAGGTCGATCTGAATCCAGGTGGGGAGCTTGGGGTCGGTGACTACTTTGGAGCGGTAGGCGCGATAGGCGGTGGCAGGCGTGGCGGCCATGCGCAGACCGGTCTTGTAGGGGGCAAGCTTGTCGGGGTCAGCAGCGGCGAGCGGCGCAAGGGGGCCGAGCGTGCCGGCGAGGGCGAGGCCTGCGCCCGCATAGGTGGTGCTCTGGAGGAAGGTGCGCCGGGTGAGGGGGACGGAGCTGGACGCGTCGATTCCGGCGGGTTTGGGTCTTGATGTCATTTTGGTGCGACTCTCCTTGGCGGGGGATGGCTCGCTGGAATTGTACTTGTTTGGTGCGGCTTTGCGCGCCGCAGACAGCTCGACAACGGCTGACGGAGAGCTTGATATGCGAAACGAGCGGGGATTTGTCTCTAAATAAAGCGCATAAGTTTGCGCGCTACGGCGGTAGTCAGTGTTGTTGGGACGAAATGATCGGGCTGATGGCGCACGGGGAAAGAGGTGTGGGACGAAGATCAGCCGCTTTTTCGGCTTTTATGCGGCTCATCCGGCAGCTTGGTGGCGCGGCGAATGGCCATTGCTTGCGATATCCAGATATAGCTTCTTGCCTGGCAATTGCGGCAGCGCACGGGAAGGCGAATGAGGAAGATATAGGGCAGATCGGAGACCCGGAAGCGCGAGTAGCGCAATCGGGAGGAACCACAGAAGTGACAGTTCATCGTTGTGCAGACTCCGAAGCTCTGGAATAAGAACGGTCGGCAGCGGGAAAGAGAGGACTGCAATGCCGCAAGTTCGGCCTAAACCGGTGAACAGTTAAGCTAACTTACCATGGTTGGCGCTTTTTGAGTGAGTTTTGCGTCAGTGCAGGAGGGATTGGCAAGGGGTGCCTCCGCTTGGACACGGGCACAGGCAGAGGAGCAAAGCGATTGCAGCCATGCGTGAAGCCAGGATTGACATGGAATTTGGAGAACGGCGACGGCGGGAGGACGGGGCTGAACCGTTTGCCGATCAAGGTGCGCAAATCTATGTGGGAAAGAGCAGGTCGGAGGTAATGGGAACGGCGGTCAGGCGGGGGCGGCGGCGCACAGGGCGCGGCGTGGGTGAGGCCAGGAGGGCGGCGAGTTCGCGCAGTTCGGCGCGGGCGTGGCCGATGGTTGCGGCGATGGCGTCGCGACGTTGGGAGTCAGAGGATGGGCCAGGGAGGCGCGAGGGCTGGGCCTGCTGAGACTCGGGGCGCGGGTCCTGGGTCGCGGTGCGGCGAGGGGAGCGGTGCTGAAGGTCGAGAGCCTGGCGGGCGCCAGCGAGTGTGTAGCCCTCGGCGTGGACGAGGCGCTTGATCTCGAGAACCAGCTCAACTTCGCGGCGGCGATAGAGGCGCTGGCCGGTTCCGCTCTTGTTGGGTTTGAGCTGGGGAAACTGCGACTCCCAGAAGCGGAGGACGTAGGTTTCGAGCTCGCAAATCCGGGCGACATCGCCAATCTTGAAGTAGAGGCGATCGGGGATGGTCGGTGACTCGAACGCGCGCTTGCGGGAAAGCTGTGTGGCCATAGTTACGACGAGGAGGACTGGGGACCGTGAAAAACCTCACTCTAGTGGCAGTATAGGCCACAGTTTGCACTCTTTGCGAAGCAAGATATGGATTTTGAGTTGATGTTTGTGGGTCGGAACCACCTGCGGTGGGGTCCAGCGCGGCGGACTCGCTATTCGCGCGGAGAAGGTTCGTGGTTTCCCACCCATTCGCGATGAAGGTGGCGAATGGATGGGGCACGGATGTTGCGCGCGGGAAAGGGCTCAGGAACGGACGGCCGGGGTTCGGGATGGGGAGTGGTGGGGCGCGGCGCGGAGGTACTGGGGCGGCCAGCTGACGGCTTCATCGAGGGCCGCTGCGGCGTGAAGGGGCCAGTAGGGATCGCGGAGGAACTCGCGGGCGAGAAAGACGAGGTCGGCTTCGCCCGCGGCGACGATGGCGTTGGCCTGGGCGGGATCGGTAATCATGCCGACGGCGGCGGTGGCGATGCTGGCTTCGCGACGGATGCGGGCGGCGAAGGGGACCTGGAAGCCGGGGCCGACGGGGATTTTTACGTTGGGAACGAGGCCGCCGGAGGAGACGTCGATGAGATCGACGCCGCGCTCGCGGAAAAGGTAGGCGAGCTGGACGGACTGGTCGATGTCCCAGCCGCCTTCCTCCGCCCAGTCGGTGGCGGAGATGCGGACGAACAGGGGCAGATGATCGGGCCACTCAGCGCGGACGGCATCGACAACTTCGAGGGTCAGGCGGGTGCGGTTGGCGAAGCTGCCGCCGTAGTCGTCAGTGCGCTGGTTGGCGAGCGGAGAGAGGAACTGGTGGAGCAGGTAGCCGTGGGCGGCGTGGATTTCGACGAAGTCAAAGCCGGCGGCAAGGGCGCGACGGGCGGCGAGACGAAAGGCTTCGATGATGGTCTGGATGGCGGGCTGATCGAGGGCTTGGGGAACGGCGTAAGTGGGCGAAAAGGCCAGGGCGCTGGGGGCTACGGGTTGCCAGCCACCCTCGGCGGGCAGGACCAGGTGCTCGCTGATGAAAGGCGCGGACATGCTGGCTTTGCGGCCGGCGTGGGCCAGCTGGATGCCGGCGCGGGCGCCCTGGGAGTGGAGGAAGGTGGCGATGCGGGCGAGGGCGGGGACGTGGTCGTCTTTCCAAATGCCGAGGTCGGCGGGGGAGATGCGGCCCTCGGGCGTGACGGCGGAGGCTTCAAGGATGACCAGAGCGGCTCCGCCCTGGGCGCGGGCGCCTAGATGGACCAGATGCCAGTCGGCGGCGAAGCCGTCGACACAGGAGTACTGGCACATGGGCGAGACACCGATGCGATTCGAGAAGGTGAGCGAACGGAGCTGGAAGGGAGTGAAGAGAGGATGGCTCATGGTGGTTGGATGTGGGGAAAGGACGAGGGGGCGCTTTTTGCGCTCAACGGCCTGTGCTATCCCACTCTTGACGCAAGAATAAGAGCGGGTCAAGGATGGGGCACCCGGCCTGGCGGGTTGGCCTCTGCTGCGCGGAGTTGGCAGGTTGGCGGGCGAGTTGCCGGGTTACTGCTTCTTGAGGACGGCGGTGCCTTTTTCGTCGGCGAGAATTTCACTTTCAAGGCGGCGGAAGTCGGCGGCGCGGGCGGCGGGGATTTCGACCTGGCGGACGGTGTACTCGCGCTGGTAGTGGAGGATGCTGCCTTTGGCGGAGACGGAGGAGTGGTAGCTGGCGAAGTCGAGGTCGAGGTCGATGGGGTCGGGGGTTTCATCGACGACGTAGCCGGGGGGGATCGTAATGTCATAGGAGTCAGTCCAGCGGCCGGTGGCTTCAAGATCGATGGGGTAGAGGCGGGGCTTGTCGTCGAAGGGTCGGGCATAGGTGCCAACGACGCGCGGGCGCACGAGCAGCAGCGGGCCGGCCTGATGGGAGTACTGGTGTGCGGTGACTTTGTAGTGGAATTCGAGGGGCTTGTCGAGCGTGGCGGGCTCGACGAAGCTGAATGAATCGACAGTGACGCCGGGGAGGGTTTCACCGATGTGCCTTTCCCAATATTCACGGCGTTCCTTGTCGTCGGTGTACTTGATCATCTCGCGCCAGTCGGCGCCTTCCGGGCCGATGTGGGAAGTATCGACGGAGCCGGTGAGAGTTCCGTCGGGAGCGAGAGTGAAGGTACCTTTGCGGTCCGAGCCGTTGGCTTCTGGGGCGAGAGTGGGAAAGCCGATCGACTGGCTGGAGGCGCCAGCAGCGAGAAGTCCGAAGCCACCCTGCTCGTTGGAGGGAAGGTTGCCGACGGGGGTGCGTTCGTCCGTGGGATCGAAGATGAGATAGCGCTTGCCGTCCGCGGCTTTGACGACAGCTTTTAGCCGAGGGTCCTGAACGTCGCTGGGAATCTCGATGGCGGTGATCATGTGATCGCCGTAAAAGGAGGGCATGTCCGGATCGACAACGCCGCGGCGATGATCTACGAGGACATAGTTGGCGTGGATGCCGGCGACCTGGAGCATTGAAATGAGTAATGTGGTTTTGTCTTTGCAGTCGCCGTAGCGATTGCGGAAGATGTCGGAGGCATGATTGGCCTGCCAGCCCCCGATGCCGCGTTCGACGATGAAGTAGCGGATGTTTTTCTGGATGTAGTCGGTGATGCGGCTGAGTTTGGTGTAGAAGTCGGGACCCCCGGCGATGAGGGTCTGGGTCTGGGCGGTGATTTCAGGCGAAGGGTCCGGGCGGTTCGCCTCGAGTGTCGTGACCCGCTCTCCGAGGGCCTTCCACTCGTTGTCTTTGCCGTCGACGGCGGCATCGCCCCACTGGACGGACATGCGGGCAAAGAGGGAAGCATGTTCGGGGCCTGAACGCAGGTCGCGCAGGTCAAGGG
>Ga0302202_10006844_pt1 | contig 11225 bp, 9 predicted proteins | sample II_Bog_N3_3_FD_194579 | JGI IMG/M metagenome (GOLD analysis project Ga0302202, IMG submission 194579) | Peat permafrost microbial communities from Stordalen Mire near Abisko, Sweden - II_Bog_N3_3 | ecosystem: Environmental > Terrestrial > Soil > Wetlands > Peat | place: Sweden: Abisko, Stordalen... | reverse complement strand
CGTCCTGGCCCCGGCCTTCTCCCGCCTTAAGGTCGACGCCGAGGTGACGGTGTGCTCCTCCAGCGGATGGGCCCACGGGGCATCGGTGACCGGTCGCAAGGTGGTGTACTGCCACACTCCGGCCCGCTGGCTCTACCAGTCCGACCGGTACCTGTCCGGTTCGGCCCGCTGGTCGGCGCTGGCCCTGGACGTCCTCACCCCACCCCTGCGCCGGTGGGACCGCCGGGCCGCAGCCTCGGCCGACCGGTACCTGGTCAACTCGACGGCCGTGCGGCAACGGGTGGCCGACCTGTACGGGATCGAGGCCGACGTCGTGCCGCCGGCGGTCGACGTGGACCATGCCGGACCGGTGGACGCGGTGGCGGGGATCGAACCGGGCTTCGTGCTCTGCGTCTCGCGGCTCCTGCCCTACAAGAACGTCGAGGCGGTGGCCGAGGCGTTCCGGAGCCTGCCCGACCTGCGCCTGGTGGTGGTGGGCACCGGACCGCTCCTCGACACGCTCATCGGGTCGGCCCCGGCCAACGTCACCATGACGGGTGAGGTCACCGACGCCGGACTGCGCTGGCTGTACGCCAACTCGGTCGGACTGGTGGCGGCCTCCTACGAAGACTTCGGGCTCACGCCCCTGGAGGCGGCGAGCTTCGGCCGGCCCACCGCCGCGCTGCGGTGGGGGGGGTTCCTCGACACGACGGTGGAGGGTGTCACCGGGGTGTTCTTCGAACGGCCCGAGCCGGCGCTGATCGCCGAGGGCGTCCGGGCCCTGACGTCCTCACCCTGGTCGGAGGAGGCACTGGTCGAGCACGCCGGTGGCTTCTCGTCGGCGCGTTTCGAGGACCGCCTGCGGGCCGTGGTGGACGAGGAGCGGCGGGAATTGACCGGACAGGGGTGACCGGCCGGACCCGACGCGCCGGACCTGGGCGCCGGGAACCCCGGGCCGTCGGGTCAGGAGGCGCCGCGTCCCCGGAAGATGGTGGTGGGCGTCTGCCAGAGGATCTGCATGTCCCACCAGAACGACCACGATGCCACGTAGAGGTAGTCCAGGCGGCACAACTCCAGGTGCGAGAGCTCATTGCGCCCCGACACCTGCCACAGGCCGGTCATGCCCGGACGGGCCTCGAAGCGCTTCCGGGCCCAGCCCTCGATCTTCATGGCCTCGGAGACCACGAACGGGCGCGGCCCGACCAGCGACATGTCGCCCTTCCACACGTTGATGAGCTGAGGGAACTCGTCGAGGCTGGTCTTGCGAAGGACCCGGCCCACCCTGGTCACCCTCGGGTCGTTCTGCACCTTGAACAGCGGGCCGTCCACCTCGTTGAGGTGCTCGAGCTCGTCGCGGCGGGACTCGGCGTCCTCGATCATGGTCCGGAACTTCATCATGGAGAACGGCTGCTCGTTCCGCCCAGTCCGGACCTGTCGGAAGAAGACGGGACCGGCGCTGGTGGCCTTGATCATGGCCGCCGCCACCAGGAAGAAGGGCACCCCCAGCACCAGGATCACCGAGGACACCACGATGTCGAAGGTCCGCTTGAGGAAGCGTGAGCCCGCGCTCAGCGATGCAGGCGCGATGTCCAGCATGGGCAGGCCGGACAGGTCCTCCACGTGCGAGCGGGCGGTGATCAGCTCGTAGTAGCGGGGGACGATGGACACGCCCACCTGGCCGGCCAGGCTCTTCAGCATCTCCGTGGTGCGCTCGGGGTGGGTCCGCGAGAAGCACACCACCACCCGGGCCACGTTGTTCTGGCGGCACAGGTCGGGGAGGTCCTCCAACTCGCCGATGACGTCGCCCCGGCCCAGGGGGTTGTCGTCCACGAAGCCGACGAATCGGACACTGGAGTGGGCCCGGAGGTGGCTGGCCACCGTCTGGGCCAGCTTGCCCGTGCCCACCACGATGACCGGGACCGATCCCTCCGATGCGTGCCCGAGCAGGCCGAAGGCCACCACCCGGGCCAGTGGCACCGCCACCACGGCCACCAGGCACATCGACACGATCTTGGCCACCGACAGGTCTTCCAGCCCGAAGCTGCGGAGCGCCACGTAGGCCGCGATGGCGTAGAGGAAGCCGCTGATCATGAGGGCGTGGACGATGTTGCGGAGGTCGGCGAACACGCTGTTGGTGATGCGGCGGGTCACCCCCCGGTACAGGCCGTAGAGGGCGAACACGGCCACGAACATGGGGATGACGGCGAGCCCGAAGACGTACACCGAGATGCTGTGCCCGGCGCTGCTGTCCGGGTTGTCCGAGATCAGGCTCAACAGGAGCGGGCCCACGAAGGCGGCCAGGGCCAGTCCGAGGACGTCGGCGCACACCAGACGGCGAAGGGCGTGGCGTCGCACCCGTGCCGCCGCCGCCGACGTGGCCGAGGGCTCGACCGCGCCGTACCGCCGGTCTATGAGATCGGGCAGCTGCTCCCGGAGTACCGCCTCGAACTCTGGATCAAGAATCGCCATACCAGCCGGCCTGCCCTTTTTTGCACCGGATGTCCGCTCACCTGACACATCAGGACCTGGGAATTCGGAAGAATTAGTCATCAAAACCGCGTTCCACTAGGAAACATACTGCACCACCTGGACATGGAGCGGTGCCTGCAACCGAATTTTAGGTGAACGGTAGGTGTTATTTCAGTGAACCTTAGGTGACAGGATCGCCGGGCGCACGGAGCGGCCCGCTGCACCGCCCGGGGGAGGCTGTCGGTCAGGACGGGATCCATACCTCCTCATCGGTCGATTCCGGCGGGGGCTGGAGCCAATTCGAGGCCCGCGGCAGCCCGTCCGGCCGGGCCCGCGCCCTCAGGAACCGTAGTGGGCCTCCAGGACCCCGATGGCGGACGCCCAGTGGTCCTCCATGGGCCCGAGGATCGACCCCAGGTCGACCGAGCGCCCCCGCACCACCCGGGCCAGGGCGAACTGCAGGGCCTTGGCCCCGGCGGCCAGCTCGCGGTAGGCGCCGGCGGCCGACTCGCTGCCCGGCTGGTGGTGGAGCGTCAGCCAGTCCACGAAGGAGGCGGCCAGCTCCGCGCTGGCGCCACACTGGCGGCAGGTCCCGAACGAGTAGAGGTGGAAGGTCTCCAGGTCCTGGTCGGCCAGCCAGGCGAGGTCGTCGGCCAGGCGCTCCCCCAGCCGGGTCACCGGGTTGTCGACCGGACGGCGGGACAGATGGTCGGCGGTGAGGGCCACCGCCCGGCCCACCAGGTCGGGGTCGTCCCTGCGGACGCGGTCCAGCCGGACCACCTCGACGTAGGGGGGCAGCCCGGGATGCTCGGCGTGGTCACCGAGCCGGAAGGCACCGTCGAAGTCGTCCCCTTCGAGCTCGTAGTACCCGGCGTTGTGGAAGTAGCCCAGCCGTCGGCCGGCCCGGTCGAGCATCTGGGGGACGATGGTGCTCTTGACGTGCTCGGTCCGGTAGGAGACCCCCCGGGTGTCGGGCAGGAACCACGAGTCGACCTCGACGGTGCACAGCCGGCCGAACCCGAGCTGTTCGACCACATGGTCGACGACCGGCCGCCAGACGTTCATCTCCGCCACCTCCACCCCGAACAGGACCCGGAGGTCCTCGGGGGGGAACTTGAAGAACGTCCACTGGTCGCCCTCGAAGTCGGCACTCAGGGTGAAGGCGCCGGCGGCCAGCGGGTCGAGGCCCAGAGCGTGCAGCACCTCGATCCAGACGTCGACATAGCAGTTGGTCTCGGTCCACGTCCGCTCGTTGGCGTGCAGCGGATGGGGGCGGTAGCCGTCGGCCGACAGCGGGAGCAGTGCGATGGTCACGGCCCGCCGGTCCGCCGGTCCGGTCCGCTCAGGGCCACAGCACCGACCGGACGTCGGCCGGCCACAGACCGGGACGGGGACCGTGCCGGTGCAGGAGGGCCAGGGTGATCCGGTCCATGCCGAAGCCGAAGCAGGCGGTGTGGGCCACCTCGCCGTCCGAGGACTCGATCCCGAACGGGCGGCCGAAGTGGTCGAGATGGCAGTTGGACGACGAGATGGCGGTGAGCCGGCCGGCGTCGAACAGCGGGGTGACGATCTCGAGCTTCAGCTCCTCGTTGCGCTGATTGGCGGCCAGCATCCGGCCCGGCCGGCCGAAGAACGGGTCGTTGGCCACCACCGCCTCGACCTCGAGGCCGAGCCCGGACAGCACCTCGAGGCCCCGCTCGATCCACAGGTCGCGGTGGGCGCGGGCCCCCGAGGGCGTGCCCAGGTAGACGTAGTCGTGCTGACGGAAGGCCTGCATGCGGAAGGGATCGGTGCTGGGCTCGCAGCGGAAGCAGTAGCCGTAGACCTCGAACCGGCGGCCGCCCTCGGGGAGGACACCCGGAACGGTGGGATACAGCGGATGGCACACCGCCGGACACAGAACCATGTCGGTGGTGGTCAGCAGGGGCGCCCGGTCCTCGTGCTCCTCGACCCGGCGCAGCAGTTCGGCGTGGGTGCGCTCGTCCCCGCGGAACGTGGACACCGAGCCCATCTGGTCCGGGAACGACTCGAGGTAGCCGTTCTGCTCGAAGGTGGCCCAGGGCATGACCGGCGGGAAGCGCACCGACGTGGCCTGCTGGTCCGCCCCGACCCGGAGGACCAGGTCGTCCAGGCCGGCCACGATCGACTCGTAGGTCCCCGACCTCCCGTAGATCCCGTCGACGCCCGTGGCCAGGAGCAGTCCCTCGGCCAGCAGCGACGTCCGGAAGCCGTCCCAGGGCTCGGCGGTCACCGGCCCGTGGTCGGCTCCCGCGCCGGCCACGGTGACCTCACTCACCTCGGTGGACCAGCAACAGCTGCGCGTTGTTGGCCATGATCCTGTCGTTGTTGACCATCAGGGACGCACCCATGGAGTCCCGCAGGTGCCGGCCCAGGCTGAAGGGACCGTCCAGGCGGTACGAGGCGAGGCCGCAGATGACCATGCACTGGCGGACCACGTCCACCACCAGGGTGGAGGCCGAGACCTTCAGGGAGTTCATGGCGATGGCGAAGCCGAGCGAGGAGGACCGCTCGGGATCGTCGGCAACCTCTTCGTAGCGCAGGGCGGCGCTGTGGACCATGTCGGCGAACTGTTGGTGGAGAGCCGCCGTGTCGGCCAGGCGCATGGCCGCGGTCGGGGTGGTGCCGGGGCGCTTGCGGGCCTCGGCCTGCACGAACCGCCGGGCCCGGTCCAGGGCCGCTGTGGCGATGCCGAGCCACAGGGAGCTCCACAGGATGTGGGCCACCGGGAGCATGGTGCGGGTGGAGATGTCGCTGTAGGGGTCGTCCAGGATGGACCGGGCGTCGCCGCTCGCCTCCAGGACGAAGCCCGGGCTGCAGGTGCCCCTGAACCCCAGGGCGTTCCACTCCCCCACCTGTTCGAGCCGGAGCTCCGGGGGGCGGCACAGCACCAGGACCTGATCGCTCTCCGGGCTGTCGGCCGAGCGCCTCGAGGTGACCAGGATGGCGTCGGCGAAGCTGCCGTAGGAGATCACGGGCGCCTGCTTCTTGACGTGGAAGCGGCCGCCCTCGACGTCGACGGCACAGACGCTGCTGCGCACGTCTCCCCCGGTCCCCACCTCGGTGGTGGCCGAGGCCAGGAGGTACTGGTGGGCCACCGCGTCGACCAGGTAGTCGGACAGGAGCTCGTTGCGGCCGTGGCGGACCAGGCAGGCCACCTGGATGTGGTGCATGGCCACCACCATGGCGCTGGACGCGCACTGGCGCCCGAGGGCCACCAACCCCTCCGACACCTCGCTGATGCCCGCGCCCAGGCCACCCAGCTCGACGGGGACCATCGCCGTCAGCAGCCCCTCGGACTGGAGCGCCGCGATCGTCTCCGACGGGAACCGTCCCTGCTGGTCGACGTCGTCGGCCGCCGGGGCGGCCACCTCCTCGGCGATGGCCGCCATCCGCCGTGCCACCGGATTCCGGACGGCCCGGTCCGGCTCGGCCTCGAGCGGTGTCTCAATGATGCCGTGCATGGGGTTGCCTGCTTTCTGCGGGACCTGCCCGCGAAGGTTAACCCCCGGTCAGGAGCTGGTCATCTCGAGCACACCGGCCCGGATGGAGGCGATCGACTCGAAGGTCGACTTCTTCAGCATGCTCTCGGAGAACTCGATGTCGAATGCGTCCTCCAGGGCCAGCATGACGTTCACACTGGCGTGTGAGGTCATCCCCGACGCAAAGAGGTCGGTGTGTTCGTCGATCGAATTGACATCCACGGCGAGTTTGCCGTGCTCAGCCAGGACCGTTCGGATCGTCTCGTCCATCGTCTTTCCTTTCTCGTGTGATCGTGTCCATGTCGCCGGCACCCGAGGGTGCCAGGGCCACCACGACGGCGGCACCGGATCCCGCCTCGTGGGTCATGCTCACCGCCAGCTGCTCGATGCCGGCCTGCTCGGCCAGCCGGGCGGCCAGGCCGGTCAGCCGGAGGTCGCACCACCCGCTGTCGCTGCGGTGCACCTCGATGGAGCGCCACTCGGGCCGGGGGCCGTCGGGTCGCAGGACCTTGAGGGCGGCCTCTTTGGCCGCGAACCGGGACGCCAGCGAGTCGAACGAGTACCCGGCGGTGCCGACGGCGCGGCAGCACTCGAGCTCGTGCGGCGTGAAGATGCGTCGGAGGTAGCGGTCGCCGAAGGTCTCTACGGAGCGGACCACCTCGGCCACCTCGACCAGGTCCGCACCCACCCGGACCTCGGGTACCGGTGGGGCTGGCGACCCCGGGGAGGCCACGGCGGCGGGACCGGTGGCGAGGAGTGACGCCACCTGCCGTGCGGCGTCGAGGGCGGTGGCCGGTAGGGACCCCGACCCGAGGGGGCCGGCGGCGTCGGCCCGGTCCGGCCACGGGCCCGTGCGCCGGTCGAGCGGCGGGGCCGTGCTCACGCCACCGACCTCCCCAGGTGGGCACCGGCGTCGAGTCCGGCCGCCTGTCCCTCGACCCCGGTCACCGTGGCGTACAGCCGTCGGTACTGCTCGGTCACCGCCGGCCAGGAGTAGGCGCGCACCCGCTCGTGCCCGGCACGACCGATGGCCAGTCGGCGACCGTCGTCGGCCAACAGGTCGGCCAGGGTGGCGGCGAAGGCCGGGGTGTCGAACGGGTCCACCAGGACCCCGGTCTCCCCGTCGTCCACGAATTCGGGTGCGCCGCCTCGGTTGGTCGCCACCACGGCCACCCCGGCCCGCCAGGCCTCGAGGACCACGATGCCGAAGGGCTCCAGACGGCTGGGCATCACGAAGGCGGTGGCGCCGGCCATGGCGGACGCCACGTCGTCACGCGACAGGCGACCCACGAAGTGGACCTGTCCGCCCACGCCCAACTCGCCGGCCATCCGCTCCAGGCCGTCGAGGGCCGGGCCCGAGCCGGCGATGACCAGGTCGGCGGTGCGCCGCTCCGGCGCCATGGCGGCGAAGGCGGCCAGCAGCAGGTCGAAGCCCTTCTTGTCCACCACCCGACCGAGGGCCAGGAGGTAGCGACGGCCCGGGTCCCCGGGCACCGGGAGGAACGGGGTCCCTGCCGGAGAGTCGTCCCCGGCGCCGCCGGCCCCCAGGTCCACGCCATTCGGGATGACCAGGCCCCGGCCACGGGCCAGGCCGAAGCGATCCTCGGCGTCGGCCAGGGTGAAGGCCGAGCAGGCGGTGACGGCGGCGGCCCGCCGGATCCCCGACCGCAGCGAGGCCCGCAGCACCGTCGACACCTCGAAGATGTCCGTGTCGTCCATCATGGTCTCGCCCTGGAGGGTGATGACGAGCGGGAGACGGGTGAGCCGGGCCAGCGCGGTGGCGTAGGCGCCGTTGGGTCCGAAGCACTGGACGTGGAGGACGTCGGGCCGGAAGGCGTCGGCGGCGTTCCGGAGCGAGAACAGGGTCCGGGGACCGGTGGTGGCGGCACGGAGCATCGAGGACCAGTTGGTGGCCGGCAGGGGCAGCGGCAGTCGCCGCACCACGATCCCGTCGCGCACCTCGACCGTCTCGGGGCGCCGGTCGTCGGGCAGGCCGGTCCAGACCTCGACCTCGTCGCCCGCGTCGAGCAGGGTCAGGGCCAGATGGCGCGTCAGCTCCTCGACTCCCCCCAGCGACGGAGGATAGGCACTCGGGAGTAGGGCGACACGGGTCACGATCGGGGAGCAACCCCGTGCGCCGCGGGCTCGAAGACCGCGGCGCCGGTGGCCCTAGGGGACGTTACCAGCCAGCCGGGGATGGTCACCACGACCGGGCTCACGAGATCGCCGGGTTCAGCCAGGGCTCGACGGCGGCCAGCACTGCGCCCGACGGCTCTGCGGCCACGGTGCTGAACTGGCCGACGCCGGGCGACCACGCGTTGGAGAACGCCGCGGCGTACCACCCGGACAGGAACCCCTGTTCGGCGCAGTCGCAGTTGGGCGCCCAGCTGGCCGGGTGGATCCCGAGGATGTTCTCGATCTGGGTCTCGCCGCCGGCCGGCTCGACACCGGCCGCATCGACCTCGTGGCCGATCTCGAAGGCGGTGATGGCGGCCAGACGCTGCACGGTCTCACCGGGGTAGACGTACAGCACCGACGTGCCGCCGGGGTGGCCCCAGGTGAAGGTGGTGTTCCCGTAGAAGCCGGGCTCGGGGGCGTCGGCGATGGGGAGGAATTGGATGGTGTAGCCCGGGATCCGCTGCCACGGGTACCGGACCAGGGTCAGGGCCTCGGCGCCCAGCTGGGCCGGCGTGCTGGCAGTGGCTGCCGTGACCGGGGCCGGCGTGGTGGTCGGCACGGTCGCCGCCGGCGCCGCAGCCGACGTGGTGGCGGCGGGCGGGGTGGCGGCCGGCGTGGTGGCGGCCGGAGCCGTCGCCGCGGCGGGCGTCGTGGCGACCGGGCTCGCCGTGGCGGCCGGTGCCGCCGGGGGGGCGGTGGTCGGTGGCGTCGCCGGCGTGCCCAGCGCGTGCTGGGCGCGGTCGACCGGGACCAGGGGGCGGGAGTCGGCGGGGATCTCACTGGCGGCGGCCCGCACGGCGGCGGAGTCCTCCGCCGGCCCCGAGGTGTGGCCCCCCACGCCCATGATCAGGATGGAGGCGATGACCAGCACGGCCACCACGGTGACCACCAGGACCTCCATCCGGAGGAGCGAGCGGCGCTGGCCGAAGGTGGCCCGGCGCACCCGTGACCTGAGCCCGGTCCTCCGGCGGTCCGGACCCACGTAGCCCTCGGACAGCACCAGGTGGGGATGGTCGAGGTCGGCCAGGAGGTCGGCGGCCAGGTCCTCCTCGACGAGGGTGTCGCCCCCCCCGCCGGGGGCGGCGGCTCCGGGGGCGGTCGTGGTGGTGGGGGCATCTCCCCGGGTGAGCGTCTCCGGGTCATCGGAGGCCGCGGCCGGGAACGCATCGGTCAGCGTGACGTCCATGCCCTGGAATCGGCAGATTCGGCGGGAAGCTGAAGCCGGCGGTGCCTGGGCGGCCTGCCAGGCGTCAGATCGCACGCAGGGTGCTTTCCACGTCGACGCACAGCGTGACAGGGCGCGATCTCGTGATCCGGTGGCGGCGGCGGACCCCCGATCCCCCGGAGGGTCAGGACGACGTCGGCCCGGGGGGCGACACCGGCCGGTCGGCTCCGCCCGCCGCCCCCGAGGTGCCCCGTGCCCGCTGGGCGGAGGTCCGGAGGGCACGCCGCTCCCCTGCCGCCTGTCGTCGGGAGGCCCGGGTGGCCGCCCGCGCCTGACGGGCCGTTGCCGCCGCCGCCCGTCGGGCTGCCTGTCGGGAGGATCGGGCCGAACGGCGTTGCGCCGCGCCGGTGTCACGCACAGTGGCGGCGATGGCCCGGTCGGCCATCTGGGTGTCGTGCCGGACCAGCCGTCGGGCCGCCCCGGCCTGGTGCCCGGCGGCCCGGTCGGCGGTGCCGGCGGGCCGGGCCGTGCCGGCGGGCCGGGCCGGGGTGATCGGGGTGGCGGGCACGGCCCGGGCCAGTTGGTGGGAGACCACGAGCGTGACGGGCACGGACAGAGCCACCGAGGCCAGCACGATCACCAGTGCCTCCACCAGGCGCAGCGATCGGTGGCCGCCCTTGCCGGACCGGTGGGACGACGTCGCACCGACCGCCAGGCGGCTCCACGCCCGTCGTTCCGGCCCGATGTAGCCGGGCGTGATGACGAGGTCCGGGGCGTGGAGGTCCACCAGCAGCTCCGGAGGAACGTACACCTCGAGGGCATGGCCGGAGCCGGGGGGGGACCCGAGCAGCGCGCTGGCCGTGGTCGTCCCCACCGACCCACGCCCATTGAGGGAGGCGCGCCCTCGTCTGACTCCATACCCCACGCCCCTCGTGTCGGCATCTTCGGGGCCCAACTGAAGCGCACTCGGTACGGCAGGATCCGCCGGTCACGCCGGTCACGCCGGTCACGCCGGTCCGACCGGCGGGGCCTCAGGCCTCGAGGCCGACCGAGCGGTAGACCGACACCGTCCGCTCCGCGGTGTCCTTCCAGGTGAGGCCGCGGACCCGGTGCATCCCACGCTCGGCCAGCTCGCGCCGCCGGTCCGGGTCCTCCACGAGCTGGCGGAGGGTGACGGCGAGGCCGTCGGCGTCCCCCGGCACGAACTGCTCGGCGCCGTCGCCGATCAGCTCGGTCACCGACGGCACCGGCGTGGTGACCACGGGGGCGCCGCAGGCCATCGCCTCCAGGGGGGGCAGCCCGAAGCCTTCGTAGCGCGAGGCGTACCCCACGACGGTGGCCGCTCCGTACAGGCCGGGGAGGTCGTCCACGTCGACGTGCCCGATCTCGATGGCTCCGGCCGGCGGCTGGTGGCCCCACAGGCTGTGACCGGTCAGGACCAGCGGGATGGGTACGGTGCGGCACGCCTCGGCCAGGGTCGGGATGTCCTTGCGCGGCTCGATGTTGCCCACGTGCAGCACGAACCGGTCGGGCAGCCGGTAACGCTCCCGGACCCGGTCCACCTCCTGCTCGGAGGGCGGGGCCATACCCGTGCCCGCCGCCAGGTGCACGACGGTGGCGTCCCGGCCCAGCAGGGCATGGATCCGCTCCGCCGTGAAGGCCGAGTCGGCCACCACCGCGTCGGCCCGCCGGATGGCGTGGCGCATGAGGAGCCGCTCGCCGGCCACCCGGTGCCGGGGGAAGGTCGACGGGACGTCGAAGATCGCCATGTCGTGCACGGTCGAGACCGTGCGTCCCCGGCGGAGGACGGGCAGGTCGACGTCGAGACCGTGGACGAGGTCGCACCGCCCGAAGCCGACCGCGCCCCGCAGGGCACGGGCCAGGCCGTCGGACTCCCGTGTGGTGATCGGCGTGACGTCGGGCGGCAGCTCGGG
>Ga0302202_10006835_pt1 | contig 11238 bp, 9 predicted proteins | sample II_Bog_N3_3_FD_194579 | JGI IMG/M metagenome (GOLD analysis project Ga0302202, IMG submission 194579) | Peat permafrost microbial communities from Stordalen Mire near Abisko, Sweden - II_Bog_N3_3 | ecosystem: Environmental > Terrestrial > Soil > Wetlands > Peat | place: Sweden: Abisko, Stordalen... | reverse complement strand
ACCCGCTTAAAAGGCTAGAACTGGTGCCCACTTAAATTTAAGTGCACACCATGTCTTGGCCCTGCGGGGCTCGATAGATGACTTGGCCGGACGCATACGTTCATCGCGGCAAAATCCTTGATATCAGCGAGGATCACCGTGCACCTCGCGACGTTTTCCATGGACGAGCCGTTGCGCTCCAGCGTCCCGCGTATCCGCTTCAAGGTCTGCTCCATCTCCCCCCGAATACCGCCACTCACCAGCTTGCCGGCATCATCGCTACCCAGCACACCCGACAGGTACAGCCACTCGCCGACACGGACCACTTCGGAAAACGGCAGACTCGGTTGTTCGCCCAGAAATTGCAGCTTGGGCCGCCGCGTGGCAGCAGGCCAATCCGGCAGATAACGGGAAACAATGGCCGCGTACTGGCCTGAACCCTTGAGCGACTGCAACGCCCGGTTCAGTGCTTCGCGCAGCTCCCGGTCCTGCTGACGCACACCGATGGCAACCGCGCTGCCCAGGCGTTCATCGATCACCACGGGGCCGGTAAACTCGAAATCCTTGCCCTGCGGTGTTTTCAAAAAGGCTTCGGTGATTTCCAGGGTGTCCTGCAACGTGGCGTCGATTTCACCGGCCTGCAAGCTGCGAGCAAGTTCATCGTTCAAGGCGTAACTGCGAATGGCAATACCCTGCGCTCCCCACCGGGCTTTTGCGTAAGCCTCACGGTTGGTCCCCCTCAACACACCGATCGTCCTGCCCTTGAGCGAGGTGACATCCGGTAGCAGGCCGCTGCCCTTGCGCGCAACCAGGCGGCTGCTCAGCGAGTAGAGCGGATCGCTGAAGTCGATCTTCCGGCGGCGCTCGGGCGTCGGGGTCATGGGCATGATCGCATCGAATTTTCCGGCTTCGAGCGCCGGAATCATTCCCCCATAGTCCTGGTCGACCCAGACGCAGCTGCGCTTGAGCTCCGAACAGAGGGCATTGCCCAGCTCGATGTTCAAGCCAACCAACTCGCCTTGTGCATTGCGACTTTCGAACGGCGGGACCAGGGCTTCGACACCAAAACGGATCTCGGCCCCCGGGCTTGTGGCGGCCACACAAACAGTAGAGGCGCTCAACAGGACAATCGCGACAAAACCGCCCCTGCAGAACATACGTGACCACTTGGCAAAAACATCCATAGCAACGTCCTTCAGATAGAGAGATCGAAGGGTGCCGATGACACCCGCCTGTAGTGAACAAGCGATCTTTCTACGAAGGCGTTACTGCCTCAACGAGACCTATCTTCAAAGATTGTGGGACAGGTCCGAGTTTACTCGCGTAAATCCAGACCCATCCCTGACGGGAACAGGACGCCTCAACGATCCTTGAACTGCGCCTCACGCTTGGCAACAAACGCCGCCATGCCTTCCTTCTGATCCTGGGTCGCGAACGCCGCGTGAAATACCCGGCGCTCGAAACGCACACCTTCCGACAGGCTGACTTCAAACGCGCGATTGACGCTTTCCTTGACCATCATGCTGATCGGCACCGACTTGCTGGCAATCAACGCCGCCACCTTCAGCGCCTCCTCCAGCAGGTCATCGGTCGGCACGATCCGCGCCACGATCCCGCAACGCTCGGCTTCCACCGCATCGATAAAACGCCCGGTCAGGCACATTTCCATGGCCTTGGCCTTGCCCACCGCGCGGGTCAGGCGCTGGGTGCCGCCCATGCCCGGCAGCACGCCGAGGTTGATTTCCGGCTGGCCGAACTTGGCGTTGTCACCGGCCAGGATAAAGTCGCACATCAGCGCCAGCTCACAGCCGCCGCCCAGGGCAAAACCGGACACCGCGGCGATAATCGGCTTGCGTCGGTTGGCCACCCGGTCGCTGTCGCTGAACAGGTCGTCCAGGTAGATCTGCGGGTAGGTCAGCTCGGCCATTTCCTTGATATCGGCACCGGCCGCAAAGGCTTTTCTCGAGCCGGTCAGGACGATGCAGCCGATGTTCGGATCGGCTTCCAGGGTGTCCAGCGCCTGGTTCAGTTCACTGACGATCTGCGCGTTCAGGGCGTTGAGCGCCTGCGGGCGGTTCAGGGTAATCAGGCCGACACGGTCCTTGATGTCCAGCAGAATGGTTTCATAACTCATCGATAGATTCCTTGATCACAGGTTGCGCGAAATGACCATGCGCTGAATGTCACTGGTGCCTTCGTAAATCTGGCAGACCCGCACGTCGCGGTAGATCCGCTCCAACGGGAAGTCGCTCAAATAGCCATAGCCGCCCAGGGTTTGCAAGGCTTGGGAGCAGACCTTCTCGGCCATTTCCGAAGCGAACAGCTTGGCCATGGAGGCCTCCACCAGCGCCGGCTTGCCGCTGTCCCGCAGGGCCGCCGCGTAATGCACCATCTGCCGGGCCACGGCGATCTGGGTGGCCATGTCCGCCAGGCGGAACGCCACGGCCTGGTGCTCGATCAACGCCTTGCCGAAACTTTCCCGTTCGCGGGCATAGTCACGGGCGGCCTCGAAGGCGGCCCGGGCCATGCCCACCGATTGCGCGGCGATACCGACACGGCCGCCTTCCAGGTTGGCCAGGGCGATGCGGTAGCCCTCGCCCTCCTCGCCCAGACGGTTGGCCACCGGCACCTTCACATCCTCGAAGAGGATCTGGCAGGTGTCGGAGGCGTGCTGGCCGAGTTTGTCCTCGACCCGGGCGACGATATAGCCCGGCGAATCGGTGGGTACGATAAAGGCGCTGATACCACGCTTGCCCGCGGCCGGATCGGTCACGGCGAAGACGATCACCACCCCCGCGTTCTGCCCGGAAGTGATGAACTGCTTGCAGCCGTTGAGCACATAGTGGTCGCCCTCAAGCCTGGCGCGGGTCTTCAGGCCGCTGGCATCGGAGCCGGCCTGGGGTTCGGTCAGGGCGAAGGCGCCGAGCATGGCGCCGCTGGCCAGTGGCGGCAGGAAACGGGCTTTCTGCTCCTTGGTACCGAACTTGAGGATCGGCACGCAGCCAACCGAATTGTGCACGCTCATGATGGTCGAGCAGGCACCGTCGCCGGCGGCGATCTCTTCCAGGGCCATGGCATAGGCCAGGTAGCCGGTGTCGCAGCCGCCCCACTGTTCCGGGACCAGCATGCCGAAAAAACCCAACCCGGCCATTTCGCCGATGGCCTCCTTCGGAAAGCGGTGCTCGCGGTCCCATTCGGCGGCGAAGGGTTTCAGGCGTTCCTGGGAAAAATCCCGGGCCGCTTCGGCGATCTGTTGTTGTTCATCGGTGGGTAACATGACAACTCCTAGTACAGGCACTCAACGGCGATGGCCGTGGCTTCGCCGCCACCGATGCAAATGGCCGCGACCCCGCGTTTCAGGCCTTTCTGGCGCAGGGCCGAGAGCAGGCTCACCAGGATCCGCGCGCCGGATGCACCGATCGGATGACCCAGGGCACAGGCGCCGCCGTGAACGTTGACCTTGTCGTGGTGCAGTTCCAGCTTCTGCATGGTCACCAGGGTGACCACGGCGAAAGCTTCGTTGATTTCGAAGCGATCGACCTGATCCAGGGACCAGCCGGTTTTCTTCATCAGTTTCTGGATTGCACCCACCGGCGCCACCGGGAACAGGCCCGGGGTATCGGCGAACGCCGCATGCCCGCGAATCACCGCCAGGGGTGTGAGACCACGTTTCTGCGCTTCGGACTGACGCATCAGCACCAACGCCGCCGCGCCGTCGGAAATCGAACTGGAGTTCGCCGCCGTGACCGTGCCACCCGGGCGGAACGCCGGTTTCAGGCTGGCAATCTTGTCCAGCTTGGCCTTGGGCGGCTGTTCGTCGTCGCTGATCAGCCGCTGCTCCTTGCCCACGGTAACCGTCAGGGGCACGATTTCCGCGCGGAAACGGCCCTCGCTGATCGCGGCTTGCGCACGGGTCAGTGAGGCCACGGCAAAGGCGTCCTGGGTTTCACGGCTGAAACCGTGGGTCTCGGCGCAGTCCTCGGCGAAGGTGCCCATCAGGCGACCCTTGTCGTAGGCATCTTCCAGGCCGTCGAGGAACATATGGTCGAGCACCTGGCCGTGGCCCATGCGGTAGCCGCTACGGGCGCGGTCCAGCAGGTACGGCGCGTTGGACATGCTTTCCATGCCGCCGGCCACCACCACCTCGGCGCTGCCGGCCACCAGCATGTCGTGGGCGAGAATGGTCGCCTCCATGCCGGAACCGCACATCTTGTTCAGGGTGGTGCAGCGGGTCGACTTGTCCAGCCCGGCGCCGAGGGCTGCCTGGCGGGCCGGGGCCTGGCCGAGGCCGGCGGACAGCACGCAGCCGAACAGCACGTGCTCGACTTCGTCCGGCGCCACTTCCGCGCGTTCGACGGCGGCACGGATCGCGGCGGCGCCCAGTTGCGGCGCTGTGAGGCTTTTCAGGTCACCCTGGAAGCCGCCCATGGGGGTGCGCACGGCACTGACGATAACAATGGGATCGTGGGTAGTCATGATCGATTCTCCTATTTCGCGGCCATGCGCAAGGCGCCGTCGAGACGGATCACCTCGCCATTGAGCATGCTGTTTTCAATGATATGCCGCACCAGCGCGGCGTACTCGGCAGGCTTGCCCAGGCGTGGCGGGAATGGCACGCCGGCCGCGAGCGAGGCGCGGACTTCGGGGCTCATGCCGGCCATCATCGGGGTTTCGAAAATGCCCGGGGCGATGGTCATTACACGGATGCCGAAACGCGCCAGTTCACGGGCGGCCGGCAGGGTCAGGCTGACAATGGCGCCCTTGGACGCAGCGTAGGCGGCCTGGCCGATCTGCCCGTCATAGGCGGCGGCGGAAGCGGTATTGATGATCACTCCACGCTCGCCGTCGGCATTCGCCTCGGTCTCGGCGATGGCGGCAGCAGCCAGGCGCAACAGGTTGAAGCTGCCGATCAGGTTGACGTTGATCACCTGGCTGAAGCTTTCCAGCAGGTGCGGGCCGTTCTTGCCGAGGATCTTTTCGCCGCGCACGATACCTGCGCAGTTGACCAGCCCGTGCAAGCCGCCGAAGGCCTCGACCGCGGCCTGGATCGCCGCCTGGGCCTGGGCTTCCTGAGTGATGTCCGCGACCACGCTGCGGGCTTGCGCGCCGAGCTTTTTCGCCTGGGCGGCGACGGCCTCGGCATTGAGGTCCACCAACATCACCTTGGCACCGGCGGCTACCAGCATTTCGGCGGTGGCCGCACCGAGGCCGGAAGCCCCGCCACTGACCATGAAAGCCTTGTCTTTGATGTCCATTGCATTGTCCTTCGTTAAAACCGTCAATAATTCTGATGACCGTGTATTCAGGTCCCGGCCTGGGCCTTGGCGATTTCCTGATTACGCAAGATAAAACGCTGCAACTTGCCGCTCGGGGTCTTGGGCAGCTCGTCGACGAATTCGATTTCCCGTGGGTAGGCATGGGCCGCCAGGCGCTTGCGCACATACAGGCGCAACTCCTCGGCCAACTGTGGCTCGGCACGGTAGCGCGCGTTGAGCACGACAAAGGCCTTCACCACCTCGGTGCGCTCCGGGCAAGGCTTGCCGACCACCGCGGCTTCCACCACGGCCGGGTGCTCCACCAGGGCGCTTTCGACATCGAACGGGCCGACCCGATAGCCCGAGGTGGTAATCACATCATCGCTGCGCCCGACAAAGCTGATGCTGCCGTCCGGATTCAGTTCCACGGTATCGCCGCTGAGGTAGTACTGGCCGACAAAAGCCCTGGTCTCGAAACCCTGGTAGCCGTTGAACCAGAACATCGGCGACCGGGAACGATCCAACGCGAGAATCCCCGGTTGCCCGATATCCAGCTCGCGCTGCTGTTCGTCCAGCACCACGATACGATGCCCAGGGGACGCGAACCCCGCCGAGCCGATATGCACCGGGTGCTCAAGGCCGTGGTGATTGCACAGCACCATACCCATTTCGGTCTGGCCGTAATGGTCGAGAATGGTCACTCCCAGGTTGTCGGCGAACCAGCGGATCACCTCCGGGTTCAGCGGCTCGCCGGCACTGCTGACCACCCGCAGGCGGCCCTTGATCTTGCTGGCGAAGGCCTCGCCGGCGGCAATCAGCAGGCGGTAGGCGGTGGGCGATCCGGTGAGGTTGGTGATGCCGTATTTCTCGATGATCCGGCAGGTGCTTTCCACCGTGAACGGGCCATCGTAGAAGGTGATCGGGTGGCCCATGCCCAGCGGCCCGGTGATGCCGAAGTAGAGGCCGTAGGCCCAACCCGGATCGGCGACATTCCAGAACGCGTCTTCAGGGCGCAGGTCGACCGCGTCGCGGGTGTAGTTCTGGAACGCGATGATCGCCTTGAGCGGTACTTCCAGGGGTTTCGCCGGGCCGGTGGTGCCCGAGGTGAACATCAGCAGAAATGGGTCTTCACCGGTGAGCAGCACCGGTTCGCAGTAAGCCGGGTAGTTGTCCAGTTCGGCCCAGAAGCTGAAATCACCGCGCACGATGCCCTGCCCCTTGGGGCCGCCGACCGTGACGATGGCCGGGCAGTCGGCGACTTCGCTGAGTTTGTCGCGGTTGGCGGCGTCGGTAACCACCAGCTTGGCCCCGGAGCCGCTCAGGCGGTGCTCGATGGACTTGGGGCCGAAAGCGGTAAACAGCGGCTGGTAGACGGCGCCGATGCGCCAGGTGGCGAACAGCGTGATCAAGAGTTCGACATTGCGCGGCAACAGCGCGGCGACCTTGTCGCCACGGCGCACGCCCTGGGTGAGCAGGAAGTTGGCGAAACGCGCGGCCTTGTCCTGTAATTCACTGAAGGTGTAGATCGCACTGCTGCCGTCGCGGCCTTCCCAGAACAGCGCGATACGCCCCGGCAAGGCATGCCGGTCGCAGCATTCGACACAGGCGTTGAGCGCCGTCAAAGTCCCTTTGAGGCCCGCTTGGGCCGCTTGCTGATAATCGAAGTCCGCGGTGGCGGTCTGATAGTCGCGCATATCCAGAATCTCTCGGTCTTGTTATTGGAAGGAACCGTAGAAAAATCCTGGAAATAGTCGCGCTGTCAGGGACTTGGGACAATGGTCAAAGCTTTCAACCTGATTGACTGGTTTGGCCAATAACGGCCTAGTGCGCCTCGTTGAGAATCAGGCTGCGGTAATGCCCCGGGTTGGAACCGGCCCATTTGCGAAAGGCCTTGTAGAACGAACTGGCGTCGGCGAAGCCCAGCCGGGTGGCGATCTCGGCGAAGCTGATCGACGGCTCCGCCAGCCAGGCAATCGCCCACTCCTTGCGCACGTTGTCCTTGAGGCCCTGGTAGGTCTGCCCCTCTTCCGCCAGCCGCCGGCGCAAGGTCGAGGCCGACATGCACAATTGCACGGCCAGGCCTTCGGTTTCCGGCCAGTCTTCAGCCGGCAGTTGGCGCAGGTCCAGCTTGATCCGGCTGGCCAGGCTCTGGGCATCGCGGTACTTGACCAGGATATTGGCCGGCGCCAGCGCCAGGAAGCGTTGCAGCTCCTCGGCACTGCGCTTGATCGGCAGGTCCAGGCAGTCGGCGGAAAAGATCATCCGGGTGCGCGGCCGGTCAAAACGCAGGTTCTCGGAAAACATCACCCGATAGTCCTCGCAGTAATCCGGCTCGGCGCAGTGCAGCTCGATGGCCAGGATCGGAATACGCCGCCCGGCCAGCCAGCAGGCCACGCCATGGACGATCATCCAGTAGGCGAAATAGGTAAACGGCCGTCGCCCCTCGCCTTCCGGCTCCAGCAGGACGATTTCCGCCAGGCTTTGCTGGCGCACCAGTTGCGCCGGCAGACGTTCAAGCATCAACGAGAGGAAATCCAGCACCGAGTCCAACCCGGCTGCCACCGTCGGCTGCGCCATGCCGGCGCGGCACAGGTAGGCGAAGCTGCCGGCGCGCAGCTTGCGCGGGTCCATGCCGAAGAATTCGTCATCGTTGCGCCGCGCCAACAGACGCCACAAGCGCGCATAGTCGCTGGCCGGCACCCGGGCATCAGGCTGTTCCAGCAGCGTCGAGTCGATCCCGACCTTGTCCAGCACCTGCACGGTGTCCGCACCGGGGGCGCAACTCTGCAACAGTGCCTCATGCACCAGATGGATGGAGATGGTGTCTTTTTCCGACATTGGCCGTCACTCGAGCCCTGTACTGATCCGTGTGCCGGCTATCTTAACAGTGCCGCGACCCAACACACTTCATGAACAGGCGCACCACGCTTTGCGCCTTGCCCCGTGCGCTGTGGGTCTTAGGATGTACACAACAATCATAAGGAGTCACTCCATGTTCGCCGGATTCCAGAAAGACCAGCGCCACGTCAACGGTGTGGACATTGCCTACCGCATCGGCGGCAGCGGGCCGGGCCTGCTCCTGCTGCACGGCCACCCGCAGACGCATGTCATCTGGCACAAGATCGCAGGCGACTTGGCCAAGCACTTCACCGTGGTCGCCGCCGACCTGCGCGGCTATGGCGACAGCGCCCGGCCAGCGGCCGACGAGCAGCACCTCAACTATTCCAAACGCGAGATGGGCCGCGACGGCGTGGCCCTGATGGACTCCCTGGGTTTCAGCGAATTCTCGGTCCTGGCCCACGACCGCGGCGCCCGCGTTGCCCATCGCCTGGCCCTCGACCATCCTCAGGCCGTGCAACGCATGGTGCTGCTGGATATCGCCCCGACCCTGTCGATGTACGCCCAGACCGACGAAGCCTTCGCCCGCGCCTACTGGCACTGGTTCTTCCTGATCCGCCCGGCACCACTGCCGGAAACCCTGATCGAAGCCAATCCGGAACAGTACCTGCGCAGCGTGATGGGCAGCCGCAGTGCCGGCCTCAAGCCCTTTACCGACGAAGCCTTCAGCGAATACCTGCGCTGCATCAGCCTGCCCGGTAGCGCCCGGGGCATCTGCGAAGACTACCGCGCCAGCGCCACCGTCGACCTGGAACACGACCGTGCCGATATCGAGGCCGGACGCCAGTTGAATATGCCGTTGCTGGCGCTCTGGGGCGCCGAAGGCACCGTGGGTCGCTGCTTCAACCCGCTGCACGAATGGCAGCAGGTTGCTACCGATGTACGGGGCAAGGCGTTGCCCGGCGGTCACTACCTGGCCGAAGAAATCCCGGAACAGCTGCTCGGCGAAGTCCTGACCTTCCTGCGCTGAACAGCCTGACTCAAAGGACCTGATCCACCCCTTCCCCCTGGGCTGCCGCCAACGGCCCAGGACGGGATCGGCTTGCCCGCTCTCCCCCCGAAACCCGCGACGAGACAATAACAATGACAATCCGCAAACTGCTGGGAACCCTGTATATCCAGGTGGTCATCGCCATCGTGCTGGGGGTGCTGATCGGCCACCACTGGCCGCAGACCGGCATCGACCTCAAGCCCCTGGGCGACGGTTTCATCAAGTTGATCAAGATGATCATCGGCCCGATCATCTTCTGCACCGTGGTCTCCGGCATCACCAGCATGCACGACGTTAAACAGGTCGGGCGGGTCGGCGGCAAGGCCCTGCTGTACTTCGAGATCGTCTCCACCTTCGCCCTGGCGATCGGCCTCGTGGCCGCCCACGTCCTGCATCCCGGATCGGGTTTCAATGTCGATGTGAAAACCCTCGACACCTCGGCCATCGCCAACTTCGTCGGCCAGGCCCAGCATGGCGAAGGCATCACCGGCTTCCTGCTGCATGTGATCCCCACCACCTTCTTCGACGCCTTCTCCCAGGGCGAGATCCTGCCGGTGCTGTTCGTCTCGATCCTGTTCGGCCTGGCGCTGGTGATGGTCGGTGAAAAAGCCCGTCCGCTGGTTGGCGTGATCCACCAGGCCAGCGAGGTGTTCTTCCGCATCGTCGGCATGATTGCCCGGGTGGCACCGATCGGCGCGTTCGGCGCGATGGCCTTCACCATCGGCAAATACGGCCTGGGCTCGTTGCTGCCGCTGATGAAGCTGGTGGGCACCTTCTACCTCACGGCCTTCATCTTCATCACCTGCGTACTGGGCAGCATCGCCCGTTATGCCGGTTTCAGCATCTTCCGCCTGCTGGGCTACATCAAGTCGGAACTGCTGATCGTGCTCGGCACCAGCTCGTCGGAGTCGGCCTTGCCGCAGCTTATCCAGAAGCTGGAAAGCCTGGGCTGTTCCAAGGGCGTGGTCGGCATCGTGGTGCCAACCGGTTACACCTTCAACCTCGACGGCACCAATATCTACATGACCCTGGCGGTGCTGTTCCTGGCCCAGGCGACCAATATCGACCTGACCCTGGAGCAGCAGCTGACCTTGCTGGCGGTGACCATGCTCACTTCCAAGGGCGCCGGTGCGGTGGTCGGTGCCGGGTTCGTCGCCCTGGCCGCGAGCCTGGCCGTGGTGCCGACCGTACCGGTGGCGGCGATGGTGCTGATCCTCGGGGTGGACCGATTCATGGCCGAATGTCGCTCCTTGACCAATATCATCGGCAACGCCGTCGCCTCGCTGGTGGTGGCCGCCTGGGAAGGCGAACTGGACCGCAGCAAGATGGCACCGATTGCCCTCAAGCGTGGGCGCAAGGCCCTCGAAGCCCAAGCGGCGGCCGATGCCGCCAAACAGAGCGCATAAACCTGCTGATACCGTCCACGGCTAACGCGGTCATTGCAGGAGCCGGCTTGCTAGCGATTCAGACGACACGGTTTGACAGGACACCGCGTCGATCCCATCGCCAGCAAGCCGGCTCCTACAGGGGTCGTGCCGTTCTCGAAATCTCGCTGGAGCGACGATCATCGGCCCAGCTCATCCAATGCTATTCTGGCGGCTCCTGCCGCCAGCGTTCGTTGCTTTTCCCATGAACCAAAAGAAAGACACCGTGCCCCTGCCCGAAGACCTGCGCGTATTCCTCACCGTTATCCGCAAGGCCGGTTTTGCCGCCGCGGCCGATGAGCTGGGACTGTCGCCCGCCTACGTCAGCAAACGTATCCAGATTCTCGAAACCACCCTCGCCACCCGCCTGCTGCACCGCACCAGCCGACGTATCGCCCTGACCGAGGACGGTGAACGGGTGCAACGCTGGGCCGTGCGCATTCTCGAAGATTTCCAGCAACTCAACGACGAACTGTCCGAGGCCCACGACAGCCCCAGTGGCCGCCTGCACCTGTGCAGCAGCTTCGGTTTCGGGCGCAATCACGTGGCCCCGGCGCTGTCACTGTTGGCCGAGCGTTACCCGGACCTGGAGATTCGCCTGGACCTGTTCGACCGCGTGGTGGACATCGTCAGCGAGGGTTTCGACCTGGAGATCCGCGTGGGTGACGACATTCCCGGCCAGCATATCGGC
>Ga0302202_10006823_pt1 | contig 11260 bp, 10 predicted proteins | sample II_Bog_N3_3_FD_194579 | JGI IMG/M metagenome (GOLD analysis project Ga0302202, IMG submission 194579) | Peat permafrost microbial communities from Stordalen Mire near Abisko, Sweden - II_Bog_N3_3 | ecosystem: Environmental > Terrestrial > Soil > Wetlands > Peat | place: Sweden: Abisko... | reverse complement strand
GAAGCCACTTAGAGAAGAGAAGCGAAGAGTAATCGCCCTGCCGCCGCCTTAACGGGCGGCTTTCTTTTTTGCCGCCGCCGATTTCTTCGCCGCCTTCTTCTTTGTCTCCGCCGTCAACCGCCGCTTGCGCTTCTTCAGCTCCGTGGGACTGTACATGGTGCCGCGGCAGTGTCGAACTCCACAGTGGCAGTCGGCGTCGCCCTCTCCGTCATACAGAAAGTAGTCATACACCAGCTCTTCGCCGGCCTCAATGTCGCGGATGGCCCGAATCCAGACGCGCTCGTCCTCATCCTCTTCGGTCTCGCAGTTGGCATCGCAGCTGTGATTCAGGTACATGGCCAATCCGTAGCCATCAATCACCGTGGTGCCGTCGCCCACGCCGAACAGATAGGTGTAGGGCCGCTCGGCGTACAGATCGTCGGCGTCGTCGTGCTTCATACGTGTGCCCGTGTACTCCAGCACCAGGGTTCCCTTGGCGATGGGTTCGAGCGTAAAGACACCGGCGGCGTGGATGGCGGAGGAGCGGATAATGATGCGCATGATCTACCGATTGTAAATGCAGAAGGGAACTGGCGGAATATTTCCGCCCCGCAGACCATTGCAGCCGCCATCGAAGTGGGCTACGCTTTGCGGACAATGAAGCGACTCGTCAAGAACCTCTCTAGCGGGGTCTTCGCTGCCAGTATTTGTTTTGCTCTGCTGCTGGACAGTGCGCCAGCGCTCGGTCAGAACAGCAACAAGCGCTGCTATACCGTCGAAGAACCTGTTTATAAATTCCATGATCTCAAAATCACGGAGAAGATCAAGCCGGTCAAGCATTGCTACTCCGCCAAAGATCATCCGTACCGATATTCCATTGTGGATATACCAGCATCGTTGGCCTTGGGAACTGTCCGAACGCCTGAGTTCTCCACTCTTTCGAAGTGGTACTGGATTTTGGTTCAGGTCGAAAAGCCGTTTCCAACCAAGCAAATGGGATGCATGATGGCGGTCGAGGATGATTCGCCTGACTCCTTGAAAAAATGCCCTCTCAGCGATCGGTTGCTGCGTGCAGACTGGACGGTATGGGAAGATGGGAAAGTCTCATCAAGCGGAGCAAGCACTACTCACGCGGGTGCTAAGTACACAACGGACAACATTTTCAAGTTCCTCGGAAAATTCCCTGCACAATCCGGGCATAAGTATGTGTTGGAGGTGAAGTTCATCAAGGATGGAACGCCGCTGAACGTGGCTAACCCGCATCTAATTGTCACGAAGATCGGGAATGAGTGAGTGTTGAAGAGTTTCTCATGCGGACACGCTCAGATAGCCGAACTCAGCTTTATCGGTGCCCATAATGAACGTTGGCCGCTCTCACACCTGCCATTGATTTTCCCCATCCGAATCCTCTTGCCATCCTGCTGAATCCAATCCCCAGGTGAATCACCATTCATTTCCAAGGGAGACCTCATGAACGAGACCACGCGCATTCTTCAGTCCCATCGCAGTGAGCGCAGCTACAAGTCCGATCCCATCCCCGACGCCATCCTCGACGACATCATCCGCTGCGCCCAACTGGCGCCCACCTCCATCAACAGCCAGCAGATCAGCATCGTCGTGGTGCGTGACCCGGAGCGCCGCAAGAAGATCGCCGAGTTGGCGGGCAACCAGCCGTACATCGCCCAGGCCCCGGTCTTTCTGGCCCTGGTCGCCGACCTGCACAAGACGCGCGTCGGCCTCCAGAAGGTCGGCGTCGAGCAGCAGACGCAGAAGAGCGTCGAGGCCATCGTCTCCGTCAGTTTGGATGCGGGCATCGCTCTCGGCACCCTGATCGCCGCCGCGCACTCCCACGGCCTGGGCATCGTTCCCATCGGCGGCGTGCGCCGCAGCCCACGGGAGATGATCGAACTCCTCGGCCTGCCCAAGGAGAGCTTCTGCGTCAACGGCCTTGTGCTGGGCTACGTGGATGAGCCCGCCATTCAAAAGCCGCGCATGTCCATCGAAAGCTTCCGCCACGAGGAACAGTACGATGCCACCCGGCTCCGCCCGGCCATTGACGCCTACGACCAGACGCTCACCGAGTTCTGGAAGGCCACCGCACGCCCCGAAGGCCTGCCCTGGTCGCAGAACATCGCCGGAGCTTACAGCAAAGTTTATTACCCCTCGGTCAAACCAGTGGTCGCCGAGCAGGGCTTCACCTGCGAGGAGTAACTCGCCGACTCAATTTCTCCGCGGCCTGACCCTCGCGCTCGTCACCATTTCGCCTCTCCCCGGGCCATTATCTTTTGGCCGGGGGAGTTTTTTCGCCTGCGATATCCACAGCCCTCCTTGCCGGAGTAATTCCGCCTTCGGCTGTCTGTCTCTTTCGAACCATGCCCGCGTGTTTCTCAATCGCCAGAAAATTCGACGACGCGAACCCCGCCAAATTCGCGGCAGTGCGCGGCAATCCGGCGGCGCGGGTGCAAGCAGCCCGGGCGCCCCGATGGCGCCGTCCTCCGGAGTGATTAAGGTCACAGATACTGGTGACAAGAATCAGTGCTCACCTGCCGCGCTAGCGAGTATCACAATTGGTAGTGATTAAAATCACTGCCCGGTGAGGCGTAATGACAGATAAACGAAGCGCTGTATTCACGCCACAGTTACGGGTGGAGTGTATTCAGCCGGGCCTCCCCGACGAAGTGGACCAGACTCTTCCGGTTTCCGCTGCGTTCGGCCGCCAGTTCAGGGATGCAGGCATAATGTCTCCGCACAGGATATGACATGGCAAAAGACGCTAATGCACAGGATACAATCGCCCAGAGCTTGAAGAACGCGGGCTACTCACGTCGAGATTTCTTACAACTTTGTACGACCCTCGTGGCAACCGCTCCCATGGGTCTGGCCCTGACTGAAAAGGCCACCCCGGCAGAAGTCGCGAAGGCTGTTGGCAAGGCCAAGAAACCCTCGGTCGTATGGCTTCACTTCCAAGACTGCACCGGATGTTCCGAGACGCTTCTGCGTACCTCGAAACCCGACGTGGCAGACCTCATCATCAACCTCATCTCCCTCGACTATCACGAAACTCTGATGGTTGCCTGCGGACAGCAGGCCGAAGACGCTCTGAACTCCGCCGTCAAGGATAACGAAGGCAAGTTCGTGCTCGTCGTCGAAGGTTCGATTCCCCGCAAGGACCAGGGCATCTACATGAAGCTCGGCGGCAAGCCGGCCGTAGACGTTCTGAAGGAAGTGGGCTCCAAGGCCGCGGCGATCATCGCCATCGGCTCCTGCGCAAGCTGGGGCGGCGTGCCTTCGGCCGATCCCAACCCGACCGATGCTGTCGGCGTGGATTCGATCATCACCAACAAGCCCATCGTCAACATTCCGGGCTGCCCCCCGAACCCGTACACGCTGCTCGGCGTCGTGCTGGAATTTGCCGTCTTCGGCAAGCTCCCCGCCTGCGACGACCTGAAGCGCCCGAAGTTCGCCTATGATCGCGTCATTCACGATCATTGCCCGCGCCGCGCTCACTTCGATGCCGGCCGCTTCGCCGAGACCTTCGGTTCGCCGAGTCACCGCGAAGGTTGGTGCCTGTTCAAGCTTGGCTGCAAGGGCCCGGTGACGCATGCCGGCTGCTCGACCCGCCACTTCAATGAGATTCCGGATTGCTGGCCGATCGGCAACGGTTCGCCCTGCTTCGGCTGCACCGAGAAGTCCATTGCCTTCCGCGTGCCGCTGTTTGACCGCGTGGATGCTCATGGCTTCACGGCGACTCCCCCCGACACCTATGCTCCCATCAACAGCTCCATAGGCAAGTTCGGCGCTGGCGCGGCTCTGCTTGTGGGCCTGGCCGGTGGCGCAATCGGCGGCGCATCCTGGGCGGCTTCGCAGAAGCTGGCCAGCAGCGAAGAGACGATTGCGGACGAGGCAAAGTCGAATCCCGGAGGTAAATAACCATGGCAATGACACGCCGAGAGGCATTTAAGAATCTCGCCAAGGGCACTCTGCCGATTTTAGCGGCGGGTTGCGTGTCCGCCGTCCTCCCGCAGGTCGCCCATGCGGAGGAGGAGGAACGGTTAGAAGCAAATCCGAAGTACCATAAAACCGATCCTGCCAAAGCACTCGGGTTGTTGTACGACGCGACCCGTTGCGTAGGCTGTAAGTCCTGTATGGTGGCCTGCTCGCAGTACAACGAGCTCACCCCTGACACCCGTCAGGATGGCCTCCACCAGGCTCCTCCCGCGCTCAACTCCTACACCAAGAACATCATCAAGCTGTGGCGCAGTGAAGACGGTTCCGACCACTCCTACTTCAAACAGCAGTGCATGCACTGCATCGATCCTGGTTGCATGAACGCCTGCATGTTTGGCGGCCTGCAAAAGGACGAGGCAACTGGTGTGGTGTGGTGGCTGGGCTCCAAGTGCGTTGGCTGCCGCTACTGTGAAATCGCCTGCCCGTTCCACATCCCGTCTTTCCAGTGGGATGGTTTCAATCCGAAGATCGTCAAGTGTGAGCTTTGCCGCACGCCGATGGCGAAGGACCCCACCAAGAAGCAGCCTGGCTGCACCAAGGTGTGTCCCACCAACGCCGTCATCTACGGCACGCGTCCAGAGCTGCTGAAGGAAGCCAAGAAGCGCATCGCCGACAACCCTGGAAAGTATTACCAGAGCAAGGTGTTCGGCGAGCACGAGGCGGGCGGCACCCAGGTGCTGTACCTGTCGCGCGTCGCCTTCGACAAGATCGGGTTGCCCGATGTTGGCGAAGAATCGATTCCTTCCGGCTTGAAGTACTCCCACATGGCCTATAAGTGGCTGGCGCTGCCCATCGCGCTCTACGCTGGCATGGTCTATTTCGCGGGTAAGAACTTCAAGGATCATTCACATCACTTGGCCGAGGAGCAGAAAGAAACCGGATTGAGGGCACAACTATGACACGGTGGGAGAGAAGTGTTCCTGTATATGGCATCCCCGTGCTCACTCGCGGATTCTGGGGGCTTTGCCTCTTTATCGCGTTCGGCCTTGTGCTGACGGGATACCGCGAGGTCGTCGGTCTCGGAGCATCTGTTTCCGGCATGTCCGACCCCTACGCCTGGGGACTTTGGAAAACCTTTAACGTGATGGTCCTGACGGGTCTGGGCTCCGGCGGTTTCGCCGTGGGCATCGCCGCCTGGGTCTTCAATAACAAAAAGCTGCATTCGGTCATGCGCGTGGCTCTGCTTACCAGCGCCCTCGCGTACTGGACCGGTCTGGCCATGTTGGGTGTCGATGTGGGCCGCCCGTGGAACTTCTACTGGGTGATCATGCCTTGGCAATGGAACGTGAGTTCTCCGCTGCTGGAGATCGCGGTCTGCATGTCCCTGTATGCCAGTGTCCCGCTGCTTTTGGAGAACCTGCCGCCCATCTTCGAGTACATCATTTACGAGTTCCCGAAGTGGCGCGGCGTGGCCGAAACCTGCGAGAAGCTGATGGCGAAGGTTTATCCCTTCATCATCGGCCTGGCTTACATTCTTCCGATGATGCATCAGTCCTCGCTGGGCGCCCTCATGGTGCTCGGCGGCAAACGCGTGAATGTGCTCTGGCAGACTCCTTGCCTCCCCATCATTTACGTCTGGGCCGCGGCATTCCTCGGCTACAACTGCGTCACCCTTTGCCTGCTGCTGGCCAAGCTTGCGTGGAAGCGCGATCTTGATCCCGTGGTCATGGCCGAGCTGAACAAAATCACGGTTTACCTCATCTATGCCTGGACCGCCTTCCGCTTCCTGGACATCCTGGTGCGCGGACAGATCCTGCACGTCTTCACCGACGGTTACTTCTCCTTCCTGTTCTGGGTAGAAACGGCGCTGATTCTTGGCTCCGCCTACGTGCTCTCCACGGAGAAGGGCAAAAAGCTTTCGACCATGTTCAACGCAAACCTGCTTTGCGCGGTTGGCGGCATGATCTATCGCTTCAGCCCGACGACGCTGGCCTTCTCGGCCAAGGGTAGCTCGTTCTACTTCCCGGCCATGGCCGAGATCATCGTCTGCGTGACCTTCATCGCCATCGCGGTGTTGGGTTACCTGGTCGCCGTCAAACTGCTGGCGATTCTGCCCGGCACCAACGCCGACTGGAACAAGATGGCGAAGTACGAAGAGAAGGTTAAGCCTGGTATTCAGCTTACTGGTTACGCACCGGCAGATCACTAATCCACGATATCGACGAGAAGGTTTCATACAATGGCGAAACGCATAACAATTGACCCCATCAGCAGGATTGAAGGACACCTCCGCATCGACATTGAAGTCGAGAACGGAGCGGTTGCCAATTCCTGGTCCTCCTGCACCATGTGGCGCGGCATTGAGACGATCCTCAAGGGCCGCGATCCTCGCGAAGCATGGGTATTCACCCAGCGCTTCTGCGGCGTGTGCACCACGGTGCACGCTATAGCTAGCGTCCGTTCGGTGGAAGATGCTCTGAAGCTCGAGATTCCTCTGAACGCCCAGTACATCCGCAACCTGATTCTCATCAACCACGGATTGCACGATCACATCGTGCACTTCTATCACCTGTCGGCCCTGGACTATGTGGACATCCTCAAGATCCCGCAGGCCGACCCGGCCAAGGTCAGCAACCTCATCGAGGGTCTGAGCCCCTGGACCGGCAACTCCAAGAAGGAATTCCTCGCAGCCCAGAACAAGGTGAAGGCCGTCGCCGCCAGCGGCCAGCTCGGCATCTTCACCAACGGCTACTGGGGACATCCGGCCATGAAGCTGAGCCCGGAGGTCAACCTGTTGGCCTTCGCGCACTACATTCAGGCACTGGAGTATCAGCGCAAGAGCGTGCAGGCCGTGGCCATCCTCGGTTCCAAGAGCCCGCATATCCAGAACCTGACCGTCGGCGGCGTCAGCAACGCCATCAACTTCGACAGCCTCGGCACCCTGAACATGGACAAGCTGTTCATGATCAAGGAGCTCATGGCCGAGGTGAAGACGTTTGTGGATCAGGTGTACCTGCCCGACGTTTGCGCCATCGCCGCTCTCTACGCGGACTGGTTCAACTACGGCGCCGGCGTCACCAACTACCTGGCTTCGCCCGATCTGCCTCTGGACACGAAGAACACCAAGTTCGACCTGGTCGGCGGCTACATCATGGACGGCAACCTCTCCAGCGTGCACAAGTTCAACGGCTTCCGCGACGACGTCTTCACGCAGGGCGTCACCGAAGAAACCAAGCACGCCTGGTACAAGGGTGAAAAGCCACTCCAGCCCTGGGTCGGCGAAACGGATCCCGAATACACGGAGTGGGCTGCCGAAGGCAAGTACTCCTGGGTCAAGGCGCCCCGCTTCCAGGGCCGCCCGATGCAGGTCGGTCCGCTCGCCCAGATCCTGGTCGGCTATGCCGCCGGCGATCCTCTTACCCGCAAGCACACTGACAAAGCCCTGGGCCTCATCTCGACCATCGCCGGAAAGAAGATCGGCATCGAGAAGCTGCAGTCCACCCTGGGCCGTCACGTGGCTCGCGCCATCCGCGCCAGCATGCTGGCCGAACTCGGTGAGAAGCACTGGGAACTGCTGGCCAACAACATCGGCAGCGGCGATGTGGCCACCCACAACGAGCCCAGCTTCCCCAGCGGCGAGATTCAGGGCGTCGGCGTGCACGAAGCGCCGCGCGGCCTGCTGTCGCACTGGTCGGTCATCAAGGGCGGCAAGATCGCCAATTATCAGGCGGTCGTGCCTTCCACCTGGAATGCCTCTCCGCGTGATGCCAAGGGTCAGCATGGTCCTTACGAAGCCTCGCTTCTGAAGAACCCGATTGCCGATCCCACGCGTCCGCTCGAGGCGATTCGCACCATTCACTCGTTTGATCCTTGCATGGCCTGCGCCTGCCACACCTTCGATCCCGAGGGCAAGCCGGTTGCAACCGTAAAGGTGCTGTAAGAATGAAGAAGATCAAGGTCTGCGGTGTCGGCAGTGTGTTGCTCGGCGATGATGCGGTGGGTCCGTACACGGTCCGCTGGATTGACGCCAACTACGAGTTCGGTGAGGGTGTCGCGGTCGAAGACCTCGGCACCCCCGGCCTCGACCTCATTGCCTACATGACCGGTATGAGTGTTTTGATCTTGATCGACTCGGTGGATAATCGCGAGCCGGCTGGCACGGTGACTGTCTATGACAGGGCAGCCATCACCCGCCACCGGCCCGCAGTCCGCCTGGATCCCCACTCCCCGGCTATCACCGAGTCCATCTTCGTCGCCGAACTGGCCGGAGATGGTCCCGAGGAGATTTACCTCATCGGCGTCACCGGCGAGGCTTTCGAGGTCGGCGCGCCGCTCAGCGAGCCGGTGCAGAAGGCCATCGAAAAGGCCGCCGAGGTCGCATTGGAGTGCGTTGTCAAGCACGGCGGAACCTTCCGCCGCCGCCAGCAGCCGCTGCCAATGGATATCTGGTGGGAGAACGCAATCCAGGCTGAAGTCAGCGCCTAGCGTCTGCGCGCTGCCCGCATCACTTTTCTTCGACCGCGGCCTCAACGCCGCGGTCATTTTTTGCCCGCAACTTCTTCAACCGGGTTGTTGTTAACCCGAAACGATCACTGCGCGTCCGTCAGGTCCTGCTCGGCCACCGGCACAACGTTGGCCGCCCGCAGTGACTCCGGAGTCAGCTCGTCTACTCGCCGCAGGGCGGGGAAGAGCACGCTCCACAGGCTCACCACCAGCAGGGTTCCCACGCCGCCCAGAACCACAGCTGGAACCGCTCCCCACCATTGCGCGGTCACGCCGCTCTCAAACTGTCCGAACTCGTTCGACGTGCCTATGAAGAGCATGTTCACGGCGCTCACCCGTCCGCGCATCTCGTCCGGCGTGGCCAACTGCACCAGCGTGGAGCGCACAATCACCGACACCATGTCGCTCGCTCCAACCAGGAACAGCGCGGCCATCGAGAGGTACAGGTTGCGGCTCAGTCCAAAGACGATGGTGCACGCGCCGAAGGCGGCCACGCAGGCCATCATCTTCGCTCCCGCATGGCGGCGCAGCGGACGGTTGGCCAACACCAGCGCCATCAGTCCCGCGCCCATTCCCGGCGAGGCCCGCAGCAATCCCAGCCCGCGCGGCCCGGCCATCAGAATCTCCCGGGCGTACACCGGCAGCAGCGCCACGGCTCCGCCCAGCAGCACGGCAAACAGGTCCAGTGAGATGCTGCCCAAAATCAGCCGGTTCTTCAGCACGTAGCGGAAGCCGGCCAGCAACTCGGTGGCTCCGCGCTTGCCCTTTTGCAGCCCGCGCACGCGCAGCCGGCTCATCAGTCCGGCGCTCACCAGCAGCGCGCAGGTCGTCGTAAGGTACACCGGCACGGGAGACCCACCGGCCGCATACAGCAACCCGCCGACCAAAGGTCCCATGATGGTGGCCGCGTTAAACACTCCGCTGCCCCACGCCGCCGCCGAGGGAAATATCTCCGCTGGCACCAGCAGGGGAGCAAAGGCCTGGCCCGCCGGCCCGTTGAAGACCCTGATCAATCCCATCCCCACCAGTACGCAGTAGATCGGCCCCACGCCGTGCACTCCGCGCAGGGTAATGGCCAGCAGCGCCAGCGAGCAGAGCGCGAAGCCCGCCTGGCAGCACAGCAGCACGTTGCGGCGCTCAAAGCGGTCGGCCACATGGCCGCCCAGCCAGAACAGCATCAGTCCGGGTAAAAACTGCGCCAGCCCCACCAGTCCCAGATCCAGCGGACGCCGGGTGATCGAGTAAATCTGCCAGCCCACGGCCAGCGACTGCATCTCAACGCCACTGATGACGAGGAAGCGCGCGGCGGTAAACAGCCGGAAGTTGCGATGCCGGAAGGCCGCCAGCGCATCGTGCCCTCTGCCGCCCTGGGCCGAACTATTTGGAGCCGAATTGCCTGGGTTTTGCGTGGAGTCCATGTTCCCCTATGACGACTTCCTACTACTTTGCCACATTTGCCGCGATGAGCGCCCTTGACGAGCCTCTCTACGCCGCTCCATGGCCCTTGCCGGGGCTGCAAGGGCCTCCACAGCCCCTCGGGATGCCATAATGACCCTCATGAGCCAATTGCCCACACGGCCCGCTGAGCGGCCCTCCAACGAGTGTTCTCCCTCCGACACTCCAGAAACAGCGGCGTCATCCGCAACGCCATCTGGAGCCGCGCCGTCAGCCCAGCCCATTCTGCCACCTACCGTCGTGGTGGCTCCGCCGCCCTCACTCGCCCGGGTTGTCGCCCGCTGGCTGCGCGACTCCCTTCGCGCCCGCGGCGTGGCCGGCTCCTTACGCTACCTGCGTGAGCAATTCGTCGAGTGCTTCAAGGACAGCCTGCCCGAGCGCCGCCGCAGCCGCTTCGGAGACATTGACTACGACTGCGACCACGCGGTGGACACCACCTGGGCGCGCCTGCCCATCTCCGTCCGCCTCCGCGAGGTCTTCAGCGAGCGCCTCTACCAGCCCACCGTCGAATCCGAATTCGCTGAGATCATGCAGCAATTGGCCGCCGTGGACTTCGAGCGCTTTACCTTCATTGACATGGGCAGCGGCAAGGGCCGGGTGCTCCTGATGGCCGCCATGTACCCCTTTGCCCGTGTCCTCGGCGTGGAGGTTCAGCCCGAGCTCGACGCCATTGCCCAGCGCAACATCCTCGCCTTCGCCGAGCCCGGCCGCCAGTGCCGCCAGCTCGAAAGCCTCTGCGCCGATGCCCGCGAATTCGACTTTCCCGCGGGCGACCTGGTCGTCTATCTCTTCAACCCTTTTCCGGATTACGTCCTGCGCGATGTCCTGGCAAAACTCATCGCCAACGCCCAACGGGAGCCCCGCCGGATCTACGTTCTCTACAACGCTCCCTTCGAGCGGCAGGAGTTCGAGCGCCGCCCGGAATTGCGGAAATTTCATGCGACTCCGCAATACGAGCTCTATCGTGTGGAGTTGAAGTAATTCCCGTAAGCTGCTGAAAATACATAAAATAACGATCAATCCATGAGCCGCCCCGCCGCCGCCGGAAACAAACCTCGACCTGTGCCGCCGGTCACGAAGGCGTGTGTTTGTCACACGACATTGTGACGTCCGCACTTCCTTTTGGGTTGCCTTAAACCTTACAAGCTATGACGAGCCTGTGTGTTTTCCGCCCGGCCGCTGAGGAGTTTCACTTCCAGCGGGCATTCCTGGCGACGGGCCCTCTGCGGTGCTGGTGTTGCCGTGCTGGTGTTGCGGTACTGGTGTTGCGGTATCTGTGTCGTTCTGCCGGCTGCGGTCCGGCGTTTTTTTCAAGGTGGCCGCGCGGCGTTGGAGGTTCGCCCCCGTGCTTTCACCCTATGGACTGGATATCATC
>Ga0302202_10006815_pt1 | contig 11271 bp, 9 predicted proteins | sample II_Bog_N3_3_FD_194579 | JGI IMG/M metagenome (GOLD analysis project Ga0302202, IMG submission 194579) | Peat permafrost microbial communities from Stordalen Mire near Abisko, Sweden - II_Bog_N3_3 | ecosystem: Environmental > Terrestrial > Soil > Wetlands > Peat | place: Sweden: Abisko, Stordalen... | reverse complement strand
CGCGACTCCGGTAGCGAACCGCGACGTACTCGTTGCCGAGGGCGCGCACGGGAGCGAGCATCTGCTCCGCACCGTCGGCCCGCTGGTCCTGCCCCACCGGCACGTCCATCAGGGTGGATCCGCCGATGACGCCCACGGGCTGGTCCGCCATGATGGGGCTCCCGGTGAGCTCGGCGTTCTGGGAGATCTGCAGGTACTGCCCTTGCGAGAGCGTGAACGTGATGGGCACGCCCGCCTCGTCGGACGGGAACGTCCCCGCGTCGTCGGTCACGATGGCGCTGGTCGGTGCGATCGTCACGTGCGTCAGGGGAGCCTGCCCGATGATCGCGAGCGTCGGCTGCGCGCGGTCCGTCGCGATCTGCGTCGCCTGCTGGTACGCGTTCGCGGCGATGTAATTCGTGTCCCACACGTTCGTCGGAAGCAGCAGCGTCGCCCCCGTCACGCGCGCGCGCCCTCCGCCGTACGGCAGCATCTGGTACGCGACGACCGGCACGTTCGTCGACACGTGGAACGCCGTCCCGATGCCCGATCCATGCAGCGCCGCGTCCCCCACCACCGCCGGCGTCACGCCATCGGGGCAGTTCGCGAGAACGCGCGGATCGTACGAGACCGGATCGTTCAGCGCCGCCGGGTCGCGCGACAGGAAGAGCACGGCGACCTCTCCTGCCGGGAGCCCCAGCGTTGAGTCGTACGGCTCGTACTGCACGTTCAACCCTTGCCCGCTCACGATGCGGGTGAACGGTTCGAGCGGCAGCGTCTGAGCCCCGTAGTTGACCTGGATGCGCGCGGGCTGCCCGGTCTTCCACTGGTTGATGATGAACACCGCGAAGCACGCGCCGGCCGCTTCGTCCGAGGTGTCGACCTCGAGGGCGTAAAAGTCGCAACCGTTCGACGTGTTCTGTCCGAGCGTGTCCTGGCACGGATTCACGCACGTCGCGCCGCACGTTTGATCCGTGCACGCGGTCTCGCACTGCTCGAGCGAGCTGCACTGAAAGACGGGCGTACCGCACTGATACAGGTACCCGAGGTTCGACGGGTCGCACGTGAGCGGCTGGTTGCAGTCGAGCGAGACGTCGAGCGCCCCCCCTTCGAAGATGGGGGCTCCGTCGGGCGAGGTGAGCGAGCCGTCGAGCGTGGACGCGAGCGAAGCGTCCTCGCCGGGCGTCCCGTCCGCGCCGAGCAGGCCGGTGCGCGCGCCGCACGCGAGCACGAGCGCCGCGATGGACGCCGATAGAGCCGCGAAGCGAACGAACCTGCGCACGGCTACGGAGCGTAGACGGGTGCCGCGCCTCCCGCCAACCGCGCGGGCTCACATTCGCGTCGGTTCGCGCGAATCAGCTGAGCGCGAGCATCCGATCGATGGGCGTTCGTGCGCGCGCAATCAGCTCCGGCGCCATTTCCAGCCGCGGCGCGAGATCGCGCAGCGCGAGGTACACCTTCTCCAGCGTGTTCTTCTTCATGTGCGGGCACTCGTTGCACGCGCAGTTCGCCTCGGGGGGCGCTGCGATGAAGACCTTCTCGGGCGCAATCTTCGCTGCTTCCTTCTTCATCGCGTGAAGGATCCCGGGCTCGGTCACCACGATGAACTCGCGCGCGGGGCTCGCCATCGCGTGCTTCAAGATGCCCGTCGTCGAGCCGATGAAGTCGGCCATCGCGAGGATGGGCTCCTCGCACTCCGGGTGCGCGAGAATCTTCGCGTCCGGGTGACGCTCCTTCAACGCCGCGAGCTTCCGCAGGCTGAACGTGTCGTGGACGATGCAGCTCCCCTGCCAGAGCGTCATCTTCCGCCCGAGGGTCTTTTCCACCCACCGCCCCAGGTTCTTGTCCGGCGCGAACAGAACCTCACGATCGGCCGGGATCGCGCGGACGATCTTCTCCGCGTTCGACGACGTCACGATGTAATCGCTGAGCGCCTTCACCTCGGCGCTGCAGTTGATGTAGCTGACGACGACCGCGCCCGGGTGCATCGCCTTCCACAGCGCGAACTTGTCGGCGGGGCACCCGTCGGCGAGCGAGCACCCCGCGGTCAGATCCGGCACGACGACGACGCGCTCCGGGTTCAGGATCTTCGCGGTCTCGGCCATGAAGTGCACGCCCGCGAAGCAGATGACGTCGGCCTTCGTCTCGGCCGCGGCCTGCGAGAGCTGCAGCGAATCACCGATGAAGTCGGCGACGTCCTGGATCTCCGACTCCTGGTAGTAGTGCGCGAGGACGACGGCGTTCCGCTCCTTCTTCAGCCGCGCGATCTCGACGTCGAGGTCCAGCGAGGGATCGACCGGCGCGCGCGCCGTGCCCGAGAGAACCGGAAGCTTCATGGCAAGAACGTAGGGACGCCGCGCGCCCAAATCCAGTCGAGCGTGAAGCCCGCGCCCGCGTCAGGTCTTCCGGAGCAACTTCGTCGAGATGTGCCGCCCGAGCGCTTCGTCCATCAGCTTCTCGACGATGTCGTCGACCTTGTCGCGCTCCGCATCGTCGGTGAACTTGAACTTGATCCCCATCCCCGGCGGGTTCGCATCCGAGGCGTCCTCCTCGGTCACGACCCACACGACCTCCCCCTTCAGGGCGAGCTGCGCGTTGTGGGACGGCACGCTCAGCACGAAGACGAACTCCGTCCCGACGTCCAGCGGCTTCGTGGTCCGGATGAACGTCCCCCCCTTGGAGATGTTCTTCGTATAGTCCGCGAAGAAGGTGTTCAGGCGCTTGTAGTCGACCCGGAGCTGGATCGCCGCGCGGTCCTCGTACCGCTTGTCCTCGCGGTCGAACGGATTGGTGTGCGGCGCGCGATCCGCGTCGTCGCCTTCGCCACCTTTGTCGCCGTTCTCCGGAGGGGAGGACATGCGCGGAGAGTAGCACTAGAGTCTCGTCTTGATGTTCGACGTGCAAAAGCTGAAGGAGATCCGTGAGCGCCTCGCCGAGGTACCCACGCGAATCGCAACCGTGGCCAAGGTCGCTCAGACGAGCGGCATGATGTGGGAGATGACGCTCCCCGGCGTGAGGGCGCTGGCGAAGACGCTCGGCTCCGGCGCCCAGAATCCGTCGCAGGTGTATCGAATCCACGCGTTGAACGCGCCCGGCAAGGTCGCGCTGAAATGGCGCGACGAGACGATCACCTACGGCGAGTTCAACAGGCGACTCGACTCGGTCGCTTCGTCGCTCTCGGCGCTCGGCTTCGGCCGAGGCACGAGCGTCGTGCTGATGCTGAAGAACCGCCCCGAGTTCCTGGAGGCGAGCTCCGGCGTGACGCGCATGGGGGGCTCGGCCGTCTCCGTCTCGTGGCGCTCGACCGTCGCAGAGCTCATCTATCTCGCGTCGCACTGCGGCGCACGCGCCATCGTGTTCGACGCCGATCTCTGGCCCGTCATCGAGCAGGCCAAGAAGGAGCTCCCCCAGCTCAAGGCGTTCTTCGCCGTCGGCGGCCACGTCCCCGGCTGCTCCCACTTCGACGACCTCCGCAACGGCACGCCGTCCTTCGCCGAGCCCGCGGGGGCGGCGGACGATGCGGCGTTCGTCATCTACACGTCCGGCACGACCGGCAAGCCCAAGGGGGCCGTCCGCAAGTTCCCGAAGGACGCGCTCCCGGCGGCCATGCGCTTCCTCGCCGAGACGCCGATGCGCGTGGACGATCTCCACCTCGTCGTCTGCCCGCTCTACCACTCGACCGCCATCGGCTTCCTGACGTTCTCGCACCTGCTCGGCGCGGCTGCCGTCATCCTCGACGAGTTCAAGCCCGAGGCGTTCCTCGACGCGATCGACCGCTACGGCGTGACGACCACGGCGGTCATCCCGACGATGCTCCACCGCGTGCTCAGCCTCCCGGCGGACGTCCTCGCGAAGTACAGCGCCCGCTCGCTCCGCGCGATCTTCTCGGGCGGCGCGCCACTCCCCGGTCCGCTCGCGACGCAGACGATGGACCACTTCGGCGACGTCCTCTTCAACTTCTACGGCGCGACCGAGACCGGCATCGTGACGCTCGCAAAGCCCGCCGATCTCCGCGCTGCGCCGACGACGATCGGCCCCGCGGTCCCCGGCAACGACATCCAGCTGCTCGACGACGCGGGGCACGAGGTGCCGGTCGGCAAGGTCGGCGAGCTGTACGTGAAGAACAAGATGCTCGTCGCCGGCTACCACAAGGACCAGGCGGCGACGCGCGACAGCATGCGCGACGGCTACTTCAGCGTCGGAGACCTCGCGCGCCGCGATCGCGACGGTCGCTTCTTCATCGAGGGGCGCAAGCGCGACATGGTCATCTCCGGCGGCGTGAACGTGTACCCGGCGGAGGTCGAAGGGGTGCTCGAGCACCATCCGGCGGTCGCCGAGTGCGCGGTCGTCGGCGTGAGCGATCCGGAGTGGGGTGAGCGCGTGCGCGCGTTCGTCGTCGTCCGCGTCGGTCACGAGCTCGACGAGGGGATGCTGAAGACGTGGACGCGCGAGCGGCTCGCCGGCCCGAAGGTCCCTCGCGACTTCGTCTTCCTCGACGCCCTCCCGCGCAACCCCACGGGCAAGGTGCTCAAGCGCGAGCTGCGCGAGCGGACCTAGCGCTTAGTCTTGATCTTCTGGCTCGATGGCCGAAGGATCTGCTCCTCGTCGAGCGGAACCTCAGCCGCGATCCCCATCTTGCAGCTATCGCGGAGCATCTCGTACGTAGGCGTGGGCGGCGCAGTCACGCGCTCCGCGACCTCATCGAGCTCCTTCGGAAACGACACGGACTCGTACTCGGCAGTTTCCGCCGGGATGCCCTCGTCGATGATGACCGCGTCGAGATCGCCGAGCTCACCCGGATCATCGAGCGCCATCAGAACTTGCTTCGAGGGTCGCTTCGGCAGAGTACTTGGCTTCTTCGCGGGTCCCATCTCGATACCTTGAAGGCTAGCAAGTCCGCGCCGCGGCGCATCTTTTGTGCGAATCGGCGGTAGCCCGATGGAGGCTCAGGTAGGCAGCGCGGCCTTCAGCTTCACGCTCGCGCGTATGACGTGGGTGGCGCTCTCGTGGTCGTCCGCATAGCGCACGTGAATTCCGAGGACCTCCGGCAGGGTCTCGTGGAATTTCACCACCAGCTCCGGGTCGAAGTGCGAGCCCGCCCGCTTGTCGAGCTCCGCCAACGCCGCTTCCACGGTCCACGGCGCCTTGTAGGGGCGCTTCGACAGGAGCGCGTCGAACACGTCGCAAACAGCCACGATCCGCGCTGCCAGGGGAATCGCCGTCCCCTCGAGCCCGCGCGGGTATCCGGTGCCGTCCCACTTCTCGTGGTGACAGTGTGCGATCGTCTCCGCCATCTGCATCAGATCCGAGCTCCCGCCGGAGAGGAGCTCGGCCCCGATGGCCGGATGGCGCTTCATGATGGCCCATTCGTCCAGGTCGAGGGGCCCCGGTTTGAGCAGAATTCGATCCGGTATCCCGATCTTGCCGATGTCGTGCATCGGGCTCGCGTTGAGGATCAGCTCGCACTCCTCGGGACCGAGTCCGATCCTTCGCCCGAGCGCTGCGGCCGCCAGCGACATGCGGATGATGTGCAGGCCCGTCTCGTTGTCGCGGTATTCCGCCGCGCGTCCGAGCCGCCGAATGACCTCCAGCCGCGTCTCGCGAATCTCGCGCGTGCGCGCGTTGACCCGCTCCTCGAGGATGCGGTTCTGATCGCGCACGCGATTGTGGAGCAGGCGCACCTCGAGCATGTTCCGGATCCGCGTGAGCGCTTCGACGCGATCGAACGGCTTGTTCAGGAAGTCGCGTGCCCCGCGCTCCAGCGCGCGAAGCAGCACGTCGGGATCGTTCAGCGCCGTCATCATGAGCGCCGGCACGTAGGAGTCGGGCCCCTCGAGGACCTTCAACTGATCGAGGATCTGGAACCCGTCGATGGGTCTCATGTGCAGATCGAGCACGATGAGATCGGGCTGGAACTCCTTGTAGAGATCGACGGCCTCTTCGGGGTTCGTCGTCGTCGCGACCGAAAGATAGCCGGCGCCTTTCAGCACCTTCCGCAGCAGGAGGACGTGGCTCTCGGCGTCATCGACGATGAGTATTCGTCCCTGGGTGATCTCCTTGGCGCTCAGCATGGGGTGACGACTCCTGGCTCTCCTGGCCTCATGCGATCGAGTGCGGTGGGGGGGACTTGGAATCGCCGACGGCCGCGCCCGTTAGAAACAGGTCGATCGTCCGGAGGAACTCCTTCACGTCGATCGGCTTCGTCAGATACTGCAGGAACCCCGCTTCGAGCCCGCGTTTGACGTCGCTTGGCATCGCGTTCGCGCTCAGCGCGATGATCGGGATGTGCCGCGTGTCCACGTACGACTGGAGGAGAGCAAGCGCCTCGAAGCCATCCATGCCGGGGAGGTTGATGTCGAGCACGATGAGATCCGGGTCGCGCGTACGTGCGAGCTCGATCCCTTTCTCCGCCGTGTCCGCAGCGAGGATCTTCACGTGCGGGCGCCTCTCGAGGATACGCGCGACCAGCGCGCGGTTCGCCGGGTTGTCCTCCACGTGCAGCAGCGTGACCTCGGTTTCGTCGGTACGCGCGATGATGAGCGACGGGTCGGTCTCTTCCCCCTCGATCGCCGGCTTTTCGCCGATCGCGAGCTCGAAGAAGAAGCGACTCCCTTCGCCTGGCGAGCTCTCGACGCCGATCGACCCCCCCATCAGCTCGATGAGTCGCTTGGTGATGGCGAGCCCCATCCCGGCCCCCTCGACTTCGGCCTTGGCACGCAGACGCGTGAACGGCGTGAACAACTGCCCTCGCTCTTCGTCGGTGAGCCCTTGACCCGTATCGGCCACCGAGACGACCAGCCTCCCCTGGCTCGGCCGCGCGCACGTGAGGATCACCGTCCCCCCCGGCTTGTTGTATTTCACGCCGTTCGACAGCAGGTTCAGCAGAACCTGCTTCAAGCGCGTGCGATCGGCTGTGACGTAGAGTTGGCGAAACTCCTTGGTGTGGTCGTCGATCTTCACGTGGTGCTTCTCGGCGAGCGGCGCGATCAACGTCAGCGCCTCGCGCACGATCTGCTCCACCCCGACGCTCTCGATCGATAGCTGCAGCTTCCCGCTCTCGATCCGCGCCAGATCCAGCACCTCGTTGATGAGTGCGAGCAGGTGCCAGCCGGCCTTGAGGATCTGCCGAACACTCTCTTTCTGCGAGATGGTCAGCGGCTCGTCCGGATCCGTATTGAGGACCTGCGAGAACCCGAGGATCGAGTTGAGCGGCGTGCGCAGCTCGTGGCTCATGCGCGCGAGAAACTCGCTCTTCGCCTGGTTCGAGCTCTCGAGCTCGCGCTTCGCGTCCAGCAGCGCTCCCTCCGCGCGCTCCCGCTCGGCCTCGTGCGCACGCAGGGCGTCCAGCGCCGCCTCGAGCTCGCGGATGCGCGCACGAAGCGTCTGCGCTTCACCTACGACCTCTTCCCCTGTCGTGTCGGCCTCGGCCATCCCGCCTCCCCGAGCTCAATCCCCCACTTCATCATCGTACGCGCGCGCACCCATTCGGTAAATTCGGGCGCGCGAACGGGCCTGCGCCAGGGGACCCTGGGGCGTAGGTAGGTGTCAGTGCGCGGCTAGGGGGAGCTGGGCGAGCTCGAACGCGACGCGCTCTTCCAGTTTCTCGAACGGCAGAAGCGGATGCCCGTTGATCCAGAGCGCCGGAATGGTGTCGATCGCGAGCTTCTGCGCCAACGCCTGATCGCGCTTCATGCGCTCAGCCGTCGCGACCGAGGACATGTCGGCGTGGAAGCGGGCGAGATCGAGCCCAACCGTCTGCGCGTAACCGTCCAGGTCCGCGTCGGACGCCTTGGGCTGGTTGCCGAAGATGAGCGCGTGCATGTCCCAGAACTTCCCCTGGGCGCCCGCCGCGATTGCCGCACCGGTCGCGTGAACCGACGTCTGGTTGTCGGGCGACCAAACGGGCTTGAACACCAGGCGCAGCTCCTTGGGGTGCGCGGCAAGGAGCGCTTCGAGCTTCGGTGCTTCTGCGGCGCAGTGCGGGCAAAGATAGCTCCCGAACTCGATGATCGTCAGCGGCGCCGACGCCGGCCCCTTGGTCGGGGAGCCGTCGATGGGGATGCTCTTGGCCTGCTCGGGGTCGAAGCGTCCGGCTAGGCCCGCGCCGATGTATTGCCCCGGCCACCCGTCGTGAATCGCCATGGCGATGTAGCGCGCCGCGGCCATGCAGTCGGAGCAGTTGCGGTGTTCGGCGATGCACTGGGCGATCGATACGGGCACCGAGGGGCAGGGGGCGTCGACCCCACCGATGACCGATTCGAAGTCGCTGAGCTCGCGTGGATTGAAGCCCGCGTCCGCAAACAGGGTGAGGACGGCTCCCGCGTCGAATGCGGGCACGGGGGGCGGTAGACCGGTCGACGGCGACTCTGCGGTCGAAGCGGTAGTCGCGGTGGCCGTCGCGGACGGGGTGTCCGTCGCCGCCGCGGGCGACGGCCCGGGCTCCGGTGCGCGATCTTTCGAGCAGGCTAGGAGCGCAAACGCGAGCGCGAAGAACGAGCGTCGCATCATCCGAGCACGTGCACGCGGATGGTGTTCGTGCTCCCGCTCACGCCGATCGGCGCGCCGAACACGATGACCACGCGCTCCCCGGGTGACGCGAGTCCCGCCGCCATCAGATCGCCCGAACACCAGTCGACGAGCTGATCGCTGTCCTTGACCGAGGGTGACTCACGCGGAATCACGCCCCAGTAGAGCGCCATCCGCCGCCGCGTCTTCGCGTTCGGCGAGAACGCGATGATCGGGACGTTGGGGCGCGCGAGGCTCACGTTCATCGCGCTGGAGCCGCTCTCGGTGAACGCGACGAGGTACTTGGCTCCGATCTCCTTGGCCGTGTTGCACGCGCCGCGCGCAATGGCCTCGGCCGTGCTCGTTGCGCGCGAAGCGTACGGAGCGCTCTCGAAGAAGATGCTCGACTCGGCCTCGCTCGCGATACGGCACATCATCGCCGCCGACAGGCTCGGATGATCGCCCGTCGCGGTTTCACCCGAGAGCATCAGCGCGTCCGTCCCGGAGAACACGGCGTTCGCGACGTCGCTCGCTTCGGCGCGCGTCGGGCGCGTGGCCTTCGTCATCGACTGGAGCATCTCGGTCGCCACGATCACCGGCCGCCGTACGCGGCGAGCGACGCTGAGGATCTGCCGCTGGATCACCGGCACGCGCTCCGGCGGGAACTCCACGCCGAGGTCTCCGCGCGCCACCATGACGCCGTCCGACGCTGCGACGACCGACTCGAGGTTCTCGACGGCGTCGGGGGTCTCGATCTTCGCGATGATAGGCGTTGGCTGCCCCCACTCGTGGCAGATCTCGCGCACGAGCCGAAGGTCCTCGGCGCGACGCACGAACGAAAGGGCGATGTAGTCCACGCCGAGGGAGAGCCCGAACTGCAGGTCCTCCTTGTCCTTGTCGGTGAGCGCGCTCACCCGCATCGTCTTGCTCGGCAGGTGAACCCCGATGTGGTTCCGCATGCCGCCCCCCTGCTCGACGAAGACGCGCACCTTGTCGCCGTCGATCGACTTCACCTCGAGCACGAGCCGCCCGTCGTCGAACAGGATGCTGTCGCCGACACGCACGTCGCCAGCGAGCCCCTGGTACTGGATCGGGATCACGCGCTCGTCGGCGCTGAAGTCCCCTTCGACGAGTGTGGCGTCGCTTCCAGAGGGGAGGTTGAAGGGGCCGCTGAACCTTCCGGTGCGGATCTTGGGGCCACAGAGATCCTGGAGTGCGGCGACCGACTTCCTCTTCTCCTCGCACGCGTGGCGCAGGCGCTGGAACCGTGCGCCGTGCTCTTCATGCGTGCCGTGGGAGAAGTTGAGCCGGGCGACGTCCATCCCGGCGTCGATGAGTGAGCGCAGCCCCTCCGCGGAGTCGCAGGCGGGACCGAGCGTACAAACGAGCTTCGCGCGGCGAATCGACATTTGGCGCGCAGTTTGCCACCTCACGAATGCGTTGTGTCGAGTTTCGCTCAGGCTCGCGCTGCGGCGCGCCATGCGGTACTCGTTCACCCGATGGCCACGTCTCGTGACCGCGAAGGTTTCCTGACGCTGGGGGGCGCGCGCCTCGTCGATCTCGTCTCTGACGCGCGGGTCGGCACGCCCGCGTACGTATACGACCTCGACGCCATCTCGGCCGAAGCGCGCGAGCTCCACGCTGCCTTCGACGGAGCGGCTCACCTGATCGCGTATGCCGTGAAAGCGAACAGCGCCGGGCCCATCGTCCGGGCGCTCGCACGCGAAGGATGCGGCGCCGATGTGGTGAGTGCCGCGGAGATGCTCGTCGCACTCGCATGTGGAGTAACCCCGCACGCGATCGTGTTCAGCGGTGTGGCCAAGACCGACGACGAGATCGACCGCGCGATCGGCGCGCGCATCGGCGCGATTCAAGTCGAGAGCCTCGAGGAGATCGACCGTGTCGACGCGCGTGCGCGGGCGGCGAGCTCCCGCGCGCGGATCGCCGTTCGCATCAACCCTGGTCTGGACAAGGGGGCCATCGACACGCACGCGCACATCGCGACGGGCCACGACGAGGCGAAGTTCGGCATCCCGGAGGGACAAGTGGCCGCCGCCATCGAGCGCGCGCTCTCGCTCCCGAGCATCGAGCTCGCTGGCGTTGCGTCGCACGTAGGCTCGCAGCTCGCGACGGTCGACTCGTACGTTGGCGCTGCGCGTGCGCTCTTCGGCGTCGCCCGTGCGGCGCGCGAGAGAGGCGCGACCCTCGCGTTCGTCGATACCGGCGGCGGCTTCGGCATCGACTACGGCGATGGCCAGGTGGCGCGCCCAGGCGATTTCGTGCGCGCCGTCCGCGAGCACCAGCGCGCCTATCGCCTCGACGACGTCGCGCTGCACATCGAACCCGGGCGCGCGATGGTCGGGGCGCACGGCGTTCTCGTCGCCCGCGTCATCCAGCCCAAGCGCACCGCGCCCGGCCGCGCGTGGCTCATGATTGACGCCGGCATGAACGATCTCATTCGCCCCGCGCTGTACCAGGCGCGCCACCGCATCGTTTCGCTCGCCGCGCCGTCGCACGACGAAGAGACCTTCCGCGTCGTCGGTCCCGTCTGCGAGAGCTCGGACGATTTCGGTGAGCACGAGCAGCTGCACGGAGCCACGCACGTCGCCATCCTCGACGCCGGCGCCTACGGCTACGTGATGGCCAGCTGCTACAACGGGCGCGCGCTTCCCGCCGAGATCTTCCTTCGGGGCGGGCGAGTCGTTGCAAGCGCCGCGCGCAAGAGCACGGAAGACTGGGTCGACGAACGCATCTCCATCGTCGGGGAGTAGGCCTACTTCCGTCGGG
>Ga0302202_10006812_pt1 | contig 11276 bp, 7 predicted proteins | sample II_Bog_N3_3_FD_194579 | JGI IMG/M metagenome (GOLD analysis project Ga0302202, IMG submission 194579) | Peat permafrost microbial communities from Stordalen Mire near Abisko, Sweden - II_Bog_N3_3 | ecosystem: Environmental > Terrestrial > Soil > Wetlands > Peat | place: Sweden: Abisko, Stordalen... | reverse complement strand
GCATTGGAGGGAACAGCGGTCACGCGTCCAACCCCGCAGCCCGCCAGGAGAAGCAGGGCTGGCGCCAGAATCATCGATAGATTTCTAACGAACGGCCGCATGGTCCAAATCCCAATCCCTATTCTATCGACTCGATCCGGAACAAAAGAGGAGCGAGACATCTGTCTCAACGATATGGTTGCCGAGCGGATGACATTGTGACTTCAAGAGTCAGGTATTTAACTGGATTATTTGGAGTTGCGCCGGCACACCATCTCGTAAGTAGGATGCGCGGCGGGGCGAATGCGGCAGCTTCCGGTTCAGGCAAGGGCGGGGACTTCGGCCGTCACAATGGACGCGGCAATGCCGGCCAAGCGCCGGTACGACTCGAGCCTGTCTTGATGCTCATAGGTGTCGGTGACGACAATCAGCTCATTGGCTTTGGTCTCGTTCACTAACCGCTCTACACCCGCCTTCACCGTCGCATCCGATCCGACAATCGCCGCGCCCAGTTTGCTCTCGACGGCTGCGCGCTCCCATGGCGTCCAGATGGGTTCCATGGAATCCACGGGCGGCAACAACTCGACCGGCTGGTTGCGAATGAGGCGCAAAAAGCGCTGCTGCGGGGTGGTGAACAGGCGCCGGGCTAACGCGTCCGTCTCCGCGGCAATCACCTGCACCGCGATCATCAGGTAGGGCATCCGCAAGACCGCGCTGGGGCGGAACTGCATGAGGTAAAGCGCGGCCGCGGCATGGAGATACTCCGGGGCAAAGTGCGCTGCGAAGGCGAACGGGAGCCCGAGATGCGCCGCCAGTTGGGCGCTGAAACCGCTGGATCCAAGCAGCGTGATGGGGACGTTGCTTCCTTGTCCCGGAAATGCTTTGACGGCTTGACCCGGTTGCTCCGGGCCCAGGTAGGTTTGCAACTCTTGCAGCAGTTCGGGGAAGTCGTCACCGCTTTGTTTTGAATCGCGGCGGAGAGCGCGCATGGTTTGAAAGTCGCCTCCGGGAGCGCGCCCAAGGCCCAGGTCGATTCGTCCAGGGTAGATCGCTTCCAGTGTGCCAAACTGCTCCGCAACCACCAGCGGCGCATGATTGGGCAGCATGACGCCCCCGCTGCCAACGCGAATGGAACTGGTGGCGCCTGCGATGTGGCCGATGAGAATGGAGGTGGCGGAGCAGGCGAGCCCAGGAATGGCGTGATGCTCTGCGAGCCAGAAGCGCTTGTATCCGAGGCGCTCCACATGCTGGGCAAGGTCGACAGACCTCGCGATCGCACTGCCGGCAGATTCGCCGATGTGCATACCAACCAGATCGAGAACCGAAACCGCCAACCCGTTGCTCATGTTGTTTAGATGAGTCAGCGGGCAAAGCGATGCGGATCGTCACGCCTTGGTCGGCTCTTGCCTTTCACTGTCCACTGTGCACTTCCAGCGGCCTAGACTTCGATTCTTACCGGCCAGGTCTTCCAAATATCGGCGCAGTAATCGCGGATGGATCGGTCGGAGGAGAATTTCCCAATCCGCGCCACATTCAGGATCGACATGCGCGTCCACTCCTCGGGGTTCTTGTAGGCCTGGCTGACACGGTCCTGGCAATCGATGTACGACTGGTAATCGGCCAGCAGCATGTAGTCGTCCCCATTCAGAAGCGAATTCACCAGCGGGGCGAACAAATGCCTGTCGCCGTGAGAGAACTCGCCGTTGGAAAGAGCATCGAGCACTTCCCGCACTTCGATGTTCGAATCATAGATCGCGCGTGGATGGTAGCCCTCCCGCTTGCGCTGTTCCACCTCGGGCGTGGTCAGGCCAAAGAGGAAGAAATTCTCTGCGCCCACTTCTTCCCGAATCTCGATGTTTGCGCCGTCCAGGGTGCCGATGGTGAGAGCGCCGTTCATGGCGAACTTCATGTTTCCCGTTCCCGACGCCTCCTTACCCGCAAGCGAAATCTGCTCGCTGAGGTCGGCGGCCGGGTAAACGCGATGGCCGAGGCGGACGCTGAAGTCGGGAAGGAAGACGACTTTGAGCCTTCCCCGCACCAGCGGATCGGTGTTGACGACTTCTCCCACGGAGTGAATCAGCTTGATGATCAGCTTGGCCATGCGGTAGCCGGGAGCTGCTTTCCCGCCAAACAGGAAGGTGCGGGGTACCACCTCCGCCGCAGGATCGCGATGGATGCGTTTGAGCAGGGTAATGATATGCAGCACCTGCAAATGCTGCCGCTTGTACTCATGCAGCCGCTTGGCCAGCACGTCGAACATCGATGCGGGATCCACGGAGATTTCGAGACGGTCGTGGATGTACTCGGCGAGCCGCGCCTTATTCTGCAGTTTGATGGCCCGCCAATCTTCGTGAAGCTCGCGATCCGATGCCAGTGGCTCCAGTCTGCGCAGTTTTTCAAGGTCGTGAATCCAGCCCGCACCCAGTCGCGCCGTCAAGAGCCTGGTTAGGCCGGGATTCGACAGCACCATCCATCGCCGCGGTGTGACGCCGTTGGTCTTGTTGCTGAATTTTTCCGGGGTGAGCTCATAAAAATCGCGCAGCACATTCGTCTTCAGCAGTTCCGTATGCAATGCGGCAACGCCGTTGATGGCATGGCTGCCCAGTGAAGCAAGGTGGGCCATGCGCACATATTTTTCGCCGCTCTCATCAATGAGCGAGAGCCTGCGCGCACGGTCTTCGTCGCCGGGAAATCTATGCCGCACATTCTCAAGATGACGCCGGTTGATCTCGTCCACAATCTCCAGGTGGCGCGGCAGCAATGAGCCGAACAGGCTCCGCGGCCACTGCTCAAGCGCCTCCGGCAACAGCGTGTGGTTGGTGTAGGAGAGGGTGCGCTGGGTGGTAAACCACGCGGTGTCCCACTCCATTCCATGCTCGTCCACCAGCAGCCGCATTAGTTCGGCCACCGAGATGGAAGGATGAGTGTCGTTCATCTGGATGGCGAAGTTGCGGTGCAGATCGGCAAGCGGACGGTTTCCCTTCAATTGAATCTTGAGAATGTGCTGCAAGCTGCAAGAGACGAAGAAGAACTGCTGCTCCAGGCGCAATTGCTTGCCCCCAAAACCTTCGTCGTTGGGATAAAGGATCTTTGAAATGTTTTCCGACTCGACCTTCTCCGCGACGGCGCCGAAGAAATCACCGGTATTGAAGACGCTGAAGTCGAAGCTTTCCACGGCCTGAGCCGACCAAAGGCGCATGGTGTTCGCGGTGTTGGTTTTGTATCCCAGAATGGGAGTGTCGTGCGGAACTCCCCGGACCAGCCTACCCGGGATCCACATCATTCGTATGCGTCCTGACGCGTCGGTATGGGATTCAGTATGGCCCCCGAATTTCACCTCGAAGGCGTCCTCGGGCCGTTCGAGCGCCCAGGGATTTCCCAGCCGCAGCCACTTATCGGTTGTTTCCACCTGCCAGCCATCGCGTATCTGCTGATCGAAAATTCCGTACTCGTAGCGAATGCCGTACCCGATGGCAGGAACATCCAGCGTCGCGAGCGAATCCATGAAGCACGAGGCCAGCCTTCCCAGACCTCCATTACCCAGCCCCGGCTCTTCCTCCTGCTCAATCAGGGTATCCAAGTCCAGCCCAAGCGACTGCATCGCCTGCTCAGCTTCGTCGTAGATGCCCAGGTTGATGAGATTGTTGGCAAGGTGCGGCCCGGTCAGAAACTCCGCGGAAAGGTAGCAAACTACGCGCACATCCTGCGCCTGGTAGTTCTTCACCGTCGAAATCCAGCGCTCCACCAGCCGGTCGCGCACGGTATGCGCCAAGGCCATATAGCGATCGTTGACGGTAGCGCGCTCCATGGACCTGCCCTGCACAAAGAACAGGTTCTCAAGGAACGAGTGCGCCAGCGCTTCCGGAGTCATGGCGGTTTTCGAGTCTTTGTCTGGGAGAGAGAACGGCAAAACGGAGACGGCGGCCTGGGACATCGCTTACCTCGCTTCCGGCTGAGACACAGATTTCCCGGCCCCAGCGGTGCTCCCAACATACGTCTGCTGGAGAAAAGCAGCGATGAAAAAATCGCCAAATGCCGAGCACATTTGTGTGCATGACCCATTCCGGAACTTGGAATTCAACTTGGGTGCCGTTGTTCGGATTCGGACATAGATTCGCAAATCCGCACAAGATGTGCCCCTCAAGCAGCCATCGCGCAAAAAGACATCGTTGTAAATGAAGCACATCCACCTAGAAACGTTTGGCAGGAGACGTGCAACTCCTTCCGCATACCGATGTGTGCGTGGAGGTTTTCATGGGGACCTTGCTTCAGGATCTTCGCTTTGCGTTCCGCCAACTGGGCCGCGCGCCCAGCTTTGCCGCCACCGCTGTGCTCACTCTCGCTCTTGGAATTGGCGCCAATACGGCGATCTTCAGCCTGGTGAACACGCTCCTGCTGAAGCCCCTCCCAGTGCCGCATCCGGAACAGATCGCCACGCTGGTTCCCCGCGAGAACAACGGACCACTTCAGCAGACGTTTTCCTGGCCGGAGTTCAAGGAGATTCGATCGCAGAGCGGGCGTTCTTTCAGCGACGTGTTTGCTTACACAGTTTCGCTGGATGGATTCGCCATGGCAGGCCAGCAACCGGAGCGCATCATGACGTCGTACGTGAGCGGCAACTTTTTCGACGGGCTTGGGCTGAAGCCGGCCACGGGACGCCTGCTGCTGCCAAGCGAAGGCGAAGTTGCCGGCAGCGATTCAGTGATCGTTCTTGACTACGGCTATTGGATGCAGAAGTTCAATGGCGATCCCAGTGTGGTTGGGCGGCCGGTCACGCTCAACGGACACCCATTGACCATTGCCGGTGTGGCCCCGAAGGGTTTTCACGGGGTGCAGAGCTTTGTTTCCGTTGCCGCATATCTACCTTTGTCGGAGTTGCCGCTGGCAGGGACTCCGGTGGACGCCATGAATAATTGGCAGACCCGCATGTTGATCGTCAACGCGCGTCTCCTGCCGGGAGTGAGCCTGAAGCAGGCTAACGCCGGTCTTACTGTTGTTGCCCAGGACCTGATGCGCCAGCATCCGGAATCTGAGAAGAAACTCGGCATCGAGGCCTATCCCGAACCGGCTCTACGCATCAATGCCGGCAATTCCAACGCAATTTACATCGTCGCCGGGCTCTTTTTATCCCTTGCCGGAATGGTTCTTCTGCTGGCCTGCGTGAATGTCGCGAACCTGGTTCTGGTGCGCGCCACAGTGCGCGAGCGTGAGATGGCCATTCGCACCGCGCTGGGGGCTCGCCGGTCGCGCCTCATCGGCCAAATGGTTACCGAGAGCGTGACCCTCGCGCTCATGGGTGGAGTCATGGGCGTACTTCTGGGCACGTGGTCCAGCAGCGCATTGAGCCACCTCGACATCCATGCCGATCTTCCAGTAAATTTCGCGTTCGATTTTGATTGGCGCATTTTTATTTATTCGTTCTCGGCCGCCTTGCTAGCGGGGGTAGTGGTAGGATTCGTGCCCGCTCTGCGCATGGCGAAGTCCAACGTGAATACGGTTCTGCACGAAGGCGGCCGCGGCGTCACCGCAGGCCGTCATTGGTTTCGCGATGGGCTGGTGGCGCTGCAGATTGCCGCTTCGCTGGTGTTGCTGGTCGTCACGGCTCTCTTCGTGCGCAGCCTTTCGGCAATGCAGACAATGGATTTTGGTTTCAATCCTGATCACGTATTGAACTTCGCGCTCGACGCCAATGAGATTGGGCTGACCGATGCGCAAACGCGCGATCTTGCCGCCAGCATCACGGCTCGTCTTCATCAACTTGCCGGAGTGGATTTCGTGAGCCACGCAAGCACAGTTCCACTGGGCTATTTTGGCAGCGGCGATCGGCTGACAATTGACGGAGCCCCCGCTCCAGCAGATCCCACCGAAAGAGACGCAGGTTACAACGTGGTGTCGCCGGAGTATTTCAACGTGATGAGCATTGGACTCGCGGGCGGTCGTGCGTTCACAGACGCAGACAACGAGCACGGCCGCGATGTGGCTATTGTCAGCGAGAGCACTGCGAAGAAATTCTGGCCGAATCAAGACGCGATTGGCCGCACATTCAGCACGGCAGGCGAGGAGGATCGCAAGCTACAGGTAGTAGGGATCGCCCGCGACGCGGAGTTCCAGATTTTTGGCGGAGGCAAATCGAGGCCGTACTTTTACATTCCTTACGCTCAGCACGTGAAAGGGAACTCCTTGATGGTCTTCCAGTTGAAGACCAAAGGCGATCCGCTTTCATTCGCGCCGACCGTGGTTAAAACGGTCCGCAACCTTTCGCCTCAACTACCCATCTTTCAGGTGCAATCGATGCGCCAGGGGCTTTACACGATGAACGGGCTCCTGCTTTTTCAAATAGGCGCATCGCTTGCCGCCATCATGGGTGGACTTGGATTGACGCTGGCGGTGATTGGGCTCTACGGCGTTGTTTCCTATTCCGTGGGTCGCCGTATTCACGAGATCGGCCTGCGCATGGCGCTGGGGGCCACGCGCGGCACCGTCTTCCGCATGATCTATCGTCAATCCATTGTGATTGTCGCCGTTGGACTTGGAGTTGGCCTGGCCCTTGCACTGCTGGTCGCGCGCGCGGTTGGTACAGTGGTCATCGTCAACGTGTGGGACCCCGCGACCTACGCTTTGGTCGGAACGGTGCTGGCGCTTGCCGCGCTTGCCTCCTGCTATTTTCCTGCGCGGCGGGCTATGGCCGTGGAACCGATGGTCGCGCTGCGGCAGGACTGATCGTTTTAAGTCGAATAGTCCGCGTTGATGTGGATATATTCCACCGTCAGGTCGGTGGTCCAGAAGACGCACGAGCCCGCACCCTGATGCAACTGGATGGCGATGGAAAATTCAGGTGCGGCGATGTAGGTGTGCGCTGCCGACTCGTCGAACCCGGCTGCTCGGCCGCCATCGCGGCAGATGGGCAGATCGCCGAAATCGATGTCGATGCGGCTGGGGTCAATTTCCGCGCCGGAGTAGCCGATGGCGGCAACCAGGCGACCCCAGTTGGGATCGCAGCCGGCCCAGGCGGTCTTCACCAGCGGGGAATGGGCGATGGCCTTGGCGATCCGGAGTGCGTCCGCGTCGGTTGCCGCTCCGTCAATCCTGAGCTCGACGACATGCGTGATGCCTTCGCCGTCGGCGACAACCTGGCGGGCAAGCGAAGTGCAGACCTGGGTGAGAGCCGCTTTGAAGCCCTCGTGGCCGGCCCCAATCGCCGCGCCGCTTGCGCCAGACGCCAAAAGGAGCACGGTGTCATTGGTTGAGGTATCGCCATCTACGGAGATCCGGTTGAAGCTGAGCTCAATTGCCGGTTGCAAGTAGCCGTCCAGCACAGCTGGCTTAATCAGCGCGTCCGTGAGGATGTAGACCAGCATGGTGGCGTGGGGAACAAGCTGCGGGTGGATCATCCCGGAGCCTTTGCAGACGCCGGCGATGCGCACCTCGCGCGTTGTTCCGTCCGTAGCAGTGAATTCGAGCCGGGCAAAGGCGGTTTTTTCCACGGTGTCTGTGGTAAGAATGGCCTGCGCCACCTGCTGAAAATGGTCGAACTCTGGGCCGATTGAAGCGTAAAGCGCGGGTAACGCAGCCACAAGTTTTTCCACCGGAAGCGGGACGCCGATGATGCCGGTGGAGGAAGGGAATACGTGATCGGCAGGGCAGGCAAAGATATCTGCGGCGGCGGCGCAAGTGGCGTGCGCGGCGGCCATGCCCGGTTCGCCCGCAGCGCAATTCGCGTTGCCGGCGTTGATGGCAACTACGCGAACGCGGCTGCCTGAGGCGCGGAGATTCTCTTTATCCACGATCAGCGGCGCGGCTGTGACGCGGTTGGCGGTGAAGGCAGCGGCAGCGCTGGCCGGTGCGTCCGCCACGATGAGAGCAAAGTCAGTGCGGCCGCTCTTCTTCAGCCCGGCTTTGGTAGCGCCGAATCGGAAGCCGCGGGGGATGAGGAATTGGGAGGCGTCGGACATGGGTGTGATTGGAGATTAACGCATCGATGCTTGGGGGTTGAAGGGGCAAGCGCCGTAACCCTCGCCACGGACCCGCATTTTGGATGCCGAAGAAGCATGGGTAATGGCATAATTGGGAGATTGCAAAGGATGGAAATGGATTCTGAAGAGCCAAGAACGCCGGCGAATCCCGCAGACCCTGGTTTTTATAAAGAACTGCTTGACCACATGAGCGATGGCGTCTACTTTGTGGATCGCGAACGGCGGATTCTCTACTGGAACGAAGGCGCCTATCGCCTGACAGGCTACACAGCGGACGAACTGATTGGCCGGAAGTGCGAAGACGACATCCTCTGCCATGTGGATACCGCAGGGCGGCGACTTTGCAAGGAAGATTGCCCGCTAACGGCAACCATCAAGGACGGGGGACCGCACGAGGCGAGCGTATTCCTGCGCCATAAACTGGGCCGCAGGATCCCCGTCCAGGTGCGCGTGCAACCGCTTCGGGCGGCCGACGGGTCGGTCGTGGGAGCAATCGAGATTTTCAGTGACGATTCGGCACAGAACGATGCGAGACAAAGGACCAAGTCGCTGGAACGGCTAGCCTTTCTGGACCACCTTACGCAACTGCCCAATCGCCGTTTTCTTGAGATGACCCTGCAAACCGCGTTGAACGAATTCCAGGTACACGGCGATCCGTTTGGCATACTTTCAATTGATCTGGACGGCTTCAAGGCGATCAACGACAATTTTGGCCACGCCTGCGGAGACCGGGCCCTGCAGGAAGCGGGGAAGACATTGGCTGCCTCGCTGCGCCCCACCGACACCGTCGGCCGCTGGGGCGGCGATGAGTTTCTGGCGATTGTCCGCAACGTGAGCCAGGAAAGCCTGGAGAGCCTGGCCCAGAGATGCGTTGTCCTCCTGCATCAGACGTCGGTCCCCCTCGAGGATGGAAGGCGCATTCCCATGTCGATCTCAGTGGGCGCCGCTCTGGTGCAACCAGGAGAAACCGCGGACAACCTGGTTGAACGCGCAGACAAGTTAATGTACCAGTGCAAGGCTGCGGACCATGGCCGCATTGCAACCGAGTAATCGCGAATCACCAGTCCGGGCGGTCGAAATCGAAAAGCAGACGGCAGAGTTTCTTGAATTGCGGCAGGTCAATGTCGCGCGCGGCGAGCGGGTGGTGCTGCACGACGTGAATTTGCAGGTTCGCGCGGGCGAGCATGTTGCGATCCTGGGACCCAACGGATGCGGAAAATCGACCCTGATTATGGCCATGACCTGCCAGGTGTATCCCATCGTGCAGCCAGGCATGGTGGTGCGGATTTTTGGCCGTGAGCGGTGGGACCTGACCGAGTTGCGCAGGCATTTCGGCGTAGTGGCCGCGGAACTTCCGGGCGAGCGCACGGCGGTAACCACCGGGCTGGACGCGGTGATTGCCGGATTTTTTTCGGCATCGACGCTCTGGCCCAATCTGCATGTTTCCGGGGAGATGCGAGAGCGCGCCCGGGAGGCGTTGGAGCGGATTGAAGCGGCCCATCTTTCAGATCGATTGGTGGGGGAGATGTCGGCCGGGGAAAAGCGGCGCATTCTGATTGCGCGCGCGCTGGTGCATCGGCCGCAGCAACTACTGCTCGATGAGCCCTCAAATGCGCTGGATCTGGCGACACAGCGCGATCTGCGCGAGACGCTGCGCCGGTTGGCGCGCGAAGGAACCGGGCTGGTACTGGTGACGCACCACCTGGGCGACATCCTGCCGGAGATCGAGCGGGTGATTCTGATGCGCGGCGGGCGCATCGTAGGCGACGGTCCGCGTTCGGAACTACTGACTGAGTCCCGGCTGAGCGAGTTATTCAACGCGCCAGTGCGCATTGGGCGCGACGAGGAGTGGCTGCATAGCTGGTGACGCGGCGGAAAGAGACCTCGGAGTGCGTTAATATTCTGTGGATCATCTCTGTATGGTTCGGTATGCTTCCTCCATGCTTCCCCGTAAGTTTGGAAAATGGAATGTATTGGCCGCAGCGGTGTATCCCAGAAAATCCATGGCCGAACTACGACTCAGACATTCAGGAGATATCGACATGCACTCGGTTACGATGTCCCGCTTCGTGCGGCAGGTTCTTCCCCTGGCGATTTCTGCTCTATGCGTCCTGCCTGGCGTTTCGGCGCAATCGCTCGATCCTCACCATCCGGCGCCCTTGCAGCCGGGCGACAACACGGGAACAGTAGACAACTTCGTAGGGAGCAACTACTTCTATTTCACGTCCGGTCCGGGGCCGGCCACCATCATCGTGAGCTTCAAGTCCATGGGGTTGCTGGGCAACGCGCAGCGATCGGCGCTCAACGTGGAGTTGTCGGACGACAAACACTCGTGGGTGGAGAAGAGGACCATCTCGTCGGTGGCTCAGTCGAGTTCAACCAAAATGGTGGGAAATCTGAAGGTTCCTACAAAGTTGATTCTTTCCGTGATCCCTCCCAGCGGCGGCCTGGTGCGCGCGGGCGGCGATTACGTGGTGAGCGCGACAGGTGCGGTGAAATTCGACCCTCCCTTGAGCCCTGTGGAGTTGATTGTAGGCACCTACACGCCCATGGTGATTCAGAACAACGAAGACTCGGCGGCTAAATTCGAGCCTAACGGAGTGCTGGAATTCGCCAGCGGCACCATGGGTCGGTGGAAGCTGTTCGATGCGGGCAGCCACATGTATACAGTGACCTATGGTCCCGTCCGGCAGAGTCTGAAGTTGATTCCAGGCCGGGGACTTGTAGACGCGCACGACCCCAGCACGATTGTTCTCCAGCGCACTCACTGACAACGCGGGAATTTGTGAACACACCGCGCCCAGTTGTTCGGAGAATCAACAACCGCTCTTGACGCCGCGCCTGCACTGCGATAGTTTGTGCATACACGGGAAAGGAGGTTGATCCAGCTAATGCAAAGTGAATATTCCAGTTGTTTCGTACGTGAGGTGACTGAGGCCTAGGGCATCGCGCCCCAGACCCCATGGTATAGCCGGGCAATTGTAGCCCCGCTATCGCCCCAGCGGAAAGGAATCAACCGCCGGGCCAATGGCACTCGCGGCAGCGCGATGGCCTTAGTCCAATCCCAACAGTCCACCGGCAGCGGCATGAGCAACTCGCTCATGCCGCTGTTGTTTTGTGCCCAGTTAACAAGCGGGTGAATCTGCATTGAGTGCGCTCTTGACAGGCCCCGCCCGTGTTCAAACCTTGTGCTATAGTTTCGGCTTAGATACCCCAAGGAGAAGCACGTGACTCTAGGACAGTTTCTGGGGAAGCAGTTCATCCGTGTCATTGAGTGGAACGAGCCGGAAGAAGGCATTCTGGCCTATCGCTTTCCGATGCGGG
>Ga0302202_10006799_pt1 | contig 11290 bp, 3 predicted proteins | sample II_Bog_N3_3_FD_194579 | JGI IMG/M metagenome (GOLD analysis project Ga0302202, IMG submission 194579) | Peat permafrost microbial communities from Stordalen Mire near Abisko, Sweden - II_Bog_N3_3 | ecosystem: Environmental > Terrestrial > Soil > Wetlands > Peat | place: Sweden: Abisko, Stordalen... | reverse complement strand
GGCTTGCCCCGTTCGCTGTCGATGGGCTGGTCCTCGTGATCGCGGGAGGCGGTGCGGTTACCGCTCCCCGGCCTCTTGGGCATCGCGGCGTCGGCGCGGTCTTCCAACCCCGCGAGCATGCGGTCCCAGCGATCCACACCGATGGCCTTGATGGCGTCGGTCAGGGGAGTGCTGGCCTGGATCATCTGGCCCATGGTTTCGGCTTGGGCCGAACCGGCGGCGGCGTCGCGCAGGCGGTGCAGGGTGGCGGGGGCAATGTCCAGACCGTCGATGAAGAGGTCGCGGAAGGTCTCGTCGTCGAGGTCGGAGGCCGCATTCCAGGCCGTGAGCAACCGGCTGAAACGCTGCGCCTCGGCCGGCGTCGGCAAGACAAACTCGCGAATGAGACCTTTTTGCCAGGCGCCAAAACGCCCGTGCCCCAAGAGGAGATCGGCGCGGCCGACCCTGCTGGGGTCACTCAGGGGGGCGTTGCGCCAGGACGAGCCGTCGCTGGTCCAGCGACCGTGCCAGTCTCGTGGCTCATCAGGGTTGTAGCTGGAACCTCCGAACATGATTATTCTCCCTCCGGCGCGGTCGTCAACCGCCCCGAATGCAGTTTAGGGTGATGGTATTTGGGAAAAGTTCAGGTGCCGGCGATCAGTGAGGCCGGCGTCAGTCGTTAACGCGGACGAACTTCACGTCCGTTCCGCTGTCTCAAACGCACTCGATCACCACCGCACGCTTCCAGTACGACGGGCCGGCGGTGGGGATGACCGTGGACGTGGCGGTGACATCGGTGGGCACGCAGAAGCCGCCGCGCCATTTCCACGACTGGGTGATGATTTCCTGGAACCGGTCGAGGGGCTCGCGCACCAGCAGGCATACGCCGTCGATGAACTGGTGGCGCGATACGTCGGGTTCGAGATCGGACTGGCCCAGGCCCTGGAAATCTCCCTCGATCAGCGCGCCTTGCCCGCAGACGATGGCCCGCGCAGGCGGGCGATCGCGGCCAGCACCAGATGCAGTGTCAGCCGGTCTCCGTTCACCAGTTGCGAGGTGGCGGCCTGACTGTTGGGACGCAAGATGGTCGGCGCCACCGCCGAGATCACGGCCGCGCCCAAGGGTTTGCCGGAAAGGTCGCCGGGGGTTGAACGCCAAGCGTTCAACCCCCGGTTTTAGCTTTACGACGCGGAGCCACTGTTCCCCAACTCAGGGGTCCGGCGGCCAGGGCAGAGCGTTGAGCGGGGCCATGGCGGTGTCGATGGCTCTGGCGGCCGCCATGTGCCCGGTGTTCGTCACGTCGAAGCGTTCGCGCGTCGCTACCATCAAGACCCCGCCCCCGGCCACGGTCTGGCTCTCGATGCTCCGGGGCGGCCGGATCAGGGACGCAAAACGCGGCGAGACATAGGTCATCCAGGCCAGCCTGAAGTGATGCCCGCTTCCCACCGGGGGCCAGAAGTCCATGATGTCGGTCGGGAAGGCTGCGCACCACGTCACGTCCCAGGCCTCGATGATGGCCAGCATCGCCGATCGGAAGAGGTCATAGGTGACGATCGAAGCGTCCGTCACTTCCGCAAACTGATCGGCTGTTTGTAGCTGGACCGAATTGCTGTATCCGACCGGGGGCATGCTGTTGCCGGCTTCGCCCCTGAGTAGGAAGATACGGGGATTGCGCCTCTTCGCATTTGCGCCGCCCAGCCGATAGCCCTCCGCCGGCCCCCAATCCCGCCCAACGCACTTGGCGAGGAGGGCCGGCAGCCTGACGCGGGCCTGATCGAACGGAATCACCTTGCCGTCCCCCACGAAGAACCATGGGGTGAAGACCGGGTCGATCCGCGCCAGCGCCTCGACCATCCGGATATACCGGTTGGCGATGGCTTCGAGAGTCTCCTCCCGGGGGCCCCAATAAGAGTTGATATTAAATTGCCTGGTATCGTGCGACGTGGTCATGGCCTGGCTCCCCACATGGGCATGTAGATGACGGTAATGTTAAGTTTATTCTCTTCGAAGAGTGCTTCGGCGGCCTCCGCCGCAGCTTCTTCGGCAAAAAACCAGACGACCGGGCGTCCCTGGGCTTCGGCGGCGGAGGTCTGACGCTTGGCTTGACCCAGCCAATCGTCGAGAATCCCTTGTTTGGGATACCGACTCGGCTTCATCAACTGCTCGGCATACCCAGTTCCCTTAGCCTCGATCATGGTCCCGGTGTCGCGGTGGCAAGCGTCGAACATGACGTTGGGGTCCCGCAGCGGGTTGTCGTCTAGATCCTTCTGGGGCGTCGGCAGAGGAACTCCTTTCCCGATCGGGCTGCCGACCAACTGTTGGATATACGCCTCATAGACGATAGCATCCTCCTTCTTGCCGTTGGGTCTGTCGTCCGTCGCGTCCGGGCAGAGTTTAACCCGGCTCCGAGCCTGGGCGAGACTGGCCAGGTAGGCCCGGTCGATGATCAGTTGTCCGTTGACGATCCGGCCGACCCGTCGGCCCTGCCGGTCCCGGACCTCGCCATCCGGCGCCGTCGGGATCGGCAATCTTCGGCCGTCGGGGAGGATGATGTCCATGGCGTACCCGGCGGGGCCGGGGGTCAAGCGGTACCGTGTCCCATCGGGCAGAGTTCCGCTGACCGCCTCGCCGTTCGGGGAGGGCTTGATCGCCATCAACACCGCCGCGATCAAGGCCGCCGCCATGGCCGCCGGGAGGGCCGCTTCGGCCAACCCCAACCCCGCCAGCGCGGCGGCGGCTTGGGGCGACAGGGCCAGAGCACCGGCGAGCGCGCCGTCGAACGCCGCCAACCGGAGCAAGCTGGACGGCTTGCCCCGTTCGCTGTCGATGGGCTGGTCCTCGTGATCGCGGGAGGCGGTGTGGTTACCGCTCCCCGGCCTCTTGGGCATCGCGGCGTCGGCGCGGTCTTCCAACCCCTCCAGCATCCCCGGCCAGCGATCGGCACCGATGGCCTTGATGGCGTCGGTCAGGGGAGTGCTGGCCTGGATCATCTGGCCCATGGTTTGGGCTTGGGCGGCCCCGGCGGCGGCGTCGCGCAGGCGGTGCAGGGTGGCGGGGGCAATGTCCAGACCGTGGGTGAAGAGGTCGCGGAAGGCCTCGTCGTCGAGGTCGGAGGCCGCGTTCCAAGCCGTGAGCAACCGGCTGAAACGCTGCGCCTCGGCCGGCGTCGGCAAGACAAACTCGCGAATGAGACCTTTTTGCCAGGCGCCAAAACGCCCGTGCCCCAAGAGGAGATCGGCGCGGCCGACCCTGCTGGGGTCACTCAGGGGGGCGTTGCGCCAGGACGAGCCGTCGCTGGTCCAGCGACCGTGCCAGTCTCGTGGCTCATCAGGGTTGTAGCTGGAACCTCCGAACATGATTATTCTCCCTCCGGCGCGGTCGTCAACCGCCCCGAATGCAGTTTAGGGTGATGGTATTTGGGAAAAGTTCAGGTGCCGGCGATCAGTGAGGCCGGCGTCAGTCGTTAACGCGGACGAACTTCACGTCCGTTCCGCTGTCTCAAACGCACTCGATCACCACCGCACGCTTCCAGTACGACGGGCCGGCGGTGGGGATGACCGTGGACGTGGCGGTGACATCGGTGGGCACGCAGAAGCCGCCGCGCCATTTCCACGACTGGGTGATGATTTCCTGGAACCGGTCGAGGGGCTCGCGCACCAGCAGGCATACGCCGTCGATGAACTGGTGGCGCGATACGTCGGGTTCGAGATCGGACTGGCCCAGGCCCTGGAAATCTCCCTCGATCAGCGCGCCTTGCCCGCAGACGATGGCCCGCGCAGGCGGGCGATCGCGGCCAGCACCAGATGCAGTGTCAGCCGGTCTCCGTTCACCAGTTGCGAGGTGGCGGCCTGACTGTTGGGACGCAAGATGGTCGGCGCCACCGCCGAGATCACGGCCGCGCCCAAGGGTTTGCCGGAAAGGTCGCCGGGGGTTGAACGCCAAGCGTTCAACCCCCGGTTTTAGCTTTACGACGCGGAGCCACTGTTCCCCAACTCAGGGGTCCGGCGGCCAGGGCAGAGCGTTGAGCGGGGCCATGGCGGTGTCGATGGCTCTGGCGGCCGCCATGTGCCCGGTGTTCGTCACGTCGAAGCGTTCGCGCGTCGCTACCATCAAGACCCCGCCCCCGGCCACGGTCTGGCTCTCGATGCTCCGGGGCGGCCGGATCAGGGACGCAAAACGCGGCGAGACATAGGTCATCCAGGCCAGCCTGAAGTGATGCCCGCTTCCCACCGGGGGCCAGAAGTCCATGATGTCGGTCGGGAAGGCTGCGCACCACGTCACGTCCCAGGCCTCGATGATGGCCAGCATCGCCGATCGGAAGAGGTCATAGGTGACGATCGAAGCGTCCGTCACTTCCGCAAACTGATCGGCTGTTTGTAGCTGGACCGAATTGCTGTATCCGACCGGGGGCATGCTGTTGCCGGCTTCGCCCCTGAGTAGGAAGATACGGGGATTGCGCCTCTTCGCATTTGCGCCGCCCAGCCGATAGCCCTCCGCCGGCCCCCAATCCCGCCCAACGCACTTGGCGAGGAGGGCCGGCAGCCTGACGCGGGCCTGATCGAACGGAATCACCTTGCCGTCCCCCACGAAGAACCATGGGGTGAAGACCGGGTCGATCCGCGCCAGCGCCTCGACCATCCGGATATACCGGTTGGCGATGGCTTCGAGAGTCTCCTCCCGGGGGCCCCAATAAGAGTTGATATTAAATTGCCTGGTATCGTGCGACGTGGTCATGGCCTGGCTCCCCACATGGGCATGTAGATGACGGTAATGTTAAGTTTATTCTCTTCGAAGAGTGCTTCGGCGGCCTCCGCCGCAGCTTCTTCGGCAAAAAACCAGACGACCGGGCGTCCCTGGGCTTCGGCGGCGGAGGTCTGACGCTTGGCTTGACCCAGCCAATCGTCGAGAATCCCTTGTTTGGGATACCGACTCGGCTTCATCAACTGCTCGGCATACCCAGTTCCCTTAGCCTCGATCATGGTCCCGGTGTCGCGGTGGCAAGCGTCGAACATGACGTTGGGGTCCCGCAGCGGGTTGTCGTCTAGATCCTTCTGGGGCGTCGGCAGAGGAACTCCTTTCCCGATCGGGCTGCCGACCAACTGTTGGATATACGCCTCATAGACGATAGCATCCTCCTTCTTGCCGTTGGGTCTGTCGTCCGTCGCGTCCGGGCAGAGTTTAACCCGGCTCCGAGCCTGGGCGAGACTGGCCAGGTAGGCCCGGTCGATGATCAGTTGTCCGTTGACGATCCGGCCGACCCGTCGGCCCTGCCGGTCCCGGACCTCGCCATCCGGCGCCGTCGGGATCGGCAATCTTCGGCCGTCCGGGAGGATGATGTCCATGGCGTACCCGGCGGGGCCGGGCGTCAAGCGGTACCGCGTTCCGTCGGGCAGAGTTCCACTGACTGCCTCGCCGTTCGAGGGCAGCTTGATCAGCATCAACACCGCCGCGATCAAGGCCGCCGCCATGGCCGCCGGGAGGGCTGCCTCGGCCAACCCCAACCCCGCCAGCGCGGCGGCGGCTTGGGGCGACAGGGCCAGAGCACCGGCAAGCGCGCCGTCGAACGCCGCCAACCGGAGCAAGCTGGACGGCTTGCCCCGTTCGCTGTCGATGGGCTGGTCCTCGTGATCGCGGGAGGCGGTGCGGTTACCGCTCCCCGGCCTCTTGGGCATCGCGGCGTCGGCGCGGTCTTCCAACCCCGCGAGCATGCGGTCCCAGCGATCCACACCGATGGCCTTGATGGCGTCGGTCAGGGGAGTGCTGGCCTGGATCATCTGGCCCATGGTTTCGGCTTGGGCCGAACCGGCGGCGGCGTCGCGCAGGCGGTGCAGGGTGGCGGGGGCAATGTCCAGACCGTCGATGAAGAGGTCGCGGAAGGTCTCGTCGTCGAGGTCGGAGGCCGCATTCCAGGCCGTGAGCAACCGGCTGAAACGCTGCGCCTCGGCCGGCGTCGGCAAGACAAACTCGCGAATGAGACCTTTTTGCCAGGCGCCAAAACGCCCGTGCCCCAAGAGGAGATCGGCGCGGCCGACCCTGCTGGGGTCACTCAGGGGGGCGTTGCGCCAGGACGAGCCGTCGCTGGTCCAGCGACCGTGCCAGTCTCGTGGCTCATCAGGGTTGTAGCTGGAACCTCCGAACATGATTATTCTCCCTCCGGCGCGGTCGTCAACCGCCCCGAATGCAGTTTAGGGTGATGGTATTTGGGAAAAGTTCAGGTGCCGGCGATCAGTGAGGCCGGCGTCAGTCGTTAACGCGGACGAACTTCACGTCCGTTCCGCTGTCTCAAACGCACTCGATCACCACCGCACGCTTCCAGTACGACGGGCCGGCGGTGGGGATGACCGTGGACGTGGCGGTGACATCGGTGGGCACGCAGAAGCCGCCGCGCCATTTCCACGACTGGGTGATGATTTCCTGGAACCGGTCGAGGGGCTCGCGCACCAGCAGGCATACGCCGTCGATGAACTGGTGGCGCGATACGTCGGGTTCGAGATCGGACTGGCCCAGGCCCTGGAAATCTCCCTCGATCAGCGCGCCTTGCCCGCAGACGATGGCCCGCGCAGGCGGGCGATCGCGGCCAGCACCAGATGCAGTGTCAGCCGGTCTCCGTTCACCAGTTGCGAGGTGGCGGCCTGACTGTTGGGACGCAAGATGGTCGGCGCCACCGCCGAGATCACGGCCGCGCCCAAGGGTTTGCCGGAAAGGTCGCCGGGGGTTGAACGCCAAGCGTTCAACCCCCGGTTTTAGCTTTACGACGCGGAGCCACTGTTCCCCAACTCAGGGGTCCGGCGGCCAGGGCAGAGCGTTGAGCGGGGCCATGGCGGTGTCGATGGCTCTGGCGGCCGCCATGTGCCCGGTGTTCGTCACGTCGAAGCGTTCGCGCGTCGCTACCATCAAGACCCCGCCCCCGGCCACGGTCTGGCTCTCGATGCTCCGGGGCGGCCGGATCAGGGACGCAAAACGCGGCGAGACATAGGTCATCCAGGCCAGCCTGAAGTGATGCCCGCTTCCCACCGGGGGCCAGAAGTCCATGATGTCGGTCGGGAAGGCTGCGCACCACGTCACGTCCCAGGCCTCGATGATGGCCAGCATCGCCGATCGGAAGAGGTCATAGGTGACGATCGAAGCGTCCGTCACTTCCGCAAACTGATCGGCTGTTTGTAGCTGGACCGAATTGCTGTATCCGACCGGGGGCATGCTGTTGCCGGCTTCGCCCCTGAGTAGGAAGATACGGGGATTGCGCCTCTTCGCATTTGCGCCGCCCAGCCGATAGCCCTCCGCCGGCCCCCAATCCCGCCCAACGCACTTGGCGAGGAGGGCCGGCAGCCTGACGCGGGCCTGATCGAACGGAATCACCTTGCCGTCCCCCACGAAGAACCATGGGGTGAAGACCGGGTCGATCCGCGCCAGCGCCTCGACCATCCGGATATACCGGTTGGCGATGGCTTCGAGAGTCTCCTCCCGGGGGCCCCAATAAGAGTTGATATTAAATTGCCTGGTATCGTGCGACGTGGTCATGGCCTGGCTCCCCACATGGGCATGTAGATGACGGTAATGTTAAGTTTATTCTCTTCGAAGAGTGCTTCGGCGGCCTCCGCCGCAGCTTCTTCGGCAAAAAACCAGACGACCGGGCGTCCCTGGGCTTCGGCGGCGGAGGTCTGACGCTTGGCTTGACCCAGCCAATCGTCGAGAATCCCTTGTTTGGGATACCGACTCGGCTTCATCAACTGCTCGGCATACCCAGTTCCCTTAGCCTCGATCATGGTCCCGGTGTCGCGGTGGCAAGCGTCGAACATGACGTTGGGGTCCCGCAGCGGGTTGTCGTCTAGATCCTTCTGGGGCGTCGGCAGAGGAACTCCTTTCCCGATCGGGCTGCCGACCAACTGTTGGATATACGCCTCATAGACGATAGCATCCTCCTTCTTGCCGTTGGGTCTGTCGTCCGTCGCGTCCGGGCAGAGTTTAACCCGGCTCCGAGCCTGGGCGAGACTGGCCAGGTAGGCCCGGTCGATGATCAGTTGTCCGTTGACGATCCGGCCGACCCGTCGGCCCTGCCGGTCCCGGACCTCGCCATCCGGCGCCGTCGGGATCGGCAATCTTCGGCCGTCGGGGAGGATGATGTCCATGGCGTACCCGGCGGGGCCGGGGGTCAAGCGGTACCGTGTCCCATCGGGCAGAGTTCCGCTGACCGCCTCGCCGTTCGGGGAGGGCTTGATCGCCATCAACACCGCCGCGATCAAGGCCGCCGCCATGGCCGCCGGGAGGGCCGCTTCGGCCAACCCCAACCCCGCCAGCGCGGCGGCGGCTTGGGGCGACAGGGCCAGAGCACCGGCGAGCGCGCCGTCGAACGCCGCCAACCGGAGCAAGCTGGACGGCTTGCCCCGTTCGCTGTCGATGGGCTGGTCCTCGTGATCGCGGGAGGCGGTGTGGTTACCGCTCCCCGGCCTCTTGGGCATCGCGGCGTCGGCGCGGTCTTCCAACCCCTCCAGCATCCCCGGCCAGCGATCGGCACCGATGGCCTTGATGGCGTCGGTCAGGGGAGTGCTGGCCTGGATCATCTGGCCCATGGTTTGGGCTTGGGCGGCCCCGGCGGCGGCGTCGCGCAGGCGGTGCAGGGTGGCGGGGGCAATGTCCAGACCGTGGGTGAAGAGGTCGCGGAAGGCCTCGTCGTCGAGGTCGGAGGCCGCGTTCCAAGCCGTGAGCAACCGGCTGAAACGCTGCGCCTCGGCCGGCGTCGGCAAGACAAACTCGCGAATGAGACCTTTTTGCCAGGCGCCAAAACGCCCGTGCCCCAAGAGGAGATCGGCGCGGCCGACCCTGCTGGGGTCACTCAGGGGGGCGTTGCGCCAGGACGAGCCGTCGCTGGTCCAGCGACCGTGCCAGTCTCGTGGCTCATCAGGGTTGTAGCTGGAACCTCCGAACATGATTATTCTCCCTCCGGCGCGGTCGTCAACCGCCCCGAATGCAGTTTAGGGTGATGGTATTTGGGAAAAGTTCAGGTGCCGGCGATCAGTGAGGCCGGCGTCAGTCGTTAACGCGGACGAACTTCACGTCCGTTCCGCTGTCTCAAACGCACTCGATCACCACCGCACGCTTCCAGTACGACGGGCCGGCGGTGGGGATGACCGTGGACGTGGCGGTGACATCGGTGGGCACGCAGAAGCCGCCGCGCCATTTCCACGACTGGGTGATGATTTCCTGGAACCGGTCGAGGGGCTCGCGCACCAGCAGGCATACGCCGTCGATGAACTGGTGGCGCGATACGTCGGGTTCGAGATCGGACTGGCCCAGGCCCTGGAAATCTCCCTCGATCAGCGCGCCTTGCCCGCAGACGATGGCCCGCGCAGGCGGGCGATCGCGGCCAGCACCAGATGCAGTGTCAGCCGGTCTCCGTTCACCAGTTGCGAGGTGGCGGCCTGACTGTTGGGACGCAAGATGGTCGGCGCCACCGCCGAGATCACGGCCGCGCCCAAGGGTTTGCCGGAAAGGTCGCCGGGGGTTGAACGCCAAGCGTTCAACCCCCGGTTTTAGCTTTACGACGCGGAGCCACTGTTCCCCAACTCAGGGGTCCGGCGGCCAGGGCAGAGCGTTGAGCGGGGCCATGGCGGTGTCGATGGCTCTGGCGGCCGCCATGTGCCCGGTGTTCGTCACGTCGAAGCGTTCGCGCGTCGCTACCATCAAGACCCCGCCCCCGGCCACGGTCTGGCTCTCGATGCTCCGGGGCGGCCGGATCAGGGACGCAAAACGCGGCGAGACATAGGTCATCCAGGCCAGCCTGAAGTGATGCCCGCTTCCCACCGGGGGCCAGAAGTCCATGATGTCGGTCGGGAAGGCTGCGCACCACGTCACGTCCCAGGCCTCGATGATGGCCAGCATCGCCGATCGGAAGAGGTCATAGGTGACGATCGAAGCGTCCGTCACTTCCGCAAACTGATCGGCTGTTTGTAGCTGGACCGAATTGCTGTATCCGACCGGGGGCATGCTGTTGCCGGCTTCGCCCCTGAGTAGGAAGATACGGGGATTGCGCCTCTTCGCATTTGCGCCGCCCAGCCGATAGCCCTCCGCCGGCCCCCAATCCCGCCCAACGCACTTGGCGAGGAGGGCCGGCAGCCTGACGCGGGCCTGATCGAACGGAATCACCTTGCCGTCCCCCACGAAGAACCATGGGGTGAAGACCGGGTCGATCCGCGCCAGCGCCTCGACCATCCGGATATACCGGTTGGCGATGGCTTCGAGAGTCTCCTCCCGGGGGCCCCAATAAGAGTTGATATTAAATTGCCTGGTATCGTGCGACGTGGTCATGGCCTGGCTCCCCACATGGGCATGTAGATGACGGTAATGTTAAGTTTATTCTCTTCGAAGAGTGCTTCGGCGGCCTCCGCCGCAGCTTCTTCGGCAAAAAACCAGACGACCGGGCGTCCCTGGGCTTCGGCGGCGGAGGTCTGACGCTTGGCTTGACCCAGCCAATCGTCGAGAATCCCTTGTTTGGGATACCGACTCGGCTTCATCAACTGCTCGGCATACCCAGTTCCCTTAGCCTCGATCATGGTCCCGGTGTCGCGGTGGCAAGCGTCGAACATGACGTTGGGGTCCCGCAGCGGGTTGTCGTCTAGATCCTTCTGGGGCGTCGGCAGAGGAACTCCTTTCCCGATCGGGCTGCCGACCAACTGTTGGATATACGCCTCATAGACGATAGCATCCTCCTTCTTGCCGTTGGGTCTGTCGTCCGTCGCGTCCGGGCAGAGTTTAACCCGGCTCCGAGCCTGGGCGAGACTGGCCAGGTAGGCCCGGTCGATGATCAGTTGTCCGTTGACGATCCGGCCGACCCGTCGGCCCTGCCGGTCCCGGACCTCGCCATCCGGCGCCGTCGGGATCGGCAATCTTCGGCCGTCCGGGAGGATGATGTCCATGGCGTACCCGGCGGGGCCGGGCGTCAAGCGGTACCGCGTTCCGTCGGGCAGAGTTCCACTGACTGCCTCGCCGTTCGAGGGCAGCTTGATCAGCATCAACACCGCCGCGATCAAGGCCGCCGCCATGGCCGCCGGGAGGGCTGCCTCGGCCAACCCCAACCCCGCCAGCGCGGCGGCGGCTTGGGGCGACAGGGCCAGAGCACCGGCAAGCGCGCCGTCGAACGCCGCCAACCGGAGCAAGCTGGACGGCTTGCCCCGTTCGCTGTCGATGGGCTGGTCCTCGTGATCGCGGGAGGCGGTGCGGTTACCGCTCCCCGGCCTCTTGGGCATCGCGGCGTCGGCGCGGTCTTCCAACCCCTCCAGCATCCCCGGCCAGCGATCGGCACCGATGGCCTTGATGG
>Ga0302202_10006791_pt1 | contig 11296 bp, 10 predicted proteins | sample II_Bog_N3_3_FD_194579 | JGI IMG/M metagenome (GOLD analysis project Ga0302202, IMG submission 194579) | Peat permafrost microbial communities from Stordalen Mire near Abisko, Sweden - II_Bog_N3_3 | ecosystem: Environmental > Terrestrial > Soil > Wetlands > Peat | place: Sweden: Abisko... | reverse complement strand
TGCTCAACGACGGTGCGATTCTCGTAGACGTTGGTCACGTGGACGCCGCCGAAGTTCGCCACGGCGCTGTTGTAGGCGAAGACTCCGCCGCGCCACTCGCCGCCGAAGAAGCCGACGCCGCCGTAACCGAATCCGTAGTTAACTCCGCCATAGAAGCCGACGTGCGGACCCCAGTAGCCGGCGTGCCATCCGTAAGCGCCACCCGCAAATCCCCAGTAGCCGGGAGTCCACAGAAGGCCAACACTCGGCGGATGCACCCAGACTCCGGGAACCCAGTAGTAGCCTGCGTCGCCGTAGCCCCAGTAGCCGGGGGTCCAGATAAAGCCCGGGGTGGGCAGCGGAGGCTGGACGTAGACGGGCAGCGCCGGAGGAGCGAAGCCGACAGAGATAAGGACGTCTGCGTGAGCCTGCCCGCCGGCCAGGACGAGCATCGGCGCAATAATCGATACGGCAAATAGCAGTGAGCGGATTCTTGTGCGAAGAGACATTGTGATTTCTCCATCTACCGGAATGCGAGAGGTCTGAAAGCACCTCATCTGCCCGGAGTCTTTGAGCCTGTTCAGTGAAACCCAGGTTTCAGATAAATGTTGCTTGGAAGTCTAGCCTAAAATTCCCATTTTGGACTTCCAGATTTCAATCAGTATAAGGCAAACCGCCATCTTTCTGTCCTGCGACTTGCAGTTCCTCCTTCGGGGGCCGTTTCCGCCCCGTTCTGCCGTCCCAGGCTGAGGCGGCGCTGCGGCAAGCGTTGGCGGAGACCGGCGAGCGCGGCTTTGCCCAGTACCTGCGTGACTCGAACTCGGGAGTAAAAGGCGCGTTGCCGTCTCCGACCCGCAGAAGATCGGCGACCTGGAGGTGAAGGTGCGAGGGGAATACATCTACCAGGATCGCAATCAAGCCCAGATGGCGTAAATCGAGAACGGTCCCGGTGGTTGGAAGATCTCCCGCACCGAGGGCGATGAGCGTGTCAGAGCCCTGGTCCCATACGGCACGCCAGTGAAATAGGCGGTCAGAGGAACGGGGAGGCCGGGTCATTGAAAAATCGTCCGTCATCGTTTGTTACCGCTGACGTTAGTCCAGTTCTGAATGCGCATGCCTCCGCTAAAGACCGGCGACTCGCCCGGATAGTTCTGGTACACAATTTGGGTGGCGGTCGAGCCCGAGTCGGCCGCAGTGAACATTTCGGTGGCGGGCAGGAAGTAAGTACCGCCGCGGAATTGTACGGTCACCTGATTCAATCCCTTCTTATTGAGGGCCCGGACGGCCGCTCTGGCGGCATCGAAAGTTGCGAACGGGCCGTCCGTGTTCGCCGGTTGGGGAGCGGCCAGCGTACCGCTCCAGGAGTCGCTTCCGTACGGCGCGACGTAGAAGGTATCCGATGTGGCCGGTACAGAGCCTTGGATCGTGATGAGCGCCACCGGCGTGGTGAAGCCGTTGTATGTGGCGACGAGCGCGTTGTCGCCGCTCAACGCGTTGGCCGGAATCGCCACGTTGAACTGATACTCGCCCGGCGCAACCAGGCCGGCGAACTTCACGACTGCGATAACGCCGCCGATTGCGATCACAGGCAGTGGCGACAGTGTTCCGGACTGCGTCTCCGATCCGCTGACCACCGGCACATTCGTCGCACCGAAGCCGTTTGCGTAGAGCAGGACGATCTCTCCCGGCTTGGCGGGCGTGGTCAAGCCGGGGTACAAATTCGCCGGCCCCAGGGGGCTATAGTCGGCGTGCTGTGCGGCGACGTATGGCCCGCCATTGAAGACAAAGAACGACGGCGATACGGACTGGGTTGGAACGTTGATCGCCGCGCTGGCTGAGCCGTTTACGGTGAGTTGGACCGCGACCGATGCTGGCATGGCGCCGGGCGGAGTGAGAATGTTCACCTGCGTGGGGCTAATGTAATAAATGTACGCGGGCGTGCCGTTCACCGTCACGCTGACGTCGTCCAGCGCGGTCGGCATTTCGCCGCCGACAAAATCGGAAGCCTGCCAGACGCGCGAATCGTCGGGCGGCCCGAGATTCGATCCGCCGATCTCGACCCATGTGTTGGGCGCGATGGTGGTGCTGCCGCTTTCCGCGTTCACGACGCCGGCGATTGCCGGCTGGGTCAATTCGTAATGCGCCTGTAGGATGTCATCGGGAAAAGCGCTGGCATTATCGTGGAAAACCTCGATGTATCGGCTTCGCTGCGGGTTGGTTTGGCCGAGCGGATAGATGCCGGTTTGGAGCATCGACAGGAAGGTTGCGTCGGTGCACTGGGTGGGGTTGGAAACCGGTTCCGAACAGGCCGCGCCCCGGCCGCCCAAATACTCATTGGTCTGGAATGCCAGCGGCGTTCCCAGAGTCTGCGCGTACTGAATCACCACGCTCGACGCAACTTCACCTGTCATCAGGAAGTCGAACTGGATCACCAGCCGGCCTGGAAACGCCCGATTGGCGGCTGAAGCAGCGGCGTGTTTGAGTCCGGGCGCGTGCCCATGATCACCGAGCCGTCTTCGGCGATGGCTGGAAACGCATTGCTGGGGATGATAGAGACGGCGAAGGGCTTGTCCGGAAAACTGTTCTGAAAAGAACCGATGATGGCATTCCATCCCTGCAGCAGCAAAGAGGGCTTGTAGCCGGCCTGTTGCCGGGTGGCGATGGCATCGGTGACGCAGGCGAGGCCCGTCGATTGCGCGGTCTCCGCCGGCAGCCGCAGTTCTTCGGTGGTCCGGTTGACACCGGTGAGCCGCAGCAGCGTGATGGCGCCGTAGGTGCCGGCGGTCTTGAGATGCGCGGAGAGGGCTGCCAGCATGGCATCCCACTGGCTGAGGAAAGCCGTGTCCCAGGGAGCCGCGATGGTCTCCGCTTGGCAGTCGTTGGTCTGGCCGTCATGAGGGGTGATGGTGAAGTTCAACGGTGTGGCGCCCGCGCCGCCCGGAGCGGGCTGAAACAGCCATGACGGTGTGGAGGCGCCGGCCGGGACGACCAGATCGATTCTCTTGCCTGCCGAAACCGCTTTGCCGATCCATTGGTCCAGCAGGTTCCACTGATACTGGCCCATGGAAGGTTCGATGGCATCCCATCCGATCACCACGGCTACACCGTCGACGCCGGGAATGCCGAGGGATGTAGTCAGCGCATTCGAGGTGCTGCTGGTGACCTGCGAAACGTCATTCGTATAGATGTAAATGCCGTTCAGACCGGCCGGACCCTGCGCGCGAGTCGCTATACAGATCGCCAGCGTTCCCCAGAGTATCCAGTATCTAGAGCTTCTCATCGCTTTGGCTTTCTCCTCTCACTGGTACACGGTGATGAGCGTGCCCGCCTGTGTGCTGGCGCCGCCGTAGATCGTGACAATCGGCTGATCGCCATTGGCGAGCGAGGCGGGTACGGTTACGTTGAATTGATACTCGCCGGGCGCGACCAAACCGGCGAACACTACCATCGCTTGAACGCCGCCAATGGTGATCACGGGTAGCGGCGACAGCGTTCCCATTTGCACGGACGATCCCGCCACTATTGGCACGCTGGTCGTCCCGAAGCCATTGGCGTAAAGCAAGACCGTTTCTCCTGGCTTGGCGGGGGTGGTCGATCCGGGGTACAGGGTGGCGGGCCCGAGGAGGCTATAGTTGGCGTGCAGCGCAGCAACGTACGGACCTCCGTTGAACACGAAGAACGATGGTGACAGGGGCGCCGCCGGAACGTCGAGCGGTGCGCTGACGGCGCCGTTGTTGGTCAGTTCTATCGCAACCGATGAAGGCACGGCACCGGGCGGGGTGAGAATGTTCACTTGCGTGGGATTGATGTAGAAGACGTAGGCGGGCTTACCGCCCACCGTTACGCTGACGCCGTCGAGTTGTTCCGGCATTTGGCCATTCACGAAATCGGAGGTTTGCCAGACGCGGGTATCGCCTGCCGGCGCGAGGTTCGACCCATAGATCGAAATCCACGTGTCCGGCGCAATCGTGGGGCTGCCGCTTTCCGCATTCGCTACCCCGGCGATTGCTGGCGCGGAAACCGCGGTGGGAGGGCCGACATAGTAGGCGGTGACATACAAATTGTTGGCGAGGAGATCGGTGCCTTGAAAGCCGCTGCCGAAGGAGTAACTCTCTTCAAAGTTGACGGAAGGACCGGCGGTTTCGCAGGGGTCCTGTATCGCGGCCGCCACGCAGCTCCAATAGAGGTAGGGCTGCAGGTTGTGGAACGAGCCGACCGCGATTTTGGGAGTGGCAACCGCGGACATCCCCTTGCTCAAGCCCAACTGATCGTAGAACAAGTTACCCATCGGATTCTTAATGCCGGCGCAATTGAATCCCGGGCAGCTCGTGTCAATAGCAGGGGCTTCCCAGTTCGTCTGGCCAAGATAGGCCGCGCCGTTCATGTTCGCAATGAACTGGACGGCCGAATCCCACGCCATCGCACCGTCTTGAGCGACGCACAGCGCCGGGCTGGTTGGCGTGGTGCAGAGCGAAAGACCAAAAGCATTGGTGGCGGCCAGATTGGCGTCGGCGACCCAAGTGATATCGGTCACTGGATCGTAGACGCTTTGCCCACCCGGATTCACCTGCAATCCCGTTCCAGTGGCGGCCGGCGTTCCCGGTATTTTGCCTGGAATCATGGGCAGCAGGTATAAGAAGTTAGGCAGCGTATTTGCCCCTATCCAACCGGTGGTGAACGAAAAGGCGGCGTTGCCATTCTCCGGACTGGCGCCGTTCGACGACGACCAATATAGATAAGGTTGGAGATTACGGAACGGACCGGCCGTGGTGTTGGGGATGGGCACGGCGGTGTTGGGCGATCTGAAACCCAGTCCGTTATACACGGACGCCAACGCGCCCGCCGCGCAACCGAATCCGAAACTGGCGCCGTTCGGCCCCGTTCTCGCACAGTTGCTGTCCTTGATCGGAGTCGTGGGGAGCTGCCAATTGCTGTGCCCCAGATAGTCGGCGGCGTTCATGGCCGCAACCCATGCCGCGGCAGACGGGTAGTCCATCGAGCCGGTGGCGTTGATGCATGTTTGGAGTCCTGAACCGGACCCGCTGCAGAGCGGAAGGCCGAATTGGTTGGTGGCGGCCAGATTGGCATCGGCTAGCCATGTGATGTTGTTTACGGTGTCATAGACCACCCGCGAGCTCAGGGGTTGCGCTCGCTCAGTGTGTGCCTGCGGACTTTCCGCCCGAGTCACTGAACTGAGCCACAATATCCCCCACAATGCCCACCCAGCGTTAGAAAAAAGTCGATTTCCGCACATAGTTCCCCTCCGTTGCAGTTGGGCCGCCGCTGCCGCCCGTCGCTGAGGCGCGGTGTCATCGCGCGCCGACCTCACTGGTTACCTAAACGGACCCAGGCGACAAAACCGGACATCGATGCCAAGTTTTTTGGCGTGCGGCATCGGATGACCCCGGTGGCAGGGACTACCGGCGGGACCTAGCCGCTTTTTCGGCCCGTTGCCGGACCTGGTCCAGTATCGGGCGGTACTCTGCCGGAATAGAATCCTTGCGCTGCAGCAGGTTCTGACTTGCTGAGGCCAACAAGGCTTCGCCCTCTCGATACCTGCCAAGGCCGATAAGGCTCGCTCCTAGAAGACATTCCGTGTAGTAACGCCTCCAAGTGTCGACGCCATGCTTCCGATAGTGTTCCATTGCACCGCGGAGCAGCGTGTCTGCTTCGGCAAAGGAACCTTGTTCGAGTTTCACCTCACCCAGGGCGCCCAGTGTGTTTGCTGTGAAGACATTGTCCTTGCCATAGGTTCGCTGCCGCGCTTGCAGCAGCCGCTCATACGCGGCTTCGGATTGGGTAAGTTTGCCTTCTCTGCGGAAAAGCTCCGCTAGGTTATTCAGGCAGCTCTGCGTGTCGGGATTGTCGTCGCCCAATACACGGGTGGCTGTCTCCCCCGCGTGACTCAGTAGCGGCTCCGCGTCGGCATAATTCCCTTCCATCAAATACAACAGCCCGAGTCCGTTCATACTGGCCAACGTGTCGCGGTGCTGTTCGCCCATGGAGCGCCGGCGTGCCTCCAACACGGATCGCAGCACAGGCTCGGCCTCCGCGTACTTCCCTTCAGTACGGTACAAAACGCCCATGCCGTTCAGACTCGTCAAAGTGCTGGGGTGCTCCGCGCCCAACACGCGCCGCTTCGTCTCAACCAGTTTCCGATATAGGTCTTCGGCCTCCGGGTACTTGGCCTCGCGCGCCAGGACGGCGGCCAGATTGTTCATCGTCGCCAGCGTTACTGCGTCGGTCTCGCCCAGGACTCTCCGCTCGGTTTCCAGGGCGCTCCGATCCAGCGACTCGGCGCGAGTGTAATCTCCGCGACTCCCCACCGCGATGCTGGCGAGTGTGTTCAGGGCCGCGATGGCTTCCGGGGCGTTGCTGCGGCCTAAGCGGCGATCTGTTTCCAGGAGATTACCCAGCAACCCTTCGGCTGCGGCGTACTTGCCCTCCCGCCGGTACACGTCCGCTAGCGCCTGCACGCTGTTCAACGTGTCCTTATGCTCCGCACCCAGCACGTGGCGGCGCAGTTCGAGCGCGCGCTCCATCTGCTTTTCCGATTCCGCATAGAGTCCCAGTTCCAGATACGTGTCGCCGATGGTCTGCCGGATCGCGGCTTCCACCGCCGGTTGTTTGTCGAACTTCCCTGTGAGGCTGGCTGCCGCGCGATCCAATGCGGTGCGCACCTTAATATCGGGATCGGGCGGCCTCCCCGGCCCAGCTTGCGCCGCGGAGCCAGCCTGCGAGAGGAGATCCTTCTGCAGGAAGTCGGCGATCGCTCGCGCAGTGGCTGCCTCCGTGTCCGCCCGCCATTTCTCTTCGAGCGCGCGATGCGCCTGCCACAGCGCGAGACCCGCGCCGGCGGCCAACGCCAGCGCGACAGTCACCGCCGCCGAGACCGCGAGCTTGTTACGCATAACGAATTTTCGCGCCCGGTACCGCCGGCTCTCAGGACGCGCCAGCACCGGTTGCCCGCTAAGGTATCTCTCGATGTCCTGAGCAAAAGCATCGACAGTCGAGTATCGGGCGTGCGGCTCTTTCCGGATGGCCTTCAGAATTATCGTGTCCAGATCTCCGAGCAGAGCTGCTGCCAGTCTTTTTACAGTGAAGCCGCCGCGAACGCGCGCCTTCGATTCGTCTATCGCTCCCTGGCTGGGTCGCGTTGGGTTGACGCCCAGAACGGTCGCCGCCATATCGCCGGCGGAGGCGCCCCGGCTAAGCCGGTAGGGGCGGCTTCCCGTCAGCAGTTCGTAAAGCAGGATGCCCAGGGAATATACGTCTGCGGTGGTGGTAATCGCCTGGCCCGCGATCTGTTCCGGGCTGGCGTAATCTGGGGTCAGTGCGCGTCCTGCGAGCCGCGTAATCTCGGTCTCGGCCGCCTCGCCATCCTCGAGCAGCTTGGCGATGCCGAAGTCGAGCAGGCGCACCAGGCCCGCATTGGTAACCAAAATGTTCGACGGCTTCAGGTCGCGGTGCACCACCAGATTGGTATGGGCGTATTGAACTGCCTGCAGTACTTCCTGAAACAACCGCAGGCGCGCGCGAATGTCCAGCCCATGGTGATCGCAATACTCGGCGATCGCCTCGCCTTCGACATACTCCAGCGCCAGATACGGCTGCCCTTGCGCGGTCACGCCTGCATCGTAGAGGCGCGCGATGCGTGCATCCTCAAGCCTCGCCAGAATGTCGCGCTCCCGCGCGAACCGGTTCGCCAACGTCTGGCTATCCAGGTAGAGGAGCGGAAACTTGAGAGCCACCTGGCGTTTCAGCGAACCGTCCGCGCGCATGGCGAGCCAGACCACACCCATGCCACCCCGGCCCAACTCGCGATCGAGTCGATATGGGCCGGCCAGCATACCAGGCGCGAACGATCCCGGTGCGGAGGGCGTCTCCCCAGGATCGTCGCCGATTTCCGGCAGCGTTCGGAGGAAGTCCGCCTTAGGTTGGGCCAGCAGTTCCCGAAGTGTCGGCAAAAGGTCTGGGTGTTTCGCTTCCAGACCGGTCAGCCATGCCTCCCGCCGCTCCTCCGGAAGACCGAGCCATTCGTCCATGAGGGCGGAGAGCACCGGCCAGGATTCGGGGTCCACTTGCATGATGACGTCTGTATAGACTGCCAGCAGGTCAAATCACTTTAGCGCTGTGGCGAGCAGCATCCGCGCCTTTTCCCAGTCTCTTCGCACAGTTCTTTCCGTGACCGAGAGCGCTTCCGCGATTTCCGTCTCTGTCATTCCGCCGAAGTACCGCATCTCGACCACTTTCACCAGCCGTTCGCTGACGGCCGCCAGTTCTTGAAGGGCTTGATCGACGCGGATAATCTCGCTTTCCCCCGCCGGAAGGGTCGATGGATCGGGCAGCGCGCTCGCATCGCCGTCATCCCTTCGAGCGGCGCCCCGCTTTCGCACGAAGTCAACGACAATGGAACGCATCGCGCGTGCCGCATAGGCCATGAAATGGGCGCGATCAGCGATGCGAACATAACCAGCCCGGTGGAACCGCAAATAAGCTTCGTGAACCAGAGCCGTCGTCTCCAGCAGAGTAGACGGCTTCGAGCGTTTCAATCGGCTGTGCGCCAACTGCCGCAGGTCGGTGTACAGATGCGAAATCAGTTGGGCCTCTGCGGCAGCATCACCCAGTTTCGCCGCCGAGAGCAACTCTATGGTATCGGTCATTTGAACCATTCCCAATCAGACCGCAGATCTCGCACTGGCATCCCGCTGTACGAGCCCGCCCGTCGGCTCAGGCGACGAATACGACAACTCGCGTTTACATAGGATACACCTGCGAGGCTGCGCTGCGTCGTTGGTTGATTATTGCACCTCCGGTCCCAGTCGATTCGCACGTGGGCCGTGTCGACCCACTCGATTGAACGGAAGGATGCGGGAAGAGGCCACGAGGAATCAGTCAGTTAGGTTGCCTTGTATCAATGCCTTGGACGCATAAGTCTTGTATTTACAAACGCCGACTAATTCCCAAGCTGGACGTCGCGGAAGTGCCTCTGGATGGCGCACGAACAACACCCGAACATCGATGAGCCGAAAACGGCCCAAACCATCCTACGCCATCCTAAATCGCTTCACTTGCAAGCCTTTTTCCATCAGTTACATCCGCTGATTCCGGACAGTTTGGCCAATTCGATAGGACGCCCTGAAAAGGCTGGTCTCGGGACGGCGGCTGGGTCGCAACTATCCGCACAGAAAGGCTGCATGGGAGAATGAACGAGGTGGGCATCACCATGCGAGATTCGACAAGAAGGGCGTTTGGCCCGCTGAGCGAAGCCGCCCTGCCCGCGGGCACGGTGAATCCGGAAGACCCGTTTTGGAAGTCATGACAGTGTCGGCAACCTTTGAACCTCGTCTCGACATCCTGCCCGCATGCCAACGGCGGCTGTGGCCGGAGTTGGATGCCGTGCCGTCAGCCTTCGTGCTCTACGGTGGCACTGGCTTGGCGCTCCAGCTCGGCCACCGGGTTTCGGAAGACTTTGATTTCTTCTCGTCCTCTGGTTTTGAGCCGGCCAGATTGCGATTGCGGCTCCCGTTCTTCAAGGATTTGGACCCGGCCGACCAGGACGCCTGGGTGAACTACAAGCGCGACAACCTGGAGGCCTTCGTAAACCGCGACGGAGTGGTTAAGGTTGCCTTCTTTGGTGGACTCGATACTCTGCGGCGGATTGAGGATCCGAGGCGGGCGGCTGGATCTCGCGTTTGGGTGGCATCGTTGATAGACCTGGCCGGCATGAAGATGCGGGTGATTCAGGTTCGGGGAAGTTGGAAGGACTACGTGGACATTCACACGCTGGTGACTCATGGGGTAGACGTACCCACCGGATTGGCGGCGGCCCAGGCGATCGACCCGAGCTTCGATCCGATCACGAGTATTCGCGCTTTGCAATTTTATGGCGATGGAACACTGAATCGGGTCCCGGTCGCTATGCAGCGGGATCTGACCCGGTGGGCACAGGCAGTTGACCTTTGCGAGTTGCCTGCATTGCATCCGCAGCGCGGTTTGAGTCCAGGGGGGCTGGAGCGATGAGCCTCACAACTCCCTATCCGGCCGACTTGCTGCAGGTGGCGCGGAAGGTGGTTTGGTATGAGAAGCCGGAGGAAACCCTGGCCGATCTGATCACATTTCTGACGCACTTGATGGTTTACGGATCCTCGGCGGATGTATCAGTGGCCGAGCGCTATGTGCCACAAGAAGAATTCCGAAGAATACTTGAGCATGCTCCGCCCGGAGTGTTTTCGCGGGATGTTTGGAAGAAGTGGCATGAACGGTTTGGGATGCCAGTACCACCTTTACCTCGGCGCCGGTTTCCAGATGGTTCGTTAGGTCCGGAGGCGGGATATTTCTTTGGTCGGTAGTGCTAGATGTGGCGGAACTCCGAAAACCGGATCATGCTGCTGACCGCCTGAACGATCCGGTCACAGACTGACGCCGAGAGCTTGTCACGCAACAGACCGTATCCGAACCGTATCAAAACTCTCGAATCTAAGCCTACTGGGGTTGTCGGCTGAGCGAAAGCAGACCCCCCAGATTGTTGAAAACAAAGGAATAATGTGGCATCCATTCAACTCGAGATTACATCCGGCACTACGACAAGAACCCGCCCCCCTTCGTCTGGGTCCGCCAGCAGCAACCACCTCATTCGCAAACGGTGACAGTTTACGTGGCAAAGTACTTTTATGCCGGGTGTCACCATTTTGGCACCAAACTTGGGTAAAACCGGATGAAAAGGAAGGGAAACCAGTGAAATCAGATACGGTGCAAACTATTGATCGGCAAGCGGATTTGATTGATTTTGTTCAGCTTGCAAGAAGTGCAGAGTCGGTTTTCGAGACCGCCCGATTCAACCGCTCTCGCACCTCACCGTGTTGTTGAAGAAGGGTCGGCAAAGCCATTGTACCAAAGCCGACGGCCGGCCACCTGGCAGGGACAAGGCTGGGACACTGGAGCCCGAAGGCGGGTGAATGAGATTCCCAATAGTTCCCGAAGCGGCTGTTGAGGTAGGAACACCGTAAAGCGGTGATCGAATTGGCGTCGCGAGCGGTCCAGAACATGCCGCTTCCTTGCCCATTGTTGCGTTCAATATGCGGTTTGATATATCGTACGGAAACGACTGGAGCTGGATGGGGTGACACTATTCGCGCCTGAGGCCGGATCGAGGGTGCCGCATGCATCCGGCAGATCCTGGGCCGCGCCCCCCACGAGGTGGATCAAGTGTATCCCAGCAAGAAGAAGGAAACGTAATCCATGGGAATTGGGATTCGCATCGAGAATTTGCGCAAGGTTTATAATTCGCCGCCGCCCTCCGTGGCCGGCGGCCGTG
>Ga0302202_10006777_pt1 | contig 11320 bp, 11 predicted proteins | sample II_Bog_N3_3_FD_194579 | JGI IMG/M metagenome (GOLD analysis project Ga0302202, IMG submission 194579) | Peat permafrost microbial communities from Stordalen Mire near Abisko, Sweden - II_Bog_N3_3 | ecosystem: Environmental > Terrestrial > Soil > Wetlands > Peat | place: Sweden: Abisko... | reverse complement strand
GTCCGTCAGCCACAACTGGTTCGAAAAGCTTGGCGGATTCACGGAAGATTTTATGTTCGGCGATTATGAGGACGCGGATTTCTGCCTGAAAAGCCTGCGCGAAGATGCACCCCCCTGGATGCATAACATTCCGATGTGGCATCTAAAAGGCAAGGGTTGCCGGCGGCTGCCCTCGCATGCGGGGGGCACGTTGTTGAATCGCTGGTTGTTCTCCCGTCTCTGGGAATCGACGATCGTACCCGACCTGGTTGGGAAAACCCCCCGCCTGTCTCTCACACCGGCCTCCACCCCGGTGAACCAAAAACCCGCCGCCCCCCGTCCCAGACTCCCGGCCCGCGGCACGCGGTGTTGATGGCGCCCATGCCCTTGGAAATCCTGCTGGTCAGCGTGCGGCAATCCGAACTTGTTTGTTGAGTCCTGTTGCAGAAACGTCGCGCAACCCCCGGTGCAGAATATTACTTCACAGCATCCGTTGCCCCTGGCTGCTCGGCACCGCGCGGCAGAGCCGGTTCCGAAGCAGGCCCCTTTGATCCAGATCAAAGACACAAGCGGACGGGCGCTCTTGATAGTGCAAGTCTGCGAAGCGGACTCGGGGCGGTGGTCCGGGACTGCTATCGCGCCGAGGCCAGGCCGCCGCCAGGGCCAGGCGCCTTCCGCACGCGCTTCCAACCACGTGACCCGAAAGGACATGCTCATGCCAGAGGCCGAGGCGCCACTCAGGATGCTGGATGAATCCGCCATCGCCGCAGCCGCGTTGCGGCACGATCCCTACGACTTCGCCTTCGTCGAGCAGGCCCTGGCGCCGCCACTGAAGGACCGGGTGCTCGCCGATGCGCCAACCATCCCCGACCGCGGCAGCTACGCGCTGCCCGACCTGCGCTACGGTGCGGAATTCGGCGCGGTGGTGCAGGACCTGCTGAGTGTGCGCTTTCGCCGGCTGGTGGAGCAGAAGTTCGACACCGACCTGAGCGCCTGCCCGCCCGCAATCGTGATGATGGGCAACACCACCGGCCATTACAACGAGGGCTATGCCCACCCGGACTCGAAGCACAAGATCATTACCGTCCTGCTGGGGTTCAGCCGTGAGTGGCCCTATGAAAAAGGCCGGCTGCGGGTGCTCCGCAGCGCCGACCGCGAGGATTACGCCTTCGAGTTCGCGCCCGAGTTTGGCCGCATGCTGATGTTCCGTGTCTGCGATCATTCCTGGCACGGCTTCCTGCCGCAGAAGGGCCAGCGCATGAGCCTGCAACTGTGCTACGTCGATTCCGAATTGTATGTGCGCAAGGAATACTGGCGCCACAGCATCAGCGCCTACGCCAAGTCGGTGCCGCTGCTGCGCAAATTGATCGACTACGCACCGCGCCGCCTGAGCGGAGCGGGCCGATGAGCTATCCCCCGGTTCCCGAACCCGGCGCGATCGCGGATCATTTCATCGGCGCCGTCACCGGGTCGGATCGCGCCGACTGGCCGTTTCGCCACTGGAAGCTGCGCAATGTGTTCCCCGAGGCGCTGTGCACCGCGGTCCTGGTGCTGCCGATCGCACCACCATTACTAGGTCGCACCGATGGGACGCGGGGCAGCTACAACCGCCAGCGCACCTTCATCACCCCCGAACTGCGCGCGAAATTTCCGGTCTGCCAGGCCTTGGCCGACGCGTTGCAGCAGCCGGCGGTCGCACGCGTGATGGCCGAGACCTGCGCTATCGACGTCGCCGGCAGCTACCTGCGCATGGAGTATATGCAGGACCTGGACGGCGCCTGGCTGGAACCGCACCGCGATATCCCGGAGAAGCTGTTTTCGATGGTGATTTATCTGTTCACCGGTCCGGACGCGAAGGACTGGGGCACGGATATTTACGATGCGGACCGGCGCTGGGTGGCACGCTCGCCCGGCTCGTTCAATACGGGCGTGATCTTCGTGCCGGGGCCGGCCACGTGGCACGGGTTCGATCCGCGGCCCATCGTCGGGGTGCGGCGGCTGATGGAGATCAACTACGTGCGTCCGAACTGGCGGGACCGCGAGCAACTGGCGATTCCGGAGCAGCCGATCCGGGTGGGATAGGGTGCGGGCCCACACGGTCGAAGCGGCGCGCAACCTGACGGATCGTACCAGAGGCGCCAGTGCGGTACGCCCCCGCCGCACCCGATGACGAGCGTCGAAAACTACCCCGCCACCAACTGCGCGATCGCCGTCCCGACGTCCGCCGTTCCCGCCTGGCCGCCCATATCCCGCGTCTTCGGCCCGCTCTCACGCAGCAACGTCTCGATCGCATCGACGATGGCCTTGCCGGCGTCAGCTTCCCCCAAATGCTCCAGCATCAGCGCCGCCGACCAGATCTGGCCGATCGGGTTGCAGATATAGCGCCCGGCGATATCCGGCGCCGATCCGTGCACGGGTTCGAACATCGAGGGAAATTTCCGTTCGGGATTGACGTTCCCGCCGGCCGCGATGCCGATCGAGCCGGCCACCGCCGGCCCCAGATCCGACAGGATATCGCCGAACAGGTTCGATCCCACCACCACATCGAACCAGTCCGGATGCTGCACGAAATGGGCGCACAGGATGTCGATGTGGTACTGGTCGGTGCGGACTTCGGGGTAGGCTTTCGCCATTTCGGCAAAACGCTCGTCCCAGTAGGGCATGGTGTGGATGATGCCGTTCGACTTGGTGGCCGAGGTGACATGCTTCTTCGGCCGCGTCATCGCGAGCTCGAACGCGTATTTCAGGATCCGGTCCACGCCCTGGCGGGTGAATACGCTCTGCTGCGACACGAACTCCCGGTCGGTGCCGGGGAACATGCGCCCACCGACGGATGAGTATTCGCCCTCGGTATTCTCCCGCACGACGAAAAAATCGATATCCGCCTCGGTGCGGCCGGCCAGCGGCGTGCGCACGCCGGGCATCAGCTTGCACGGACGAATATTCACATACTGGTCGAAGCCGCGCCGGATCGGGATCAGCAGACCCCAGAGCGAGATATGATCCGGCACCCCCGGCCAGCCGACCGCGCCCAACAGGATGGAGTCGGACTGCGCCAGCAATTCCATCCCGTTGTCCGGCATCATCTTGCCGGTTTCCTTGTAGGTCTCGCAGGACCAGTCGTAATGGGTCAGCGCCAGGTCGAAACCGAAGCGGCGCGCGGCAGTGTCCAGCACCTTGAGCGATTCCGGCACCGTCTCCTTGCCGATCCCGTCGCCGGGGATGACCGCAATGCGGTGGGTGCGCGCCATGCTACGTCTCCAATGTCTGTGGCGGCAGACCATAGAGGAGGCGCGCAGGGCGGCCAAGCCGGCAGCGGGTCACGGGATCGGCCACCCGAGCGGGTCAATAGATATCGCGCAAATAACGTCCCTGGCGCGCCAGGGAAACGATCCATTCGGTCGCCTGCGCCTCGGTCATGCCGCCCTCGGTGCGCGCGATACGCCGCAACGCCGCATCGACGTCCTTCGCCATGCGCTCCGCATCGCCGCAGACGTAGAAGTGCGCGCCCTGCTGCAGCCAGCGCCACAGGTCGGGCGCCTGCTCCTCCATTTTGTGCTGAACGTAGATCTTCGTCGCCTGATCGCGTGAGAACGCAACGTCCAGTTTCGCCAGCGTCCCGTCCTGCAGCCACGCGGTCATCGCCGGCTCGTAAAGAAAATCCGTTGCGCGGTGCTGTTCGCCGAAGAACAGCCAGGTCCGGCCCTTGTGTCCCAGCGCCGCCCGTTCGGCCAGAAATGCCCGAAATGGTGCAATGCCGGTCCCCGGCCCGACCATGATCACCGGCACCGCCGGATCGGCCGGCAGGCGGAAATGGCTCGTCTGGATATAGGCCCCAACCGGTCCCCACCCCGCCGCTCGGTCCGCCAGAAAGCTGCTCGCGATCCCGTTGCGCAGCCGCCCGCGCCGTGTGTCGCGGTTGATGCGGACGCACAGATGCACCTCATGCGGCGTCGCCCGCGGCGACGACGCGATCGAATACAGCCGCGGCCGCAGCGCCGGCAGCGACGCCACCAGATCGGCCAGCGGCGGACGAGCGGAGGGAAACGCCTCGATCAGATCCAGCAGGTCGGCATCGGCGGGTTCGGCGCCGGTCTCGCCTTCGCTCAGTGCGCGCAAGGCGGCGGCGTGTTTGGGGTGTTTTGCCACCATCGCCAGCAGGTCGGTGGTGCGGTCGAACGGGCGGGCGATATCGACATGCGCGGTGAACACGGCCCGCAGCGGGCGCATGACGCCGTCGGGGCCCGCCACCGGTTCGTCGCCGGTCGCGCCCAGGGCGGCGATGCAGGCCTCCACCAGCACCGGGTCGTTCGGCGCGGCCAGGCCGATCGAATCGCCGGGCAGATAGGACAGGCCCGACTCCGCCAGATCGAGCACGACGTGACGCACATCCTTGTCCGAACCGGCGCCGGTCAGCCGGTCGGCGGTCCACACCCGCACCGGCCGCTCCACCGGCTTCGCCGGAACCGCGGGGGCTGTGACGACCGCAGGGGCCGGCGCCTCGGCCAGCATCTGCTTCAGCATGCGCGCGGTCACCCGGCCGCCGGGCACGCAGAGCGTGGTCGAGGTCTCGCGGCCCTCGGCCAGCGCGGCGGTATAGCTTTCGCACAGATAGCCGCACTGACCGCAATCGAGCTGCGCCGTCGCGGCCATCATGCGGCGTTTCAGCGGGCGGCCCTCGGCCAGGCGCAGGCGTTCGTCCAGCTCCAACGCCGGGTCGTGCCAGGGGAAGTCTTCCTCGGGATCGGCCGCGGCGGGGGCGGCGCCGGCCAGGGTCATGGCCTGCGAACCGCCATACAGGCCCGCCAGGAAGCCGTTCAGCCAGGCCCGCTGCGCGGCGTTGAAGGGCGCGTTGTCCGGAATGAGGGGAATTGGCGGCATCATCGCGTTCATGCCGGCGCCACCTCTCGCGCGCCGATCGCGGCCAGCGCCGCATCCGTCAGACCCGCGGTGAAGGCCTGGAATGTCACCGACGGTGACTCTCGTTCGCGCATCCAGACCTCCAGCAGGGACAGGATCATCGGCGGCAGGTCCGCGAACGGCACCTTGTCGCGCACCAGCCGGCCCAGCCGCTGATCGGGGCCGGCGCCGCCGCCGACCAGCAGGTCGTAGCCCTCGACGCTGTCCTCGCCCACGTCCACCTTGGTCGCCAGCAGGCCGATATCGGCGATGTAGTGCTGCGCGCAGGAATGGTGGCAGCCGGTCAGATGGATGTTCAGCGGCTGGTCGATCGCGATCCGCGGCTCCAGCCAGTCCACCAGCGCCGCCGCATGCCGCTTGGTATTGCCCAGCGCGAACTTGCAGCCGGCATTGCCGGTGCAAGCCACCAGCCCGCCGCGCAGTCCGGAGGCCTGCCAGCCCAGCCCCAGCGCCGCAATGGCCGCCAGCGCATCATCCACCCGCTCGTCGGGGACGTCGCTGATCAGCAGGTTCTGCCACACGGTCAGGCGCAGGGTGGCGGAGCCGAAGCGTTCGGCAACCGCTGCCAGGCCGCGCATCCGCGCGCTGGACAGCCGCCCGACCGGGCAGACGACTCCGATGTAGTTCAGCCCCGGCTGCTTCTGGGCATGCACCCCGATATGGCCGTGCCGGACCTGCGGCGGACGGGGCAGGATCGCGGCCGCATCGACCCGCAGCAGCGGCGCGCCGAGTTCCGTTTCGACTTCCTCCAGATATTTCGGCAGCCCCCATTGGTCCAGCAGGTATTTCATCCGAGCCCGCAGGCGATTGGTGCGGTCGCCGTGGGCGATGAAAACGCGGACGATGGCGGCGGCGACGCGGGTCGCATCCGCGGGCGGCACGATGACGCCGGTGTCGCGTGCAAAGTCGCGGTGGCCGGTGATGCCGCCCAGGGCCAGCCGGTAATAGACACTCGGCGCCACGCCGAACCCGTCGGCCACCTCGACCGCCGTGAAGGCGATGTCGTTGGTGTCCTCCAGCACCGCGATCCGTCCGCCGCCGTCGAACGCGATGTTGAACTTGCGTGGCAGGCCGTACATCTCGCGGTGGTACAGGATGTAATGATGGAGCGCCCGAGCATGCGGTCGTGTGTCGAGAAGCTCTTGCGGGTCGATTCCGGCGGTCGGGCTGCCGGTGACGTTACGGATGTTGTCGGCGCCCGACCCGCGTGAGGTCAGGCCCAGCTCCGACAGCCGGATCAGCACCTCCGGCGGGTTGGCGGCGGGAATTTCGCGGAACTGGAGGTTGGCGCGCGTGGTGATGTCGGCGTAACCGCCGGCCAGGTCGTCAGCGATGTCGGCCAGCCCGCGCATCTGGTGCGACGACAGGAGTCCGTTCGGGATGCGCAGCCGGCACATGAAGGCGTTCTGCGCCGGGGCGACGTAGAACAGGCCGTGGAACTTCGCCAGAAAAACGTCGGTGCCCCCGGGAAATTTCCCCGCGGCCGCCATTGCGGCGATCTCGTCGAAGCGGTCCAGCGGGGGTTTTTTCCGCTTTGCCTCCTCCTCGGGCACCAGCTTGCCGCCGGCCGCGACGGTCCGGTCCTGCGCGGCGCGTTGCAGATCGGCGGGATCGGCCGGCGCCGCTGCCCCGCCGTCCACCGGCGCCAGTGGCAGCCCCAGGGCCGCTCGGCGCGTCTCGACACCGGCCAGGAACCCTTTCAGGTATTCCTGCTGGTCGGGCGAAAACGGTGCGTCGTTCATTCGGCCGGCGCCGGCTTTGCCGCCGGGGCGATCGCCTGCGCCGGCGAGTCGGTGCCATAGGTTACATACAGCGCGAGGCCGGTGAACACGAAGCCACCCACCAGATTGCCCAAGGTGACCGGGATCTGGTTCCACAGCCACCAATCCGCGAAAGAGACCTTGGCCCCCATCATCATCCCGGCCGGGATGATGAACATATTGACCACCGAGTGTTCGAACCCCTGGGCGAAGAATACCAGGATCGGCATCCAGGCGCCGGCGATCCGCCCGATGGTGGATGTCGAGGACAGCGCCATCACCACACCGAGGCAAACCATCCAGTTGCACAGCATCGCCTTGACGAAGACGGTCAGCATTCCGCCGGCACCGATCGCGGCATTGCCGATGGTCTTGGCCTCGGCCACCTGGATCAGGCGCGTGGCGAGGCCGGCGGGATCGGTGTGGAAGGCGTTGGTCAGCGTAATGACCAGCAGGAAGGCATAGACGACGCTGCCGATCAGGTTGCCCAGGAACACCCAGCTCCAGTTGGCCAGCATGGTGCTGATCCGGGTCTGGCCGTTCATCACGGCGAGCGGCAGCAGGGCGAAGCTGCCGGTGACCAGTTCCAGCCCCAGCAGCACGATCATGACGAACCCGACCGGGAAGATCAGCGCGCCGACCAGCGGCTGGCCGGTCTGTACGGTGGCCCCCAGCGCCAGGCTGGTGGCGAAGCCCAGCAGCGCGCCGGAGAGGAAGCCGCGCACGAGCAGGTCGCGCACACCAAGGCCGGCCTTGACGGCTCCGGCGCGCACCATGGCGGCAACGATTGCCTGCGGACTTAGCGAATCCATGCGATTTTGCTCCGAATTTAAGCTCAGCACAGGTGCAGCAATCGACGTGCCAGGATTACAGGCAAATTCCTGGCGCAACGTTGGCGCTCCGCTGTCAAGTCTGATTATTTATTATCTAATTGACTATTTTATATGCATAATGGCCGGTTGGCAGCGCTGGGAGGCCTTGACGCGTAAAGGGCTGTTGCAAGCGCCACGCATCCGTTATCAGTTGGCGATCAAGCCGAAGGACCACCGACAGATGGCCAAGCCCGCCCAAGGTTCGACCGCCACCACCGAGTGGGACCGCGACGCCGCGCTGACCACCGCGCGCATCCTGCTGGAGATCAAGGCCGTCAACTTCCGTCCGGAAGAGCCGTACACCTTCACCTCCGGCTGGAAATCCCCGGTCTATATCGACTGCCGCCGCATCATCTATTTCCCGCGGGCGCGCGCCAAGATCTGCGACATGGCGGTGGAAAAGATCGACCGCCACATCGGCTTCGAGACGATCGAGGCGGTCGCCGGCGGCGAGACCGCCGGCATTCCCTTCGCCGCCTGGATCGCCGACCGCATGGCCGCCCCCATGGCCTATGTCCGCAAGCAACCGCGCGGCCACGGACGGGCGGCGCTGATCGAGGGCGACGTCCCCGAAGGCAAGCGCACCTTGCTGGTGGAGGACCTGACCACCGATGGCGGCTCGAAGATACGCTTCGCCAACGCGCTGCGCGACGCGGGTGCGATCGTCAACCACACCTTCGTGGTGTTCTTCTACGGCGTGTTTCCGGGTGCTTTCGAGACCCTGGCGCGGATGGACATCGCGCTGCACCATCTTTGTACGTGGTGGGACGTGCTGGAGGCCTGCAAGGACCGTCCCTATTTCTCCGACTCCGCCCTGTCCGAGGTGCGGCATTTCCTGGAGGACCCGGTTGCCTGGTCGGCCGCCCATGGCGGCATCTCGTCCCCCGAGGAAGCCCTGGCGCGCAGGTCTGCCGCGGCGCTGTAGCGGCTGGCTCAGCAGCCCCGCACGGGCGAAGCCAACAGCGGTGCAAGTTCATGCGCGATCTGGCACCGGCTCATGGCTTTTCCGGGGCGAGCCCGTGGCTGGCGGTGGACATTGATCACCAAAGTGCCGCCGGCGGCCGTCGCCAGACGCATCGATCCCTGGCGGATGGCGGTCTGGAACAGCGGTTCCGGTCCCCCGATGCCAGTCAGGATCCCGGCGCCCATGGCGGCGACCCGCACACGATACACCGCCGCCAGATCGAGCGTGTGCGAATGGTACCAACCGGCCGCAAGGTTCCAGTCGCCATGGGCCTCGGCATGCAAGGACACCAGATAGCGGGCCGCATAGTCGGCATTCGCGGCCGGATCGAAGGCCTGATCCAGGGATTGGAAGGCGCCGGGGTGCAGTTGCCAGTCCACCTGCAGGCAGCCGATATCCATGAAGCGCACGCCGTCCTCCAGGGCTTGCCTGGCTCTGGCGACCGCCACCGTCCGGCTGACAAGGAACAGGGCCTGCCCGTCGGCATCGATCGTCCAGGGCCAGGGCTGCACCGCGCCAAGGGGACCGACCGGCCGGCCGCTTTCCACTCTGGCGATGGTGCCGAGGAGCGACGGCGGCAGTCTGTATTTCGTCTCCGCCACGGCGATCGCCGCCTGGCACTGGGCGCTCTGGCTGGTTGTCGAATCCGGCTCTGCGGTGCCGTGCGGGGCCGCCGCGGCAAGCCAGAGCAGGCCGAACAGTGCGATCCGATCGTGGCGACGAGGACACATTCGGCGAGGGCCCTGAAGCGGCGTGCGGCTGACGGCGAATGGCGCGCTCGTCTGGATGGCAACATCGTCATCCGGCCGGTGTTGCACAAGCGGCAAGCCTGGCGGGCTGCCCGGGTGGCAATGGCAGCCCGATATGCGCGACCATCTGATCGACGAGGGGACCTTCGACGAGGACGACCTGGAGAAGCGCGACACCCTGCCAGCGCTCCTGTTCCGGCTGGAAAGCGCCCCGGATCCGGACCACGTCGTTGCCCTGGCCGACGCAGCGGCGGCATGGGTCGCCCGCTATCCCGGTTTCGAGGGGTTGCGAACGGTCTTTGCGGTACTGCTGTGCGGAACTGCTGGGGCCGGTGGTCCCGGCCGTCCGAATGCCCGAGGGGCTATTGGAGGTACGGAACATGCTGGCGACACGGGCTGAAGCCTGGAAGCAACAGTGGTTGCAAACCGGGCGGTTCGCGGGGGCCGCTAAGGGTGAACAGAGAGGCGAGCAGAGAGGCCGGCCGGCAGGCGAGGCCACCTTGCTGCTGCGCCTGCTGGAACGCCGGTTCGGCGCGCTGCCTGACTGGGCAAAAGGTCGCATCGCCAAAGCCGACACCGTCGCGTTGGAGGAATGGGGTTAGCACGTCCTGGACGCCGGAAGCCTCGACGACGTCCTGGCATAGCGATCGGCATCCATCCGGCGACGCCGGCGCGACCGGGCGCATATCCCGCTGGATCGAATCGCGTCCGGTGCCGCGGCCTGCGATGGGCCCATTCGACCGAACCGAGGCCAGATGACCAGCCCTGGCCGGCCTGTCGGACCACTTGCTCGATCACCGATGCGGTCTCGTCATCCCCGGCCGGCAACCTCGCGCGCGTTACGGGCAAGATCAGGCTACGACCCTCGCCCACCCTCGAAGAACGCCGCCACTTTGGCGAAGAAACCCTCGTGGTCCGGGCTGCCTTTGGCGTGCTTCTGGCCCTCGGCCTCGAAGGCTTCCAGCAATTCCCGCTGCTTCGGGGTCAGCGCCTGCGGCGTCTCCACCGCGACCTGGATGAACATGTCCCCCCGAGCCGGGCTGCGCAGGACAGAGAAACCCTTGCCGCGGAGGCGGAACTGGTCGCCGGTCTGGGTGCCCGGCGGGATCTTCACCTTCGCCTTGCTGCCGTCGATCACCGGGACCTCGATATCCCCACCCAGCGCCGCCTGAGTCATCCGCAGCGGCACCCGCATCAGGATATTGGCCTGCTCACGCTGGAAGAATTCGTGTGGGCGGATCGACACGTGCACGTACAGGTCGCCGTTCTGAGTCCCCTGCCCGCCCGCCTCGCCTTCGCCTTGCAGCCGGATGCGTGTGCCGTCTTCCACACCGGCCGGGATTGCCACCTGCAAGCTGCGTTCGCGCTGCACCGTCCCGGCGCCGCGGCAGATCTTGCACGGATTGCGAATGGTCCGCCCCTGGCCGCCGCAGGTCGGGCAGGTGCGCTCGATCAGGAAGAACCCCTGCTGCACCCGGGTCTTCCCCGCGCCCTGGCACGTCGGGCAGGTGTCAGCCGTTCGGTTTTTGTCCTCGGAACCGGTCCCGTTGCAGACTTCACAGGAAACCCGGGTCGGCACCCGTAACGTCGCCTTGGTGCCGGTAAAGGCCTCGGTCAGGTCGATTTCGGCCGCCTGGCGGATGTCGGCCCCGGTCCGCGTCCGCCCGCCACCGCGGCGGCCGCCCATGAACTCGCCGAACATCTGGTCGAAAATGCCGCCCAGGTCGCCGCTTGCCGAGAAATCGAACCCGCCCGCGAATCCACCCGGCCCGCCACCGCCGCCCTGCTCGAATGCGGCATGCCCGAAGCGGTCATAGGCGGCCCGCTTCTGGTCGTCCTTCAGGACGTCATAAGCCTCGTTCAGTTCCTTGAATTTCGCCTCGGCCTGCTTATCCCCCGGATTTCGGTCGGGGTGATGTTGCATCGCGAGCTTGCGATACGCCCTTTTGAGGTCGTCGGCACTGGCCTCACGCGCCACCCCAAGGGTGGCATAATAGTCCTGCTTCGCCATCGTAGCCCTATAACATCAGTCACCAGCGCGTGAACAAAAAATCGCGCCCGCCTTCCGAGGAAGCG
>Ga0302202_10006774_pt1 | contig 11321 bp, 9 predicted proteins | sample II_Bog_N3_3_FD_194579 | JGI IMG/M metagenome (GOLD analysis project Ga0302202, IMG submission 194579) | Peat permafrost microbial communities from Stordalen Mire near Abisko, Sweden - II_Bog_N3_3 | ecosystem: Environmental > Terrestrial > Soil > Wetlands > Peat | place: Sweden: Abisko, Stordalen... | reverse complement strand
GGGGCGAGTTCGCTGTCGGCGGTGGAATAGAGGAAATAGATGCTGCCGATGACGATGACGGCGAATAGCAGCGTGATCGGCGTGGTGCGCAGGCTGGAGCGCAGCGTGCGTTCATAGCCACGTTGCAGGCCGCCCAGCATGGCGTCGATGCGATCTTCCAACCAACGGAACATCCCGGTGGTGGCCGCATGCGGCTTGAGCAGCGCACCGCACATCATCGGTGACAGCGTCAGCGAGACGATGGCCGACACCGTCACGGCGCCGACCAGCGTGAAGGCGAATTCGGTGAACAATGCGCCGGTCAGCCCACCTTGGAAGCCAATCGGGACATAGACCGCCACCAGCACGATGGTCATCGCGATGATCGGATTGGCCAATTCGCGCGCCGCCTTGATCGCGGCTTCGCGTGGTTTCATGCCCTCTTCCAGATGTCGGCTGACACTTTCCACCACAATGATCGCGTCATCGACCACCAGACCGATGGCGAGCACCAGCGCCAGCAGCGTGAGCAGATTGATCGAGAAGCCGAACACCAGCATGGCGGCGAAGGTGCCGATCAGCGAGAGCGGGATAGCCACCACCGGGATCACCACCGAACGCGGCGAGCCGAGGAAGAGGAAGACCACCATCGTCACGATCAGGACCGTCTCGCCGAGCGAGCGCTCCACCTCGTTGATCGAGCTTTGCACGAAGACGGTGGAATCATAGACCACCGCGCTGTGAATGCCGCCGGGCAGTTTCTGCTGAATACCGGGCAGCACGGCCTTCACCTTGTCGATCACCGTCAGCAGGCTGGCGGAGGGCACGATCTGAATGCCCAGATACACGCCGCGCTTGCCGTTGAACGACACGCCGGATTCATAGTCATCCGCGCCCAGCGTGACATGTGCCACATCGCTCAGCCGCACCACCCCGCCATTGACCTGCTTGATGATCAGATTGCGGAACTCGGCCACTGAATGCAGGTCAGTCGAGGCAGTCAGGTTGAACTGCACCATCTGGCCCTTGGTGGTGCCCAAGCCCGCGATGGTGTTGTTGGCCGCCAGGGCGGCGTTGACGTCTGTCGAACTCAGGCCATAGGCGGCGAGCTTCTCCGGGTCGAGCCACGCACGCAGAGCCAGGTTCTGGCCGCCAAGCAACTCGGCCGTCTGCACGCCGGGCACCGATTGTAGCTGCGGCTGCACGTTGCGGACGAGGTAATCGGTGATCTGGTTGGGCGTCAGTTCGTCACCGGCAAAGCCGATGATCAGCGCATCGAGGGATTGGCCGATCTTCACACTCAGCGTCGGCTGCTGCACGCCGGCCGGAAGCTGGTTGAGCACCGAGTTAATCTTGGCGCTGATCTCGGTCAGCGCCTTGTCCGGGTCATAGTTCAGCACGAGGTTGGCGGTGATCGTGCTGGTGCCGGAACTGGAGGCGGAGGTCATCGTGTCGATGCCATTCGCCTGCGCGATGGCGTTTTCCAAGGGCGTGGTGACAAAGCCCGCAATTGTCTCCGGATCCGCGCCGTAATAGACCGTGGTGATGGTGACCACCGCGTTCTCGGTCTTCGGATATTCCAGCACGGACAGCGCGGTGAAGGCTTTACTGCCCAGCACCAGGATCATCAGGCTGATCACACAGGCCAGCACCGGACGGCGGATGAAGATGTCGGTGAATTTCATCGGGGCTCTCCGCTCACTGATCTTTGGGGGCGGGATTGGCGTCGTTGGTCACCTGAACGTCGTTGTTGACGTTGATAGAGCCGCCATTGTGCAGCTTCATCTGGCCAGCGGTGACGATCACATCACCTGCCGCCAACCCCTTCATCACACTGACCTGATCCCCGCGCGCGGCCCCGGTGGTGATGAATTGCTGGCGCACGGTCTGCTTGGCCGCTGTGTCGCTGCCGGTGGCGGTCTGCACGACGTAAACCAAGCTGCCATAGGGATTGTAGCTGACGGCGGCGGCCGGGATTGTCACCAGGGTCTGCGGCGTGCCGGTGGCGACGCTGACGCTGGCGAACATGCCGGGCAGCAATGTGCCGTCCGGATTGGCGACACTGGCGCGGATTTGCAGCATGCGGCTGGCGGTGTCGATTTTGGCGTTCAGCGCGGTGATTTTCCCTGCGAAATGACGCCCTGGATAAGCGTCCACCCCCACCGTTACCTCCTGCCCGATGACGATTTCGGCGAGGGCTTGTTGCGGCAGATAGAAATCCACAAACATCGGATCCAGCGCCTGAAGTGTGACGATGGGGGTCCCGGCGGCGATGTATTGGCCAAGATCGACCTGCCGCACGCCGAGCTTTCCGGCGAACGGGGCGCGGATCGACTTTTCATCGATCACCGCCTGTTGCGCTGCCATCTGCGCGCGGGCGGCTTTGAGGGTGCCGAGATCAGAGTCCACCACCGCCTGCGAGACGCCCTGCACGCGCAATTGGCGCTGATCGCGGTCATAGGTGATCTGTGCCAGCTCGGCTGCCGCCTGGAATTGCTGCAATTTCGCCTGATCATCGTTCAGCCGCAGCTTCAGCAGCACTGCTCCGGCGGGCACATTCTGGCCGGACTCGAACTGGATCGCGTCCACCACGCCGCCAATCTCCGCCGCCAGATCCGCTCCGCTGGAGGCCCGCAACGAGCCGACGGCAGTCAGCGTTGTCTGCCAGGGCTGTGCGGTGGCGGTGCCGGTGGCGACGGTGGGGACGCCGGACTGAATCGTCTTCGTCACCTGCTTGAGGATATTCGCTTTGAACTGGTGAAAGGCGAACAGCCCGCCGCCGATCGCGCCCGCGAAGATCAGAACCAACAGCAGGCGCAGCCAAATTCGCGGCTTACGGTCGGCCGGGTTGGTGATGGGCGTGCTCATGGGGTTACTCCGCAGCAAGTGGCTGGTTTTTCAACATCTGATCGGTTCCACCACCCGCCACCCAGCGCCTGGAACAGTGCGACGGTGTCGGTGAAGCGGGCTGCCTGGGCGGCGACGAGGGCGAGGCGCGCGTTTTGCTCGGCCTGTTCGGCGGTGAGCACGCTGAGATAGGTCGTCCCACCCTCGCGATACTGCGCCTGCACCACTGTGAGGCTGGTGGCGGCGGTCTGTTCGGATTGCTCGGTGGCCTGCAACGTCTCGGCATCGCGCTCGATGGCCACCAGTGAATCGGCGACGTTCTGGAAGGCGACGTTGACGGTGCTGCTATATTGCGCGGCGGCGACGGCGTAGGCGTCCTGCGCGGCACTGCGTTTGGCGCGCAACGTGCCCGCATCGAAGATCGGCTGCACCAAACCACTCGCCAAGCTCCAGATGATGCCGTCCGGCGTGAACAGGCTCGGGACGGTGTTGCTGGAGCGGCCATAGCTGCCGGTGAGGTTGATCTGCGGCAGCATATTGGCCGTCGCCACCCCAACGCCCGCACTCGCCGCATGCACAAGCGCGGCATAGGCCTGAATATCTGGTCGTTGCTCGACCAGCTTCGAGGGCAGCGAGACCGGCAGTTCTGTCGGCAGAGTCAGTTGCGCCAGATTGAGCGTTGGCAGATCGGCATCGCTCGGGCGGTGCCCCAGATAGATCGCCAATTGATTGCGCTGCTGGGTGAGTTGCTTTTGCAGACCGGGCAGCGTCGCCAGCTCCGCATCGCGCAGAGTCTGTTGTTGCAGCACATCCACCCGGCTCACCCCGCCCAGCGCGAAGCGCTTCTGCGTCAGGTCCACCGCGCGGGTGTAGTTGCGGATGATGTCCTGCGTGGTGTCCACCTGCGCCTGCAACGACGCCACCCGGATCGCTGCGGCCACCACGTTGGCTGTCAGTGTCAATTCGGTGGCGTCGCGTTCGAAACGCTGGAAATCCGCCTGTGCGCCAAGCTGCTCAACCTGTCGCTGAATGCCGCCGAAGGCGTCGAGCGTGTAGGAGACGCCGAGCGAGCCGGTATAGGTCGAAAAAGTCGTCGAGCCTTTGCCAAAGCCCACGGCGGCCAGCGATTCGCGCTGGCGGTTGGTGGTGAGGTTGGCGGTGAGCTTGGGGAACAATGCGCCCTGTTCGGCGCGCATATTCTGCTGCGCCTCTCGCAAGGTGGCCTGTGCGGCGATCAGATCGGGGTTGGCGGCCAGCGCCTTGGCGACGAGGGCGTTAATCTGCGGCGAATGAAACGCCGTCCACCAATCGCCCGGAATATCCTGTCCCGCCACAAAATGCTGCGCCGCCCCACCGGCCCCGGTGGCGGACACGGTTTTGTCGGGCAGGCTGGACTCTGTGAAGCGATCAACCGCAGGTGCTGGGGCGGCCTGATAATCCGGGCCGACCGTGCAACCGAGCAGCAGGACAGGCATCAGAGCGGCTAAAAGGCGGGATGAAATCTGAACCACGCGGTGATTTCCTAGACTATCGAGTCTCGTATATGTGATAATGGGTCCGAGCGCCTAGGAATCAATGATGAGGAAACTTTAAGGTGCGCTGTTTTATTCCACGCCTCCGGGCGGGGCGGCCGAAGGATCCCGCCAAGCGCGACGCCATCCTGGCGGCGGCGGCGCAATTGTTCAGCCAGCATCCGTTCGATGTCGTCACGATGGAGTCGGTGGCGGCACAGGCGGGCGTGTCCAAAATGACCGTCTACAGTCATTTTTCCGACAAAGAGAGCCTGTTTGAGACCATTGCGCGCTCGATTTCAGACCACATGGTGGCGGCGTTTTCCCCCACGGGGCGGGCGGATGAACCGCTGCTCGACCGCCTGCTGGCCACCGGCTTTGCGTTTCTATCGATTTTGTTGCGACCGGATGTGATGGGCCTGTCGCAAATGCTGCCCACGGCTTTGCGCGGCAGCCAAACCTTGTCGGCGCGCTTCTATGACGCCGGGCCCGGCCGGGTGAAGGCAGCACTGGCGGCGCTCATTGCCGAAGCGGCTGCGCGTGGCGAGATCGCCATCGACGATGCCACACTGGCGGCAGAGGATTTGTTCAGCCTGTGGGAGGGCGGCCTGCGTGCCGAACGTGGGTGCGGATTGATCGGGCCGATCACCGACGATTTGATCGCGCGCCGGGTGCAGCGCGGCACCGGCGTGTTTTTGCGCGCCTATGCCCCGTCCCCCACCGCGCAAGCCGCTTCTCTGCCCGCCACTCTGCCCAGCGCTACCGCCGTCAGCAGTCCATTGCCGGAGAGATAACCCGACGCCTCGGCGCCGGACACGCCACAGGCGGCACCGCCAGCGGCATACAGATTGGCAATCGCCCCGCCCTCTTGTCGCTGCACCCGCGCTTGTGTGTCGATCACCAAGCCGCCTTGGGTGTGGAACAGCGCGCCCGTCACGCGGACGGCGCAATAGGGTGGCACCAGCGCGGGCACGTTGGTGAAATCCCGTCCAAACTGGTCCTGCCCGCCGCTCTGCTTGAGCGCCTCGATGTCTTCCAGGCTCGCCCGCAACGTCGCCTCAGCTACACCCATGCGCTGGGCGAGGGCGGTGAGAGTGTCGGCGTGCACCACGATGCCCACCGCTTCGGCCTGCCGAAAATCCTCGAATTGGCGGGCGATGGTGGCGATGCGGGTGTCGAACACCGTCCACACCATCCCGCCCGGCTGCGCCAATACCAGCGCGCCTTGTTCGGAATAGCCGGCCGATTCATCGGAGAATCGTTCCCCGCGCACGTTCACCTGCATGCCGCCTTCGGTGATCGTCGCCCAGGTGATCAGCACCCCCGCCGGATGCGCCACCGAGCCATGGCCCTGATGACCCGACAGATCCCGCGTTGCCGCCCCCAGCGCCGCGCCCCAGAGCAATGCGTCACCTTGATTGCCGGGATGGCCGAAATACAGCGCATCGCCCATCGCCGGAATATAGCGCGACACCAGTCCGCGGTTGCCGCCATAGCCGTTACAGGCAAGCACCAGCGCGTCGCAGCCGATGCGCTCGCTGCTGCCATCCGGGCGTTCGATCACCAGACCATAGACGCGCTCACCATCGGCGATCAGCGAGACCGCGCGGGCGTTGCACAGCAACTCCACCCCCGCCGCCTCGGCGGCATGGCGCAGCGCGTCGATGAGTTCCAATCCCGACCGGCTCGGCAGGCCGTGCATGCGTCGCGACGAATGGCCGGGGTAGCGGAAATCGGTGATCAACGAGAATGCCAGCCCGTGCGCCTCATGCAGCCACTCCAGCGCCGGGCCGATTTCGGAGGTGACGCGTTGCACCACCGCCGGATCGGGCGCGTCGTGCGCCTTGTGCATGATATCGGCGGCGAATTGTGCCGGTGAATCAGTCTCACCAATGGCGTGCTGCCAATGCGTGCCCGCCGCCGGGATCAACCCTGCCGACAACGATGTTGAGCCGCGCGGCAAGGCGTCGCGCTCAATGACGAGCACCTCGGCACCACGCTCCCGCGCCGCCAATGCCGCCACCATTCCGGCAGCGCCCGCGCCGATTACCACTACGGGGAAACTGACCTCGAAAGCCATGCCATCCGGCGGCAGAATGCGCATCAGTTGGAGATCTCCGTCAGCATCTCAGCAATTGTCGCGATTCGGCTGACCGGGCGCAAGGCGGCGATGGTTGTGCGGCGTGCACCTCACGGGTGAACGCCGCACAGCCATCGCTGAGCACCACGATGTCGATGTCGCGCACGGTGGAGGCCACACCGCCATTCGCCACAATGCCGCTCTTATGCAGAACGCCGAGTAGGCGATTTTCTCGACGGAGAGATCAGACGGTTGCAGCGCATCCACCAATTGATGCCCCCAAGCCCCCGGCACGAAATCGCCGGTCAGCCCCCAGGTGTGGCGGCGATCCCTGCGGCGCATTTCCAGCGCATCGCGGAAACCCGGCGTGGTGCCATGCACGATGGAACCGAGGCCCGCAACCGCGCCGAATTGCCGCAAGCCTTCCAGAAAGCCCACCGCCTCATCGCCACGGTTGGACAGCACTTTGCCGGTGCGGAATTGGCCGGTATCGGCGTCGAAAATGAACAGATCGGTGAACGTGCCGCCGACATCGACGCCAACCATCGTGCGGGCGGTCATGCCATCTCTTCCGAAGTGAAGCCATAATCCCGCAAGGCGGCCTCTGCCGAGACGTAGCCGAGTGCAATATCACGGGCGATGGCCGCCGGATTACGCCCCATAGCCTCACCCCAACCGCCACCACCCGGCGTCTTCAGCCGCACACGCTGACCGGCGCGCAGTGAGACATCGGTGATTTTGGAGTCTATCGATCGCCACCCTCGACCATATTCGCCATCAACGGCAGCACGTCACCCAAAGCGGCAGTGAGGGCGGCGAGTTGTTCGCGGCTGCGCGGGGCTTCGACGAACAGCACATCGGCACCGCTTTGGGCATACAGACGCGCACGCTCCAACGCAGGCTCGAAGCCTTCCACCGCCACCGCATCGGTGCGGGCGATCACCAGGGTTTCCGCATTGTGGCGCGCATCGACGGCGGCCTTGATCTTGCCCGCCATTTCGACGGCCGAGATCAGCGATTTATCCGCCAGATGGCCGCAGCGCTTCGGCATCGTCTGGTCTTCCAGCTGGATTGCCGACGCCCCCGCTTGGTGTAGGCAATCGCCGCACCGGAGAGATAGAGCGCCTCGAAGCCCGCATCGGTGGCGATGGTGGCGGTGAGGGCGTCGAACACACCGGGGGCGACCAGAATGCGGCGCTCGGCGAAGGCGGCAACCACCTTGTCGCGGTCGGCACTGCCCGCCCGCTCAATGGCGTCGGCCACCAGCTTCACGCAGGAATAATTCAGCGGAATGTTATAAGCCCAGGCCTTGCCTGCCGCCTCGGCCGCCTTGCGCAGCGCGATGGTGGCGGGTTTGCGCGGGTCGGCCCAATGGTTGCAATCCATCACGCCATTCGCCGCTTCCGGGAATTCCTTCACGAAGCGGAAATTGGACGCTGCTCCGTTCAGCACCGAGTAGATGCCCTTCGGACGGATATGCTGCTGCATGGTGCGGGCGAGCAGGACGAATTCGCCGTAATAGCTCGACGGGATTACCAGATCGGGGTTCAGCGCGCGGATGCGCAAGGCGACGTTGGTCATGTCACGCGCAGGTGTTGGGTGCGGGATGGCCTCGAACGCAACTCTGTTGCAGGGCTGGTGTCCGGTTGATCCGGCGTCACCAATGGCCGCCACCGTCGGGCTCCAACCCGGCCGGTGCGCAGCAATTCCATCTGAAAACTGAAGCGATCCGGCCGGTAGAGCGCATGCAGATGCTCCACCCCCTGACCATCGCGGTTATGAACAACACGGGTGAGCGAGAGCAGTGGCGCGCCGATCTCCACTTCCAACGCCTCGGCGACATCCGGCCCGGCGAGGGTGGCCGTCATGGTCTGGGTGGCCCGGTCTGCCAGCACGCCGCTGCGCTCCAGCAGGCCGAGCAAGGGCGTGCTGGCGAGTTCAGCCTCAGAATAGGTCGCACCGATGGCTTCCGGCACATGGGTGGTCAGATGTGAGAACGGTGCCCCATCCATCACGCGCACGCGCTCGGAACGCTGGGTGCGGCTGCCGATGGGCAGGTTGAGGGCGGCGGCAATGGCGTCCGGCGGGGTGACATAAGCAAAGGAGAGCAACCGCACGCTGCTCTGCCGCCCCATTTCGCGCAGATGGGCGAACACATCGGACAGATCGGCGCGCAGGCGATGCGGGGTGTCGCGGTCATGCACGAAGGTGCCAACGCCCGCCCTGCGCTCCAACAGATTTTCCTGCACCAGACGGTCCAGCGCGCGCCGCAGCGTCATGCGCGAGACACCGAATTCGATGGCCAGTGACGGCTCGCCGGGCAACCGATCTCCCACAGCCAGCGCCCCGCTGCTGATGCGCTCGCGCAGCAGCAGATAAATTCGGCGGCCCTTTTGCGGTTCAACGGCAGCATCCATCCGGCCCGATCACCCCTTCTGATCTCGGAAACACGACAGCTTCCTGTCTTGCTTACGAGACAGGTCAATGGCGTCAATGGGAATCTGCGGCCCGCGCGATTTGTTACGAAGCGGGGGCGAAAATAGGTCGGGTCGGCTTCAGGAAATTTTAACGATAATCTCGCATTTTGATCCGCATGAGTTCACCCGTGCCGGACAAAACGTATCGGCCTTCCCCCAGAGAAGGGCACCACGATGCGTTTCCTCAATCCGTTCGACACCGATTCCGCGACCACGCAACTCGATCTGTTTGATCCGGAGCAACTGATCACGCAGGTGCCGGCACCGCCTCCGCTGTTGAATGACACGGCCCGGTTGGATGGCTCCACGCTCCCCAGCACCGCCGCCGCCACCATCACCTTGGCCCAACCCGCGCTGGCAGGCACCACGTCGGCCACAAATGTGGTGGCCATCTCGCCCTCAGCGCATGATGTGTTGGCCGCCAAGGGACAGGCGGTTGTGGTGAGTTCGCTGTTCAGCGTGGCGGCGTCTTCGGCCAAGCCGACCTATCTGATCGTCAGCGGTCTTGATCGCGTTGAATACACCGCCGGATACAAGACCAGTTCCATGGGGCACCTCGCCGCAGGCAGCACCACGCAGGGATTTTCGAATTTCAGCGGCGATGGTTGGTCGGTCAGCGTGGTGTTCACCTATCAGGCGGCGACCGGGCAATACACCAACGCAACCTATGGCAATTTCAGCCAACTGGCCTTCGACACCGGCGGCAATCTGGGCGACACCGCGACCTTCTCACTGTTCGGCACCTCCAGCGCCGCGATGGCGGCCTCGTATGCCGCCAATCCGCTGATCATGAGCACCAACGCGGCATATTTCGCCGACTACGGCTCGGTGGCCATCGTCACTGGGGCGAGTGCGGCGACATCGCCCTCCGCCGCCACGCCGGGCGGCATCGTCAGCGCGGCGCTGAGCTATGTCGGCAATGCCTGGAACAACGAAGGCTGCTGGGTTCTGGCGTCAGATATCTCCGCCAAGGCCGGGGCCACATTGCCGCTGACCAGCACGATGGTCGGCGTGGCTGGGATCGGCAATGGCGAATGGTTTGTCGCCTATAACGGGCCTGTCTCTGCCAGTTCGGGGTGGGAGGCCAATCTGGTTGCAGGCGAGATGGTCAGCTTCGTGACGACATCCGGCGGCGGCCATATCACCACGGTGGTCTCGGGGAAGGGCAGCACGGCGCAGTTGGTCGACAACATCACCTATGTCGGGGCCAATGGCAGGATCACCGATTCCGCCAATGATGGCTCGGCCGCAGACGTGATCGTGCAGGCCCCGCACACAGCGATGGCCGAATTCTCCGGCGTCAACGCGTCTCAAGTGGTGGTCTACGAACTCGATTGCCCGGTGGTGACGGCAGCGCTTGCCAGCGTGTCGGTGGTCGAAGCGGCGAGCGTGTCCTTGGCGAGCGACTTCACCGCCAGCAACCCGAAAGCCGGGCAGAGCGTGACGGAATATCAGGTCTATGAATCCAACGCTGCCGACACGCTCACGCTGTCCGGTGTTGCCAATAAAACGGCGATCTCGGCGGCCACCGCCTGCACGCTGACCAGCCTGACCGGACTCGGCCTCGCTGCTGGCTCCACCGCTGGCAGCGATACGATTGAGGTGCGCGCCTATAATGGCAGCTATTGGGGCGATTGGACGTCGCTCGCCGTCACTGTCGTGGCCCCGGCTGCGGTGAGTGTGACAGGTGCGACGGTGGCGCAGGCGGCGGCATTGCAAAGCAACGCGCAAGTGGCGCATTTCACCATCACCGACACCGCCGCCGATGTGACCGGCCATACGGCGCTCGGGGCGGATGGCAAGCTCAGCGCCATCACCATCACCGGCACCACCGGGGCGGACACGCTCAACCTGACCGGAATTTCGGCGCCGGTGACGATCAATCTGGATGGCAACACCGCCAAGGCCACCGCCGGGCTGCAGGCGGCGACGATGACCTTCGTCACGCCGCCGGACATGATCACGCTCGACAGCGGAGCGGCCACGATTATCGCCGGAATGACGGGCAGCGCGGGCATTGAGACCATCGCCAATTTCCAGTTCGGGCTGGATCAATTGCAACTCACTCTGGGCGGCCTGTCCGGCGTGAGCGCGTTCAACACCACCTATAACGGTGCCCATGCCATCGCCCTGACCGGCGGCGCATTCACCGAGGGCGTGGTGCTGATCGGCCAGCCAAGCAGCGTCACCGCTGCATCGATCCTCGCCAGCCATCTGCACACCAGCAACGGGGTGGCGACGATTACCTGAGCCGATGCGAGGGCGCAAAAATATAACAAGCACTTGACATAAAAATCGTCGACTCATAAGTTCCACACAGGATGTAACAATGGCTTTACATATCTTGTGATGAGCGAGTAGCCGATGACGGACACGACGCGAGACGCCCAATTTGCCCTCACCACCAGCCAACTCGCCTTCCGCGAC
>Ga0302202_10006772_pt1 | contig 11322 bp, 11 predicted proteins | sample II_Bog_N3_3_FD_194579 | JGI IMG/M metagenome (GOLD analysis project Ga0302202, IMG submission 194579) | Peat permafrost microbial communities from Stordalen Mire near Abisko, Sweden - II_Bog_N3_3 | ecosystem: Environmental > Terrestrial > Soil > Wetlands > Peat | place: Sweden: Abisko... | reverse complement strand
ATCTCCGCCAGGCGCTTCGTCTGGTCCTCTGTCAGGTCAACCCGCCCAGCATGTGCCATGTCGCCCCTCAGTATCAGGTGCCACGAGGCGAGGATTTGTTACAAGTATTTCTGGCGGCCTACACTAGCAAGGGGGAACTGCCTGCTCGCTGCGCTCGCGATGTTCCCCCTTTGACCCCCACGCGACGAGCAGGCGGAGCCTGCCCGCCGCGTCAGGCCAGAAAGGGGGAATGGGCGCCCGGCCTACAGCCCCGTCAGCGGGATCCGCCGCCCCCGGCCGAAGGCCCAGGGGCTGACCTTGAGCGCGAACGGCAGCTGCCGGCGCTTGAACTCCGAGCGCCGCAGCAGCCCGAAGATGCGCGGCAGGGCGGCCTGGGCCTGGGCCAGGGCGGGACCGTCCAGCAGCAGGCGCAGGTCCTCGGCCAGGGTCTCCTCTTCCCGCCGGGCCTCCAGGAGGGTGCCCAGGATGGCGTCCAGCTGGGCGTACGGGATCAGGCTGGCCTCGTCGCTCTGGTCCGGGCGCAGCTCCGCGGTGGGGGGCCGGTTCAGCACCCCCGGCGGGATGGCCTCGCCCAGTTCCCGGGCCAGGGCGAACACCCGGGCCTTGAGGCAGTCCCCCAGGATGCCGAAGGCGCCGATGCCGTCCCCGTACAGGGTGAAGTAGCCGGTGGCCGCCTCGCTCTTGTTGCCGGTGTTGAGCACCGCCACCCGCGAGCTGCCCAGCAGCCGGTGCACGGCCGGCTCGGAGGTGGCCGCCATGAGCAGCATGCCGCGGCAGCGGCTCTGGAAGTTCTCGTCGGTGAGGCCGAAGCTCCGGTCCGGGAAGGCCGTTTCCAGGGCGGCCACGGCGCCGGTGAAGGGCTGTCCGGCGTCCAGCTGCAGGAACGGGATGCCCAGCCGGTCGGCCTGCTCCCGGGCCAGGGCCAGGCTTTCCTGGCTGGTGAAGCGGGTGGGCAGGGCCACCCCCAGGACCCGCTCGGGGCCCAGGTTTTCCGCGGCCATGGCCGCCACCACCGAGCTGTCGATGCCGCCCGAAAGGCCCACGACCACGGCCTCCAGTCCCTGCTTGCTGAGGTTCTCGCGCAGGCCCATGCCCAGCGCCCGGCGCAGCCAGCTGGGTTCGTCCGGCTCCCGGGTCCAGGGCGCGCCGGGACGGCGGGTTTCGACCATCAGCACCCCTTCCTGGAAGCATTCGACCCCCTGCCAGGTGCCGTCCGGCATCGCCAGGCCGGAGCCGCCGTCGAAGGTGAGCCAGCTTTCCGAGCCCACCCGCGCGGCGAAGGCGATGGGCACACCGTGCAGGGCGGTGTGCCCCTGGAGCAGGCGCTTGCGCAGCGCCAGCTTGCTGGGGGCCGCCCAATCAGCGTGGCGCCCGGGAGGCAGGAAGCTGCCCAGATGGCCGGGGCTGGCCGAGGCGTTGAGGATCAGGGTGGCCCCCTGCCCGGCCAGGTCGGCGATGGGGTCGAAGCTGTAGCGGATGGGCCCGGGACAGAAGTCGGGGTTGGCCCACAGGTCCTCGCAGATGGAGATGCCGATCCGCTCGCCCAGGAAGTCCACCGGGGCCTGCGGGCCGGGGTCCGCCTGGAAGTAGCGGCTTTCGTCGAACACGTCGTACATGGGCAGGATCCGCTTGCGCACCACCCGGCGCACCTGGCCCCGCTCGCACCACCACAGTTCGTTCCACAGCCGCCCCGAGGGGGCCGGGCTGCAGGTGCCCATGATCAGCGGCACCGGCCCGGACAGGGCTGCCAGGCGCCGGGATTCCGCCGTCACCCGCCGGCGCAGGGCGCCCTCCCACAACCGGTCCTCGGCCAGGTAGCCCGGCACCGCCAGTTCCGGCGCCAGCACCAGCTCGGCCCCCTGGGTCAGGGCCTTGGCATAGGCGGCTTCCAGGGCCCGGCCATTGGCCTCCGGGTCGGCGATGCGGGAATTGAGCTGGAGCAGAGCGAGGCGCATACGAACATCTTATTCCGGATCCTCGGGCCAGGGCGAGGGTTCGCCGATGCCCCAGCGCCGCTGGTACCAGACCCGCTCCAGGCACAGACCGCAGGGCGGCGCCGTGGTTCCGGCCCGGCGCCGGTCCCGGGCGGCCAGGATCCCCGGCAGGGCCTCGGCCCGGATCCGGCCCTTGCCCACGTCCACCAGGGTGCCGGCCATGATCCGCACCATATGCATGAGGAAGCGGTTGCCTTCGAAGCCCAGGGTCAGGCCGGCGCCTTCCGGCGCCAGGGCGATGCGGTGGATGACCTTGTGCGGCGACAGGGCGGCGCACTCGCTGTGCCGGAAGCTGGAGAAGTCGTGCGCGCCCACCAGGTGGGCGGCGGCTTCGGCCATGGCGGCCCGGTCCAGGGGCTCGGCCCCGTACACGTGCCAGCAGCGCAGGTGCTGGAACGGATCGGCGGCGGGGCCCTCCTGGATCCGGTAGACGTAGCGCTTGGCCACCGCGTGGGCCCGGGGAAAGAAGCCGACCGGGGCCCGTTCGGCGGCCAGGACCCGGGCGTCCCAGGGCAGGTGCGCGTTGATGGCCGCCAGCAGCCGGTATGGATCCCACTCCCGGTCCAGCTGCACCAGCACGCCCTGGGCCATGGCATGCACACCGGCGTCGGTGCGGCCGGTGCCCGCCGGCATGGGCGCCCCGGGTTCGAAGGCCTGGACCGCGCGCCACAGCACGCCCTGGACGCTGCGCAGGGAGGTCTGGATCTGCCAGCCGAAGAAGTCGGTGCCCACGTAGGCCACCTGAAGGTAGTAGGGAATCTTCATGGCTCCATTCTATCCGTCCCGGCAGCCCTGGGCCCCTGCCCTCGCGCCCCGGGGCGGGAAAGGCGGCCCGGAACCGGCGTCAGCCCGCGCTCCGGGGTTCCGGAATCGTGGCCCTGAGCCAATCTGGGCCCGGGCACTCGGCCCAAAAGTCGCGGGACAGCCATTCTCGCCAAAAAAATATTCTGAAACCCTTGACGGGTATGGATCCCAGTCCTAACCTGCAAGTAGTTAAGTTGAAGTATAGAATCCATAAGGGTTTCAGGGTAACCAACGCTTCAAAACCGAATGACGGCGGGAGTTTCCCGACCCGGGTCCGCCGTTTCCATTCCACCGGGGATCCAAATCCCCTTTTCGGAGGTTTCCATGAACAAGGCCGAACTGATCAGCGCCATCGCTGAGAAGTCTGACATCAACAAGTCCAAGGCCGCCGCTGCCCTGGACACCACCATCGCCAGCATCTCGGCTGCCCTCCGCGCTGGCGACAAGGTGACCCTGGTCGGCTTCGGAACCTTCTCCGTCGCCACCCGCGGCCCCCGCACCGGCCGCAATCCCCGCGACGGGTCGAAGATCAAGATCGCCGCCAAGAAGGTCGCCAAGTTCAAGCCCGGCAAGAAGCTGGCCGATGACGTCAACGGCAAGGGCGGCAAGAAGAAGAAGTAGTCTATTTTTAAGCACCGGACGATCCGGGCGGCCCGCCAACGCGGGCCGCTTTTTTGTACCCGGCCCGGCCGCTGTTCCAGGCCAATCGGGAACATCCATGGGACCGGTCAAATAACCAGCGCATTTTGCCGCTTTGGCCGCGACGCTGGAATCTGGGCCGAAACGGACGGACGGGCTTGACCGTAGCGGCTCCGGGCCCGGGGCCTCCGCAGATATTTTCCTGGCCCGGAGCCACGTGCCGGGCTCCCGATCCGATAAGATTAGATCCCGGTGGACAAGGTTTGTTCTCCGCCGGACGCCGGGAGGGTTTCCCTTGAAGAAAATGATCATCATCGCCGTGGTGGCGCTGCTGTTGCTGGGCGGCGGAGGCTTCTTCGCCATGAAATACTTCGCCGCCCAGAGCGCGGCCAAGGCCGCGGCACCCGGAGGCGCGGCCGCCGCCGCGCCCGCGGTGGCTCCCCCCCCGGCCGATGCCAGCGATGATGACGCGGACGAGCCGCCCGAGGCCGGCGGCGGCGAAGGGGCCCCGGCCCAGACGGTGCTGCTGATCGGCCCGCTGATCGTCAACCTGGACCGCAAGAACGCCTTCCTCAAGTGCAGCCTGTCCATCCTGTTCCGCAATCCCGAACTGGCCAAGCTGGCCACCAGCGATAAGCCCACGGCGGAGAACGCCATGACCCGGGCCGTGGTGCTGGAGGCGCTGTCCGGCAAGACCGTCGAGGAAGCCGCGGACGTGGAGACCCGGGAATCCATCCGCCAGGAGATCAAGGACAAGCTGAACGAACGGTTCAAGAACTGGAGCCAGACCAAGGAGGCCCTGGACGCGGCCAAGAAGTCCGGAAAGCCGCCCAAGGCGCCGGTCAAGAGTGTGCTGGTGCTCGACTGGGCCCTGCAGCAGTGACCCCGGCACAACCGGCTCCTGTTTGGCACGGCCATTGCCGATAGGATCATAGACGTCCGTTCGATGACGGGCGGGGCAATCTTGGGAAGGCCGTCATGGCGAAGCGAACCGACCGACTGGACACTGATCGCGTGCTCACCTTCGAGACGGTGATCGCCGAGCTCATGCCCTTCATCGACACCCGCTTCAAGCTGGAGATCCAGCTGGGCAGCGCCAACATGACCATCCGGGAACTGCTGGAGCTGGACGTGGGCTCCCTGGTGGAGCTGAAGAAGAGCGCCGGCGAGCCCATGGACGTGCTGTGCAAGGGCCGGGCCGTGATGCGGGGGGAAGTGACCGTGCTGGAGGACTCCCTGGGCCTGCGCATCGTGGAGATCATCGACCCCCTGCGCAAAGTGTAGGGCCGGACCTTGGCGCGTCCTGCCCCCGCCCCTTCCGGCCGCATCCGCGGACCCTTCCCCCCCGCCCTGTGCCTGGGCGGGCTGGACCCGTCCGGCGGGGCCGGCCTGCTGCGGGACGTGGCCACCCTGGTCGCCCTGGGGGTCCATCCCATGGCCCTGTGCACCGCCGACACCGTCCAGAACGGCGCCGGCTGCCTCGATATCCAGGCGCCGAACGACCCCCTGCCCGGCCTGGAGGCCCTGGCCCCGCACCTGGCCGGCCCCTGGGGGGTCAAGCTGGGGTTATGCGCCCTGCCCCCCGCCAGCCTCGCGGCCCTGCTGGCCCGGATCGAGGCCCTGGCCCCGATGGCGCGCATCTGGGACCCTATCCTCGCCCCCACCGCCGGGGTCGGCCTGCATTCGGCCGATCGGCTCCAGGCCATGGCCGCCACCCTCCTGGCCCCCGGCGGCTGGGTGGTCAGCCCCAACCTGCCCGAGGCCGCGGCGCTGGCCGGACCCGCGGCGGCCACCCCGCGGGACCTGGCCCGGCCGTTCCTGGAACTGGGCGCGGCGGCGGTCTGGCTCAAGGGCGGCCATGGCCAGGGCCCGGTCCTGGAGGACTTCTGGATCACCGCCGACGGGGTGCTTGGACTGGGCCGGGCGCGGCGGCTGCCCGGCGACCGCCGGGGCACGGGCTGCACCCTGGCCGCGGCCTGGCTGGCCTGGCGGCTCCGGGGCCGGTCCGGCCCGGACGCGGCCCGGGCCGCGGCCCGCTACCTTAGGGCCCACTGGGAACCGGGGATCCAACCCGGCGGCTTCGGCCGGCCCTGTTTCGGCCCCGCCCGGATCGGCCGATCGCGCCCGGCCGGCGACAGCGCCGGCGTACCCCCCTCCGACCCTCCGGGCAGTCAGCAACAGGATATGAGCACACGATGAGCGGAATCGACGGCATGAGCAGCAGGGTGGTCCACGAAGGCCGCGGGTTCGTGCTCCGCACCGGGGTGGACGCCCCGTACGGGGGCTGGCTGGGGGCGCGCCAGCTGGACGCCGGCGTGTCCATCTTCGCGGCGCCCTGGGAGGTGCTGCGCAGCCTGGGCGACCTGGCCCGGCTCCTGCCCGGGGGCCTGGCGCTGCTCTGGAACGCGCCCGTGACCTGGATCACCGACCTGGCCCCGGAGGTCCGCGCCGGCTTCCTGAAGGGGCTCGGCCACCAGCCCGGGCTGACCCTGCATGTGCGCGACGAGGCCTTCGGCGCCCTGCTCCAGGAGCCGGTCCGGGCCTGGCACCACGGGGCCCGTCCGCCGTCGGGGGCGCTCGGCCTGGCCTGGCGCCAGGGCTGGCTGGGCTGGGTCCCGGAGCCGGGCCAGGGCTGGTCCATGCCCGGCCTGGGCACCACCGAGGCCCTGGACGGCGCCGACGACGAACTGGCCCCGGGCTTCCTGTGGGGCGAAGTGCTGCTGCCCCTGGGCGCCCTGGAGCACCTGGATCCGGCCGAACTGGCCGCGGTGCTGGCCGAGCACCAGGGCCGGGTGGAGCAGGGCCTCAGCCAGCGCATCAGCGCCGAGGCCTGGCCCGCCGTGTTCCCCTTCCAGCGGCGCCGCACCGGCTGGCGGGTGGCCCTGCTGGGCGGCCGGGAATTCGAACTGTCCGGCGGCTCCTGGGAGCGGGCCGCCGTCCTGACCGGAGAACTGGCCCGGCACCTGCGCACGGCCCTGCGCTGCCCCATCCACCTGGCCGCCGCGGGCGACCCCCTGGCCGCCGCCACCCTGGCCCAGCAGGCCATGTGGGAGGGCCTGCCCTGGCGCAGCGCCCTGCCCCTGCCCCCGCTCGCCGCCAGCTTCTCCCCCGGCCTGGGCGCCGATCCGCGCTCCCCCAGCCCGCTGGCCAGCCGCGCCAGCTTCCCCGCCCCCATGGTCCCGCTGCTGGATGAGCGGCCGGCGGTGCTGCTGCGGGTGCCCAGTGTGCCCGTGGAAGGCGTGGTGCAGGCCTTCCTGGGCGGCATCGGCCCGGGCCAGCTGCCGGCCATCCAGTGGCTGCCCCCGGAGCTGCCGCCCCCGGGCCCCTTCCTGCCGGGCCTGCCCTGGGCTCCGCCCCGCACCTACCCGCGCCTGGCGGACACCACCCAGATGCTGCAGCCCTCGCTGTTCGACGACCTGGACGGATGATCGTCGGCCAACGGCCTATCAGTGCATTTCGTGCCGAACCGGGTAGGCGCCGGTGCCGGGCTGGCGGTAGAAGGCGGCGGTCACCTCCGCCCCCAGCATGAAGATCGCGCAGCTGTAGTACAGGAACACCAGGGCCGCCATGACGCTGCCCAGGGACCCGTACAGGATGCCCCAGGTGGGGGTGTGCTTCAGGTAGTAGCCGAAGGCCAGCCGCGCCAGGGCCCACAGCCCCGAGCAGACCAGCCCGCCCAGGAACGCGTGCCGGAACGCCACGTGGCGCCGGGGCAGGTGCTGCAGCACCAGGGTGGCCAGCACCAGACCGGCCGTCGGCGGCAGGAACTGGATCAGGGACAGCCCGCCGATAGGCGACCGGGACAGCAGCGCCAGGTTGAACACGGCCGCCAGGAGTGCCACCAGCCCCAGCAGCAGCCCCAGCACCACCACCAGGCGCCGGAGCAGCGGAAACCGGCGGGTCTGCCGGTAGACCTTGATGCGCAGTCCGAAGATGTGGGTCAGGGAGCGGTCCAGCTGGTTCACCCCCCAGTGGGCGCCGATCAGCAGGACCACCCAGCTGGAGCCCAGGCCGCCCACCTTCCGGCTGTTCTGGATGCTGTCGAAGATGAAGCTCCTGGGGATGTACGGATACAGCCCGGAGATGGCCCGCTGCAGGCCGACGCTGTAGGCCCCGCTGCCCAGCATCAGCCCCATGAGCTTGAAGAACAGGGTGGCCAGCGGGATCAGCGAGATGGTCAGGAAGAAGCTGATGCTGGCGGCATAGGTCAGGCAGTCGTCACGGTGATACTTGCGCAGCACCTCCAGCAGGAATCCGCCCAGGCTGCCCAGGGGAGGGCAGCGCCGGCCCACGGTCTCGCCCGCGTCCGCAAGGCGCCGCCGCAGGGGGGCTCCCAGCCCCCGGAGATCCCCCATGGGGCCGACCATCCGTCAGAACCGCACCGGATGCGCAGGCAGAAGATACATCACCCAGGCCAGCACCAGGCCCACGCCCAGCAGCCCAGCCGCATACTTGAGGATGCTGTTGCGGGTCCGCTCCGGCCGGGTGGTGGGGGTGAGAAGGCCCAGGATCAGGGCAATGCCTGAACCCATCAGGAAGAACTGGATCACGTGGCTGCTGATGAATTTCACGGTGGCTGCCTATGAGGAGGAAGGGATGGATCGGGTCGGCTGGACGTGAGACCGGTCCGGAAAGAGTATCAGCCCGTCATGCCAAGCGCACAGTGCGCAGCAGATCCAGCCAGGTCTTGAGCACCAGGGCGGTGGCGCCCCACAGGGGGGCCAGGGGCAGTTCCAGGCGCGGCACGTCCAGGGTCACCCCCTTGAGTTCCAGGGCCTGCAGGGTCCAGGGCGCATGCAGAAGCCCCTCCAGGGGCAGCCGGAGCACCGCCTGGATCTCCGAGCCCAGCCGGAACTCCGGCTGCGGGGCGTCCCAGCGCAGGAACACCGGGGTGAAGCGGGTCCAGCCCCTGGCGACCCCGTCCGGGAAGCAGCCCAGTTCCCAAAGGTGCGTGCGCACCCCCAGCTCCTCGTCCAGCTCCCGGCGGGCGGTGGCCGGCAGGTCCCGGTCATAGGGCTCCTCCATGCCGCCGGGGAAGGCCAGTTCCCCCCCGTGCCGGGGGGCGCTGGCACCCCGCTGCACCAGGACCACCTCCCTGGCCCCCTCGGCCCGGCCCCACAGCAGCACCGCCACCGCGGCCCGGTGCCGGGACTCGGCCCGGCGCCGGCCCAGCAGGTGCGGGTTCTCCCAGCGCGCGCAGGCCCTGAGGCTGGCCTCCACCTGCGCCCAGGGCACCGGCCCGGAGGGCCCGCCCTGCGGGTCCCAGACCGCGCTGCCGCTAGTGGATGTTCCCAAAGTAGGATCCCCTCACCCGTTCCACCGTGAACACGCCCTTGAGCTTGCGGATGGTGGCCATGAGCTCCACCAGCTGGGCGCGGTCCTTGACCCGCAGGGCCATGTAGAAGATGCCCCCGCCCTCGTCGGTGGTGCTGCCGCTGAACCGCTGCAGGCTGAAGCCGGCGTTCTGCACCGCCGTGGAGATGCTGCCCACCATCCCGGGCCGGTCCTCGGTGTTGACCACCAGCTCGGCGTTGAACACCGACCGGCCGGACTTGCCCCAGCCCACGCTCACCAGCCGCTCGGGATTGGGCGCCGAGGAGCTCAGGTGCGGGCAGTTGGTGCGGTGGATGGAGATGCCCCGGCCGCGGGTGGTGTAGCCGACGATCTCGTCGCCCCAGATGGGCTTGCAGCAGCTGGCCAGCACGTACAGGATGCCGACGTTGTCGTCCACCAGCACGGTGTCGTGGCCCACGGTCGGGGCCTTCTCTTCGCGCACCTTCTGGGTGTCGGGGATCAGCGGATCCAGCAGCCGCCGCGGACTGGTGCGGTTGAACCCCACCGAGGCGTAGAAGGCGTCCCAGGTGGGCAGCTTGAGCTCCTTGAGCCGGGCCTCCATGGCCGTGTGCACATCGGGCGTATCCAGCCGGATGCCCAGCGCCCGGGCCTCCCGCTCCAGCCGCTCCTTGCCGGAGGTGATGGCCTGGGCCCGCTCCTCCTCGCGGATGAACAGCTGGATCTTGGTCTTGGCCCCGGCCGAGGTGACGATCGAGAGCCAGTCCCGCGAGGGCTTGTGGTCCGCCCGGGTGAACACCTCCACCCGGTCGCCGTTCTGCAGGATGTGCCGGAGCGGCACCATCCGGCCGTTGACCTTGGCCCCCACGCAGTGGTGCCCCACCTCGGTGTGGATGGCGTAGGCGAAGTCGATGGGGGTGGCGTTCTCCGGCAGGGAGCGCAGATCGCCCTTGGGGGTGAACACCTGGATGCGCTGGAAGCTAAGCTCGCCCTTGAGGTTGGCCACCAGCTCGCGGCTGTCCCGGGACTCCTGGTGCAGCTCCACCATGCGCCGCAGGAAGGAGGTCTGGTTGATCTCCTGCTTGTTGGCGATCCGCCCGTCCTTGTAGGTCCAGTGGGCGGCGATGCCCGCCTCGGCGTGCTCGTCCATCTCCCGGGTGCGGAACTGCACCTCGAAGGAGTCGCCCGACGACATCAGCACGCTGGTGTGGATGCTCTGGTAGCCGTTGTCCTTGGGCAGGCTCACGTAGTCCTTGAAGCGCCCCGGGATGGGCTTGTAGAGGGCGTGCACCAGGCCCAGCGCCGTGTAGCAGGTGGCCCGGTCCGGACAGATGATCCGGTAGGCCAGCCAGTCGTGGATGTCCTCCAGGCGCTTTTCCTGCACGCCCATCTTCTTCCAGATGCCGTACAGATGCTTGACCCGGAAGTAGATCTCCGCGGCGATGCCCTGGGCCCGGAGCGCCGACTGCAGGGTCCGCTTGATCTCCTCCATCATCGGCGCGCTCTTGCGCCGCTTCAGGTCGACGATGTGGCGCATCTCCACGTAGCGCTCGGGCTCGAGGTTGGCGAAGGCCAGGTCCTCCAGCTCGGCCCGCACCGTGCCCATGCCCAGCCGGTTGGCCAGGGGCGCGTAGAGCTCCAGGGTCTCGTGGGCGATGCGCCGGCGCTTCTCTTCGCGCATGGAGGCCAGGGTCCGCATGTTGTGCAGCCGATCGGCCAGCTTCACCAGCAGCACCCGCACGTCCTTGCCCATGGCCACCAGCAGCTTGCGCACGTTCTCGGCGTTCAGCAGGGTGCGGTCGGTGAAGTCCAGCTTGGACATCTTGGTGAGGCCGTCCACGATCTCGGCGGTCTCCTCGCCGAACTGCCGCCGGACCTCCTCGTTGGTCATGAGGGTGTCCTCCACGGTGTCGTGGAGCAGCCCGCAGGCGATGCTCACCGCGTCCAGCCGCCATTCCGCCAGCGACTCGGCCACGGCCAGGGGGTGGAAGAAGTACGGCTCGCCGCTCTTCCGGCGCTGGTTCGCGTGCATGGCCTTGCCGGCCTTGAAGGCCCGGTCCAGCAGCGCCGCGTCGCCATTGGGGTGGTGCCGCAGGAAGGTGGTGCGCACCTGGTGGTAGGCGCCCTCCAGGGTCAGGCACAGCTCCGGACCGGAGGCGAGATCGTCCCCCTCCCGCACCACCATGCCCATGTCCTTGCCGCCATCGGTCATGGATTGAGTTTGCGGCAGCCGGACGGTTCGCGCCAGATACTACCTTGCCCCGGGGGTGGACTATGATGGGCCATGCGCCCTCCATCCGATGCCGCCCTGCTGTCCCTGGAAGGGGCCCTGCGCCGGCTCGGCGCGGCCTTCCCCCCGGCCGCCACCGGCCCGGTGAGCGCCGACCGGGACGATCCGGCCCTGGATCGCAGCGCCATGGACGGCGCGGCCATGCGCAGCGCCGACGGCATCGCCCCGCGCCGGGTGGTCGCCACCCTCTACGCGGGGGATCCCCCCGGGCCCGATCCGGTGCTGCCCGGCACCTGTGTGCGGATCATGACCGGCGCCTGCCTGCCGGCCGGGGCCGACACGGTAGTGCCGGTGGAACGGCTG
>Ga0302202_10006768_pt1 | contig 11328 bp, 9 predicted proteins | sample II_Bog_N3_3_FD_194579 | JGI IMG/M metagenome (GOLD analysis project Ga0302202, IMG submission 194579) | Peat permafrost microbial communities from Stordalen Mire near Abisko, Sweden - II_Bog_N3_3 | ecosystem: Environmental > Terrestrial > Soil > Wetlands > Peat | place: Sweden: Abisko, Stordalen... | reverse complement strand
GTTCGGCGGTGCTGGTCGAAATCGATGCAGACAGCCTGACCGTGCGGCGCAGGATCGCGGTTGCCGATCATCTGGGGTGTGTGGCGGCATCGGGGCAAGTGCTGGTGGCGGGCAATTGGGACAGCGCGCTGCTCTATGTCTTTGACCAGCGCACCGGCACGCGACTGCGCATTGTGCCCAACCGTTTGCCCACGCGGTATCAGGACATGAAATTTGTGGGCAATCAGTTGGTCGCTGGCGGCACGCTGACATTGTGGAACGGCTCGGTCGATTGGATCGACTGGCCGTCAATGTACCTGCGGCGCAGCGTCCATGCAGGGGCGATCGGGCCGCTGCGGCCGTTTGGCCGGGGTGGGCCATCGACCGGCGAGGGCATGGCGATCGAGGGGCGCGATCTCTATCTTCTGCCCGAAGACGGCCCCAGCCGGGTGTTCCATTTCCGGCTGGATGACCGGCGGCTCGACAATGTGCCGCCGCGTGCCTGATCAGCGTGCCAGCAGGGCGCGCATTTCGGTCAGTTGCCAGCACACCAGCGTCGGCACGCCGATCGCCAGGTCGCGCGCGCGCTTGACCAGCGAGAGCGCGAGCAGCGCCTCGGCCGGGATCTGCGCGATGGGGGCCAGCAGCAGATAGCCGAACTCCTGCACGCCCAGTGCGCCGGGGATGAAAAAGGCCATGCTGCGCAAGGTAAAGATCAGGCTTTCGACCATCAGCATCGACCAGATCGATGCGGGCACCCCCATCAGCCGCAGGCCGATCCAGGCGCCCAATGCGCTGCCGGTCCAGGCCAGCAGATTGAACGCAAAGGCGCGCAGGACCAATCCGGGCCGGTCGTAGATTGCCCGCAATTCGGCCAGGATGGCATCGGTCGCGGCGGCCGCGCCCGGCAACACACTCGCCGCCACGCGACCGGCCAGCCGCAGACCGGCGCGCTGGGCCACCGCGAATGCGGCAGCCCCGGCCAGCATCACCAGCGTGCCACCCAGGATCAGCGGGCGCAGGTGCGCCGCCTCGGTACCGCCAGTCACGGTGGCCAGAAACACCGCGATCCCGGCGCAACTGAACACCACTTGCGAGGCCATTTCGGTGGTCAGATCAACCAGCAGCCCGCCATTGGCGCGTTGCTGCGGCACGCCATGCGATGTCAGCAGGCGCACGCCCAGCACGATCCCCCCGGCATGGGAAAAGGGCAGCAGGTCGGCCGCCGCCTCGCGCAGCATCCGCGCCGCCACAAACAGCCATACCCGGCCCTGGGGTTCGCCGCGCGCCACGACATGCCAGGCCGCGCCCAGTATGACGAACACCCCCATGAACCACAGGCAGAACAGGCCAAATCCGGTCAGGCGGATGCGTGCCACTTGCGCAAGCACATCGCTCCAGCCGGTTCGGGACAAGATCCATGCGGTCGCGGCCAGACCCGCGACGGTTGCCAGCAACAGCCACGGGCGCAGCGACTTGAAGGTGTCGCTCACCCTTTGCGGCCGCCGACCAGCGATAGCATCGGGCGAACCCTGCCACGGATGAACCGGTGCCGGAGCAGGTCATGGACCGCCAGCCGCCGGTCGCTTTCGGCCAGGCAAATGCCCGCCAATCGGGTAAAATTGACTTCCAAGCCGCGTTCCTCGGGTGCAATTGTTCTCTTGAGTTCGGGCGTTCTTGCCCAAGCCCTGCGCAATGTCGATCCTTTCCCCAATCGGGAACCAGGCTTGCAGCCTGGTCGTCAGGCAAAGTCTCCAAAGTGACCCAGGCTGATATTCTCCTGGCCAATCAGATCTCTGGTCAGCGAATCGGTCAGCGCTGCAAGTTCGCCTGCATAATCGTAGCCGGATGCCGAGCCAACATAGGGCCCGGTTGCGGGATGCGCATAGATCTCGGTCAGGCCAGGCGGCAGCCGCTCGATCAGGCCGCGTACGCGCGTGGTGGTCATCGCGCCAGACCACGACAGCCCGAACACCGCGTCGGGCACGATCAGCCCGGCGCGGCGCATCCGGCGGCGCACCAGCTTTGCCCAGACCGTTTCGATGCCGGGCCCGGCGCGGGTGCCGTCGATCGCGCGAAGCACCGCCTTTGGTTCGATCGGCGCGCGAATCGCCTTCATCGCGTGGCGCCGCCCGATGCGCGCAATGGCGCCCGCGATCGTCGGGTGCAGATGGAAATGCTTGTGCGCGTTGACATGGTCGAGCCGCAGCCCGGTCGCGGCAAAGGCGGCAAACTGCGCCTCGATCTCTGCGGATAGCTGCGCGCGCGCGGCGGGCGAGGCAAAGATGCGGATGGCCGCACGCACCATATCAGTGCGAAAGCACCCATCGGCGCCCACCAGCGCGGGCACGCGTTCGGGCGGCAGCACCGGCTGCCCGTCGACCAGCACGACATGCAGGCCAACGCCAAGGTGCGGCATGGTGCGCGCGCGCGCCACCGCATCGTCCGCCGCCGCACCCGCCACCATCAGGCTGGCGGCGGTCAGCACGCCGTCGCGGTGCGCCTGTTCGACCGCAATGTTGACCGCCGATGATGCCCCGAAATCATCGGCGGTGACGATCAGCCGTTTCATCCCCGAGGCAGGCCTGTCGGGGGTCAGGCCGCTTCCTTGCGGCGGCGCAGGAAGTCGAAGAATTCGACCCCTTCGCGCAGGCGCCGTTTCATCATGTCCCAGTCGCGCAGCATTTCGCCGACGATCGAGCCGATCTTGCTCGGGCGGAAATAGAAGCGCTTGTAGAATTCGGCCACTTTGTCGAAAATCACGCTGGCCGGCAGATGCGGGTAGGACAGTTGCGCGATCTGGTTGCCGCCATCGGTCAGCAAATGGTCGCTGCCGTCGAACCAGCCGTTTTCAACCGCCTGTTTGTAGAGGAAAGTGCCGGGATAGGGCGCGGCCAGACTGACCTGGATGGTGTGGGGATCGATTTCCTTGGCATAGTTGATGGTTTCCTCGATCGTTTCCAGCGTTTCGCCGGGCAGGCCGAGGATGAAGGTGCCATGGATGACGATGCCGAGCGCGTGGCAATCCTTGGTGAACTGGCGCGCGACATCGACGCGCAGGCCCTTCTTGATGTTGTGCAGGATCTGCTGGTTGCCGCTTTCATAGCCGACCAGCAGCAGGCGCAGCCCGTTTTCCTTCAGCACTTTCAACGTGGCATAGGGCACGTTGGCCTTGGCGTTGCAGCTCCACGAGATGTCGAAGCCCGGCTTGCCGAAACCCAGCTTGCCCAGTTCGCGCGCCAGTTCCTCGACCCGCTCGCGGTTGTCGGTCAGCGTGTCGTCGTCGAAGAACACTTCTTTGACGTGCGGCATTTCGCGCAGGATATATTGCACTTCCTCGATCACTTTGGGGATCGAGCGGAACCGGTAATTGTGCCCGGCAATGGTCTGCGGCCACAGGCAGAACGTGCAGCGGCTCTTGCACCCGCGCCCGGTGTAGAAACTGACATAAGGGTGGCGCAAATAGCCGCCGAAGTATTTTTCGATGGTCAGATCGCGCTTGTAGACCGGGCTGACCATCGGCAGCACGTCCATGTCCTCGATCGGCGCGCGGTCGCGGTTGCGCACGAACGTGCCATCGGGCGCGCGCCAGGTGATGCCGTCGACTTCGGCCAGCGGCTTGCCCTCGGCGATCTCGACGATGGTGAAATCGTATTCTTCGCGCGCGACGAAGTCGATCGGGCCGCCATTGGCCAGGCTCTCGTCGGGTTCGACCGCGACTTTGGCGCCGACAAAGCCGATCATCACCGCCGGGTTGCGCTGCTTGATCAGCTTGGCGGTGCGCACGTCCTGGTTGAAGCTGGGGGTCGAGGTGTGCAGCACCACCAGATCGACAGCATCGAATTCATGCGCGATATCGTCCCAGCCCAGATCGTGGGCCGGCGCGTCGATCAGTTTCGATCCGGGCACCATCGCGGCGGGCTGGGCCAGCCACGTGGGGTACCAGAACGAGCGCACCTCCCGCTTCATCTGGTAGCGCGCGCCGGCGCCCCCATCATACCCGTCAAACGAGGGTGCCTGCAGGAACAGCGTACGCTTCATGTAAGGGGAACCTCCGGTAGGGCCGAAACGCGGCCTTCGCTTTCCATTCTAAGCGTTGCGCCGCGCCAATCAACCGATCGCACGCCCCAACTGCCCAGAAAAACGACAAATGTCAGGCAATCGCGCAAGGGCAGGGCCCAAATCGGTGCACTGCGTACCCCAGTCAGCCGATCGGCCAGCCGCGCCACGGCCCCCCGCGTGATCAGCGCCAGGGCCGCGCAGCACCCGGCGGCAAGCGGGTGAAACGGCAGGGCCAGCAGCGCCAGCGGCAGCGGCATGGCGATCACGCCCAGCGCATAGGACATCGGCACCAGCGCGCGCACGGTCGCACCCCAGCGCAATTCGTGACGCCACAGCGCGCCAAAATCGGCCTCTGTCGAGCCATGGACGACCAGCGCGGGCGCCACATCGACCGACCGGCCGAGCGCGGCCACTGCCTCGCCAATCGCGAAATCGTCGGCCAGCACATCGGCAAACGCGCGCATGCCGCCGATCCGCGCCAGCGTTTCACGCCGCAGCGCGATGGTTGAGCCCATGCAGGGCCGCGCCAGCCCCAGCCGCGCGCCGAACACCGCGCCGGGCAAAAACTGCCACGACAGCCCGGACGCGGCGATTCGCGACCAGAACCCGGCATCGCCCCGCCCGCCATAGGCCAGTGTGACCGCCCCGGTGCCGGGCCGGTCGAGCGCGGCCAGCACGGTCGGCAGATATTCGGGCCCCACCGCGATGTCACTGTCGCTCAACACCACCACATCATGGGCAATATGCGGTTCGAGGTTGATCAGGTTGGCGACTTTGGGATTGGCGCCGTGCGGTGTGGCATCGACCACCAGGTCGATCCGCATCGCGGGAAACCGTTCCTTCAGCGCCTCGACAACGGCAATCGCGGGGTCGCTGGCGCGTTGCACGCCGCACAGCATCTGCACCGGCCCAGCATGGTGCTGGATGGCAAAACTAGCCAGATTGTCGGCCAGTTGCGGCTCTGCGCCATGCAGCGGCTTGATCAATGTGACGCCGTCGCGGCGTGCGCCTGCGGGCGGCGGGTGGGAGTAGAAGCGGTACAGCGTCACCCCGGCCAGCACCGTGTAGAGCGTACCCGCCAGGCTCAGCCCGGCCAGCGCCCAGCCGACCATCGCGGCAATCTGCCCCATTGCGCCGGTCATCGTGCGGTCCTGTTAATCCTTTGACGGGGTGGCCTTGTCTGGCGATCCGGGTCGTGTATCAGCATGCGAATGGCCCCGTCCAGTATGCCTCCGCCCGTCACTCTGGTTACAGGGGTATCAGGTTTTGTCGGGTCTGCCGTGGCGCGGGCACTGGCCGCGCAGGGTGTAACGGTGCGCGGCATGGTCCGCGCGTCGAGCCCCCATGCCAATCTGGCCGATTTTCCGGGTGAACTGGTCGAAGGCGATTTGCGCGACGCTGCCGCCGTTGCCCGCGCGATGGCCGGGGCACGGCATGTGTTCCATGTCGCCGCCGATTACCGGCTGTGGGCGCCCGATCCCGAAGACATCGTGCGCAACAACCTGGCCACCACGCGCATCGTGATGGAGGCGGCGCTGAACGCCGGGGTCGAACGGATCGTCTATACCTCGAGCGTGGCCACGCTGGTGCCGCGCGACGACGCCCCGGCCGATGAAACGCGCGCGGCCAGTCCCGAACAGGCGGTGGGTGCCTATAAACGCAGCAAAGTGCTGGCCGAACGGCTGGTTGAAACGATGGTGGCCGAACGCGGCCTGCCGGCGGTGATCGTGCTGCCTTCCACGCCGATCGGCCCGCGCGATGTCAAACCCACCCCGACCGGGCGCATCATTGTCGAGGCGGCCAATGGCAAGATGCCTGCCTTTGTCGATTCGGGGCTGAATCTGGTGCATGTCGACGATGTGGCCGACGGGCATCTGCGCGCGATGGCGGCAGGCGCGATCGGCGAACGCTATATCCTGGGCGGGCAGGATGTCACGCTGGGGGCGATGCTGGCACAGATCGCGGCCATCGTCGGGCGCAAGCCGCCGACCATTCGCATCCCGCGCGCGCCGCTGTTTCCCCTGGCCTGGGCCAACGAGCACCTGGCCCGGCTGACCGGGGGAGACCCCTTCCTGACGCTCGATTCGCTGCGAATGGCAAAGTACCGCATGTATTTCAGCTCCGCCAAAGCCGGACAGGCGCTTGGCTATCGCCCCCGGCCGCATCGCGAAGCGCTGGCCGATGCCATCGCCTGGTTTGCCCGCGCGGGGATGATCCGGTGATCGCGCTGGCCGTGGCCGGGGTGTCGCTGGTGGTGTGGGTGGCGCTGATCGTGGCGCACCACGGGTTCTGGCTGGCGCGCGAACGCGATACCGTCGATTTGCCCGCCGCGCCGGGCGACTGGCCCGAGGTGGTGGCGGTGGTTCCCGCGCGCAACGAAGGCGATGTGATCGCGCGATCGCTCGGCAGTCTGGTCGCGCAGGACTATCCGGGGCGCCTGTGGGTGATTCTGGTCGATGACGGATCGGACGACGGCACCGGCGAAATTGCCCGCCGCGCGGTGGGCGGCCAGGTCGATGTGGTGCAGGGTCTGCCGCTGGCGCCGGGCTGGACCGGCAAATTGTGGGCCGTGGCGCAAGGGGTGGAGCAGGCGGGAACCACCTGCCGCTATCTTTGGCTGACCGATGCCGATATCGTTCACGCGCCCGATACGCTGCGCGCGCTGGTTGCCCGTGCCGAAGCGGGCAAGCTGACGCTGGTCAGCCTGATGGCCAAGCTGCGCTGCGACAGTCTTGCCGAACGCCTGCTGATCCCGGCGTTCGTGTTCTTTTTCCAGATGCTCTATCCATTCGGCCAGGTGAACCGGGGCAAAGGGCCCGGCGCGGCGGCAGGGGGCTGCATGCTGGTGCGGCGCGACGCGCTGGCGGCTGCGGGCGGGATTGCCGCGATTCGCGGCGCGCTGATCGACGATTGCGCGCTGGGGGCAAAGCTGCGCGAACAGGGCCCGGTGTGGCTGGGGCTGACCGAGCGGTCGCTGTCGATCCGGCCCTATCCCGATTTTGCCTCGGTGGCGGCGATGATATCGCGTTCGGCCTATGCGCAACTGCGCTATTCGCCGTGGCTGCTGGCGGGGACGCTGGTGGGCATGGCGGTGGTCTATGTCGCGCCGCCGGTGTTCGCGCTGTGCGGGACTGGCAGCGCGCGGATCGCCGCTGCGGTGGCCTGGGCGCTGATGGCGCTGTCGTTCCAGCCAATGCTGGCATTCTATCGCCGTTCGCCGTTGTGGGGGGTGTTTTTGCCGGTCATTGCGGCTTTTTATGCAGGATGCACCCTGCTATCGGCGTGGCAATTCGCGCGCGGTCGCGGAGGGGCCTGGAAGGGTCGGGCGCAAGCGGCGGTGGCACAATGACAGAGGCAATCGACATGGCGCCGGACACCCTGGTGCCCAGCAAGACGCACACCGGCGAGAATTTCCCGGTGGCAAGCTGGCTGGTCCGCGCCGACTTGCGGGCGCCGATCATGGCTTTTTACCGGTTTGCCCGCGCCGCCGACGATATCGCCGACTGCCCCAAACTCGCGGCCGGAGCCAAGCTTGGCATGCTGGCGCGGATGCGGGCAGGGCTCGACGGGCCCGGCGCGGATGAATCGGTGGCGCTGGGTGCGGCGATGGCCGCGCGGGGCATCGATCCCGTGCACGCCCGCGAACTGCTCGATGCCTTTGTGCGCGATTGTACCGTCAACCGTTATGCCGATTGGGACGATCTGTTGGATTATTGCCGCTATTCGGCGGTGCCGGTTGGGCGCTATGTGCTTGATCTTCATGGTGAGAGCCGCTCGCTCTGGGCGGCCTCGGATGCCCTGTGCACTGCCTTGCAGATCATCAACCACTTGCAGGATTGCGGCAAGGATTACCGTTTGATCGACCGCGTCTATATCCCGCTCGATACCGGGCTGGTGGTGGCCGATCTGGCGCTCGACCGGGCCACGCCCGCCCTGCGCGCAATCATCGCCACGCTGGCGCGGCGCACGCGTGAATTGCTGGTGCAATCGGCGGGCTTTGCGCGCGGTATCCGCGACCGGCGGCTTGCCGCCGAAGTCGCGGTGATCCACCGCCTTGCGGTCAGCCTGTGCGACATGCTGGAAACGCGCGATCCGCTCAGCGAACGGGTCCACCACGGCAAGTGGCAGGCGGCATGGCTGGCGCTTGGCGCGGCGCTGCCCGCATTGGCGCGGCGCGCGGCATGAGCGATCCTGCGGTTCAGGCGTCCGGCAGTTCGTTCTATGCCGGGATGCGGCTGCTGCCCAAGGCAGAGCGCGAGGCGATGTACGCGATCTATGCCTTTTGCCGGGTGGTCGACGATATTGCCGACGATCAGCAGGGCGATCCGATCGGTCGGGCCGAAGCGCTGGCGCAATGGCGGCGCGATCTCGATGCGCTCTATGCCGGGGGTGCACCGGGGCAGGCGGCGATGCTGGCCGAAGGGGTCAAACGCTTCGAACTCGATCGCGCCGATTTCGAAGCGGTGATCGACGGCATGGCGATGGATCTGGCGCGAGACATCCGCTGGCCCGCCTGGGACGAGCTGGAACTTTATTGCGACCGGGTTGCGGTGGCGGTCGGGCGGCTGTCGGTGCGGGTGTTCGGGATGGAGCGTGCGCCCGGCGAACTGCTGGCACATCATCTGGGCCGCGCGCTGCAATTGACCAATATCCTGCGCGATATCGATGAAGATGCCGCCATCGGCCGGGTCTATCTGCCCGCCGAAGCGCTGATCGCGGCGGGCATCGCGCTGACCACGCCGAACGAGGTGGTGGCCGATCCGCGCATCGATCAGGCCGTGCGGCCGGTGGTGGCGCGCGCGCACGACCATTTCCACCACGCCAACGCGCTGCTTGCCACGCGCCCGGTCGGGCATCTGTTGGCGCCGCGCCTGATGGAGACGGCCTATTCGGCGCTGTTGACGCGGATGGAGGGGGTCGGCTGGGTCGCCCCGCGCCAGCGCGTGCGAGTGCGCAAAACCGCGCTGTTGTGGACGATCGCCAAACACCTGATATGGCGGTGACCTTTCGCACGGCCACGGTGGCGGGCGCCGGGCTGGCGGGGCTGGGCGCGGCGGTCAATCTGGTGCGCGCCGGGCTGACCGTGCGGGTGGCCGATGCCGCCGCGCATGCGGGCGGGCGCTGCCGATCCTACCACGATCCCAAGCTTGGCCTGACCATCGACAACGGCAACCACCTGGTGCTGGCGGGCAATGGCGCGGTGGCGCGGTTTCGTGTGGCGGTCGGCGCCGATACGCCGCTGGCCGGGCCTGACCATGCCGAATTCGCCTTTGCCGATCTGCGCGATGGCGCGCGCTGGACGATCGGGCTGAACGACGGGCCGCTGCCCTGGTGGGTGCTGGCGCGTCATCGCCGCGTGCCGGGCACGACGGCGGCAGACTATGCCAGGCTGGCCGGATTGCTGACGGGCCGGGCCGATGACACCGTGGGCGACCGGATCAGGCCAGCCGGGCCGGTGTGGGACAAGCTGTTCGAACCGGTGCTGCTGGCGGTGCTCAACACCCCGCCCGCGCAAGGATCGGCACGCCTGACCATGGCGGTGCTGAGGGAATCGCTGCTGCGTGGCGGCATGGCCAGCCGTCCGCGCGTGGCCGAGCCCAGTCTGGCGGCGGCGTTTATCGATCCCGCGCTGGACTGGCTGGCGTCGCACCATGCGCCGGTGGCGCTTGGGCGGCGGCTGCGCGGGCTGACATTTGATGATGATCGCGTGACTGCGCTTGACTGGGGGGCCGGGCCCGAACCGGTCGCCGCCGACGAAGCGGTGATTCTGGCCGTGCCACCGTGGGTGGCGCGCGAACTGGTGCCGGACCTGAAGGCGCCCGATACGTTTCACGCCATCGTCAACGGCCATTTCGCCCATGTGCCGCCCGCTGGCACGCCGCCGATGCTGGGGCTGCTGGGCGGGACGGCGGAATGGCTGTTTGCCTTTCCCGACCGTATTTCGGTGACGGTCAGCGCCGCCGATGCGCTGGTCGATGGCGACCGCGAGGATCTGGCCCGCCGGTTCTGGGACGATATCCAGCGCGCCCATGGCTTCTCCGCGCCGTTGCCGCGCTGGCAGATCGTCAAGGAAAAGCGCGCGACGTTTTCCGCCACACCGGTGCAGGATGCGCTGCGCCCGCCCGCCGCGACGCGTTGGCACAACCTGTTTCTGGCCGGGGACTGGACGCAGACCGGGTTGCCCGCGACGATCGAGGGTGCCTTGCGATCGGGCGAGACCGCAGCCCGGTTGGCAAGTGGCGGTCGCAAGCGTTAGAGGGGCGTCATGGCAACGCAAACTCTTGATGATCCACTGGCCCAGATCGATGCTGCCGTCGATCGAGCGGCGCAGGCGCTGATCCGCGCGCAGAAATCCGACGGGCACTGGGTGTTCGAACTTGAGGCCGATTGCACGATCCCGGCGGAATATGTGCTGTTGCGCCACTATCTGGGCGAGCCGGTTGATGCCGAACTGGAGGCCAGGATCGCGCGCTATCTGCGTCGCATCCAGTCTGCGTCGCATCACGGCTGGGGCCTGTTTCATGCCGGGGACTTCGATGTCAGCGCCAGCGTAAAGGCCTATTTCGCGCTCAAGATGATTGGCGATGCGCCCGATGCGCCGCACATGGCGCGCGCGCGCGCCGCGATTCTGGCCGCCGGGGGCGCGGCGGCGAGCAATGTGTTTACCCGCATCCAGCTTGCGCTGTTCGGCGCAGCGCCGTGGTCGGCGGTGCCCACGCTGCCGCCCGAACTGATCTTGCTGCCGCGCTGGTTTCCTATCCATCTGTCGCGCATGAGCTATTGGGCGCGCACGGTGGTCGTGCCGTTGCTGGTGCTGTGCGCGGCCCGGCCGCTGGCGCGCAATCCGCTGGGCGTCACCGTGGCCGAGCTGTACACCGGCATACCGGTGGTGCCCAAATCGCGCGCTGCCGATCCCAAATGGATATGGACGCGCACGTTCAACGCGCTCGATCGCGTGCTCAAGGCGGTCGACGGGCTGTGGCCGCAACGGCTGCGCCAGCGTGCGATCGATCGCTGTGTGGCCTGGGTGACCGAACGGCTGAATGGCGAGGACGGGCTCGGCGCGATCTATCCGGCGATGGCCAACAGCGTGATGATGTTCGATCATCTGGGTTACGCGCCCGATCATCCGCACCGCGCGATCGCACGCCAATCGGTCGAAAACCTGCTGGTGATCAAGGACGACGAGGCCTATTGCCAGCCTTGCGTGTCGCCGGTGTGGGATACCGCACTGGCCGCGCACGCCATGCTCGAAGCGGGCGGGGCCGACAATGTGGCCCGGGCCGA
>Ga0302202_10006759_pt1 | contig 11344 bp, 10 predicted proteins | sample II_Bog_N3_3_FD_194579 | JGI IMG/M metagenome (GOLD analysis project Ga0302202, IMG submission 194579) | Peat permafrost microbial communities from Stordalen Mire near Abisko, Sweden - II_Bog_N3_3 | ecosystem: Environmental > Terrestrial > Soil > Wetlands > Peat | place: Sweden: Abisko... | reverse complement strand
TAGCTCGACCTACGGCGGATCGGTGACGCTGACCGCGACGGTGACCTCGGGCGCGACGGGCAGCGTCAACTTCGAAGCCGGCGGTGTCAGCATCACGAACTGCGCCGCGGTCGCGGTCTCGGCGGGTAGTGCGCAGTGCACGACGACGGTCTTACCCGAAGGGACCGATTCGCTCGAAGCCTTCTACTCCGGCGATGGGAACTTCAACACCTCTCACAGCGCCACCGTCATGTACTCCGTTGCCCTGGCCACGCAGTCGCCCCTCACGGTCACGACCACCGCGGGCACGATCGGAATCGATCTCACGCTCGCCACCGCGGGCGGGTCGGGCAGCGGCGCAGTCACCTACGTCGTGGCGAACGGCACCACCACCTGTACCCAACCGAGTCCGGGCGTCCTACACGCCAGCGGCGCGGGCACCTGTCTCGTGACCGCGACCAAGGCCGGCGACGGCAACTACACGAGCCGTAGTTCGACCGCGACGACGGTGACCTTCAGCGAGAACCAGACGCTGGTCTTCACGTCGACACCGCCGAACAACGCCTTCGTTAACTCCACCTACACGCCGGTGGCGAACTCGAGCGCCAACCTCACCGTCACGATCACGATTGATGGCTCGAGCTCTTCAATCTGCTCTCTCTCGGCGGGCGTCGTGACGTTCTCTGCGCCTGGATCCTGCGTGATCGACGCCAACCAGGCGGGCCAGGGCAACATCCTCCCCGCTACTCAGGTTCAACAGACGATCACGGTGGTGCCAGCCGTGCGCCACAACGCGCCGAGCGCGCCGCTCGACGTCGCCGGCGCGCCGGGATCGGGCGGCGTCGAGGTGACGTGGGCGCCGCCCTCCTCGTCGGGTTCGTCAGCAATCACGGACTACGAGGTGACAACCTCGCCGGAAGGTGCGAGCTGCGAGAGCGCGACGACGAGTTGCGAACTGGTTGGACTCGTCGGCGGCACCGACTACACGATCTCCGTCGTCGCAATCAACGCGGTGGGTGACTCCCCGGCGGGGACGGCAACGTTCTCCTTCAGTGTCGCCGTGACCCCCACGCCCGGCGACGTCACGGTGTCGTCCGTGGGCGAGACGGTGACGGTCAACTGGGCGGCCCCTCTGGGATCGGCCAGTGGCGCCGTCCTCGGCTACGACGTCACGCTCGAGCCCGGCGGGCAACGATGCTCGACGACGACGGCCACGACCTGCACCTTCAGCGGCGTCCCCGAAGCGCTTGAGTACAGCGCGGAGGTAACGGTGGTGACCGCGCCGGGCGCGCCGAAGGGATCGGCGACGGGCCACACGTCGGTGCACGTCTTCACCATCGCGCACTTCGCCTTTGACTCCTACACCCTGACGCCGCAGGATCGTCGTGCGCTCTCGCGCTTCGCGACCATGATTGCTCGCGCGAACGTCCACGCTCTCTCACTCCTCGGCTTCACCGATGACGTGGGGGGAACGGCCTTCAACGCGGTGCTGAGTCGAGAGCGGGCTGTCGCGGTGGGTCGATACTTGCTGGCGCAGGTGGGGCGCCGGGGGTATCACGGACTCTCGATCCGTGAAGAGGGCCAGGGCATCTTGCGAGCTGGCGGCTCTCGAGCACGGAATCGTAAGGTCACCGCCGTCCTGTAGACGGCGTCCGATCGACGCGTCCGACGCGTACTTCGGGAGAAACTCCGGTCGAATATTGTGACGGTGGAGGCGTGTAACGCCGTCGACCCGCGCGAGGACTGCAGCGTGGCGCGTCCGTGAATGGTCGCGGCCCGTGCTCGCTCAGAAAGCCACCACGTGTTGCTCATTCTCATCGGATTCGTAGCAGGTCTCATTGCGGGGATCTCGCCGTGCGTGCTGCCGGTCTTACCCGTGGTCTTTGTCGCGGGGGCGACGACCGAGTCGCCGTCAACCTGGCGCCGGGCGCTGTCGATCGTGCTCGGTCTCGTGGTGAGTTTCACCATCTTGGTGTTGGCCGGTACGGAGATCGTGTCGCTTTTTCACCTTCCTCAAGACTTCTTGCGCGACCTCGGTATCGGGCTCTTGATCGTGGTGGGCATCGGTCTGGTCGTCCCGCGACTGGGCGAGCTCGTCGAGCGGCCCTTCGCCCGCTTCGTCGCGCGACAGCCGGCGCTCTCGCGCGGGGGCTTCGTCATCGGTCTGGCGCTCGGACTGGTGTTCGTACCCTGCGCCGGCCCGGTGCTGTCGACGATCATCGTGCTCGGGGCGAAAGAGCACGTCAGCTTCTTGACGTTGCTGGTGACCCTGGCGTTCTCCCTCGGCGCCGCGGTCCCCCTGCTCTTCATCGCCCTAGCCGGTGGCGCACTCGTCGAGCGGGCTCGCTCCTTGCGCCAAAAGGGTCCGACGTTGCGACGCGCCGGGGGCGTGGTGCTGATCGTGATGGCGATCGCCATCAGCACGAGCCTGTTCAACTCCCTCCAGACCGACGTCCCGGGCTACACCAACGCCCTGCAGCAGCACCTCGAGGGCTCGGCCACCGTTCGTCATCAACTGAACGCCCTCAAGGGCACCAAGGGGAGCACCGACGGATCGCTCAGCGTCTGTACTCCCGGCGACCCCGATTTACAAAAGTGTGGCGTCGCGCCCAACTTCACCGACGTCACCGCGTGGCTCAACACCCCCGGGGACAAACCGCTCTCCGTGAAGGACCTGCGCGGCAAGGTCGTGCTGGTGGACTTTTGGACGTACTCCTGCATCAACTGTGAGCGCACCTTGCCCCACGTGGAGGCCTGGTACAACCGTTACAAGTCCGACGGACTCGTCGTGGTGGGCGTGCACACCCCGGAGTTCGCCTTCGAACACGTGGTGAGCAACGTGCGCGCCGAGTCGAAGACCCTCGGGGTCGACTACCCGGTGGCGGTGGACGACAACTACGGGACCTGGAACGCCTACGACAACGAGTACTGGCCCGCCGACTACCTCATCGACGCGAACGGCGTGGTGCGACACGACGAGTTCGGCGAAGGCGACTACGCCTTGACTGAGAACCTGATCCGCCAGTTGCTCGTGGCGGCGCATCCGGGACTCAGGTTGCCGCCGCGTACGAGTGAGCCCAACCTGACCCCCACCGAACCCACGAACCCCGAGTCCTACGTGGGCTACGAGCGCGTCCAGTACCTCGCGAACACCGCCGCACCGGAGCCGAACGTGGCCGTGAGCTACCAGTTCCCGGCCTCACTGGGGACCGGTCAGTTCGCGTTCCGCGGGGTGTGGACCGACCACGCCCAAGAGGCCACGGCCGGCAAGGACGCCGCGCTGGAGTTGAACTACCAAGCTCAAGACATCTATCTCGTCATGGGTGGCACGGGCTCGGTGACGGTGTCGACCGGCGACGGCGCTCCGCCGACCACCTTCGAAGTAACCGGGGTGCCGCGGCTCTACACCCTCTTCCACGCGAAGGCCACCTCGGCGGGCACGCTGGTGATGAAGGTCTCACCGGGTGTCGAAGCCTACGACTTCACCTTCGGCTAGTCCCGCCTAGGGGCTGCGACGTCGACCTCGACGGCGAGTCGGCGCGCAATGTCACTCAGCGCCAGATCGCCGCCCGCGATGTTGACGACCAGTCCAAAGGCGTCGTCGTGACTGAGCGTCGGCCGGTGACCATTCAGTCGCAAGAAGACTGTCGCAGAGAGCCATCCGAGCCGCTTGTTCCCATCGACCAGCGGATGGTTCTTGACCAACGAGTGCAGCAGCGCCGCGGCCTTGAGTTCAATGCTTTGATACGCGTCGTCGCCAAAGGCGCTGGACATCGGTCGCGCGAGCGCCGAATCGAGCAGTCCGACATCGCGAATGGGACCGACGCGCAGGGCGCGCAGTAACGAGACCGCGTCCTCGAGCGAAAGGTACTCCGGATCACTCACGCCGAAGCGAGCCGCTCGATGACGTCACCCCATTGAGCCATCATCTCCGTCGTCGCTCGGTCCACCCGCTCGCGGTGAGCGGAGCGTTCGTACCGATCAAGCACCGCTCGGCGAACAATCTCTTGACGCGAGGCTCCCTCGCTCTCGGAGAGCTCGCTCAACGCCCGTTCAAGTTCGTCGTCCGTTCGCACAGTAAAGGCCATAGTTGAATGATACCAGAGTGGTATCAGGACAGAGGAAGGGAAGTGGTCGACCCCCGGAGTGCCGAGAGACCCAAGACTTCCCTAAGGCCGAGTGCGGACTTGGTGATGTCGGGGGTGAGCGGGCGAAGGGTCTTATGGCGCCACGCGCCCGCAAAGACGCCCACCCCGTAGGCGAGGTCGTCGGCGACGCCGAGCGGCAGGTCGCGGAGGTGCACGCGACGGCGGCGCCACCTCCACAGCGTGCCTACAGCGAAGAGGATCAGCGTCCGCTGACGGAGCCGCGGGTGCAGGGCCGCGACGAGGACGACGGCGCCGAAGGTTCGAATGACGGCCCGCGCCATTGGACCACCTGCGCTCACCATGTTGCGCGCGACGATCTCATTCGCGCTCTCGTGGGGGTTCTCCTCGGAGCGAAACACCCCGTCGCGGGCGTGGTTGCGAGCACCTCGCACGATTCGCGCGCCGATCGCTGGTTTACCCAGCAGCACCGACGACCATGCGACCAGGGTCCACGCGTCAGCGCGAAGCGGCGCGAGTCGCGACCCGTGGCGCTTGGAGAGCGGCGCGGCGGACGCACCGTAGTCGGCGCGCTGTCGCCACCACGTTCGCCAGTTCCCCCTCGTTGGGTGGCGAACAACGACGTCGGCGTCGTAGCGCACCAGCCAGCCACTCTCGGCGAGGCGCCACACGAAATCGACGTCCTCGCCGACGCGCAACGCCTCGTCGAACCCTTCGCCGAAGGCCGCTCGCCGCACCAACAGGCAGGCGCTCGGTACGTAGGGGACGGCGCCGCGCGCGCTCACCAGACCACTTCGCTCACCCATGTCCAGTGGTCCGAAGCTCTCTTCGAAGTGATCGCGCCAACCCGGTCCGCCCGCCCCGCACACGCGGGGCGCGCACGCGGCGAGGAGCGGATCGGCGAGGTCGCAGTAGAGGCGTTGGGCCACCTCGTGGGCGTCGCCCAGGCGGACGTCGCAGTCGATGAACCAGAGGAACGGGCGGGTCGTCGAGTGCGCACCGAAATTGCGCGCGGCCGCGGGACCGGAGTTGCGCGGGAGACGTCGCAACGTCGCACCACGACGCTCGGCGCACTCGGCGACGGCGGCGCCGTCAGGCGAGCCGTCGTCGACGACGGTGACGTGAAAGCCCCGCAACTCTTCGAGCAGCGCGTCGAGTTGCGTCACGTTGTCATAGACCGGCACGACGACGTCGATGTGACCGAGTTCGAGCTCGCGCTCGAATCGTGGCTGCACGAAGCCTTGTTGGACGAGCGTGCGGGCGAAGCGCTCCTCACCGTTGCGCACGACGTCTCCACTTCGCCAGCGCTCGGCGATTGCGCGTGACGCGCCCGTCAGGCGCAGGAGCCGCCACGGACTGCCGCCGCTCAGGAGGTCTCGATCGACGAACCTGACGTGCTCGTCGAGCACCACTCGGGTGCCGACGGCGAGTGAATCTTCCGGCGGCCTTGGCGTTAGGGGGACCAGCTCGCTCACGCCCGAAGTCTTTCACGCCCGCCCCAAGGGCCCACGTCGGATAGGGCAGAATGGTGTCGTTCGAGGAGGAACCGTGACCCCAGAGACCCAATTCGCAGACGTTGTCGTGATTGACGCCGAAGCCGAGGAACTACTCATCGAAGAGGTCTCCATCGACGGTCTCTGCGGCGTCTACTAAGCCGTGCCCCTTTCGGCGCTCGACACCTTCGACGTCACTCGACCCTGGTCGCTCAGCGCGCAGGTGTCGCTGCGCGATGAGTCTTTCGGCGCCCTCGCATACCACCACGTCACCCGACGACTGGTGTTCTTGAAGTCTCGAGAGCTCGTCACCCTGGTGCGTCGACTCGCAGAGTTCGACAGCGCCGAGGCCGCGGTCCGCGAACTCATCGACGCCCACCAACGAGATCGCTACGTGGTGGCTCTCGCCTCCCTCGCCGCGTCGGAGTTGCTCGATGGGCGCTGAGTCCTCCCTTCGCGACCGCTTCGAGCGGGGACTCGCCGCGCCGATCTGTCTGACGTGGGAGCTCACCTACGCGTGCAACCTGGCCTGCACGCACTGTCTCTCCTCCTCGGGTCGACGTGACCCGCGCGAACTCTCGACGAGCGAGGCGACGGCGCTGATCGACGAGATCGCCGCCATGCAGATCTTCTACATCAACATCGGCGGCGGTGAACCGATGATCCGCCGCGACTTCTTCGAGCTGGTCGAGCACGCGGTCGGCCAGCACGTCGGCGTCAAGTTCTCGACCAACGGCACCCGCATCGACGCCGCCGCCGCGCGTCGCTTGGCGGGAATCGACTACCTCGACATTCAGATCTCCATCGACGGCGCCGACGCGTCGACGAGCGACAAGGTGCGCGGAGTTGGCTCCTACGACGCGGCCCGACGGGCGATGGACAACCTGCGCTCCGCCGACTTCGGCCAGTTCAAGATCTCGGTCGTGATGACCCGCGAGAGCGTCGATCAACTCGACGCCTTCGAGCAACTCGCCGCCTCCTACGGCGCCGAGTTACGCCTGACGAGATTGCGTCCTTCGGGACGAGGCGTCGAGGTTTGGAACGAACTCCACCCCACGCTCGAGCAGAACCGTGGGCTCTATCGGTGGCTGCTGGAGCGACCGAACGTGTTGACCGGCGACTCGTTCTTTCACCTCTCCGCCTTGGGGAGTCCCCTCGAGGGACTGAACCTCTGCGGTGCCGGACGAGTCGTCTGCTTGATCGATCCGATCGGTGACGTCTACGCCTGTCCCTTCGTGATTCACGACGAGTTCTTGGCGGGGAACGTCCGCGACGCCGGTTTTCGGGCGGTCTGGAGTGAGAGCGAGCTCTTTCGTTCACTGCGCGAGCCGGGCAACCCCGGGGCGTGCTCCTCGTGTGGTTCCTTTGACGCCTGTCGTGGGGGCTGCATGGCCGCCAAGTTCTTCACCGGACTCGAGATGACCGACCCCGACCCCGAGTGCGTCTTCGGTCACGGTGAGACGGCGCTCGCCGCCAAGGCCGTGACGATTCGTCCGGCGTCCTCCTCCGATCACTCCAAGCGCGTGCCGGTCGCGCTTTCCTTTCGCTGAGGGCACGGCACAGCGGGGTTCGCGACCGCTAGAACGAGGGTGAACGTGACTCATTGGGGGAGAGCATGAAAGCAGCCGTCTACTACGAAACCGGGTCGCCGGACGTGTTTCGCTACGAGGAGGTTGCCGATCCCGCCGTCTCGCCTCAGGAAGTGCTGGTGCGGGTCGAGGCGATCAGCATCGAAGGGGGCGACACCTTGAACCGCCTGCGCGGCGAGATGAGTCGCGTGCCCCACATCGTTGGCTACCAGTGCGCCGGCGTCGTAGTGGCGCTCGGCGACGAGGTCACGGGCTTCGCGGTCGGTGACCGCGTCGTCACGACCGGCGTGGATGGATCGCACGCCGAACTGCGCGCTTCGCTACCCGCGTTCACCTGGGCGATCCCCGACGGCGTCACCACCGAAGAAGCGGCGTGCGTGCCGATTCCCTTCGGCACCGCGGCCGACTGTCTCTTTGAGTTCGGTCATCTCAAAGAGGGTGAGACGGTGTTGATTCACGCGGGAGCAGGCGGCGTGGGCGTCGCGGCCATCCAGTTAGCCAAGCGCGCCGGCGCACGCGTGCTCTCCACCGCGTCCAGTGACGAGAAACTCGAACGCCTCAAGTCGCTCGGACTCGACGAGGGAATCAACTACCTGACGCACGACTTCGTCACCGAGGTGCGCCGACTCACCGAAGGACGGGGGGTTGACGTCGTCGTCGACTCGGTGGGCGGGATCACGCTGCAGGGGAGTCTTGACGTGCTCGCGTACCGCGGGCGCTGCGTCAGCGTGGGTGACGCGGGACGTTCGAGCGCCGAGCGGGTCGATATCTCCCGGATGCGGGGGAATAACCAGACGCTGTCGGGCTACTTCATGGGGGCCGAGTTGTTCTTCTATTCGCGCGCGCACGACATGGTCGCGGCGCTGCTCGACGATGTGGCGAAGGGCGAACTGCGCGTGGTCATCGACCGGGAGTTCCCGCTCTCGGACGCCGAAGGCGCGCACGCCTACATCGAGAGTCGTCAGTCCTTTGGACGAGTGGTGCTCATCCCCTAAGGGGCTGTGTTCTATTTGGCGAGTGCGCCCAGAATGTTGACCGGCACCATCAAACCGTGGCCTATTCGAGTGATCTGACTGACGCCCAGTGGAAGATACTGGAACCTTTGTTGCTGGTCCCTTCCAAACGAGGACCGAAACACGGGGATGACCTTCGCCACGTCGTCAGCGCGATGCTCTACATCTCGCACACCGGGTGTCAGTGGAGGTATCTGCCTGAACAGTTCGGACCCTGGACGAGGGTCTGGTCCCAGTTTCGCCGATGGTCGAGGAACGGGACGTGGACAGACGTGCTTTCGGCGCTGCACGCGTCGTCGCGCACCAACCTCGGGCGAAAGGAACCGCTGCCCTCGATGGTGGTCATTGACACCCACCTCGCGAGGGGTGCCTCGAATGGCGGGGCAACGTTCCATAATCAGGGCGGTCCCTACGGTCGAACGAACGGCGCCAAGCGAATCGTCTGCGTGGACGTCACTGGTCTACCGCTCTGCGTGCGCGTGGTTCCCGCGTCGACGTCCGAAGCGAGAGCCGTCGAGCTGATACTCGAAGACCTTTCTCGCACAGGTGGGGACCAACGCCTCGAACTCGTGCTCGTGGACCGCGGCACCGCGCCGTCGGCGGCACTTCGACTCTCGGCCCGGTTCGGCTGCGAGGTTCGCCGGGTCGGCTGGGACGAGCCACCACGCAACCAGCACGGTGCGAAGGTCTTTCAACCCATACGACATGCCTGGCGGGTTGAGGTGGCCCACGGGCACCTAGTACGCCGCCGACGTCTGGCTCGCTGCTTTGAAAACTCCGTGGCGTCAGCCACCGGGTGGCTGCACGTCGCTTCCATTACCGAAGTCCTTCGAACGCTCGCTTGAGCCGGCTGTGGCACGAGCCAGCCGAATGGGTCGAAACTTCCGAAGGGAGACCGAAGCTCATCGAGTTGATCAGAGCGCGGGCCACGCCATCGACATTCGCCGCATCTCCACTTCAAGTCCTTCGGCTTCGAAGAATCTGTGCGCGTCGACATTGAATTCCCAGGTGGTCAAGATGATGCGCCTCGCTGAGACTTCATCAGCTCGTGCTCGAACGGCGTTCATGAGCTCGTGGCCAACGCCAAGTCTTCGCACTGAAGGCGCCACGCCAATCTGATCTAGCTCGAGGAGAGTCTGCGCGAATCCCAACGGTGAATCTGGCCTTTGATGCACCTTCACGACGACGAAGCCGAGTGCTTCTTCATCCTCGGCGAGGTAGATGGTGACGGCCGGATCTCCCAAGAGTTCTCGATACAACTCGACGGCGGCGGCTTCGTTGGCAGGTTTGAACCAGTCGGGCCGCTCATCGTGGTGCATTCGCTGAATGCTCGCACCGAGACGCGCGACCATTTCTGCGTCGTCGTCCTTGGCCTTTCGAACGATCATGACGTCACTTCCTCACGAGCGGTAGTCGTGTCACGAATTGACACCAAAATCCACTTGTTCGGTATTTGGGTTGGTCGATGTTTGCGATTCATACGTCCAGTATCGCCTCGCCGCGTGTCACAGCATCACCCAATACTGAAAACAGTGACTCCAGGACTGACGACTCCGACCGTCTCGCACACCGGACAAGTGCTCTCGCGCGCCGTCACGTTCCAGTTCGCCCTCGACCCGAACGCCGAACAGAAAATCCTCCTCGCCAAGTGCGCGGGCGCCCGCCGCTACACCGTGAATCACCATCTGGCGAGGGTGAAGGCCAATCTGGACACCAGATCGACCGAGCGAGAGATGCTGTCGGAGTGTGGCGATCCCTGCGAACCATCGACCCCTTCGCTCTCCTGGGCAGCCTTCTCTTTCATCAACGAATTCAACGCCTGGAAGAACGGGCAGTCTGATGACGCGCTGGTCAACGATGACGGGACCCGGGGCCTCGCCTGGCGCCACGAACTACCCGGCGACGTTTTCGAGTGCGCCAGCGTTGACGCGGCCCGGGCCCTTGAGAACTTCTCCACGTCGAGGCGCGGCGAACGAAGTGGATCGCCCGTCGGGTTCCCGCGTTTCCAGGCCAAGGGGAAAGTAACGCCGAGTTTTCGCCTGCGCAATCGCGCGACTTCAGGGATGCCACCTTCGAGCCATCCCATCCGTTTCAACGATCCCTCGCACCTGCGACTACCCAAGTTTGGACCGGTGAAGCTTTTTGGTTCCACCCGCAAGGTCCGTCGAATGATTGACGTGGGTCGCTTCCACGTGTACTCAGCCACTTTCACCCAGCTCGCCGGAGGTTGGACGGTGTCGCTGACTGGCGTGGCCGCCGAGTTCCACCAGGCCGAGCGCAGTCGCACCAACCGTCACGCCATTCCGGTCGGTGTCGATCGAGGCATCATCTCTCTCTGCGTCGCGGCGGACGCGAATGGTATTCCCTTCAACAGCTTCGAGGGGGTGAAAACACTGAAGCAAGCGCACGCGTCGCTCAAGGCAGCCAATCAGGCCCTGGCCAGAACCACACCGGGGTCCAAGGGCCACCAACGAGCGAGGGCCCGACTCGCCACGCGACATCGCAAAGTCGCCAACATTCGGCGACACCTCGTCCACCAGGCCTCCCGGGCCCTGGTTGATCGTTGCCAGGTCCTCGTGATCGAGGACCTCAACGTCGCAGGAATGATGAGGAACCGACGCCTAGCGAAGTCCATCTCCGACGCCGCCATGGGAGAACTCTCCCGTCAGCTCCGCTACAAGGCCCGATGGCACGGCGTCGAGGTCCGCGTGGCCGATCGGTTCTTTCCGAGTTCGAAGACGTGCTCCGGATGTGGCGAGGTCAAAACGAACCTTGACCTATTGACACGGACCTACTCATGCGAGGTCTGTGGGCTGGTCATCGACCGTGATCTCAACGCGGCCATCAACCTGGCCCGCTGGCAACCCAAAGAGACCTCCGAAGTGTCCCTGCTGGACCCAACGCCCGCTTTGCTTCCCTCCACAGCCTGACCCCACTGGGTCTGCACCGCGAAGCACGCGGGAAGAGCCGATTGTCACCCGCACAACCATCACGACAACGTGATGAGGGCCCTGGGTCGGAACCGAGTACTCAGTCGCATTGTCGTCTGGGACGTCGGACGGTGAGCAAGCACCGCTGGGCGATTTGCTTCAGTCAGTCAAGGTAAACCGGTGGGTCCAATTAGGACACACGCTGTAAGACACCACACCAGCGCCGTCGGGACT
>Ga0302202_10006753_pt1 | contig 11350 bp, 9 predicted proteins | sample II_Bog_N3_3_FD_194579 | JGI IMG/M metagenome (GOLD analysis project Ga0302202, IMG submission 194579) | Peat permafrost microbial communities from Stordalen Mire near Abisko, Sweden - II_Bog_N3_3 | ecosystem: Environmental > Terrestrial > Soil > Wetlands > Peat | place: Sweden: Abisko, Stordalen... | reverse complement strand
ATTTCACCTCTGCCGGTTGAGGCTGGGGCCAATACCCAGCATACCTCCGTGGCAGGCAACGGAAAGGCCCCGTCGGTCATGGAGACGCCCCGCGCCGCCGCTGCACCGGTGCCGCGGCTAAACGGGCCCTCCCGTCCGCTGATGCTCGTCTTCAAGATCAAGGCGTCCGGGCTCTCCTTCCAGGCATGCTGGGTGGACAGCGACAAGAAGACCCGGCATCCCGCCCTCGGGCCGGAAGCCCACGCCGGCACGAACGGCAACGGGCACGTCTCTTCCGGGGAGCGCGCCAAGCTGATCGGCCTGGCCGCCTACGCCCGCAAGGCGCACTTCCAGTACAACCAGGATACGGGCGCCTACCTGATGGAGTCGCTCGTCGAGATACCGAATTTCCTGAAGGTCACGCTGCCCCTCTGGAAACGCGTGTTCTCGATCGAGCTCGATGACAAGACGGCGAACCTGCTCAAGGGCACCCGGAACATCGAGATCGAGGCCGTGGCCGAGCGGGCGCAGGGCGACGCAGGGCTCAACCTGAGGTGGATCTTCCGGACCGGAGAGCGCATGCTGACCGACAGCGAGGTCTCGGCGCTCGTCAAGCGCGGGGGCCAGCCGGTCATTCTCCCGAACCTGGGCATCGTGGCCCTCTCGGCGGAGAAGTGGGAGTCGTTCAGCTCGTGGCGGCGCAACATCGAGGAAACGCAGGAGGGCGGGGCGGCCCAACTCCAGTACCTGATCTTCTCACTCTTTAACGACGCGCGCCTGAAGCTCACGCTCTCCCAGGACATGGAGGCCTGGCGTCAGCGGGTGCTGGCGACACCGGACTCGCCACCCCAGATGGCGGCGATCCTCAGGCCGTATCAGCGCCGCGGCGTCGAGTGGATGCACCACCTCTGCGAGGTCGACTGCCACGGCCTGCTTGCCGACGAAATGGGACTCGGGAAGACGCTCCAGGTGCTCTCCCTCCTGGCGGCCAGGCCCCTCAAGGACAGGCCGACCCTGATCGTGTGCCCGGCGAGCGTCGTCCCGGTGTGGCGGGAGGAGATCTCGAAGTTCTTCCCGGAGTTGGCGGTCGACGTCCTTAAGACCGGCAACGACTTCGGCGTAAATAAGGAGCCCGTGATCTGGCTCTGCAGCTACACGCAGCTCAGGAAGCACCGCTCCCTCCTCGACACCTTGGAGTTTTCCTATGCCGTGCTGGACGAGGGCCAGTTCATAAAGAACCCCGATGCCAAGGTGACGCAGACCTGCTTCGCCGTTAGGGCGCGCCACCGGATCGTGCTTACGGGCACCCCCCTTGAGAACCGCCAGCTCGACCTCTGGAGCATCTTCCGCTTCCTGCTCCCAGGCCTGCTGGGCTCCCGCTCCTCCTTCGAGGGCTCGCTCAACGCGGACCGTGACGGCACCCTCAACCGCCTCAGGGCCCAGCTTGCGCCGTTCATCCTCCGCCGGACGAAGCGGGAGGTCGCCCAGGAGCTCCCGCCCAAGGTCGAGATGGATCTGATCTGCCCGCTTACCGATGTCCAGCGGGCGGAGTACGCGCGGATCTGCACCGAGGGCCTGGAAAGGCTGGGCGACGACGTCGGATCGGCCATGCGCGAGAAGTCGTTCGGGTTCCTGGCTCTTCTCACCCGCCTCCGGCAGACCTGCTGCGACCCGGACATGCTGCCGTGGCTTAAGGCGCCGCTCTCCGATTCCGGAAAGATAAACCTCCTGGTGGAGAAGCTGGCTGAGATCGTCGGGAGCGGCCACAAGGTCGTGATCTTCTCCCAGTTCGTGATGCTGCTCGACCGGGTCCGCTCGGCGCTGATCGAAAACTTTCCGGACCTTCCGCGGTATGAGCTCACCGGGATGACCCTTGACCGGCTGAAGCCGGTGCAGGGCTTCCAGGGAGCCCCGGGTGCGGCCGCGATGCTTGTATCGCTCAAGGCCGCAGGAACCGGGATCACGCTCCACGCTGCCGATTACGTCTTCCTGCTGGACCCCTGGTGGAACCCGGCGGTCGAGGCCCAGGCGGTGGACCGTGTCCACAGGATCGGCCAGACCAACACGGTGTTCGTCTACCGCATGGTGACGGCCGGCACGGTTGAGGAGCGGATCCAGGCGCTGAAGGCCTCGAAGAGGGACCTTTTCGACAAGCTGGTGGGCGGATTGGGCGGCGACTTCGACCTGAGCCAGCACTTCTCCTCCATGAAGAGCCTTGTCCAGCTAACGGCGTCCCCCGAGCAGGAGACGCCGGAGCGCTGGTCCGAGACCGTCGTCCCGGCCGCCATCGCGCCTGTTCCCGCCCAAGGCGTCCCGGAGGCGCCTGTCCTCCCGTCTGAGGACGGCGAAAAGGGCCAAGGGTAGGGCGAGCATGCCCGCGGCGAGCGCGGGTGCGGGAAGACCCATGCTTGCTAGCAACCAGGGGAACGCGGCGAATCCCCCTGCGACAGCGGCCGCCCGCGACAGACCCTTTAGGATCCCCCTAGGCCTCATCCCTCAGCGCGGGTGCGTCGGCCTTTCCTCTGGGGCTTGAACGCTGCCTGCTCCTCAAACGGGCCCGCGGCCACGGCCGGAGCGGGGTTTGCCTCCTCCTCGGGCCTGCGGATCCGCAGGAACTGGACATTCTCGGCGACGACCTTCATGCGCGAGCGCTTCGCGCCGCTCTGCTTGTCCTGCCACTGGTCGACGTCCATGCGCCCCTCCACCAGCACGAGGGAGCCCTGGGTGAGGAAGTGGGCGCACGCCTCGCCGGACGGGCCCCAGACCTCGATGTCGTTGATGAAGGTGGTGTGGGTGATCTTTTCGCCGCTCTCGTCACGGGAGTTCCGGTTGATGGCGACGTTGAGCAGGCAGAGGGCCTGCCTGTCGCCGGCGGGCTGGAAGCGCAGTTCGGGCGCCTTGGTCAGATTTCCTATAAAGGCATAGCGGTTCAAGTAGGGCATGAGAGACGGTAGTAAAACTAGTAATTAGACATGTCAAATAATAACTGTCTTAACAATTCCGGCTCCGGAAGCGCACCGTTTGAACGATTCCTAATTATTTGGACCGGCGGGAGTGTCCCCGCGGGTGCCGCTTTGGGATGCGGGCTTTCCCGAGGCGGTCTCGAGCTCGGCGATTCGAGCCCTGGCGGCCTGAAGAAGCTCGGTCATGCGGGCGGATTCGGACTTTAGCTCGAGGGCCTCGTCTGAAAGCTCCCGGCTGCGGCGCATCACCGTTTCCAGGGCGTTGTCCATTCGTGCCGAGCTCTCGCGGTTGGCCGCCACCTCTGCGGCTAGCTCCTGCGGAAGAAGCCCTGGCTGGTATGCCAATTCGCCGCGCGAGAGCTCCCCCATGATGATCCGCAGGGACGCGGGCGCGGCTGCTAGGGCCTCCTCGTCCGAAACCCGGACGAGCGCAAGGTGGCCGTCCAGGAGCATGAGGCGATAGGCGGCCGGGATAGCGATGCGGTCCGGAAGCTGGGCCGCCTCCCCTTCGTGTCCCTGTTTTTCGGTCCCAGTCCCGTCCCGTGCCGCCGCGGCCTCTTGGCCAGCGGGAGCCGGCCCGTTGCCCCGGGGACTCGCGCAGCCTCCGGCCAGCAGGAGTCCGGCAATGCAGTATGCGGCGCGGAATCTCATCCTTTTGGGCGCGAAGCCGGGGGCAGGCGCAGACCCACGGACGCGGTCCCCGGGTCTATGGTCTGCTCCACAAACAGATAGAACTCCTTGCCCGCAGGCACCCGCACATAGACGCCCCTCTTGGAGATCTCGTCGCGAATCCTCCCGGCCACCTGGTTCATGAGCTCGGTGGCCCCGTTTCCTACCGAGCCGACGACCGCGTTGCCGAGCGTGGGGGCAACCTGGGTAGCCCCTAGGACGCCCGAAAGGCCTGGCGCCGCCTGCTGGCGTTCGACGACGGCCGTGGCGGCCTGGGCCATGCCGCTCAGGGCTGCCGCGGCAAAAAGCCGAAGCTCGCGGTCGTCCTGGGTTGAGAAGGTGGTGCCCACCAGGCCGTCTTCCCCATCGCCGATTTCCCAGGACAGGGGCGTACCGCGGACCGAGGGAGCATCCTCCCTCCGGTCGAGGGCCCTGGCCCTTAGGACGAGCTCTCGGCCGTTCTCGCCCTCGGCTGCCGCCGGAAGCACGAGGGTCCATTCGCCCTCGTCAACCAGACGCCCTATTCCCGATGCGTCCAGCACGGGCTCCGGCTTCGCGTAGCTGAAGGCCTCGGTCCCGGCGGGGATGATCACGTCGCCATTCCAGTCGAGATCCTGCGTCACCAGCGCCACAATGGGCTCGGACCGCGCCGTGATGCTGTCCACGGTGTCCACCAGCTGGCACTTGACGAGCCTGCCGAAGGGGGCGAACGGCCGCCCGGTTGCCGGCGCCTTTGCCCCCGCCTTGGGCTCCCGGGATGGGGGCAGCGCAGCCGGAGGGGCCTGCTGCAAGGGGTCCGCTGGCATGCGGAAGACCTCCGGTAGCGTCTTCTTCTCGTCCCTGCGGCGGTTGGAAGGCCCCCCGGGCGCCTGCTCCGGCGATGGCATTTCCCGGGACGAAGTGTCTGCCACGTCCTGGACAGGCTTTGGGCGCTCGACCTCCCTCCTATAACCGCCCGAGGAAGGCGTCGCCTCTCTTAGGGCCTCCGCCGGGCTGATCTCCTCGGGCGCCAATCGGGTGGGGAAGGCTGCCGCGCGGCTTTCGATCGGGGTGGGCGCCGGGCGGGAGGACCACCTCCACGTGGTGACGACGAGGGTTGCGGCGCCTGCGAGCAGAAGCACGGCCCTGAGCGAGACCTGCCCGGACCTGCGGGTTGATGCGCGGATCGCCTTCATCTTTGGGACGCGCAGGAAACTCGGCTCCTCAGGGCCGATGGGAATGCGCGCAGTTTGAGGTTGGGTTGCATTCTTTTCTAAGATGGAGGGCTACGCGGCCAAATAGCCGTAGCCGTCGGCGCGCTGGAGCATGGTGCAGAACCGGCGGGCAATACCCTGGGCGGTTCCGCACTTGGTCTGGATATTGAAGTTCCCTGTGGCCCTGACGGCGACGCGGCCAAGGTAGCCACCCTTGCGCTTGCCGGAGGGTACGTTGGCCGTCGCAAGGTCGCCCGTCCGGAAACCGAAATGGTACTTATTTGGCGACTGGTAGCCGCGAGGGAACCCCTGTGCTGTGAGTCGGGTGCGCTGGCGGGAGCCGCGTCCCATGGCCTTGATCGAAAGGGGAGCAATGCCTGTGCCGGTCGACGCCTCGACCTGTCCTACACAAGCGGCGTCGTGTGCATGTGTCTTCCTGAGGCCAAACCGTGTGCGGTTCCACTTTGTGCGGCCGCCGGTGCCGGTCTCGACCGGGAGACCGGTGGCGAGCAGTGCGTCACGGAGTGCAAAACGGGTGGAGTTGACCGCGGCCGCCCCTGCGAGGGACCTCTTGGTCTGCGCGACGATCTTTTTGAGCCGGACCGGATCCTTCACGAACTCACTTACGTCCCTGTTGCTCTTGGCGGTATTGCACGGGATGCACGCCGGCACGAGGTTGCTGACGCGGTTCGATCCGCCCCCGGACCCCGGATGGATGTGGTCGAGGTTCAGGGGGATATTCTTGGCGTCGCAGTAGGCGCACTGGTGGCCTCCGCGTTCGAGAACGTATTCACGGACCTCGGTGCCGGCGAGGGAGCCTCGCTGGTACTCGATTCCTGTTATCTCCGGGTTTTCGAGCAGTTGCGTTTCGAACCGGACCAGTTCCTGAGAGATGCCTGTAACCGGAGTCCATCGGCGAAGCCGGGACACCCAGTTCTCTGTCGTTTCGACGCGGTGCCTCAAGGACGGCGGGAGCCATCCCGTCTTGTAGCCTCCGCGGTTGTCAAAGCGCGGCGCGCGGTAACGCAGGTTCCGGCTGCGACGTGAACGACGGAAGGAGGCGCGCTGGGCGAGGTTGTCGCGGATGACCGAACCCCTGTGGGTGAGTTCCGCTGTGAAGAGGATGTGCTGCTTCCTTGGGTTGAGGGTTTCTGTGCGAACCACGGCGACGCCGGTGGTGGTGGCGCCGGGGTCGAGTTTGACGGAGACCGGCTGGGTCTCCCCGCTGGTCCGGGCTTTGAGCCGGATAACGAGCGGGTACATGCGGTGAATGACTGCCCGTCCCGATTTGAGGAGCGCCCGGGAGCGTGCCGGGTGGCACGGCATGAGCGGTTGACCTGACTTGCCGAGCACGAACACCCGGCCTGACACGCCGGCCTTACGGCCAGCAGACTCCCCAGCGCACGAGCCGCTGGGGGTGACGGGAGCCGCTTGCGCGGCTCCGCTCATCTCGACCATGTTGCCAGCCAGCTTGCGACCCGTGTCGCTGCCACCGCCCGTTTCGGAGCGATCCCGCGCCTTGTCTGCTGCGGTGGCTTTAAGAGCCTGGGACTGATGAAGCATCCCAGGGTTAGTCTTTGACTTGCTGGCAACGTAGCGGCTTGCGCCGCTCGGTCTGGTAAACGTGGGCTTCCTTGAACTCACCGACACGCAACGCCTCAAACCGGCCTCTTGCGGGGCCGCTTTGGAGGTGATCTGCGTTTTGGGTGTCATTTTTAAAAGCCCGGGCCTTTAGGCCCGGGATGGTTTACCGCCCTTCAAAGCCCTGCAGCGGCATCCTCCTGACCGGGCGCGGATTCACCGAGCCGAGGAGGACCGCGCTCACCTCGAAATCGTTTTCGGGCAAGAGGAGCGTGAGGCTGCCGTCGGGCGCCCTCCCGAGCACCAGGAAAGCGGGGGCTTCGGCACCCGGCTCGAGTTCGCCCGGAAAGTCCGCCGTTCTGACCGGGTAGGCGCGTTGGCCCACGCGAACGACCCAGCCCGTGGGGTCAAAGACGAGGCGCTTTTGCGTCGTGTTGGCCACGCTGACGCAGATCCCGAGCGTGTCGGTCGTGGAATCCCTCAGTGCGAATCGGGGCGTGAGCGTGAAGTCGCCGAAGCTCCTTGGCCTATGCGAGGGAACGCCGAGTTCGAGCGCAGGATTCGCGGCTGCAAAGGCGCGCGCCCCGGCGGCGGTCGTGTTGAGCAGGAGGCGGAGCGTTGCCACGAGGCCCAGCTCCGACTCCGGGCCGGGATCCCGGTAGCGCGACCGGGGGGCGTGCTCCGCGAGGGAGACCTCTGGGGCGGCTTCCGGCGGGGGATTCTCTCCGGCGAACACCACCTTTCTCCACGCAAGGCCCACCGGGGCCGGGATCAATTCCACGGGGACACCCCGGGACCCGCCTCCGGGGAGCATGAGGACAACATGGAGCACCCGGTGCGCGCCTGCGACGACCGGAGTGATGAACACCCGGTCCTTCCCCCGGGTCGCCTCGATGACGAAGTCGCCTGCGAATTTCTCGGCGTCCGGAGTGAATCCACGGCCTGCCCAGTCCTCGACGGGCCAGGGAAAGTCCAGCTCGACCGTGTTTTCGGGCTCGGTGGGCACGGTGACCGGGAGGCGCTCCTCGTTCTCGGGAGGGAGCACGACCCGGGTGATGGAAGGCGGAACACCCGGTTCCGGTGGCGGGCTCCCGGCGGGAAGGCCGCAGGGCAGCGCCGCAGCGGCGGTAACGGCCATACAGCGCGCCACCCTCACGGGGCTTCCTTTTCGCCGGGCCACCGGACCGCCGAGCGGTGCCGCACGACAACGAAGGGGTAGCGGCCCTGCTCAAGGGCGTCCTCCTGCGGGGACAGTTCCACGATCAGGTGAAATTCGGCGGCCGCGGGCTGGTAGGGCAGCCCCTCGACCGCCCCCGAGCGCACGATGAAGCCGCGAACCCGGTAGCGCGGACGCGCGCCGTCGTCCAGGACGTCGATGCCCTCGACCTCCGGGTGATCGTAAAGGTTCCGGCGCTTGCGCTCGGGGGCCTCGGCCCGGAGGTCCGACTCCAGGGTCCTCCAGCTCTCGCCGACGAACATCCGGCGCGCAAGCTCGGGGTACGAAAGCCCCGAGGGGTTCCTTGTGAAGCATGCCTGGGCGGCCTGAAGCAAGATCTCCCTGTAGAGCGCGCTCCTGGCCTCGGCCGGCTTCACGGGCCCGTAATGGATCGTCCCGGCCCCGTCCACCGAGTACGCCCAGACGCCCTGCCTGAGGCTTTCGGTGCCCCGTTCCAGGAGAAGCAGGGAAAGCAGGGGAGAGGCGGTCGCCACGACCATGCAGAGCACCTTCACCTGGTGCTCGGCGACCCAATGGGCAGCCGGTGTGAACGTTGAGGAGGCGGGCACGCCGCGGGGGCCGGCCTCAGCGGGCCGGCGCGCGGGTTCCTGCAGGTCGATGGGGACCTCGCTCATGGGGCGCGCAGGAGAGCACGCCACCCATTGTTAGACAAGTCAAACTTTACGTTTTAATCCGCGGCGCTTTCCGGCGGCGGGCGGCACCGGCGCCGCCCCGTTGCCAGCCGCGACCCACGTTTCCGCTTTCCGAAGCTGCGCATCCGCCGCGGCCCCGAGCCCCACGAGGGTCGGGCCTTGGCCGGAGCTCGGCACGGCGTTTAGGTAGTAGAGCGTGGTCCCGGCCGTTTCGCCCGGCAGGGGGGGCGGGGCGAGCCTGCGGATGGTGCCGACATAGGCCATGCCGAGGCGCTCGGCGCGCCTCTTGGCAATGGCCGTGAAGAGGCGTTCAAAGGCGATCTGGCGCTGGTTGGGAGTCATGGAATTCTGGAAAAGCCGAAGAGAAAGCGTTTGCTAAACGTGTCTAATCAAGCTAGGTATGTTTTCAGCCGTTTTCAACCACCTTATAACATAATTAATCCCATTAAAACGTCATGAGTGACAAGACCAAATTGAGTGGCGTCCCGCTCAAGGGGCTCTCTGCAGCCGCAGCCGCGTCCCGGGGCCTTGCGGAGCCCGATGTGGTGGATTTCCTGCCGCTACCCGTGTACCCGCTGCTGGGCGTGCAGGTGCACTGCGTCCGCTGGCAGAAGATCGTCCAGGGGATGAAGAAGAAGGGGGTGGTCGTCCGCGTGCACCGCGAGAGCGACCGCGGAGGGCTTTTCAAGGCTGCCTCACGCGTCGGGGTGAAGCTCACGAGCCGCCGGTGTTCCGGGGCTGCCGGTGAGGGCGCAAGCTGGCTTGTGCGCATCCGCGAGGCGGGCGGGCGCAATGCCGCGGCTATCGACGCCGCTGACCCGACGGCCTCGGACCGGGGCAGATACCGTGCATTGGGTCTCCTCGTGCTCCAGCGCGGCTCGCTTTCTGTCCAGGGGCGCGACATGGCTGTCGCCCTGCACCGCTCGCTCCGGGAGTTTATCCGTGACAACGGCCTTGCCGGCAGGCGGCAGCGAAACGCCGTCCTGGTGTCGCCGGGCCCCGGGGGGGAATTCGTGGTGTCAGTCGCACCGAACATCCGTTCGGGTTTCGCGGGCTATGAGAAGGACAAGGCTCCGGCCGCTTGACGCGGCGGCCCGCGTGGGCCAACAAGCTGGGGCATGCCCCGACCCAACGACCTCGCGCACCTGCGCGGGCTCCGAAGCCACCTTGAGCGCTCCGTCCTCGGGCAGGAGGAAGCCGTTTCCGGCCTAACTGATGCGCTCCTCGCAGGCGAGATGGGGCACACCCGCCGCGGCAGGCCCCGGAGCATCCAGCTCCTGCTTGGCCCCACCGGAACCGGAAAAACCAAGGCCGTCCAGGCCGCGAGCGCCTACCTCTACGGGACGGGCGCCGTAGCGCGGATCAACTCGGCCGAGTTTTCCTCCGAGGAGCGCGTGCCGCTGCTTCTTGGAAGGTCCGCCGGCGAGGAGGGCCTCCTGGCCAGGAAGATCGCCGACCTGCGGCGCTGCGGGGGCCGGATCCTCCTCCTCGACGAGATCGAGAAGGCGCACCCGGCGGTCGCCGACTACCTGCTCGGGATCGAGGAGGCGGCCGTCATGACGGCCGCCGGAGAGACTCTTGACCTCTCGGACCTCCACATTGTTGCCACCTCCAACGTCGGCAGCTCGGGTGTCACGGAGATGGAGGGGCTGCCGCGCGCCTCGATCAGGCGCTACGTCGAGCAGGAGGCGTCCGCCCATTTTAGGCCCGAGGTCCTGGCCAGGTTCACGGCGGTGCTTGTGTTCGGGCACCTCCCAAGGGAGGTCCAGGTCAGTATCTGCCGGCAGATGGTCGAGGAGGAGATTGCCTTCCAGGCGGGGGCGCTCTCGGAGAAGTTCGGCCACCCGCACCGGGTCCGGGCCAGCCCGGGCCTGTGCCACCGCCTCGTGGGCGAGGGATGGCACCGCCGGCTCGGGGCGCGGCCCATGCGCAACGTCGTGGAGCGGCGCATCCGGGGCGCGCTCGTGGAGGCGCAGCTGCGCGGCGCTCTCTGCCCCGGCGTGCGCGAGTCCGTCCTCTGCGTGGACACGGCCGGGGGCGTCCGCGCCGGCATGGCCCGCACGCCCGTTGTCCTCTAGGTGCGCCCTAGCTCCGGTCGGGATAGGGCGGCGGCGGCAATATCGGCTTCGCGTTCGTCTTTAGCTCCAGGAGGATCTCCTCGATGCCGCGGTCGAGCTGCTGGTCGATGCCCGAGAATTCCTTGAAGGGGTCGTTGTCGACCACGATGTCGGGATCCACGCCGTGGCCCTCGATGGGCCACTCCTTTCCGTCCGCGGAGTAGGGCGCAAACTCCGGCTTGTTGAGGAAGCCGCCGTCAACGATCGGGAGCGTAGCTCGGATGCCGACAACGCCGCCCCAGCTGCGCTTGCCGATCAGCTTGCCAAGGCCGCGGGTCAGCCGCTCGATCACGTTCGGGGAGACGAAGCCGCCTCCGTTGCCGCGGTCGTCGATGATGAGCGCCTTCTTGCTCAGCTGGGGGTAGAAGTGCTTCGCAAACTCGTCCAGGCCCTCATACCCCATGTCGGGGATGTGGAGGTAGCCGACCTGCCCGCCCGTCTTCTTCGTCACGTAGTCGATATTGCGCTGGACCCAGTTGAAGTAGAACAGGGGCGCCTCGTCCCCGGTCGGGATGACGGTCACCATGCGTGCCCCCTCGTCGACGGGCTTCGAATTCACCTTGAGGATGACCTCCTTGCCCGCCTTGCCGACGAGTGCCGAGTAGATGTTCGCGAGATCGCGGACGGCCGTGCCGTCGACGGCCAGGATGTAATCCCCCTCGGTCACGTTCACCCCGATCTCGGTAAGGGGCGAACGCTCGGCCTTGGACCAGTTCTGGCCGCGGAGGATCCTGTCTATCCGGTAGGCGCGGCTCTGGGGGTCCCGCGAGAGCTGGGCCCCGAGGAGGCCGAGCTTCACCCGGGGGGCGAGCGGGCGGTCGCCGCCCCCCACATAGGTGTGCCCGCTGTGGATCTCGCCGATCAATTCACCGATCAAGTAGGTCAGGTCGTAGCGGGTCTGCACGTACGGCACGAGCGCCGCGTACTTGGCGCGCATCGCGGCCCAGTCGATGCCGTTCATGGTGGGCGAGTAGAAGAA
>Ga0302202_10006747_pt1 | contig 11353 bp, 9 predicted proteins | sample II_Bog_N3_3_FD_194579 | JGI IMG/M metagenome (GOLD analysis project Ga0302202, IMG submission 194579) | Peat permafrost microbial communities from Stordalen Mire near Abisko, Sweden - II_Bog_N3_3 | ecosystem: Environmental > Terrestrial > Soil > Wetlands > Peat | place: Sweden: Abisko, Stordalen... | reverse complement strand
CCCGGCTCACCCTGCTCGGGGCCAGCGAGCGGCTCAGCGCCCAGCGCGCCCACCAGATCGGCCTGGTCTCGGAACTGGCCACCGACGTCGAGGACCTCCGCGCCCGGGCCGGATGGGCGGCACGGGCCATCGCCGACTCCCCGCCGTTGGCGGTCCAGGGATCATTGCGGGCGCTGTGGGCCGGACGTGATCTCACCCGGGGACAGGCCCTCGCCCTCGGTTACGCCTTCGTCGGACTCGGCAACAGCGACGAGGCACTGGCGGAGGGCCAGGAGCGGTTCGCCTCGGGCAACCGTCTGGAGTGGCGGCTGCGCTGAGGACCCGGCGGCGGCGCCGGGCCGGGCCTGGCCGCCGCCCGCTCAGGACCCGGAGTCGGCCTGGGAGAGAGACGGCAACGAGTGGGCCGGGCTGCCCCGCCGCTTCCACTCGTCGTAACGATCGAGGAAGTCCTGGCCGAACGGGTCCTCACCGATGAGCGGCATCCCGGCCCGCCACACCGTGAGGTCGTCGGGGGCCAGCTCCCCGGCACGCAGGACGTGCCGGCGGGTGGTCTCGGCGTCGCCCCGGCGATGGGCCTCGGCGGCGATGCGGAAGTGCAGTCGGGCCAGCACCTCGTCCTCGGTGAGGTCGGCCACCGCCTCGCGGATCTCGTCGGTGTCCATCGGGAGGTCGCCGTCGCGCACCCACCGCCTCACCAGGTCCAGGTGGGGAGCGGACTCGGCTCCGGTGAAGTCGGCGAACGTGTCGGTCCCGAACGCCTCGGCGTTGGGTCGGACGATACGGTCGTCCTCGTCGATCCACACCACCGTCGGCACGTTGGAGATGGCGTAGAGCTCGGTGAGCAGGTGCTGGGGGTCGTAGAGCACCGGCATGGTGAGTCCGTCGGTGAAGGGCCGGACGTCGTCGGCGTACTGGTCGATGGCCACGGCGATCACCGAGAACCGGTCGTCGGTCAGCTCGTCGTCGAGCGCCTGCCACCCCGGCAGGTCGTACCGACAGCCGCACCAGCTCGAGAACGTCACGAGCAGGCGCTTGCGGCCGGACCAGTCCGACAGCGAGTGCGGGGCGTCGTCGAGGTCCGGCAGCGTCACGTCGGGCGCATCGAGGTCCCGCAGGGCCCGCCGCCGCAGCTCGGCCGACAGGGCGACGGCCATGATGCCGGCGTCGGGATCGACGACCGACGACTGACGCACGGCGTCCGCCACGGCCACCACGTCCAGCAGCTCGCCGACGCGTAGGGCGCCCATGTCGCGCACGGGCACGCAGACGTCCCCCTGACACAGTCCCGACGGCTTCAGGTCCCAGCCGATGGCCTCGCTGAGGACGGCGGGATCCACGAGGAACGTCCCCCGCTCCGCATCGACCACACCGTCCACGGTGGCCACCCGGTCGGTGATGATGGTGATCTCGCTCAACTCGTCCCCCTTGTCGCTGCCCACGGGTGTCGATGACCCCGGACGCCTGTCGACGCCCACGATCGTCCCGTGCCGGCCGGCCGTCGGTCCCCGTGTCCGGGGAGCGACCTGTCGGGCACCAACCTAGCCCCCGTCGAAACCGGCGGCGGCCGCGAACTGGCGACTGCGGGCCGTGTAGCCACCGCCCCCCTCCGGCGTGGGCGCACCCGGTGAGAACAGGATCACCCCGCCGGGTGGGGTCACCTCCCGGGCCTCCGCCACCGCGCCGTCGAGCCCCTCGGCCGACCGGACCACGGACGAGACCGCGGCCAACGCCGAGGCCAGCCGTTCCGGATCGGGAGGGAGGACGACCACGGCCACGGCCGGCCGGTGGGCGGCCAGGGCGTCGCGCAGGGGTCCGGGGTCGACCCCGCGGTCCGCCCCGCCGACGATGACGGTCAGCGGTCGCCCGGCGAAGGACTCGACCGACGTCGCCGAGGCGAACGGATTGGAGGCCAGCGCGTCGTCCACGTAGGTGATGTCCGCCCGGGTCCCGAGCACGTGGCAGCGCGACGCCAGGCCGGCGAAGCCGTCCACCGCCTCGCCCGCCGCATCTGCCGACGGGGGCGATCCGGTCAGGAGCAGGATGCCGGCCACGGCCCCACACAGGTTCCACACGTTGTGGCGACCCGGCACCTGCAGTCGCGACGTGTCGACCAGCCGCACCCCGTCGACCGTGAGCCACCCGTCCCCACCGACCTGCACCCGGCCGACCGGGCCGAACAGGAGCCGGTCGGGCCGGTCGGCCGTCCGGGCGAGCGCCTCGTCGTTGCCGGCGCTCACGGCCAGACGGCCCGGAGGCCCGGCCTCGACGAGGCGGAGCTTGTCCCGGTAGTAGGCCTCGACGCCCCCGTGCCAGTCCAGGTGGTCGGGGGCGAGGCTGGTGAGCACGACCACCCCCGGCGAGCGGGTCACGTCGGCCGCCTGGTACGAGGAGATCTCGACGACGTAGGCGTCGGGCCGGGGTCGGCCGTAGGTCTCGAGGACCGGCACACCGATGTTGCCGATCAGCTGCACCCGGCGACCATCCGCCTCGAGGATCGCCGCGGCCAGGGCCGCCGTCGTGCTCTTGCCCTTGGTCCCGGTGACGGCGAGCACCGGTCCGTCGGCGTGGTCCTCGAGCCACAGGGCCATGGCCGTCGTGACCGTGACCCCGGCCGCCTCGGCCGCCACCAGTTCCTCCCGATACCGGCCGACCCCGGGGGCGCGGACGATGACGTCCACCGTCGACCAGTCCACGGCACCGGGCGACAGCACCGCCCGCCCGCCACCGAGCGCTTCGGCCAGGCGGGCCGCCCCGGCCTCCGGTGCGTCGTCGACGAGGACCGGCTCCACTCCTCGGGCCGCGGCCAGCTCGACGAACGCCACCCCCTCGGCCCCGAGTCCCCAGACGGCCGCCCGACGGGCCAGGACGGACTCCAGGGTCAGCGGGGCCGACGTCACCGGTCCGCAGCCAGGAGCGCGTCGACCGCGTCGGCCACCTGCGGGTCGGCGAAGCGGAGGTCGTCGTCGGAGCCGAGTAGGCGGCCCACGTCACGCTCGCCCACCAGCCCGCCCGCCACCGGCGCGAGGGCGGCCACCACCGGCGTGTCCCGCCATGCGGGGCGGGTGGCCAGCAGGCGGAAGGCCGCCGCCGACTCGCGCTTCTCGCCGACGCACTCGAACGGCTTGTCCACGTCGCTCATGAGGGCGGCGAACCCTTCGATCTGGCCCGGGTCGGCGAACATGTCGGTGCCGATGATGGCGGTCAATTCGGCCGGCTCGACGAACGGGGCCAGCATCAGAGCGACGAACCGGCACTTCGGGCAGTGCCCGCACCACCGGTCGTCCGTCGCCGCGTGCTGTCGGAACGCCGTGTTGCAGCTGCAGAACGTGCCGCGGTAGCGGTCGAGGCCGGCGAAGGCCCGGGAGATCGCCAGCTCGGAATAGGGACGCAGCGCCGATCCGTAGGTCAGATCAGGGGCCACCGACGAGTGGACGACGTCGGCGAGCAGGACCTCGAAGTCACGGCTCTTCGAGTACTGGTGGTTGACCGGTACGCCTCCGACCACCACGGTCTCCTCGCTGGCCGAGCGCTCGACCGCCATGGCCACGGTGTCGTAGCCGTCGAGGAAGGCACCCACCACGGCGATCAGGGACACGATGGCGGTGATGGGCACGTGACCGTTCAACGCCCCCGCCTCGTGCAGCGCCGCCAGCCCGGGGTCGAGCCGGCGGCGGACCACGAGCAGCTCGAGACCCGCCTCGACGGCCAGCTGGTGGACCAGGGGATGGGGGTTCACGGCGAAGAGACGGGGCTGCAGGTGACGCACCGCCTCGATGAGCACCATCGAGTCCTTGCCGCCCCCGATCGGGACCACCAGGCCCGGCCGCAGCGCACCGGCCGGCGGCGCCGCGTGTCCGGCGACGCCCCCGGCGGCCACCAGGGTCACGGGCCTCGGCACCACCAGACCGTTGGCGACGGCGAACTCGCGCAGACCGTCGTCGTAGAGGTGGCGGTGCAGGTCGAGCTCGGACGGCGCCAGCGACTCCCCCTCGATGACCACCTCCGCCGGCGCCGCCGTCTTGTAGTAGCTGGTCCCGGCGGCCACGTGGAGGTGGAGCAGGGCCCGTGCGAACCCGGGCGACGCCGTCGATCCGGGCCCCGTCGCCGTTCCTCCGGAGGTCGCCGTGCCCCCGGAGGTCGTCGAGCCCTCGAAGGTGATGGTCTCGGTGAAGCTGACCCGGTCGTCGAGGCCGTAGCCGAGCGTCACCGTACGGGACTCCGGGTCGAAGTGCCGATCCATGATCCGGAAGGAGTGGAACGACTCCGGGTCGAATCGGGAGGGGGCGTTCATCGGGCGGTCAGCGTAGTGGTCGACCGCCCGGCGTCCGACGACGGGTGGCCTCCGTCCGGCGTGACCCGGTCACCGGCGCGGCTCCTGGCGCAGGTGGTCGACGATCTCGAGGGAGTCGCCGGTCGACTGGATCACCCAGACCTCGCCCTTGAGCAGGCGGAGCCGGTAGCGGGCCTTCTTGGTCAGGCCGGGCGTGAGGGCGTCGAGCACTTCGGCCGCGATGTCCCCGTGGGTGCTGAGGACCGCCGTCTCGCCGGCCATGCGGTGGAGCAGGTGCAGGGCGGCCGGGCCGTTGCCCTCCGCCAGCTCCCCCACAGACTCGATGTGGAGCCTGAGGGACTCGGCGAGCGGCTGGACGGTCTCGAAGCACCGGACGGCCGGGCTCGACAGGATGCGGCGGGGTCGGTATTCGGCCAGGAGAGGAACGAGCGCCGCCGCCTGGACCCGGCCCCGGGGCGACAGGGGGCGGTCGGCGTCCGCGCCCTCCCAGGCACTCCGACGACCGGCGCGGGCGTGGCGGACCACGAGGAGCGGCATGCCCCTGATGCTCCCACGACTACCCGATGCCGTGGCTGATGGGCCCGTTGTCGTGGGGACGGCTCAGACCCCGGCGCCGGGCACGTCGATGCCCGGATGGGTGGGCAGGGTGAACACGTCGAGCACGTCCCCGTGGCGGGCCAACGAGTGGTACCGGCGTTCGGCGAACCACCACCGGCCGTCCACCCGGGCGTAGCGGTCGTGGTAGAGCCCGAACGCGGTGCTGAACCGCCCGGCCTCGTCCTGACGGAGTTCGCACATGAAGAGTCGACAGACGGCGGAACCGGCTTCGGGACCGTCGGGAAAGACGATGTGGGCGTTGAGGACCACGAACTCGAAGAAGGTGAAGTGGGCGATGGCCGAACCGATGAAGGCGCCGACCTCCCCGCCGCCCACCAGGCGCAGGGGCTCGCCGGCCCGGCGGTCGATGACCACCTCGGCGTCGGGCCGGAACAGCTCCTCCAGTTCGGGCCAGGCCCGGCGGTTGACCACGTCGGCGTAGGCGTGCTGGACGCGTCGGATCGCCGTGTCGTGCACCGCTTCGGATGTCAGCTGATCGTCGGTCACCCGGGCGACGCTACCCGTGGGAGTCGGCTCCCGGTGATGCCACCACCGGGAGACGTGGGTGCCACCGGTCCGGTCAGCCTCCGGCGGCCCGCGAGAATCCGCCTCCCGCACCGCCCCCGAACCCTCCGGCACCACCGGTGAAGCCGGCGGCCCCGACGCCGGTGAAGCCACCGGCGCCACCCAGTCCACCCAGTCCGGTGCGCGTCGTGGTGGCGGACGACGACGGAACGGGCGCATCCATGGTGGCCAGCGACACGGTCTGGCCCACGTGGACGCCGGTGAGGATCTGCGTCCGCACGGCACCCACGATGCCCAGTGTCACCCGCACCGAGGAGGTCGTCCCGTTGTACACCAGGGTGACCAGATGGGTGGTGCCCACGGTGCGCACGGCGGACGTCGGCACGGTGGTGACGCCCTCCGCCCGTCCGGTGACGATCTGGACCGTGGACTCGGAGCCCGAGTAGGGACCGAGGTCCGGGGCCTGGAAGGCGATGGTGACCGGGTAGGTGGTCGTCGTGGTGGTCGACGTGCCGAGCACCCCGATCGAGGACACGGTCCCGGTGTAGGTCGTCGAGCTCGAGTCCGGGGTCACCAGTGCCTGTTGGCCGATGGAGACGTGCTGGATGTCGGTGACCGGCACGGTCGTGGCGACCTCGTACTCGCTGCCCGAGCCGATGACCACCACCTGGGGCGTGGACGAAGGTGATCCACTGCCCACGGTCTGGCCCGGCGTCAGGTCGACCGAGCCGACGGTGCCGCTGATGGTGCTCAGCAGGTTGGCCTGACCGACGTTCTGCTGGGCCACGGTGAGTGCGGCCTGGGCCACGTCGACGTTGGCCTGGTCGAGGGCGATGACCTCCGGGGTCACGGTGCGGGACCGGCTACCGGTGGTCGAGGTACCGCCGGTCGAAGACGAACCGCCGGTCGAAGACGCACCACCGGCCGATGACGTGCCGGTCGTGGATGACGTGCCCGTCGTGGATCCGCCCGCGGTGGCCGTCGACGTCGTCGGTCGGGTGGTCGAGGTGGTCGTCGGTGTGGTGGTGGATGTGACGGGATGCCCCGATGTCCCACCCCCCGCCGTACCGGAACCGCCGGTCCCGCCGCTCCCGTACCCGCCGCCGGTTCCGCCGGAGGTGCCGGTACCGCCGGTGCTGCCCAGTCCCAGCGCCGAGGACAGGGCGGCTTCGTCCTTGGTGACCTGGGCGATGGCCGTCACCAGTGTCTGATGTGCGGTCGACGCCGCGGCCAACGCCTGGCTGCAGGTCATCGTGCCTCCGCCGCCACCGCCGCCGCCACCACCGCCACCGCCGCCGCCGCCGGGATTACCCGGCCCGATCGACGGTTTCGCTGCCTCCCCCGTGGAGGCCGAGGTCGTCGCGCCGGAGGTGTCCGTGCTGGAGGCGGGTGTGCTGGCCGTGCACGTCGTCGTGGCCACCTGCAGCGCCGTGCCGGCGGCCGAAGCCGCCTCGTCCTGGCGGTGCTGGTCGGCCACGAGCGTCGCCTGGAGCTTGGTGACCTCGGCGCTGGTGCCGCTGCCACCCGATGTGCCCGTCGAAGGGACGGTGGTCGCCGTCTCCCTCCCGCCGCCGGATCCGCCCGAGGACCCGGTTCCGGTCGACGTGCCGGTCCCGGTCGAGGACGTCGACGTGGTGGCGGCGTCCGCCTGGGTCGTCTCGTCCGAGGCCAGGGTGGCCTGGGCCGACGCCAGACTCGCCTCGGCGGTGACGACCGCCGACTGCAGCGATGTCGGGTCGAGCGTGGCCACGACCTGGCCGGCCGTCACCTGCTGGCCCACGGTCACATTGACCGTGCCGACGGTGCCGGGGGCGGTGAAGGTCAGGTTCGCCTGCTGGACCGGGGTGATGGTGCCGACGGTGGACAGCGTGGCCACCGCCGATCCGGTCTCCACCTGGGCCGTCCGGTAGGCCGGACCGCTGGAGCGGGTGAGCACCCAGGCGACGACGAGGGCCGCCACGACCACGGCCACGATGACGAGCCGCACCGGGGCGAACCATCCCGACCGGTGCCCGCGGGGAGCCGGATCGTGGATGGACGCGCCCGGTCCGGGGCCGTCCACCGTGGCGGGGACGTCAGTGACCAGAGGGAGGGACGGGTCAGGCACCCGGGGCCGCTCCCGGGCTACCGCCCTGGCCGCCGCCGAAGCCGCCCCGGAACCCACCGAAGCCCGAGGTGCAGGCGCCGTTGACGGGGGCCGAGATGGTGAGTGACGTGGCGGTCACCGCACCGGTGCTGTCCGCCGTGCCCGTGGCCCGGGCGCACTGACCCACCACGATGGCCGCCGCGGTCGCCGTCTGCGTGGTCGAGTAGGTCGTCGTCGGGGTGACCGTCACCACGATGCTCGAGGCCTTCGACGTCTGGGGATCGGTCTCCGAGACCGTGATGGTCGATGCGGTCACCGCGGTGACCGACCCGAATGCGGTGGCGAAGGAGCCGCCCGCGAAGCTCCGTCCCGACGGCGGTGTGAAGGACCCGCCGCCCGGCCGGGTGCCGGTCGTCCCACCGGGCCGGGCGCCGAAGCCACCGAACCGGCCACCGGCGCCGCCGCGGGCACACGCCCCCGAGACCGGTTGGCTGACCGAGACCGTGGTGGCGGTCACCGGCTGGCCGAAGGGCGACTTCGACGACGACGCCGTGGTCGGCTTGCCGAAGGCGGTGATGCACGAACCGACGGTCACGGCCGACAACGTGGTCGAGGTCGTCTGGCGGATGGTCGTGGTCGGCGTGTAGTTGACCGTGGTCTGTCCGGTCTCCGTGTTCTGGACCTCGAGGCTGGTACCGGTGACGGCGGCGATCGTCCCGTTGGCCCCGGGCAGGCTGCTCGGGGTCGTCGATGAATTGCCCCCCGCCGCGGCGGTCGACGGAGCCGTGGTCGTGGTGCTCGAGGCTCCCGAGGAGCCACCGCAGGCGGCGAAGGCGATACCGGCTGACGCGATGACGCCGAGCGTGGCGAGCTGCCGCATCTTCCGGTTCCTCGGGCGGCGTGCCGGCGAGGCGGCGGCCGGGTGGAGCTGGTCGTTGCTGTGCATGGTGTCTTCCTTCATTGACGTGGGTCCATTCATGGTCGGGTTCGGGTGCAGGCGCACCGTGGGGTCGCGTCGGGTCATTCGCTGCGCAGGGCGTCGATCGGGGGGAGCTTGGCGGCGCGGCTCGCCGGGTACACGCCGAAGATGATGCCGATGAGGATGGCCACGGCGATGGCACCGATGGCCGCCACCGGGGACACGGTGATCGGATCCGAGATGAGATGGGGCAGCACCTCGGCACCGATGATCCCGAGCAGTGCGCCGAGCACGCCGCCGACGGTGCCGAGCACCGACGCCTCGACGAGGAACTGGCGGCGGATGACCCGGGGCGTGGCGCCGAGCGCCTTGCGCAGTCCGATCTCCCGGATCCGCTCCGTGACCGACACCAGCATGATGTTCATGACGCCGATGCCTCCGACGAGCAGCGAGATCGCGGCGATCCCTCCGAGCAGCACGGTGAGTGTCCGGTCCACTGCCGTGTCCGCCGCCAGGACCTGTGCCTCACTGGTGATGGTGAAGTCGGCGTCGGTGGCGGTCGTGATGCCGTGGAGGCTGAGCAGTTCCGCGTTGGCCTCCTGGTAGGCGGCCGACAGGGTGGACGACGACGTGGCCTGGATCAGGATCGAACTCACCGAGTTCCGGTCGGCGCCGCTCGTGAGCAGGGCGGCGGCCGTGGTGAGCGGCACGATGGCCTGGTCGTCCGGATTGGCCACCGTCGACGAGCTCGACGACGAGCCCACGGTGTTGAGCACACCGATCACCAGCATCGGCTGGCCGGCGATGTCGACCGTCTGGCCCACCGGATCGCGGAAGCTGAAGAGCTCCTGGGCGGTGGTGGCGCCGAGCACCACGACCTCGGCCCGGGTGGCGAGGTCGTGGGAGACGATGAACCGGCCCTCGGTCATGGTGCGGCCGCGCACGGTCAACCACGACGGGTCGGTGCCCACCACGGTGGTCGTCCAGTTGGAGGTTCCCGCCACGAGGCTCGCCGTGGTCGAGGTGGCCGGGGCCACGGCGCCGATGTCCGGAGCCACGACCTTGGAGGCCAACGCGGCGGCGTCACCGACGGTGAGGGTGGAGGCGGTACCGAACCCGCCCCGGATCCCCGAGGTCGAGGTGGTACTGCCCGGTGTGACCGTCAACAGGTTGGCCCCGAGGGCCGAGATCTCGGACCCCACCTGGGCCTGGGCGCCTTCGCCCAGTCCCACCGTGAGGATGACGGCACTGATCCCGATCATGATCCCGAGCACGGTCAGCGATGAGCGGAGCCGGTGCGACAGTACGGCGTCGAGGCCGGTCCGGAACGTCTCGACGAGATTCATGCGGGACCCGATCCGCTCGTCACCGGCGTGGTGATCTGACCGTCGCGGATCCGCATGGCTCGACCCGCGGCCTCGGCCACCTCGGCGTCGTGGGTGATCAGCACGATGGTGCGGCCGCTGCGGTGCAGTTCGTCCAGGAGGTCCATCACGTCACGGGCGGACACCGAGTCCAGGTTGCCCGTCGGCTCGTCGGCCAGGATCAGGTCGGGGTCGGTGACGAGGGCCCGGGCCACGGCCACCCGCTGCTGCTGGCCCCCGGACAGCTCGCCGGGCCGGTGGTCGACACGGTCGGCCAGACCCACCCGCTCCAGCGCTTCGAGGGCCCGTCGCTTGCGCGCCGTGCGCTCCACGCCCGCATACAGGAGCGGGAGCTCGACGTTCCGCCACGCCGACAGCGACGACAGGAGGTTGAACTGCTGGAAGACGAAGCCGATCCGCTTGTTGCGGACATGGGCGAGCTCCTCCTCGGACATGGTGCTGACGTCGTCACCGGCCAGTCGGAACTCGCCCGAGGTCGGGATGTCCAGGCAACCCAGGATGTGCATGAGCGTGGACTTGCCCGAACCCGAAGGCCCCATGATGGCCACGTACTCGCCCGGATCGATGGTGAACGAGACGCCGCGCAGCGCGTCGACCTCGAGGGTCCCGTTCCGATAGGTCTTCCAGACGTCGACCACGTCGATCACCGGTTGACGCTGCCCCGGACGGACCGGGCTGTAGACGCCCGGGGGGCCGCCGTCGACCACGGGGTGGGACGCCGTGGGCTCGATCCACACGGGACCGGTGTCGTCCAGTGACGGCCCCATCTGGCCGGACTCCTCGGGGGAGCCGTCGTCGTCCGGCTTGCTCATCCGCCGAACCCGCCCCCACCGAAGCCGCCCGTGCCGCCGCCGAACCCACCGGTGCCGCCGCCGAACCCACCGGTGCCACCGCCGAATCCACCGGCGGTCCGGGTCCCACCGAAGAGGCTGGACCGGCCGCTGCCGAGCGGTCCGCGGAACGACACCGTGGTCACGTAGATCTTCTGTCCGGCCTGCAGTCCGCTCACGATCTGGGTCTGCCCGGCGGCGGCGATGCCGGTGGTGACGGGTTGGACCACCTTCTTCCCGGCGTCGTCCAGGGTGACCGCGGTGTTCCCCCCGGTGTAGGTGACCGCTCCGGTGGGCACCACGACGACGCCCTGGAGCTCCTTCACGATGATGGAGACGTCGGCGCTCATGCCACCGAAGAGCCCGGTGGGACTACCGGTCACGTCGATGACCACCGGGAACGAGGCCACCCCGGAGGTGGACGAGGCCACGAGACCGATGGAACCGACCGTGCCGTAGACCGGCGTGGTGACGCCCGACGGCGTGATCGTGGCCTGGTCACCGACCTGGAGCTGGGACACGCCGCTGCTGGAGACGGTGGCGTTGACGATGTACGAGCCGGTGGACACCACCACGACCTGGCCGGTCGACGACGAGCTGGAGCTGCTCGATCCGGTGGATGCACCCGACGCTCCCGAGCCAGTGGCCGCGCCGGAGAAGCCGGACGCACCGGATCCCGTGCTGGCGGAGGTACCCGTACCGGAGGTGGTGCCCGTACCG
>Ga0302202_10006738_pt1 | contig 11362 bp, 7 predicted proteins | sample II_Bog_N3_3_FD_194579 | JGI IMG/M metagenome (GOLD analysis project Ga0302202, IMG submission 194579) | Peat permafrost microbial communities from Stordalen Mire near Abisko, Sweden - II_Bog_N3_3 | ecosystem: Environmental > Terrestrial > Soil > Wetlands > Peat | place: Sweden: Abisko, Stordalen... | reverse complement strand
CGGCCCATATGCACCGATGCACTCCAAGTGCTTTCGGCGAGCGGCCCAATCGTCCCGCGCCATGAGACGTTTCTCAGCAGTGCCGTAGGTCGCCCGCAACTGGCCGGAGCGTCGGGGGCTGTCAGCGCGGCGGGTCCTCATCGAGCAGCGCGAACACCTGCTCACCGCGACAGGAAAGACCGATGGAACGCATGCCGTTTGACGCCCGGATTGACACGCCTGGCGTGGCCCGCCGCGCCATGGCTGAGCCGCCACATGGCGGCCTCTACGGGACTTCGATGCTCCGCCTGTTCGGCGCGACTCCAACCTACGCGCGACGATGGCCCCTGCCCGCAACAGGATCAGCGACGACATGATTACCGGCCTGCTCATCGCCCTTGCCGTCGGCGCGGGGTTCACCGCCCTGTTTTTTGCCGCTGCGTCGGGGATCAGTCTGCAGTACGGCAACAAGCCACGGGCAATCTCCACGGGCTGGCTCGCGATCGGCCTTCTGGCCGCCGCGCTGGTAGCTGGCTGGGGCTAATGCTGCTCGCCGAGATATCCGGGCGCGGCCGCCCTTGCCGACCCAATCGGCGGCCGTCCTTGGGACTTCCAGCAGTTCTGGGACTACGAGTCGCCGACCTGGGCCGTGCTCCATCCAGTCCACCGGCGAGCCGTTCAGCTTTTCCTGGATGGCTATGTGGCTCATTGCCGTGGCCTGCCCGGCCCCGTGCCAGTGCTTCTCCCCGGGTGGGAACCACACAACGTCGCCAGGGCGGATTTCCTCGATCGGGCCACCCTCGCGCTGCACCCGGCCGCATCCGGCGGTGACGATGAGCGTCTGCCCGAGCGGGGGTATGCCATGCGGTACGCGCGCCTGGCTCGAAGGTGACGAGGGCCATCGAAACGCGCGCCGGCTCCGGCGGCGCGTTCAAGGGGTCGATGCGGACCGTCCCGGTAAAGTACTCGGCCGGGCCTTTTCCCGACGGGTGCGAACCTGCGCGAATGATGTCCATGCTGCTTCCATCCTCTGGAGCGAATAGCAGCGTGAAGCCGCTGCCCTCGCGCGCCCACGGCTCGCGCCTTCTTGACCCAGCACGCATCGCACCGGATACTCGGCAATGTCAGATACGTCTACTGCAAGTCGAAGCTCCTGTACGCGCGACAAGGACAATTGTTATGCATATACGTTATGCATATACCCCGCTGCTCCGGCGCACTCCGGTGACGGCGCCAGAACAGCGGCGGATGACGCCGCCGCGCGCCACGATCAGCACGTCCGGCCGAGGGATCGCCCCAGGGATCGCCCCCGCCCGGCGCCAGCGCATCGAACTTGCGGCGGCGACGTGCTCCGACGCGCCATCGCCCCGGCACCGGCCACAGCAGGATCGTGTGCGGGAAGCGGCGGAGGACGGTGGCGCGAATGTCCTGGACCACCGCGCCGCGCTCGCTTGTGATCGGGCCGATCACCCCTGGCAGCAGCGGCAGCGCCCGTTCGCCTGGTAGATCCCGCCGAGGTCTCCGACCGCCTCCGGTCCGGCGCCGTAGGCAACAAGCTGGCGCTGGCGCCGGCACGTTGTGTGGCCGGCGCCGCATTGTGTTTCAGGGGTGGTTTTAGTGCCGCAGAGCCTCCGGGCAAGCCCGAAGCGCCATCGCCTCGATAGCCAATCCCCGGACTGCGCTGTGGACCGACAGGCGGGCTGGTTTGGATGCGGCTCCACATTTCCGCGGCGCGTTCCATTGTCACCCTTTGTGCGCCGCCTCTATCGCTTCGAGCAAGGCAGGGTCGGCGCCGTTGGCGCGAAGGGTGGCGATGGGAATCACCACCGGCAAGGCACAGGCTTGCATGGCGTGCACCAGATCATATTGGACGGCGATGCCGGCTGACTTCGCGTCCAGCCAAACCATCATGCGAGGCGGACCGCCTGTTTCCTGCACCGCTTCCTTGCATGCGGCGCGATCCTCGTCGGCTATGTCAGTCCCGGGCGTGCGGATAGCGCTGTCGTACCCGGCAAGATAAAGCGAGTAAAGCCGCCGTGAGGCCAGCGTCACCATTTTGGTCCCGTCCATTCCCGTCGCCAGCGCGATCTTGCCGGTCAGTGCAGGCGGCAACAGGCGGGTCCAGTCCACGGGGGCGCCGGTCCGCAGATCATAGACGATCGACATTGTCCCGGCTGACGGGTAGGGGCCTCCGCAGAATGAGTTGTCTCGGATGACGAAGCTGAGATAACCGGGTCCCCGCATTGTCGCCTCGACTTCGCGCGACCAATGCCCGGGGGTGCCGTCGTTTAGCTTACAGCCGGCGATATCCTTGCGCAGATTGGCGTCGAGGCGCTTCAGTGCAGCGTTGATCCGCAGCTCCGCGTCGTCCGCCGGATCGGCGATCAGCGGCATGGCCATGACCTCCTTGGCGACGGGTGGCGGATTCTGCAAATTCACGGGCCGGTCGGCCGCCCGCGCAGGTAACCCGGCGTGCAGGCCCACAACCGCAAGGACCATGATCCAGAGGGATATTGTAATCGTTCTCATTTCAGCTTTGCCGCTTCCGCTCTAGAACTTGACCGTGCTAGGGTGTTTTTGGGAAGGGTTTAAGGATAAGAATGTTAATATCGCCTGTTGGCGTGAAGTCGGATTTGCGGATTTCAACAAGCTCAGACGTGCTTTTGGTGACGCTATCGCCGCAAAAACTCATCAGGTTATCGGGAGCCCCTTTGTCTATTACGAGATGGAAATCAGCAATTGGGCGCGCCCAGTTCGCGCCAGTATGAAGGATATACGAAATCCGTTGTTCTTCAAAAGGGGATCCATATTCCATATACGAGGGCTTCGGCGCCGTTTTCACGGCGTTCAAAACCGCGTCATCAATGCAATATTCCTCTTGCTTCTCCTTGACCAATGAACTCGAGGGCTCCTTCGGATCTCCAATCGAAGTTACATTGCTGCTGCCAACGCTTGGACGATAGCGATGGTCGATTGCCGTCTCCTTGCCGGCTGGGAACACCTGATCGAAATAGTAGGTCGTCACCAATGACCACCTAGGTAATAGGTGTCTTGACATCCCGCTACCTCCATCGAAGTCTTGGCGCTCGACAAGCTTGTTTCTGATGAACTCCCTCTGCTTTGTCGCGTTTAAGCGACCAAGCGCGTCTTCTGTTTTTCGTCGGTGCGGCGCGAGCGGAATTCCCGCAGCCTTCAGGATACCGGTTATCTCGCGGTTGCCCTCATAAGCACGCAGTTCGGCGCGGACTGAAACCGGTCGCCCATTTACAGACGTTGAGAAATCAAGAAAATTGTCGGAATTCTCATTTGGAATCTCTTGGATTTCGCCGGGGTCATTCGTGGAGATTCGAGGCATTGGGAATGCGATAACGGTTGAAATGTCGTTAGGAGAATCGTTCCGAAATACGTAGTGGACCTTCACCTCTTTGGCAGAAATGAAAAGGTCTTCTGCTTTCATTTCAATGTCCGAGGACTTTAGTAGAACCAAGCCGCCCGTTCCGAGCTCGGCTGTTGAATCGTTTGCGACAGCGGGAGCCGCAATAAAGAAAGCCCCCAAGACTAAATTGAAGCAACGCGCCAGCATAAATTCCCCGGTTTGATCGCAGAATATGCCCCTGACTATGTCGCAAAGCACAGAACGTGTCAACGGCTTTGATACAGCCCGATTGGAGATTTAGGCTTCGGTCGGTTGGCTCGATGCGGCGGCGTTTGTGCTGGAGTTGGCTGGCGGCGCGTCTGAGTGGGACGGTGTAATGTCATAAGGCCGCATTTGCGGCGCGCGCCGGGCGCTGACCGTCACCGACGATTGGAGCGGTTACGCTGGCTTGGCCGAAAGTACTAGCGCGGCCGAGAATGACGCCGCATCATCGAAACCGGCCTGCCGGAGGTGCTGGAGGAGACCTTTGACAAGGCCGGGCAGGGCACGCGGATATTCCGCTCGGCCGAGGCGCCTCTCCGGCGGGAAGATGGCACGCCATTCGGCGTGGTTGGCATGTCGAGGGATTACCCGGGCCAGCGTGCCGAGGCTGCGCTGCGGGAAGGCCGGGAACGGTTCCGCGCCACGTTCGAGCAGGCGGTGGTCGGCATGGCGCACGTTGGTCTTGGCGGCGAACGGACGCAATGACCACGTCGCGGTCTTCGCCGGAACGGGTCCGGTGCCGGGTCCCGAACTGGGCCGACCGTCCCATCAGTGCGGGCCCGGCCGAAGCAACCTCGCGACCGGCCCTGCCGGGGTCTATGTCCGGAATCGTCAGGCGCCTGAGCAAACCGCCCACGTAGCCGAGCATCGCCGCGGCGGCATCGTTGCAGTCCACGATGGACGCGTCCTGTGGGTCGACCAGGCAGCCGGGCAATGGCGCGCCATCGAACAGCTTCCGGAAACGCTCCTCGCTCTCGCGAAGCGCGGCCTCGGCAGCCCTGCGCTGCGAAATGTTCTCGGCCACCGAGATGAAATGCAGCGGCGTCCCATCCTCCGCGCGCACCGGCGACAGGGTGAGCCCGGCCCAGATCTGCTGGCCATCGCTGCGGAAACACCGCTCCTCGATGGTCAGCGTGGGGGCCTCGCCCGCCAGTAGGCGTTCGCGCGACTCAGGGTTTGGGTTCGCGCCGCTGCGCACCACATCCATTGGGCCGTCCACCGCAGCGGCGGCATGACCGTGTTCACTGTTCCTGTTCCTACGGCCAACCGTGCTATCCTGCATTTCCACGTCAGACCCCAACGTCAAGTTTCATCAGCTACCAGACGTGCCGCAGTCCGGCGGTGATCGTCTGCGTGGTCTCATTCGCCGCGACGCTGGCGCCATAAGCGACATAGAGTGTCGTTGCTCCCAACTGTGCCGCGAGTGCCGCACCGGCGAGCAGCGCGTCGCGCCCCGGTGTGGCGCCGGAGACGGTAAACACCGGACCGCCGGCGGCGAATCCGGCATTGAGTTGCGCGGTTGGATCAAGGAACTCGTGGCTCCAGCCGAGCACGGTGCGTGGTGTCAGCGTCATGCCCTCGCCCACCGCGAAGCTGCGCGCAGCGGAGATACTGAGTACGCTGCGCAATGCGTTGCGGCTCCGCGGGAACACGGCGAGCTCGGCGCCCGTGGCCCCGTTCTCCGAGAAACCGCCTTGGCCGTAATGCAACCCCTGTAGCCAAGCCTGCGGCGTCAGGTTGAGCCCACCGGCGGTGACCGGACGGGCAAGCAAGATCTGACCGGAGACCAAGTCGCCCGAGGGAGTGACGCGCGATTGCCCGAGATCGGTGCCAAAGCCAACCTGCCGTGTTGCAGCGCCGGTCACATGGGCATAGTCCACGCTGCCGCCGAACCAGGTCACGCCATGCGAGGACACGCCGAGGCTGCTCCAGCCATAGAGGCTGATGCGGTAGGCCTGTTGCTGCGCGTCGGACAGTCCGGTGCCGTTGAGATCGGCAAAGTCATAGGCCAGCGCAGCGCCGAGCGCGGCCTGCCCGTCGTCGGCGCGATCGAGCGACATCTCAAGCGGCAAGTCCGCGCCGGCCACCACCGCGCCGCCATTCGCCCGCATGCCGGGCGCGCCACCGGCGGAATTGAGCTGGTCGAAACGGCCGTAGCTCGCCGCCCAGGGACGCACCCGCAGTGATGTTGCGGCCGGCGCGGCGTTCGACCCATCGGCGCTCGCAGTGCCGGCAGCGGCAAGCAGCGAGCCGAATCCAAGCGGATCGCCGGCGCTGGCGATCTGCGCCGGCATGGCGACGGCGCCCGCCGCCTCGGCAGTGCCGTCGGCGCCCGCCCCGTGTGCGATCCGCCCGGCAATCAGGCTCTGGAAACTGCGGGTGGCATTGACCGCATTCTGCTCGAACGAGGTATAGGATGCCCCGGACAGACCGGCGAGATCGCCCGCTATCGCGCTGACCGGTTGCGCGGAGAGACGATCCGCCAGCGTGGCCGGGGGGCCGGCAGACACGAGACCGTCGAGCGCGGCGGCCACGGCGGACTGATTGGACGTCTGCGCCAGATCGGTGAAGCCATTGGGCAGCGGCACCAGCACGACGCTTTCGGGCCGGTAGTCGAGCGCGAAGCGCATGCCCGCCATCTCGCCGTAAACGACGGAGAACTGGCCGGAAACCCCGCCAGAAGCAGCTATCAGCGCTCCATCGGCGAGCGCCGGGCGGCCAGCGGCGGGCGTCCCCTGCAGCGCCCCGTCCAACACTGCCGCACCGCCCGCCGCGATGCCGCCCGCCGGCGCGACCGAGCGTCCGCTGCCGGTCAACGGCACGGTCAGCGTATTACCGGGCAGCAGTGCCAGTGCTCCGCCAAGGATCGCGCGCGCGCCACTGGCAGGCAGCGTGACGGTGCCGTCGGAAACCAGAGCGCCGCCGATCGCGCCGGCAAAGCGCAATGTCGTGGCCGGCTGCACAACCACGCTGCCGGAGAGCGCGCCGCTGTCCGTCAGATCCAGCGTGCCGCCGACGACCGTCGTTGTCCCGGTGTAGGCGCCCAGGCCGGAAAAGGCGAAGGTTCCGGCGCCTTGTTTCACCAGCCCGCCCTGGCCGGCGATCAGGCCGGAGAAGCTGGTCGATTGTCCATTGCCGCCAGTGAGCAGCGAGCCGGTGCCGAGATTGACGAAGCCGGCGCCAGCCAGACTGCCGATGGTCTGGGTGTAGCCGGCGAGGTCGAGCGTGGCGCCGGACGCCACGCTGAATGCCGATAACGGGGCAAACACGTCCGGTGAGGCGGCGCGCATGGTGCCGGCATTGACCCCGGTGGGGCCGGTATAGGTCGCCGGCACGGCCAGGGTCAGCGTGCCGGCGCCACTCTTGACCAGGCCGCGGCTGAACGGCTGGCCATTTTCGTCGATCCCGTCCGTGAGCTGGCTGGCGATCGGTGCGCTGTCGTTGTTGGCCGAACCAAAGCTCAGGACCGTCGCGGTCGGGAAGAAGCTGGTGACGTCATAGAGCGCGAAAACGCCACGACCCAGCGTGCCGACGACAAGCACGTCCCCCTGCCCGTTGTAGGAGAGGTTGTCGATGATGGCATTCGGCAGGCCGCTGCCGAAGCCGGTCCACCGCGTCAACGCAGTCGCCTGCGCTACATAGAGCGGCGGGCCGGGGCTCCAGGACGCATCCTGCCCGCCGACGAACAGAGCGTTGACGCCATTGTTGGAGAGGAACTCCACGGCCCGCAGGTTGCCGAAGCTGGACGGCAGGTCGCCGCGCAGGGTCTGGAAATGCGCACCGCCATCGGCGGTACCATAGATGCTGGCAGTATCGACAATGTAGAAGCGCTGCGCCGCGCGCGGATCAAACACCCCGGCCACCGGGGAGAGCGCGTCATTCGGCCAACCCGCGGCGGGATGCAGCGCGCCGGGCGCGGCCGACAAACCGACCATAACCGGCTGCGCACTGCCGGAGTACAGGGCCAGCAGCGCGTCCGAATGATCGCGCGTGCCGTAGGCCAGAGCGGTTACGGCAGCGCTGCTCTCCGCCGGCTGATAGATGTCGGTGAGCGCAATTGGGATGCTGCTGCGGGCGGTTACGTCAAGCGGGTCGATACCGACATAGACACGATTGGTGCCAACCGCGAGGCGCGCGGGATCAACCCGGTCGAGTTCAAACTGGCTGGCCAGCGGCAGCTTGTCCGCCGCTGTGAGGCCCTCATACCTGAAGAGCGGCTGCCCACCGACGGTGAATTGCAGATCGGCCGGCGCGCCGACCTGCCCCGGGCCCGAGGTGATCACGCGGGCGACCGACACATTGTTGGAACCGAAATACAGCACCGACCGGCCAGGCAGGCTGGTGCTGTTGACGCCAACGTTGAACCCATCCCCGCCGCTGGCGGGTGTCCAGGTCAACCGGCCGGGGGCAGACTGCATCGCAACCCCATTGTCCTGCGAGGCGGCAATGATGGCGCCGGTGACCGGATCGTAAGCCGCCTTGTACGCCTCCAGAAGCTGCAGGCCGGTGTTAAGCCCGTTCCAGCCGCCGGCGCTGCTCTGCGGCTGGCTGCGGACATACAGGCCGCCATCCGAGCTGAGCAGCATGTCACCGCGAGCGTCGAAAGTAATCATACGGGCGTCGGCGTGTGGCGTGGTCTTGCCGGCAGCGTAATTGTCGGTCAGCGCGGTCGCGGTACTGGTGCCATCGTCGGCCAGTACCAGGCGAAACACGGTCGCCGTGTACTGCGTCGCGCCAATGCCATTTGGCGCGCTGCCCGAAGGCGATTCCGGGTCCTGCTCTTGCTGGCCGCTCGGCAGTTGCTGCAGGTCACCGGCGACATAGACGATGTTCGGATTGCGCGGCTCCATCGCCACCGCGAAATTCGTCAACGCCTGGCCGCCCGAATTGATGCCGAAGCTCCCCTGCGACGGATCGGTGGCGGAAACCCTGACGGCGGGCAAGGTCAGGGCGCGCCATTGCCCGGTTTGCGCATTGTAGAGGAACACTCCGGCCGCCGCCGCACCCTCGCTGACGGTGTTGGCGACCCCGACGGCCACCGATCCGTTGGGCCCGGCGGCGACGCGCAGCATCACGGTCTGACTGCCCGCTGTGCCGTTCACGATGCCACCGGCGTTCGCCGCGGTGAACAGCGGCGACCAGGTCAGGCCGGCATTGCCGGTGACGTAGACCGCAGCGTTTTGCCCAGCGCCGGGCGGCACGACCGCCGCGTAATAGCGGCGCGGATCGGACGGATCGGCGACGAGAGAGGTGACCGGCCCCGGAATCGCCAAGACGCGCTGGAAGCTGGCACCGCGATTGCTGCTGAGCCAGAGCCCACCCGCGGCGTCGCTCGCCGCAGCCAGGATCGTACTGCCATCGATCGCGACACCGCTGATCTGCCGGCCATCAAGGGCGGCGCCGCCAATGGCGCTCCAATCGGTTCCGCCGTTCGTCGATATCGCCAGGCCGGCCAGGACACCGCCGGTTCCAGCCGAGTTGCTGAAATTGCCGAATCCGGCCACCAGCGTGCGGTCTCCAACGGGGCTCGACAGATCAAGCGCAAGCGCGCCGATCGACAGCGAGGGCAGATGGTCGGAGAGAGCGGTCCAACTCGATCCGCCATTGGCCGAGGTCCACACGCCGCCGTTCACCCCGCCAAGCCAAATGCGGGAGGGATCGGACGGATCGCCCAGCACGGGGCCAACCGCGCCGGCGGCCGCGCTCTGGTTCGGCACCCGGGCAAGCCCGCTGCTGGCATCGCTGACGATTGGCGACGGCCCCTGTGTCTCAAATGTCTGTGCCGCGGCATAGGGCGGCGCCGCGATCGCGATTCCGACCGCGTGGGAGATGCAGACGAGCATGCAAGCGCGGAGGTGCATTTGGTGCAATGACCCAGCCGGGCATCTGGAGGGCGAGGATTACAGCCTAACATTGATCCTGACCGCGCCGGCCGGCTTCGCAGCTTGTTGAACTCCGCGGCAGCTGGGCTTATGTGCCCGCCCCCCACACCTGACCGCCTGCGCACTCGCGCCGGCCACCGCCGAGTCCGTCTCAGCGCGCTGCTCGCGCTGGCAAGGTGCCACCTCAGGCCGACGCGTCGAAAAGACGCCGCGCGCCGGGTTCATGTCGAACCTTGCGAGCAGCACGCGGCGGGACGCGCACGAGAAGATGGGCGACGTTTTCGCCGCCCTGAAGCAGCGTCTGGACCAACGGCGGCGTGAGCCGGGTTAGGTCGTCGAAGGTGAATCAGCGACCTGATGCGCTCCGCCGACTCGCGGTTCCGGTCATCCAGAGCCGTCATGAACCGCGCCTCCGACTGGCGGTTGGCAGCATCGACGCCGTCACCGGGTGGCTGCGAAAGGCGCGGGTGAGCGAATAAATGCGGGGGACGCCTAATCCGAGGTTTTTGCCCGCAGCCTGAACGGCAAGCCGCCTCAGCGCGGCGCCTTCTTCAGGGCCGGATCACAGCTTCCCCTCCGCACAGCTTCATCCCAATGCTCGTCAGAGGCCAAGTGTGCAGATCGGAGGGGAGCCTTGGACGTGCGCACCTTGGACGTCCGTGCTCATATCAGTTTTGGATCGGGATCCAGGCGACTTTTATCGCGATCGGCGATTATCGCGATCCTGGGGCAGCGCAAGCCGGTGAAATTGCCTACTTCGCAGGATTGCGATCTAGCTAGGGTTCGTGACAGGCGGAAAACCCGCGCCGCCCCGCTTCACCGCCCATTAACCGCGCCAAGCGCATGATGATCTCCTCGCCGCTGGCCCGGAGCCAACGTTGAGCTATGTCGAGGAGGATCTGTCCAGTGCGCCAGTGCCTACAGTCGGGGTGGATCTACCGACCATCGTTGAAGTCGGTCGGAGCGTCCGCACCGCGGTTTGCTGCGACTTGCCAGGTCGGTATTGAGAAGTCAGGGCTCAGGTGAATTATGAACCCGATGATCACTCTGCTGTACAGCCTGCCTGATCTCGGCGTCGCCATCCTGTTCGGCCTCGTGACGTCAGCCGCTTTTGCCGTGGCACCGCTACTGCGCGCGCGCCTGTTCGGTCGCGTCAGCCAGGCAGAATCCGAGATCGCCCGCTCCACGATGGCGACGATTACCTCGATTACCGGCGTGGTGCTGGCCTTCTCGCTCGTCCAGGCGCAGGGGAACCTGCGCGCCGTGCAGCAAACCGTGGCCGACGAGTCGATGCAACTGAACCAGATGGACCGCCTCCTCACCCGTTACGGCGATGCGAAGGTGGCAGCGATCCGGGAGGCGGCGCACACCTATGCCGACTCTATTGTGGTTGATGAGTGGCCGAAACTTTCTGAGCGCAGCAGAAGCCCGCGCACTGCCGTTCTGTTTCGTACGCTCTCCGCATCGATACTCGCAATCCAGCCAGCACCGGGGCGGGAGACCGTGATTTACGCCGACCTGGTGAGGATCACCGATCAGCTCGCCGAGAGCCGCGAAAACCGCTTGATTGCGACTGATCTCGGTTTGCAGCCGATCTTCTGGGGGGTGATCATGGCCCTCATGCTGGTCCTGATCGGCTTCGCCGCCTTCGTCGAACCCGGGCGCGGCGAGATTATATCGCTGGCCGGTTTGGGGGTAGGACTCGCGCTGCTTACGGCCCTGGTCTTCATCTTCGACCAGCCGTTCCTCGGGGGCGTGTCGGTTACGTCGGACCCGATCGCGAATGTACTTAAAGTCATGCGCGCCCGGACAAGTTGATCTTGCTCGCCCCGCCATTGTGCCGCTCGACCGCTTGCGGCACCGTCGGCGAAGGTGCACGTTTTCCAGTGACCGTGTGGGCTGGTATCGATCAGTCGGGTGCCGCGCGTCAAACGGCCATACCTGCGGACCATGTTGGTTTGGTCCTGGTTTCGTCGAGGAAGGCCATCTTGCCCGGGTTCAGGCTGGGCTAGGCCGGGCTGGGTCGCTCGCCATTCAGCACGCGCCTTGGCGGCGTCGGGGCGGCTCTGTTCGGCGGCGTGCA
>Ga0302202_10006737_pt1 | contig 11363 bp, 9 predicted proteins | sample II_Bog_N3_3_FD_194579 | JGI IMG/M metagenome (GOLD analysis project Ga0302202, IMG submission 194579) | Peat permafrost microbial communities from Stordalen Mire near Abisko, Sweden - II_Bog_N3_3 | ecosystem: Environmental > Terrestrial > Soil > Wetlands > Peat | place: Sweden: Abisko, Stordalen... | reverse complement strand
AGGCGTGGATGCAGAACAGGTTGAGCGAGATTGCGGTGGCGCGGACGGGCGCGGAGACGGAGTTCACGATAGCTGCGTTCAGCGGACCGGTGTTGAGGAAGAGGAAGAATTCGGTAACCAGCAGAGCCGGCAGCGTCCAGGAGCCTGGGCCGAAGAAGACCACCACGCCGCAGGGGAGCGTGAGCACGACGCTCCAGAACGAAACCAGGTAGAGGGCGCGGTCGTTGGTGCGCAGCCAGCGCTGGGCAATCCATCCGCCCGCCAGGGTGCCGGCGATGCCGTCGACCACGGTGATGCCGCCCACGGCGAGGCCTGCATTGCCGACAGAAAGTCCTGAAAACCGATGCAGGAACGTCGGCATCCAGTTGGAGATTCCGCCCATGGCGAAGGTGAGCGTAGCCAAACCAAAGGTCGCGGTCAGGAATGCCCGATTGGTGAAGAGTCCCAGCACCGTTGCCCGGCCGGCGGTCTGGGGCACGTGGTCGCTTGAGCCGCGCTCCGGTTCGCGGCCCAGCCAGCCATAGAGCAACGCGATCACCAGGCCAGGAATGGCGCAGACGAAAAAGGGCGCGCGCCAGCCGTGTGCGGAGCCGATCTCTCCGCCGGCCAGGTAGCCCAGCGCGGCGCCCACGGGGATGGCGAGATAGAAGATGGAGAGGATGCGGTTGCGGTCGCGCTCGGGGTAGAAGTCGGCCAGCACGGCGGGCGCAAAGATACCGAAGGTCGCCTCTCCCACGCCCACGATGGCGTGGCGAATGAACATGGTGCGGTAGTCGTGCACCCAGGCGGTGCCGAGCGTGGCCACGCTCCAGAGCAGCGCCCCGGCAATGATGAGCGGCTTGCGGCGGAAGTGGTCGCCGAGCCAGCCCGTCAGGGGCGCAGCGAGCATATAGACGACGAACAGCGCCGTGGTCAGCATGCCCATCTGCTGGTCGGTCGAGTGAAACTCGCGCTGGACGAGCGTGACCTCGCCGGGCAGGATGTAGCGGTCAACGTAATTGAGCAGGTTGAGGCCGATGAGCAAGGCGAGCGTAACGGTCGCGGGGCTCCAGGGCCTTGCCTTGGACGGAGCGGCGGCGGATGAAGCTGGGTTGGGCAAGCGGCCTCGCAGGACGGGAATCTGCTGGAGCGAGTGTACACAATCGCGTGCTCAACTCGTCCCGTCCGCCGCAGGTGGTCGTGGCCACCTTGCCACCACCGTCGTCCCAATCCCCCCCCGCGGCCGGAAGACGCCTTTGATCTCAGCCCACACCGGATCGCAGGCCTTCACCACGTCTTCAAGCACCTGGTTCACAATGTTCTCCTGGAAGATGCCCAGGTTGCGGTAGCAGAACAGATACTCCTTGAGCGACTTGAGCTCCAGGCAGCGTTCGCGCGGCGTGTAGCGGATGGTGAGGACGCCGAAGTCGGGCAGGCCGGTCTTGGGGCAGACCGAAGTGAGCTCCGGGTCGTCGATCAGGATCTCGTAGCCGGGAAACTGGTTCTCCCAGGTCTCAATGGCGGGAAAGGCGAAGTCGAGGCCGGCCTTGGCGTGTTCATCGGTGTAGCGTGGTTCAAGAGCCATAGGCCCATTGTAAAGGCAGCCGGATTCCACGGCCACATCTCCTCACGCTTGAGACATTTGCCTCTCGCAATGTGCATTTTTCTGATTCCTCGGAGCGGTTTTCGAGTCCTATATACTGACCATGGTTAGGTGAATGGCTGAAGAGAAAAAGCAATCGAGCCGGCTCTGGCTGTGGCTGGGCGCGGCTCTCATAACCGTCCTCGTGTTCTTCGTGACGCGCTCGCTCACGCGGGAGCGGCTGTCGGTTCACTCCGTGCGTGTGAGCCGTCAGCAACTGGTCAACAACATCAGCACCAATGGCCGCGTCGAACCAGTCATGAACTACCCGGTCTATAGCCCCGTCTCGGCCACCGTGAAGGCACTCTATGTGCAGCAGGGCGACCAGGTGCCGGCCGGCAAGCTGCTGCTGGCGCTGGACGACGTGCAGGCCCGGGCCCGTGTGGCCAGCGCCGAGAGCGGCGTCAAGTCTGCCCAGGCGGCACTCGACGCGGCCACACACAATGGCAGCCTGCAGGAGCGCAACGCCGCCGGCGCCGACCTGGAGCGCGCCCGCATCGATCGCGACCAGGCAAAACACAGCCTGGACGCCCTGACCCAGCTCAAGGCCAGTGGAGCGGCATCGGCGAGCGAAGTAGCCTCTGCTCAGGAGCGGCTGGACACGGCAGAAGCCGGCCTCAAAGCTGCCTCGCAGGGGGCCAACAACCGCTACGCGCCAATGGATATTGCCCGCGCCCAGGCGGCGCTGGCCGACGCGCAAGCCGGCCTGGCCGCTGCTCGCGATGTGCTGGCCAAAACCGCGCCGCATGCACCCGCCGCGGGAACCGTCTACAGCCTGAATGTGGCGCGGTCGGAGTTTGCCGACGAAGGCAAGCTGCTGCTGCAACTGGCAGACCTGCGCAACCTGCGCGTCCGCGCCTACTTCGACGAGCCGGAGATCGGCATTCTGGCCGTGGGGCAGAGCGTGCAGATCAAGTGGGACGGCGATCCCAAGCCCGGCCATGTCTGGCTTGGCCACGTCACCCGCACACCGTCCACCGTCGTCCAGTACTCCACCCGCACCGTCGGCGAAGCGCTGATCGACATTGATGGCGACGACAGCGGCCTGCTGCCGGACACCAATGTGACCGTCACCGTGACCACATCAAGCCAGCCCAACGTGCTCACCGTACCCCATGAAGCGCTTCACGTCGAAGATGGCAAGCCCTTTGTCTTCAAAATTGTGAATGATACGCTGGTCAAGGTTCCGGTGGTGGTTGGAACGTCAAGCATTACGCTCACGCCGGTGCTCTCCGGCCTCGCCGAGGGCGATGAGGTGGCTACGGGGTCAACCAGCGGACTGCCCCTGCAACCGGACGTTCCGGTACAGGTTGTACGGTGAGACGACGCTCCATCGACGCTCCACACCGGACGGCAGCGTTGCTGGCGGCGCTTACGCTTGCCCTGCCTGCCTTCGCGGTTGAGTCGGCCTCGCCCAATGCTGCCGCCGCTCAAGCCCTGAGCGCCGGAGAGGCAGACAGGGCGCTGGCGCTGCTCGCATCCCCGCCCGCTTCCGGTCCGGACGCTGCGCTGGCGCACAACCTCATCTGCCGTGTCCGCTTCACGCTGGAGCAGTTTGACTTGGCGGCCGCGGAGTGCGAGCAGGCGGTCAAGCTCGACCCGCAAAACTCCAACTTTCACCTGTGGCTGGGCCGGGCGCTGGGCGAGCGGGCGGCCCGTGCATCGTTTCTGAGCGCGTTTGGCCTGGCCAAGCGTACCCGCGGCGAGTTTGAAGAAGCCGTCCGGCTCGATCCCGGCTATGCTGAAGCTCTCAGTTCGCTCGGCGAGTTCGACCGCCAGGCCCCAGGCATTGTCGGCGGCGGTGTGGACAAAGCCGTACAGATCGCCGCTCAATTGGACAAGGTGGACCCCACGCGCGCGCACGACCTGCGCGCCAAAATCGCCGAGCAGCAAAAGGATTTTGCCCAGGCCGAGAGCGAGTTCAAGCAGGAGGCGGCGGGGCCGCATCCGGCCGCCGGCTGGGCGGCGCTGGCCGGGTTTTACCTCCGCCGCCAGCGTTCGAGCGACGCGGAGTCGGCAATGTATAACGTCCTGTCGGCCGCGGCGCACGATCGCCGCGGGCCCAGCGCCCTCTATGACGCCGCCGGTGAGCTGATTGAGGCCAACCGCGACCCCGCCCTGGCCGCCTCAATGCTTGAGCAATACTTGAAGAATTCTCCAAAAACCGAAGAAGCGCCGGCATTTATCGCGCACTCACGATTGGCATCCCTGCGCCAGCAACTCGGCGATACGGCAGCCGCCGCCCAGGAACGCGCCGCGGCGCTGGCCCTGGCCCACACCTACAAACCCGCTCCGGACAGACGGCCACCGGACGTAAAGCAGGAGTAGGCCGACAAGGTAATCGCAAGCACGATGCATCTTCCCATCACCCTCAATCCGCGCCTCCCGCTGGCCCGCCATTGGCCGGCTGTTGCTCTGCTGGCCTGCCTGCTCGCGGCCACATCGCTGCGCGCCCAGGTCTCGCTGGCCACAGTTGTCGACCTGGCCCAGCAGAACTCAAGCTCCGTCAAGCTGGCCGAGGCCGACCTGCTCAAGGCCAAGGCCTCGCTGGCACAAACGCAGGACGCGTATATTCCCAACTTCCAAATTGGCTCCAATGTAGGCTACTCGCACGGCTTCCCCACCGGCCAGCCCTCGGTGGGAAGCGCCAGCATGCAGTCTCTGGTGTTCAGCTACTCGCAGCGGCAGTACACCAAGTCGGCCCGCGCTGGAGTTGAGGCCGGCAACCTGGCCCTCAAGGACGCGCGCGAGCAGGTCACACTGGACGCCTCCACAACCTATATCGAGTTCGACACCGTCAACCGCGAACTGGCCGCAGCCGCGCAGCAGGAGAGCTTCACCGCCGATCTGGTGCGCATTGAGCAGGAGCGCGCCGAGGCTGGCGTGGACTCCGAGCTGGACCTGCTGCAGGCGCGCCTGACCGCGGCCAACCTGAAGCTGGCCCGGCTGCACCTGGAAACCCGCGCCGCCACATTGGCCAAGCAGATCGCCGTGCTCACCGGTCTGCCGGTCGGCTCGATTCTTCCCGACCACGCCAGCATTCCGGAGATCCCCTCGATCACGGCCGGCGAAGCGCCGCGCAGCCTGCCCGGGATAGACTCCGCAACCACTCTGGCGCGCTCCAAGCAACTCCAGGCAAAAGGCGACGATCTCGCGTGGAAGCGCCCGCAAATCGGCTTCGGCGCTGTGTACAACTATGACTCCAACGAGTTGAACGCCTACAGCACCTACTACAACAACTTCACCCCCAACAACGTCAGCTTCGGCCTCCAGATCACGATTCCCTTCTTTGATTTCGCCCTCCGCGCCAAGGCCAAGGTCACCGCCGCTGAAGCTCTTCGTGCAACCGTGGAGGCCGAGCAGGCCGAGCGCCAGAACGACGTCCAGATTGCCACCCTGACCGGCAGCCTGCGCGAGCTGGACGCCCGGGCTGAAGTAGCCAGCCTCAAGCAGCAGATCGCCGACGCCCAGCTCAAGACGGTGATGGCCGAGCTGGATGGCGGCAATGGCTCGCCCGCCGGGCCCAATGCGCAGCCCCAGACGAGCCCAAAACAAGAGCAGCTGGCGCGCATCGACGAACGTCAAAAGTATCAGGATGCCCTCGATGCCGGGCTCGATCTGGCCAAAGCTCGACTGGGCCTTCTGCGCGCTTTGGGCCACATGGAAGACTGGTTGCAGGAGTTGCACACAAAATAGACCAAATTGGTCGGATTTCATCCTTTGAATCCGGCCCGATGGTAGAATTGAAGGGATGCCTATGCCCCTGAAAACGCTTTTGCTGAATCCGCCCTCGTTCGAGAACTTTGACGGTGGCGCGAGTTCGCGCTGGCCCGCCACGCGCGAGATTGAGTCCTACTGGTACCCCGTCTGGCTCACCTATCCAGCCGGCCTGCTTGAAGGTTCGCGCGTGCTGGACGCTTCCCCGCACCATGTCTCGGCCGACGAAACCATCAAGATTTGCAAGGACTACGAGTTCCTGGTGCTGTTTACCTCGACCATGGGCTGGGAGGGCGATCAACGCCTGGCAGAGGCCATCAAGGCCGCCAACCCGGCCATCAAGATCTGCTTCGTCGGGCCCCCGGTGACCACTGACCCGGACCGCGCCCTGAACGAATGTTCCGCGCTCGACTTCATCTGCCGCCGCGAGTTCGACTATTCCGTTGTCGAGTTTGCCCAGGGCAAGCCGCTCAGCGAGATTCTCGGCATCAGCTACAAGCTCGACGGCAAGGTCGTCCACAATGCCGACCGCCCGCAGATCGAAGACCTGGACGCGATGCCCTGGGCCACCAAGATCTACAAGCGCGACATGGACGTGACCCGCTACAACGTGCCCTTCCTGCTGCACCCCTACATCGCGCTCTACTCCACGCGCGGCTGCCCGGCGCAGTGCACCTTCTGCCTGTGGCCGCAGACGCTCTCCGGCCACGCCTGGCGCAAGCGGTCTACCGATGATGTTGCGGCCGAGCTGAAGTGGGCGAAGGAAAACTTCCCCGAGGTGAAGGAGTTCTTCTTCGACGACGACACGTTCAACATCCAGAAGGCGCGCACCATTGAGCTCTGCTCGAAGTTGAAGCCTCTCGGCCTCACCTGGTCCTGCACCTCGCGCGTCACCACGGAGTACGAGACCCTGAAGGCGATGAAGGAATCCGGCTGCCGGCTGCTCATCGTCGGCTTCGAGTCCGGGGACCCGCAGATCCTCAAGAACGTCAAGAAGGGCGCCACCGTCGAACGTGCGCGCCAGTTCGCCAAGGACTGCCATTCGCTGGGCCTGACCATTCACGCCGACTTCATTCTCGGCCTGCCCGGCGAGACCAAGGAGTCAATCCGCAACACCATCAACTTTGCCAAGTCGCTGGACTGCGAGACGATTCAGGTCTCCATCGCGCATGCTTATCCGGGCACCGAGTTCTACGAGTTTGCAAAGGTCAACGGCTACATCACCAACGAGCGCATGGAAGACGGCGGCGGCCACCAGATGGCGCACATCGAGTATCCCGGCCTGCCGGTCGACTACGTGATGGAGATGGTGCACCGCTTTTACGACGAGTACTACTTCCGCCCCAAGGCTGCGTTCCGCGTGGTGTGGAAGGCGATTGTCAACCGCGATGTGCCGCGCCTCTACGTGGAGGCCAAGGCCTTCATGAAGCTGCGTTCGCAGCGCAACAAGGCGGTCAAGGCGACCCGCGCCAAGCAGGCCGGGCCCACCACGACGGCCAAAGCCGGCGCATGACCAACGCTGCTTTCAGCGTTTCACCGAGGGCGGCGCATCAGCGTCCGCCCTCTTTCTTTTGAGCAGATGTGTTTGTCCTGAGTTTTGTGTGAAGATTGCGCGGCAATGTTTTCTGACCGCGCAATCCAGGTTCCCATTCAAGACGCAGTTTTATCGCGACGCGAGTGGGATCGCACGAACCCAAATCATTCTCGGTTCATCCAAGAATACGAATGCCTGATCACCACTTATCGCCGCGCCAATACATGATTCTGGGGCTGGTGGCTCTGTGCGCCCCGCTCGGCGACACCTGCCTGTCGCGCGGCATGGTCAACCTGCCGCCCATCACACTGGCGCATCCGCTCACGCTCGTCGCTGCCGTCTTCACGCCGTGGATCGCCGTGGGCATCGCGCTGTTGATCGGTTTTTTTGCCAGCTATCTGACCGCGCTCTCCTGGGCCGATCTGACCTTCGTGCTGCCCGCCACCGCGTTCGGGAATGTGATAGTCGCTTTGTTCGCCCGCTTCTGGTTGCATGAGGCCATCTCGCTCGAGCGCTGGGCCGGCATCGCGCTCATTACGCTCGGCGTGGGCTTTGTGGCGCAGGGTCCGTCGCTTACCGAGCGCCCCGTGGTGCCGCAACTCCGCGCACACGGCTCCGAGTTGGCTGCCGACGCAAGCGGCCTCGACGAATCGCTTCAGGAATTGAGCCGTACAGAAGACGAGCAGGAGGTTCAGCCGCGATGACCCACACAAGTCTCTGGTTCGCTGTGGCCATGATCGCCGCCGTCGTCGTTTCCTCCACCATCGGCGAAGTGCTCACCGCCGCCGCCATGAAGTCCATCGGCGACCTGGACGACATTCGCGCCCGCTCCGGCCTCAAGGGCGCCATCAAAGCCGTGATCACCTGCCCGCTGTTCTTTGCCGGCGTTGGCTTTCTGGCGCTCGCGTTCTTTGCGCTGCTGTTCGCACTCAATCACCTCAACCTGTCGCTGGTTGCGCCCGCATCCGCGTCGCTCACGCTGGTCACCAACGCCATCGCCGGAAAATTCTTCCTCAAAGAGAACGTGGACCGCCGCCGCTGGACCGCTGCCGTGCTGGTCTGCATCGGCGTGTATCTGCTGGCCCACTGACGAAGCAGGGATCAGAGGTCAGGGGGCAGGGATCAGAAGAAGCGCATCAGGCCTGTTGGCTGAAGATCCGCATCGAGAATTTTCTGCGGGGCACCAGCTGCCGCGCAGATGGCTTCCGCCGCCAGGTGACCGCTGCGCGCTCCGCTCTCCATCGTGGAAGGCCAGCCCGTCTGCACCCAGTCGCCGGCGAGAAACAGGTTGGGCCACGGTGAGATTGCACCCGGCCGCGATGCGTCAATCCCGGGAGGAACTCCAAACGTCGCGCGGACTTCCTTGATGAGCGCCACTTTCTCAAGCTGCGCTTCCCTCACCCGCGGAAAAAACTCGGCCAGCTCGCCGAGCGCCTGCGCAATCGCCTGATCCCGTGGCAACGCCGCAAATGCACGCGTGGCGCTGACGACGAGCTCAATGTAGTTGCCGCCGCGGTCTTGCAGGCGCGACTGGTTGTACATCCAGTGAATCTCGCGGTCCAGCAGCACGGCGTGATCGAGCTCGGTGATTTCGCGATCGAACCACAGGTGGACGCTGCAGATGGGCCAGTGCTCATGCCGCTTGATCTGCGCCGCCAGTACATCCCCGCCCTCGGCAGCCGGCAGCGCCGGCAACAGCTTGGCCATGCCTTCAAACGGCAGCGCCACCACGACAAAATCCGAGCGCAGCGCCTCAGACCGAGTCTCAATCACCCACTGCGACAATTCCTCGTCCCACTCCGCGCCTTCGACGCTCGTGTTCAGCAGCACTGCGCCGCCGCGCGCTTCGAGATACGGCGCGACCGGCGCGTAGAGCTCGCTCAGCGGCACCGTGCTCATGCCCATGGAGCCGGCGAAGGCCGAGTTCATGAACAGCTCGCGGATCACCTTGGCCGCGTAGGGCATCGCGATTTCGTCGATCTCCGCATTGAGCGCGCTCGCAATCACCAGCCGCCAGAAGCGCTCCACGGCGCCGCGCGTCTGGCCGTGCCGCTTGAGCCACGCACCGAGGCTCTCGTTCGAATCAGCGGGCACCGGCTTCATCAACGCACGGAAGGCGCGGGCGAGCGATACCTTGTCGGCCAGCGTGAATGCGTGCGCGGCCAACAGGCGCGGCAAGCCGTGCAGCGGCGCGGTCAGCCACGAGGGCCCAAGCACAGACTGCCTGCCGCCCGGCTCAATCATGGTCATCGCGCTGGTCCAGTGAATCCGCTCTTCAACGCCGATGCGCTTATAAAAACCTTGAAGATTGGTGCAGCAGCCGAACAGCACATGCTGGCAGTTGTCGATGACCTCGCCCACGCCGGGATGCAGATAGGAGCTGGCGCGGCCGCCCAGATAGCCGCGACGTTCAACCAGCCGCACAACGAAGCCTGCCTCAGCCAGCGCGCAGGCCGCGCTCATGCCGGCCACGCCGCCGCCGATGACCGCGACGGTTCTTGCAGCAATCTGTGCAGTGCCCGTCAACCTGCGATCCTCACCCAACCCAGTCTCGCCAGTCCCATTCGGGCCATCCCAACGGCAAGAATCCTGAGCTTCTCGATGGTGGGCACGCTGGCCCGCCGCGAAAACACATCGTAGTCCGCTTTCGCGATGCGCTTGAGCAGCGCGTGGTAGATGGCGACGAGCACGCCCAGCGCCGGCCGGCTCTCCTTGTCGATCAGCGGCATCAACGCATCGGCAGATGCATAATAACGCTCCGCGCGCTGACCGATCTCCTTGAGCAATGCGCGCTCGTTGGCTGCCGGCGCGGCGTGAGGCAGGCGATGCAACAACGCATCCAATGCCACACCGTGTGCCTTCAAATCCTCAAGCGGCAGATAGACGCGATTGCGCTCCGCGTCCTCGGCCACATCGCGCAGAATGTTGGTCAGCTGAAACGCGATGCCGGTCTCCTCCGCGAGCTTTTCCGCGCGCGGATCGCTGTAGCCGAAGATGCGGATGCACACCAGCCCCACGACCGAGGCAACCAGGTAGCAGTAGCGATAAAGATCATCAAATGTCGCGAACGTGTCGGGAGCCGTACCATTGCCTGCGTCAAGGTCCATGGTGACCCCAGCGACCAATTCATCGAGCAGAGACAGCGGAATCCGATAGCGGGCGACGGCGTCGCGCACAGCAATGAACACGGGATCGGCGATCGGCTCTCCCGCATTGGCAGCACGCCATGCGCCCATCCAGGTGTCAAGTTGCTTGCGCCGCTCAGTGATCGAAATGCTCTCATCATCGGCCAGATCGTCGGCCTGGCGCATGAAGGCATAGATGGCGCAGATGGCGTTGCGTTTGGGTCTGGGGAGCGCGACAAACGCGTAGTAAAAATTCTTGGCCTCACGCCGGGCAATGGCGCGGCACTCGGTGTAGGCCGCATCGATTGCGGCCGTGTTCAATGCTCCGGAAGCACCGGCTCCGCGTTCGCTCACTTGGAATTCCTGAGTCAATCCGCCTGCTCTGCATCCGCCGCCTGCGCCCGCCGGCTGCGCGTGCCCAGCTTCAAAAACGGCAGCAGCTTGGCCGATACAGCCCGCAGCGCAAGGCCCGCCTTGGTGGCTTTGGAGATGGCCGGCCGCGCGCTCAGCACATCGAAGTCGCGCAGTTCAATGGCGCGCAGAATCTCCAACCCGCCGCGGCTGAACAGGTCGAGGTCGAGCGCCAGGTCGCGATTGACCATGCCGATCAGCGGCAGGCCCTGATCGAAGAGATCACGCGCGTAGTTCACTTCGCAGTGCATCAGCGCGCGAAACTCCGGCGAGGCAATCCCTTCGCCGATGTTGGTATCGCTGACGTGAAAAAACGCCATATCTTTTTGCGGCAGATACACGCGTCCGCGCGCCCAGTCTTCCCGCACATCCTGCCAGAAGTTGGCCAGCTGCAGTGCCGAGCAGGTCGCGTCAGAGAGTTTGAACTTCTCCTCTTGATTGTCGTTCGCCTCGCCGCAGGCATAGAGCACCAGCCGGCCCACGGGGTTGGCCGAATAGCGGCAGTAGGCCAGCACGTCTTCCATGGTCTGGTAGCGCGTGACGACCTGGTCCTGGCGAAACGCGGTAAGCAGATCGGCGAACGGCTCCTTGGGAATGGCGCAGTCACGAATCGTCTCCGCCAGCGCCACAAACACGGGATGCAGCGCCTGGCCAGCGTAGCACGCATCCAGTTGCTCGCCCCATTGCTCCAGCAGCGCAAGCGCAACGTCAGGCGAACCGACCTCGTCGCCCAGATCGTCGGAGACGCGGCAGTACGCGTAAATGGCGTGGAAGTGCGGGCGCAGAGCTTTGGGCAAAAACCACGTGGCGACATGGAAGTTTTCGTAGTGCGTCTCCGCCAGGTGCTGGCACCAGGCGCGCGCTTCGTCGAGCGTGGGCGCAACGGCGGGGATGCGATAGCTCTCCGGCAGCGCAGCCCAGCCGCGCGCCCGCAGTTCTTCCTTGCTCACCGGCG
>Ga0302202_10006733_pt1 | contig 11370 bp, 8 predicted proteins | sample II_Bog_N3_3_FD_194579 | JGI IMG/M metagenome (GOLD analysis project Ga0302202, IMG submission 194579) | Peat permafrost microbial communities from Stordalen Mire near Abisko, Sweden - II_Bog_N3_3 | ecosystem: Environmental > Terrestrial > Soil > Wetlands > Peat | place: Sweden: Abisko, Stordalen... | reverse complement strand
AATCGCGCTGGATCTGGGCGAAGTTGCGCACTTGCGTTTGCGCAAACTCGATGTCCTTGCGCTCCTGCGGGGTCAGGCTGTTCACCGCCGCGTCGATCTCGGCCTGCGAGAGGCGGTAATCGGCGCGGTCCCACTTGTCGAAGCGCACGCTCATCTCGCGCACCGCCGCATCGCCGCGCGCCGCGATCTCCGCCAGCGCCGTCTCAACCACGCCGCGCACCTGGCGGTCGATATCCGCTTTCGCTTCCGCAGCCGCGCCGCGCTTCAGATAGATTGCCATAATCTCGGCCCTCATGTTGCATTCGAATGCAACTCAATATGAGAGTCGCCGCTGAAGTCAAGTCCGGATCGCTTCACCAGATCGGGTTCAAGGCACACGGCTTGGCAATCGCACCGGGCTATATTTCCCCAACCTGCCGATCATCAGTCGCGTGGCATCGCATGAGTTTGGGCTCATCGTGCAACGCGGCGCACTGCGCCTCAAATGGCCGGGGCACCGCTGGCACCCCGGCCGATCGCCGCCTTTACCAGCGCAGGCCGGCGCGCACGTAGACATAGCGCCCGTTGAACCCGAACGGCGAGTAGTACGGATAGGCCACGACGCCATAGTTGCCGGCGTTGAGGCTGGCCGGGACCGCGCGCGGATAGACGTCGAGCAGGTTGTTCGCCCCCAGCGCCAGGTTCAACCCATTGCCCTTCGGCTGATAGCGCAATTCCAGATCGGTGATCGCGCGCGATCCGGTGCTGTAGTCGCTGGCGGCGGTGCTGCCTGCGACAGTGACGTTGCCATAATACGTCACGCGGGCGGTGGCGCCGATCGGCCCGCGTGCCCACTCGACCGATCCGATCAGCTTCTGCCCCGGTGAGCCTTCCTCGATGGCGAGGATGCGGCTGCGCCCGAACAGGCCGAGGCTGGTCAGCGCCGCCGGCAGGCTGGGGGTGTTGGTCACCGTCTGGCGGGCGACGTCCCCGGTCAGAGTGAAGTCGAAGGTGCCCGCATCGGTGGTGTGGGCGCGATAATGCGCGACGCCCTCAACCCCCTTGGCGGTGATGCCCAACCCGTTGATGAAGAACCGCGCCGCCTGTACCCCATACTGCGTCAGGTACGCCGCCGCCGCCGGGGTCAGCACCGATGCGGTGAGGTTCTCCGAAAGCGCCAGGCCATTGCGCACATGGGTATAATAACCATCGACCGTCAGATCGAGGCCCCCCGCCCGCGCCACGAACCCGGCCGATGCGCTGGCTGCACGCTCGGGCGCCAGCTTCTGCCCGCCCAGCGCGGTGGCGATGGCGCTGGTGGCGGGATACGTACCGGTCAACTGGATCTGGCCGCTGTTGATCACCGACGAGGTCGACGTGTAATACTCCTGCTGGAGCGAAGGCGCGCGGAACCCGGTCGAGCCGGTGGCACGCAAGGCAAAAGCCGGCGAAAAGTCATAGCGCGCCGAGACCTTGCCCGTTCCGGTCGAGCCAAAATCCGAATAGTGCTCGTACCGCCCGGCGGCACCGAGGCGCAGCTTGTCGGTGACCTGCGCTTCCAGATCGAGATAGGCCGATTCCGAGGTCCGCTTGGCATCGATCGCATTCTGCGGGCCCAACCCGCCATAACCCTGCGCGCCATAGCTGGCCTTGGGGAAGGCGGTGCCGGCGGCATAGGAGGCGACATCGCCCGCGCCGATGGCATAGCCCTCGTGCCGGATTTCACCGCCCCAGGCGACGTTGAGCGACTTGAACACCGCGAACGACTTGCTGGCATCCACCCCGCCGACGATCTGGTCATAGCGCAGGCGGCCATCATAGAAGTTGGTCGGGCTGGCCCCACCATACGTGTAGTTGGCCGAGTTCAGCGTCGAGAGCTTCACCACGTTGCGGCCATAGCTGACTTTGGCGTCAATCGCCCAGCCGCCGGCATTGCCCTTGAGGCCCAGGGCCGAGTTGATGTCGAACGAATGGCTGTTGAGATAGGGCACGAAGCCGTTGGGATAGACGTTGCCCAGCCCATACGTCGCCGCCGCCGTGGCGAGGCGCGGCAATTCGGCCGAGGTGGAATTGCGGTACTGGTAACCCAGCCAGCCATAGACCTGCCACGATCCCGCCACCGGCTTGCCGAAGTTGGCCCAGCCCGAGTACTGATCCACCTTGGGATCGCCGAACACGCCATCGACGCGCGCGGGCGTCAGGCGCGGATCGGCATCGACCCGGTTGGTCGCGCTGCGATGCTGGTAATCGCCGGAGATGGTCAGGAAGCCATCGCCGCCGAGCTTGACGCCCTGCCATGCCGAGGCCGAGGTCACCGGTTCGCCGGTCACTTCGCGGTGGGTGCGCGCGGTGGTGAAATCGGTGACGTAGATCCCTTCGCTGACCGTGGCGCCGCCGCCGTGGTCGGCCTGCTTCAGCCGCAGGTTGACGACGCCGGCAATCGCATCCGACCCGTATTGCGCCGAGGCGCCGTCACGCAGCACCTCGACCGTCTCCAGCGCGACATCGGGTATCGTGTTCAGATCGACCGAGGCCGCCCCGCGCCCCAGCGAGCCATTGACGTTGAGATAGGCCGAGGCATGCGCCCGCACGCCGTTGATCAGCACCAGCGTCTCGTCGGGCGAGAGCCCGCGCAGCACCGCCGGGCGGATCGCATCCGAGCCATCGTTGGCCGAGGGCCGCGGGAAATCGAGCGAGGGCACCAGCGCCGCCAGAGCCGTGCCGAGTTCGGGCGTGCCCTGTTGGCGCAGGCTGCTGGCGCTGATCACGTCGACCGGCGAGAGGGTATCGAGACGGGTGCGATTCGGCGCGCGGGTGCCGGTGACGATGATGGTGTTGTCGCTGCTGGCGGCAGGCGCGGCGGGCGCATCCTCGGCCCGCGCCGCGCCTGCGGCAAGCAGCGCCGTCAGGCTGGCAGTGGCCAGGAACAGAGCTTGGTGGTGACGCATTTTGTGCCCCTTTTGAGATATTTGGCGTGGGGGCCTCGGTTATTGTCTAGTTATCCCATAGACAATAAAGCAAAACTATCGGCGGCGCAGGCTCGGCTTCGCAGGTGCGGTCAGATCATGCGGTCCCGGTTCTTGGCGCCGTGCAGAAGCGGGCGATGCCGCGTGTTTCCCCGGGGAAACATGCCGCATCGCCACGTCTCCCGTCATGTCTGCACGCCCCTGCCCTGTTCCTCCATCGCCAGCAGCGCGTTGCGCACCCCGATCAGCATCTCCTCCAGGCCGACCCCCGCGCCGGAATGAAGCCGCACCGTCACCCCCTGGCGGTTGGCCGCCAGCACCGAGACCGCCTGCCGCCCCGTGCGCGGCGCGACCCAGGTGAACAGCGGACCCGCCACCGCCCCGCCCTCGCCCGCCGCCAGCAGACGCTTCAACACATCCGCCGCCGCCACGCCGCCGACCCCGGCCTCACGCGCGGCGGCCTGCGCCTTGGCCAGGGCGCTCGCGGCCTTGCGGATGGCGGTGGCGCGGTCCTTGTCCTCCAACGCCTGCGCCAGCGCATAGGCGGGCTTCAACTGCACATCGGCGGGGCTGGCAAACGCGGCCACCGCCCAGTCGGGCAGGGCCGCGACCTTCAGCATCTTCGACAGCCAGCCCTTGGAGAGCCGCAGCCGCTCGGCCATGCGCGTCATGTGCCCGCCATAATGCGCGCCCAGTGCCCAGGCATAATTGCGCGCCCGCTCCAGATCGGACACATCCTTGCGCGCGCGGTTCTCTATATCGGCGAGGCGGAAGGCGGCCTCGTCATCGATCTGGGCCACTTGCGCGAGGAACTGCATCTCGGGATAGGCGTTGGCGCGGAGCCACGCGATCGAGAACAGCCGCCGCGTGCCGGCAATCACCTCGTAATCGTGCGCGGCGTCGCCCTCGATGCGGCGGACGATGGCGGGGACTTTCTGGCCACCCTCGGCGATGATGGCATCGATCAGGTCGCGGCACGAGGCCTCGGACAGATGCGCCGCCGAGCGCGCGTTGCCCGCCCACACCCGTACCCGCGCCGGATCGAGCAGCAACTGCGTGACCTGCCGCACCTCGCCATTGGCCACCCGCGCCAGCGCCGACTCGCGGCTGAGCAAGGTGGTGGCGCGGGTGCGGTCGGCACGCGCGGGGGTCGGCGCAGCGGCGGAGGCGGCGTCCTCCTCGGCCAGCAGGGAGGTCAGGTAATCGGATTGCTTGCGGGCCATGGGGTCAGGTTCCGGTGCGGGAGGTCAAAGCAGGATGCGGCGGGCGGGCGCGGTAGGAAAGGGTAAAAGGCGAAGGCCGGGGGTGTTACACCCCCGGACCCCCATTCCTGTCCACCTAGCGCCCTGCCCGCAGCCGAGCGGCCGGTGGCGATGCCGCCTCAAATGAATCCGCTGCGCGGGCCAGCGCCACGCCGCAACGACGGCGCGAACAAGGCGGTCTGTTCTATCCATTGACCAACACCGCCTCATCCACCGCCGTCCGCCGCCCCCACCCGGCGCGGACCAGTTGCTCGATCTGGCCCAGCGCCTCGTCGAGATTGGCGCGGCAGCGTTTGTGCGTGCGCGGGGTGCCGATCGGCTTGTCCAGTTCATAGACCGTCATCATCCGCATCGCGGCATGGCTGATCTCGGCGCTTTCCAGGATGGGCACGGGCAGCAGAGCGGGGCCAAAGGTCTGCTCCATGATCGTGCGAACCATCTCGTGGCTGGGATCATTGCCATCGAACTTGGAACAGATCAGTCGCACGAAGGCATAGTCCACCGGGATGCCGGCCCCCATCAACTGGGCCAGCACCTGATCCATCATCGACAGAAACTGCACCGTCGAGCAGAAATCGGGCGTGGTGGCGGCCAGCGGCACCAGCAGGGCATTGGCCGCCTGCATCACCGCGAGGCTGATCGTGCCGAGCGCCGGTGGCGGATCGAGCAGCACGATGTCGTAATCGGCGGCCACGTCCATCAGCCCGGCCTTGAGCTTGCGGAACCGCGCGGCCAGCACCGATTGCCCATCGGTCCCCGCCGCCGCCAGCTCGTACTCCACATCGAACAGTTCGAGGTTCGAGGGGATCAGATCGACATTCGGCCAGGGCGTCGCCTTCACCGCATAGCGCAAATCCTCGCGCGTCGGCTCGATCGAGAGATAGGGGTAGAGCGTCTCCTCGCGCGTGATGTTGAAATGCGGGTTGAAGCCGAACAGCGTGGTGGTGGTGGCCTGTGAATCGCAATCGACCACCAGCACGCGATAGCCCTGCACCGCGAAATAATGCGCCAGATGCGTGGTGACGGTGGACTTGCCGACGCCGCCCTTGAAGTTCTGCACCGCGATCAGCGCGGGGGTATCGGTGGCCGCGCGGGCAGGGCTGGCACCCAGCACGCGGCGCATGTTGAGCAAATCCTCCACCGTATAGCCGAGCCGCCGTCCGTTGGTGCCGGCGGGGGCGGGGGGCAGGCGGCCATCCTCCTCGGCCATGCGGATGCGGTTGGTCGAGCAATCCAGCAGCGCCGCCGCCTCGGCAATGCCGAAGCGCACGGTGAGGCCCTTGCGGCTCTCGGGCAGGAAGGCGCGCTTGCGCAGGCGCTCGATCATGCGCTCGCCGGCGTCGGCCATTTCGGTGATGCGTTCGACTTCGGAGCTGGCGGGAAACGCGCTCATCGCATCGGGGCTGTCGCTCGGTACATTCATGCGGGCGCCATCCTCGGCCATTGAACCTTTTGCGCCATATAGGCGCATGAAAGCGTTCAGTCGAGGGGTGCCATGCCCAATGTCATTCCGGTTCGGCCAGATCCAGACAGGCCCAGACCGGCAGGTGATCCGATGCCACCGCCGCCAGCGCGCTGTGATGCACGCCCGCACTGACCACACGCCACCCGCGCGAGACCACCACGCGATCGAGTTGCCCCAGCGGCCGCCTTGCCGGAAAGCTGCGCCCACAGGCCAGCACGCGCCAGTCATGGCCGAACTCGCGCAGGCAGCCGGCGGCGGACCATTCGTTGAAATCGCCCATCAGCACCGTGGGCGCCGCCGTCCCCCGCGCGGCCAGATGGTGGAGCACCGCGCGCACTTGCTGGCGCCGGCGCAGGCCCGACAGATCGAGGTGCATGCCGACCACGCGCATCCCCTGCCCCGCCACCGTCAGGTCGGCGGCGATGGCGCCGCGTGGCTCGATCGTGGGCAGGGGCACGCGGTGGGCCTCGGCGATGGCGATATCGCGCCGCACCAGCAGCGCGTTGCCGTGCCAGCCGATGCTGTCGGCCCGGATCGACAGCGGCACCGGCTTGTAGGGACTCAGCGCCGCGATCGCGGAGAGCGGCAGCACCGCCGCGCGCGCGCCGAACCGCCGGTCCGCCTCCTGCAAGGCGACGACATCGGCATCGATCTCACGCAGGACCGCCAGGATCCGTTCGGGATCGCGGCGGCGGTCCAACCCGATCGCCTTGTGAATGTTATAGCTGGCGATCTTGATCCGCACACCGGTTCCGCATGGCACCGCGGCGGATAGCGCGCGGCAGGGGGGCCAGCATTGCGGGATTTGCCACCCCGGGCAAGCCCCCCCTTCGCGCCATCGGGATCAGGTGAGCTTCCAGGTCATCGGCACGGTGATCGCTGTCGCGCCGCTGGGCGGGGCGGGCACATGCCCGACGCGCGAGGGGACCGACAACGCCTCCTTGTCCAGCGTGCTGGAGCCCGAGGGGGCGACCATTTCCGAGCGCAACACCGCGCCATCGGCGCCGACATAGACCTTGACCTTGGCGGTGCCTTCCTCGCCGCGCATTTCGGCGGTGGCGGGATAGGTTTGGTGGGCGGCAAAGGCGCGCGTCACCTGCTTCACCCAATCGCCGGTATCGGCCATTGCCGGCACCGAAAATAGTGCGCTGCCAATCACCGCACAGACCAGATTTTTGAAATGCGACATGTTCAGCCCTCTTTTGTTGGATGATCAGTGTAATATACGGTATGAATAAATTCCGTATTGGCAGTTTTGGTTGATGTTTTTGTGTTATTTATTCAGAATTCTGACCAATCTTCGGCAACTGCCCCAGTATTCACCCGTATCGGCGCCGCAGGGCGCGCGGAAACCGGGGCCGAACGCGATGCAACCGGGGCGGGGCGCGGCGCGGGGGTGATGTCGTGCATTGTTGCCGGGGCGGGACGCGCCGATCCCTTCAGCCGGAACCGGCCCAGGCTGGTCACCAGATGCGTCGCCTCTTCGGACAGGTGCCGCGTGCTGGCGGAGCTTTCCTCGGCCATGGCGGCGTTTTGCTGGGTGAACAGATCGACTTCGGCGACCGATCCCGAGACCGCGCCGATGCCGCCCGATTGCTGTTGCGCGGCATCGGCGATGGCCGAGACCAGATCCGAGATGCTCGCCACTTCGGCCACGATCTCACGCAGGGCGGTGCCGCTGCTGGACACCAGTTCGACGCCGGTGGTCACCTGATCGTTGGTGTTGGAGATCAGCGCGCGGATATCCTTCGCCGCATCGGCCGAGCGCTGGGCCAGGGCGCGCACTTCGGTGGCGACCACGGCGAAGCCCTTGCCGGCATCGCCGGCGCGCGCCGCCTCGACCCCGGCGTTGAGCGCGAGGAGGTTGGTCTGGAAGGCGATGCCGTCGATCGTCGAGATGATCTCGGTGACCTGGCGGCTCGAGGTTTCGATGGCGCGCATCGCGGTGATGGCGCGCGCGGCAGTGGCGTCCACGCTCTCGGCGGTGCGGCGGGTGGTTTCCAGCCGGGTGCTGGTCTGGAGCGCGTTGTCGGCCGTGACGCGCACGGTGCCGGCAAATGCGCTGAGACTGCGGGCAGTTTCAGCGATGGTGGTCGCCTGCTGCTCGGTGCGGCGCGAGAGATCGGCGGCGGCGGCAGCCATCTCACCGGTGCCGGCCTTGATCGCATCGCAGCCGGTCACGATCTCGCCCAGCACATCGCCCAGCCGCTCGACCGCGACGTTGAAATCGAGGTGCAACTGGGCAAGGGCCCCCTGCCCGTTTTCCGGCACGCGGTGATCGAGCTGCCCCTGCGCCAGCGCCGAGAGGCCGGCGCCGATGGCATCGATCGTCGTCTGGGTTTCCTGCGCGCGCTGGATCTCTGCGCGGGTGCGCGCCTGATCGGCGAGGAACAGGTCCTTGAACTTCAGCAGCGCCTGCGCCAGCGCGCCCAGTTCGTCGCCGCGGCCGTCGCCGGGCACGGCCACGTCGATATCGCCCGCGACCAGCCGCGTCACCGCCTCGCTCATGCGGCGGATGGGGTGCGCGACATTGCGCATCAGCGCCACCATCAGCGCCACCGCCAGCAACCCCGCCGCCACCGTCGCCCAGATGACGAAGCGCTGGGCCTGGGCGTAGATGCGGTCGCTTTCGGCCGAGACGGCATCGGCGCCCTTGGTGTTGAGATCGACCAGTTGGAGGATATCGTCCTCCACGGTGTAGAAATCACTGAGCGCCGGCCCATCGAACAGCGTCCGCGCGGCGGGATCGTTGGCATCGGACAGCGCCAGCAGGCGTTCGTTCTCCGCCGCATAGGCCGCCCAGTCGTGCTGCAACTGGGCGAAGGCCTTTTGCTGATCGGCGGTGGCCAGCAACTGGCCGTAATCGGTCAGGCCGTGCCCGATCACCGCGTGCGCGGCGCGCAGCATCTTGGCGGCGCGCGCCTTGGCCGCCGGGGTGGCGGCGGAGAGGTGCGCGTTCTGCTTGATGCGATATTGCGCGACATAGGCATGGATGTTGCCGATATCCTCCGATGCGGGGATCCAGCGCGTGCGCAGTTCCACCGCGATGCGGTTGACCTCGCCGATCCGAGCGAGCGAAAAGCCGCCAATGGCGGCAACCGCCACCAGCAATGTGGCGAATGCGGCAAGAAACTTGCCGGAAATTCCGATCCTGGCCAATGGTATCTCCGTGCTGGCTGCGCACTGCGGTTGATTGATGGCAGGTAGGTAGACCGCCGGCGGTGGATTTTTTGGGGGTGGACGCTTAGCGGCCTGTCCCTAGTTGGGCGTTTACTGCGCATCGCCGGCACCCGGCGGCTTCCTTCCGGGCGCGGGCGCTGCTAGGGCGCCGGAATGCTGACAATCTCTGGCCTCACTGTGCGCCTTGGCGGCCGCACCATCATCGACCGCGCCTCGGCGACGATTCCCACCGGCGCACGCGCGGGGCTGATCGGCCGCAACGGCGCGGGCAAATCCACATTGGTGAAGGCGATCATCGGCGAGATCGAACCCGACGAGGGCGAGATCGAGATGCCCCGGCGCGCGCGGCTGGGCTATATCGCGCAGTCGGCGCCCAGCGGCACCACCAGCGCGTTCGACACCGTGCTCGAGGCCGATACCGAGCGCGCCACGTTGCTGGAGGAATCCGAGACCTGCACCGAGCCGCACCGGCTGGGCGATATTCACGACCGGCTGTTGGCGATCGATGCCTATACCGCGCCGGCGCGGGCGGCGCGCATTCTGCTCGGCCTGGGCTTTGACGAGGAGATGCAGGCGCGGCCGCTCGACAGTTTCTCGGGCGGGTGGAAGATGCGCGTGGTGCTGGCCGCGTTGCTGTTCTCGCAGCCCGATGTGCTGTTGCTCGACGAGCCTTCGAACCACCTCGATCTCGAAGCGACGCTGTGGCTGGAGAACTTCCTGCGCACTTATCCGGGGACGCTGATCGTCATCAGCCACGAGCGCGATCTGCTGAACAATGTGGTCGATACGATCGTGCATCTGAGCGGCGGCAAGTTGACGCTTTACGCGGGCGGCTATGATTCGTTCGAGCGTCAGCGCGCCGAGCGCATGGCCCAGGCCGCCGCCGCCAAGGCCGCGCAGGATGCCCAGCGGGCCAAGCTGGAGGACTATGTCCGCCGCAACAGTGCGCGGGCATCGACCGCAAAACAGGCGCAATCGCGCGCCAAGATGCTCGCGCGGATGCAGCCGGTGATGGCGATGATCGAGGATCCCTCGCTGAGCTTCAACTTCCCCGATCCGGCGGAACTGCGCCCGCCGTTGATCACGCTGGACCAGACAGCGGTGGGGTATGAGGAAGGCAAGCCGATCCTGCGGCGGCTGAACCTGCGGATCGATCCTGATGACCGGATCGCGCTGCTGGGCCGCAACGGCAACGGCAAGACCACGCTGGCGAAACTGCTGGCGGGCGAATTGCCGGCGATGGAGGGCGGGATGACCACCGCCGGTAAGCTGAACATCGGCTATTTCACCCAGTATCAGGTCGAGGAGCTGGCCGGGCCCGACACCCCGCTGGAGCACATGACGCGGGCGATGCCGGGCAAGACCCCGGCGGCGGTGCGCGCGCAACTGGGGCGGTTCGGCTTTTCCGGCCCGCGCGCGACGGGGGCGGTGGACAAGCTCTCAGGCGGGGAGCGTGCGCGACTGGCTTTGGCGCTGGTCACGCGCGATGCGCCGCACCTGCTGATCCTCGACGAGCCGACCAACCACCTGGATGTCGACGCGCGCGAGGCGCTGGTGCAGGCGTTGAACGACTATCAGGGCGCGGTCATTCTGGTCAGCCACGACCGGCATATGGTCGAGCTGACGGCGGACCGGCTGGTGCTGGTCGATGGCGGTCAGGCGGTGCCGTTCGACGGCAGCATGGAGGACTACATCGACTTCGTGCTGGGGCGGAACCAGCCCAAGGCCGAAGCCCCGGCCAAGGCGGCCAAGCCCGATGCCGCCGTGACCAACCTGGCGTGGAAGGAAACCCGCGAGCTGCAAAAGCAGATCGCCAAGATGGAAAAGGACATCGCCCGTATGCAGGCCGAGATCGACGCGGTCGAGCAGGCGCTGGCCGCGCCGGAGAAGGCCAAGCCGCCGCTGGCGGGGATGTCGTTCGGGGCGCTGGGCAAGCGACGTGAGGATTTGCTGGCCAAGCTGGAGACGGTCGAGGCGCAGTGGATGGCGGCCAGCGAGAAGATCACCATCTGACGCGACAGGCCGTTCCCCGCGGGCGGGCAAGCGCGGATCAATGCGCCCGCCCGAACGCTGTTTCCGTATCACGCCCGGCGTGATTGAAGCACCGAAAGGAACAGGCCATGACGATCAAGGGCGAAATCAAGGAAGCCGCCGGCTTCGTGAAGGAAGAAGCCTACGAACACGGCAAGACACCGGAGGCCCACCGCAAGGCGCAGGAAGGCCGCGACTTGCGCAACGAGGGCCGGATCGAGGACGGCAAGCTGCCCAAGACCTCGGTACCGGGGTCTGGCGACAAGGCATAAGCCCGATGAAACCCCCGCTTCGGCGGGGGTTTTTCGTTGGGGCTCAGGCGGTGTCGAGCAGGGCCCGTATCGCCGTGTTGTCCCGCCCGTCGCGCGCCAGTGTCGCCGCCGTGGCCTGTGCCATCGCGCGATAGGCCGGCAGCGCGTCCGGGCAATCGCGCGCCAGGGCCGCGAGGTGCGCGGCGACTGTGGCCCGGTCATCGCGCAGCACCGGG
>Ga0302202_10006729_pt1 | contig 11375 bp, 11 predicted proteins | sample II_Bog_N3_3_FD_194579 | JGI IMG/M metagenome (GOLD analysis project Ga0302202, IMG submission 194579) | Peat permafrost microbial communities from Stordalen Mire near Abisko, Sweden - II_Bog_N3_3 | ecosystem: Environmental > Terrestrial > Soil > Wetlands > Peat | place: Sweden: Abisko... | reverse complement strand
GTCGATGAACTGGCGATACGCCGCGGGAAAGCCGTCCGGCGTCGTCACGCGGCCATTGTCCCAACGGCAACCCTGCTTGTCGCCGGACGCGTTCAACGGCGCCAGCACTTCGCCGGCGAAACGGGCAGCCTCGGTCAGGACCGCCTCGACCAGTTCCGGTTCGGCGTCTTCAAAGCCCGCGAAGGTGGCGATCTCCGGCAGACCGGCCAGATGCTTCATCACGAAGCGCATGTCGTCCAGGGGTGCGGCATAGGTCATGACGCGGTCTCCAGATTCCGCGCCTGCTCGCGCAGCCGGAATTTCTGGATCTTACCCGTCGAACTCTTGGGGATCGGGCCGAACACGACCAGCTTGGGCACTTTGAACGCCGCCATCTGTTCGCGGCAGAACTGACGGATCTCCGCCTCGGTGGCTTTCATGTCGGCGCGCAGTTCGACGAAGGCGCAGGGCACCTCGCCCCATTTCTCATCCGGTTTGGCGACCACCGCCGCGGAATCGACCGCGGGATGGCGGTGCAGCACGTCCTCGACCTCGATCGAGGAAATGTTCTCGCCCCCGGAGATGATCACGTCCTTGGAACGGTCCTTGATGCGCACATAGCCGTCGGGCTCGATCACGGCCAGGTCGCCGGTGTGCAGCCAGCCACCCGCGAAAGCCTCCTCGGTGGCCGAGGGGTTCTTCAGATAGCCGTTCATCGTGATGTTGCCGCGGAACATGATCTCGCCGATGGTTTCGCCGTCCGGCGGCACCGGTTCCATCGTGTCGGGGTTCAACACCGTCATCGCTTCCTGCATCGGACCGGCCACACCCTGCCGCGCGTTCAAACGGGATCGTTCGGCCAGCGGCAGCGACTGCCATTCGTCCTGTTTGGCGCACAGGGCAGCCGGACCATAGGTCTCGGTCAGGCCATAAACATGGGTGATGTCGAAGCCGAGACGTTCCGCCCCCTCGATGGTGGCGGCGGGCGGCGCGGCACCGGCGATATAGGCGCTGACCTTGTGATCGATGCCCGCCCGCAAAGCGGCCGGCGCGTTGATCAACATGTTGTAGATGATCGGCGCGCCGCACATGTGCGTGACTCCATGTTCGCGGATCGCATCGAAGGTCAGCTTCGGGTCCACCCGGCGCTGGCAGATATTGGTGCCGGCATTCGCCGCCATCGCCCAGGGAAAACACCAGCCGTTGCAATGAAACATCGGCAAGGTCCACAGATAGACCGAATGCGCCGGCATCCCCCAGGACACGATCTGCGACATTGCATTCAGGTATGCGCCGCGATGGTGCGTGACCACACCCTTCGGGTTGCCGGTCGTTCCTGATGTGTAATTCAACGCGATCGGACCGAACTCGTCATCCGGCAGCGTCCAGACAAAATCGGGATCGCCTTCGCGCAGGAACGCCTCGTAATCCATCTCCCCCAGCAGAGTGCCGCCTTCGTGCAGCGGGTCGTCGATGTCGATGACCAAAGGCCGGCGTTCCAGCATGACCAGGGCCCGCTTGACCACGGCGCTGAACTCGCGGTCCGTGATCAGCACTTTGGCCTCCCCGTGGGTGAGCTGGAACGCGAGCGATTCGGCATCGAGCCGGATGTTCAGCGTGTTCAGCACCGCACCGGTCATCGGCACGCCAAAATGCGACTCATACATCGCGGGGACGTTGGGCGCCATGACAGCAACGGTGTCGCCGGGTCCGACGCCGCGCCGCGTCAAGGCGGACGCGAGGCGCCGGCAGCGTGCGTAGGTTTCCGCCCAGGTGCTGCGCCAGGCACCGTGCACGATGGCCGTCCGGCCGCCATAAACCGCGGCTGCCTTCGGCAGAAAACTCAGCGGCGACAGCGGCGTGTAGTTGGCGATGTCCTTGCCAAGGCCGTCACGGTAGGGACCGGCTCTCCGGGTGATGGTTTCCACGAACATGGCGGACGGTTTCTCCTGATTTTATGCCCTGTTGCGCTGAAATCCGCTGGGCAGGCACGAAGGGCGGCTTGACTGCCCGGGCCAGCGAGACGCTAGGCGCCGGTTTGCCGCGGCGGCAGGTTCGGAATGTACTCAGACCGCTTCACCCCGGTCCCGGTCTGGCGCAAACTGCGGGCAGCAGCAGCAAAGGCACGACCATGGCACGCCTCGACGAGACCCGCCCCTTCCTCCCTGTCAACATCGCGGTGCTGACGGTGTCGGACACGCGCACCGCCGCCAACGACACCTCCGGCGACACGCTCGCCGACCGCATCGTCAAAGCCGGCCACCGCGTCGCCGCGCGCGCGATCGAGAAAGACGACGCCGGCCTGATCGAAACCCTGTTGCGCGCCTGGATTGCCGATCCCGCGATCGATGTGGTGATCACCACCGGCGGCACCGGCGTCACCGGCCGCGACGTGACGCCGGAGGCCTTCGACCGCGTGCTGGAAAAGCGCATCGAGGGCTTTGGCGAATTGTTCCGCATGCTGAGCTACCAGAAGATCGGCACGTCCACGATTCAATCGCGGGCGATCGGCGGTGTGGCGCATGGCACCTATCTGTTCGCGCTGCCCGGCAGCACCGGCGCGGTGAAGGACGGCTGGGACGACATTTTGGTCGCGCAACTCGATAATCGGCACCGGCCCTGCAACCTGGTGGAACTGATGCCGCGGCTGCAGGAGTATCTGAAGCCGGCTGCGGAGTGAGCGGCCTTTTTGCCGCTATACCCGACATGGTATAGCGGGCGGACGGCTCGCGAAGAAGGACAGACCATGACGGTAACGACCCAGCCTCGCAAGGCGCACGGGCCGAGGAACTCCCGTAAAAGTCCCCCGCCTCGCTCCGGTGAAAAAGCGAGGCGGGTACGCAACATCAGGCAGCCTCGTAACCAATCACCGCCTTGATCTCGGTGAAGTCATCCAGCGCCCACTTGCCATATTCACGCCCGTTGCCGGACTGCTTGTAACCGCCGAACGGCGCCGCGGTGTCGCCGGCCGGATAGTTCATGAACACGGTGCCAGCCCGCATCTGGGCCGCCACCCGGCGGGCGCGCGCGATATCCGGGGATTGCACGTAAGCCGCCAGGCCATAGATGGTGTCGTTGGCCAGACGGATCGCTTCCGCCTCGTCCTGGTACGGCAGGATCGCCAGCACGGGCCCGAAAATTTCCTCGCGCGCGATGGTCATGTCGTTGCGGACATTGGCGAAGATGGTCGGGCGGACGAAGTAGCCGCGATTCAGATGCTCTGGACGGCCGGGGCCACCGGTGACCAGGTCCGCACCCTCGTTGATGCCGGCCTGGATCAGCCGCTGGATCTTGTTGAACTGGACCTCGCTCACCACCGGCCCGATGGTGGTCCGCGGATCGTTCACGTCGCCCACCACAACGCGTTCGGCGGCGGCTTTGGCGATCGCCTTCACCTCCTCCTGCCGGTCGGCGGGCACGAACATCCGGGTCGGCGCGTTGCACGACTGCCCGCTGTTCGGCATCATCCCCAGCACGCCCTTGGTCACCGCGGTCTGGAAATCCACATCCGGCAACAGGATGTTTGCCGACTTGCCGCCCAGTTCCTGACACACGCGCTTCACCGTCGTGGCCGCCGCCTGCGCCACCAGAATCCCCGCGCGCGTCGAGCCGGTGAAGGACATCATGTCGATATCGGGATGCGAGGACATGGCATTGCCGACCACCGCACCCTCGCCCTGCACCATGTTATAGACACCGGCCGGCACGCCCGCCGCGTGCATCACCTCCGACCAGATGATGGCGTTCAGCGGCGCGATTTCCGACGGTTTCAGCACCATGGTGCAGCCGGCGGCGATACCCGGCGCGACCTTGCAGACGATCTGGTTGATCGGCCAGTTCCACGGCGTGATCAGCCCGACCACACCGATCGGCTCGCGCGCGATCAAGGTGCTGCCTTGCACTTCCTCGAATTTGTAGTCCTCCAGCACCTGGATCATCCGCATCAGGTGACCGGTGCCGGTCGCCGACTGGCGTTCCAGCGCGAACTTCAGCGGTGCGCCCATTTCCTGCGACAGGGCGTCGGCGATATCCGATCGCCGCTTGTTGTATTCGGACAGGATCGCCTTCAGCAGGTCCAACCGGTCGGCCCGCGAGGTCCGCGAATACGCGGGAAACGCATGACGAGCAGCGGAGACGGCGCGATCGACGTCGGCGGGGCCACCGAGGGCGATCTGGGTGAAGGCCTCCTCGGTGGAGGGGTTGATCACGTCGAGCAGGACGGGTTGCAGCGGGTCCACCCAGGCGCCGTTGACGTAATGCTGCCGTTCATGTGCCATGTTGACTTCCTTCAAACGATCGCGGAACACGCGCTATATACGCAAAGACATCGCGGCCGGATAGTCACCCCCCGGCCTCTGCAAGGAGTTGTGTCATGACGGGTCATCCAGCTTTGACCGCCGGCCGGGTTGCGGTCATCACCGGCGCCGCCAGCGGTATCGGTCTCGCCGCGGCTCGTCAATTTGCCGCGATGGGGATGAAGGTTTGTCTGGCGGACCTGTCGGCTGCGGCGCTGGACACTGCCGCGGCCGAGGTCGCCGCCGTCTCGCCGCAGGGCACCGCCGCAGTGCTGGCGGTGCCGACCGATGTCAGCCGGCTGGAGTCGGTGCAGGCCCTGCGCGATGCCGCCTATGCAACTTTCGGTGAGGTCGCGGTGCTGATGAACAATGCCGGCACCGCGCCGGGCGGCGGCCCGTGGGAGCATATCGACCGCTGGCGGCGCGTGCTGGAGGTCAATCTCTGGGGCGTCATCAACGGCGTGCAGACTTTTGTCCCGTCGATGCTGGCGCAAGGCACCGACGGTGCGATCATCAATACCGGCTCGAAACAGGGCATCACCTGCCCGCCCGGGGATACGGCATACAACGTCAGCAAGGCCGGTGTGAAGGTGCTGACCGAGGCGCTGGCACACAGCCTGCGCAATACCGCGGGGGCTCGGATCACCGCGCATCTGTTGATCCCGGGTTCGACCTTCACCGGCATGACGCGTGGCGGGCGGACCGAGAAACCACCGGGTGCGTGGACGCCCGAACAGGTGGTGGACATGATGATGGCAAGCCTGGGACAGGGCGACTTTTATATCCTGTGTCCCGACAACGACGTGACGCGTTCGGTCGATGAGCGCCGCATCCTGTGGGCCGCGGGCGACATCGTCCACAACCGGCCGGCGCTGTCGCGCTGGCATCCCGACTATGCGGCAGCATTCGATCAGTTTCTGCACAGCAATAACGAATAACGGAAGGAAACACCATGCTGACGAAATTGAAACGCGCGATCCAGCTTGGCTGCGGTGTCGTGGCGCTTGCCGGTTCGGCGGCTGCGCAGCCGGCGCAGATCGTCATCGACGAAGCCAGGGCCTTCCCGGAAAGCCTGACCTCGACCGCCAATGGCACGATCATCATCGGCAGCCTGGACCACGGGACGGTTTATCGCGTGCCGCCCGGTGGTGCGAAGGCGACGCCATGGATCGCGCCGCCGACCAACGGCATGACCCGCGTGCTGGGCGTGTTCGCGCATGATGCCGCGAACACGTTGTGGGTTTGCACCAACGATCCGGACGCGGCCGTCAACAAGGCGACCCTGGAGGCGTTCAATCTGAAGACCGCAGCGCCGAAGGGCAGCTATCGGTTCCCCGATGGCGGGCTCTGCAACGATATCGCGGTGGCGCGCGACGGCACGGTGTTTGCGACTGATACCCGCGGCGGGCGGATTCTGGTGTTGAAGAAAGGCGCCTCGGCGCTGACGGTCTGGGGCGGTGACGAAAAGTGGAAGGGCATCGACGGCATCGCCATGCTGCGCGACGGGTCCGTGCTGTTTAACAATGTGCGGGAGAATCAACTGGTGCGGGTCCTTCGCAAGCCCGACGGTAGCGCCGGTGCGGTGACGTTCCTGGCGCTGTCGCAGCCGATCTCGGGCCCCGACGGCATGCGGGCCTTGCCGGACGGGCGGGTCATTCTGGCCGAGAACAAATCCGGGAAGGCCGATATCGTGACGGTGAAGGGCGACAAGGCCAGCATCGTGACGATCCGCGATGGGTTCCAATGGAGTTCGACCGCGGTCACCGTCGTGGGCAAGACAGCCTGGGTGCTGGAGACGAAATTCGCGTACCGGAACGACCCGGCGTTCAAGGACAAGGACCCAGGGATTTTCACCGCGACCGCGGTGCCGATGCCCGCACACTGATCCCGGCCAGCCTTGCGGTGGCAGCCGAGGGCGGGCAATGACCGGCGGATGGAGCCGGCCGAATATGCGCTGATGGACGAAGCCGAGGGCGGCATGTGGTGGTATCGCGCCCTGCATGCCCGCCTGCTCGATGCCCTGACCGGCACCACTGGCCGCATCCTGGATGCCGGGTGCGGCACCGGCGGCTTCCTCGCCGCCCTGCGCCAGCGGTATCCCAACCTGTGCGCCGTCGGGATCGAGTGGGACGCCGACGCGGCCGAACGGGCGCAAATGAAATCGGGCGCGCTGCTGGTCCGCGGCAGTGCCAATCAACTGCCGTTTGCCGCCGCCAGCTTCGATGCCGCAGTGGCAGCCGACGTTTTGTGCCACGCCGCGGTCGATCCGGCGCTGGCGCTGGCGGAATTGCACCGCGTGCTGCGGCCCGGCGGACGGCTGGTGGTCAACATGCCCGCTTTCGCCTGGCTGATGTCCGCCCACGATGCCCGTGTCCACAACGTTCGCCGCCAGACCCGCGGCCAGACCGCTTCGATGCTGCGCGAGGCCGGGTTCCGCCCCGAACGGGTCGCGTACTGGAACGGGCTGCTGCTGCCGCTGATGGTCATCCAGCGCAAGCTGCTGGCGACCGGCGCTGCGGCCTCCGATGTTGCCCCGTTTCCGCCATGGCTTGATCGTAGTTTGCATGCCCTGACCGAATTTGAACGACGCCTGCACCTGCCCCTGCCCGCCGGGGGATCGGTGCTGGCGATCGCGGAGCGCCCATGACCTACGACACCATCCAGATCGACCCGTCGTACGACGCAACCCTGTCCCGTTCGATCGGCCTGTCGATCGTCGTCCCGGTTTACCGCGGTGCGGCGACCATCGGCCGCCTGGTGGAGGCGCTGTCCGCACTCCGCCCCGACGGCGGCCTCGAAATCGTGCTGGTGAACGACGGCAGCCCCGACGACTCGGGTTCGGTGTGCGAGGCGCTGCTGCGCACCGCCACGGTGCCGCTGGTCTATGTCGAGCACGCCCGCAATTACGGCGAGCACAACGCGGTCATGACCGGGCTGCGCCATGCGCGCGGGCGCTATGTCATCACCATGGACGACGACCTGCAGAACCCGCCCGAGGAAGTCGTCCGCCTGTACGACCATGCGCGTCTGGGCGGCTGGGATGTGGTCTATACCCGCTACGCCGTGAAACAGCATGCCGGCTGGCGCAACCTCGGCAGCGCCTTCGCCAACCGGGTCGCCGACAGCCTGCTGGACAAGCCGAAGGGGCTGTACCTGTCGTCGTTCCGCTGCATGTCCGACCTGGTGGTGCGCTCGGTCGCCCGCTACAGCGGGCCATACCCCTATGTCGATGGGCTGATCATGCAGGTGACCCAGCGCATCGACAGCATCGAGGTCCGCCATTTGCCGCGAATCGAGGGTCGCTCGAACTACAATCTGGTCCGCCTGGTGCGGCTGTGGCTGAACCTGGCGACCAGCTTTTCGCTCGCCCCATTGCGGCTGGCGATCTTTGCCGGCGCGGCGATGGCGACCGCCGGCGCGATCGGCGCGGTGGCGACCATCATCGAGGCGCTGTTCCTGCACGACACCCCCTCGGGGTGGGCGTCCACCATGGTGGTGATCCTGCTGGTCTCCGGCGTGCAATCGATGATCCTGGGTGTGCTGGGCGAGTATGTGGGGCGCACCTTCCTGTCCGCCAACGGCAAGCCGCAGGGCACGGTGCGGTCGGTGTCCCGCAACGCGGCGGCGGAGCGGACCGGCGCATGAGCCTGTACTGGAGCGTGCTGGCCGCCGCGATCGCCACCAGCATGATCGGGCAGACCCTGCTGAAGGCCGGCGCCGGTGCGGCGGACCTGCTGGGGCAACTGCTGGACCCTCGTACCCTGGTGGGGCTGTGCCTGTATGGCGGCGCGGCCTTCTTGTATATCATCGCGCTGCGCCGCATTCCGATGTCGGTGGCCTTGCCCTGCACGGCGATTTCTTACGTCGCGGCGGCGCTGATCGGGCATTACGTCTTCGCCGAATCGCTGGGCGCGGCGCAACTCGGCGGCATCAGCCTGATCTGCGCCGGGGTCGTGCTGCTGGCCTTCGCTTGAGCCTCAGCGCGCGACCGTGGCAAAGGCGCCATAAGCCGCACTGGCCGGCGCGAAGGCGGCATAGACCTGATGGGGATCGGCGAAGGCGCCATAGGCGACCGGCGCCGTTGGTGCGGCAACCGCCCGCGGGTCAGCGCGCTGCCAGCGGGCCATCACCAAAGCGCGATAGGGATCACCGAGGGCCGGCGTTTCCGAATGATAGGCACCGATCGCCTGCGGCCAGTTGTGGCTGCCGGCATACAGGCTGTTCAGGAAGCGCTCGGCGTAGCCGGCATTGCGGCCAGGGTCGAACGCATCATCCAGGGACGCGAAGGCGTCCGGGTGATACATCAGGTTGACCTGCAAGCATCCGACGTCGATCGAGACGACCCCGCGGGCCTGCAAGGCGCGCACCGCGGTGATGGCCTCTTGCTTCGTGCCGTAGTAGTGGCCCTCACCTTCGGCGTTGATGGTCCACGGCCAGGGACGCAGGACGCCGGTCGCGGGATCGGGACGTCCGCTTTCCGCCTCGGCGATCGCGGTCAGCATGCGCGGCGGCAGCCGGCCGGCGTACTCCGCGGCGGCAATCGCACGCTCGCACTGGGCGGCGGGCGGGGGAGGCGGCGCGGCGGCCAGGTTGGTCGCAATAGTCGCGAACAGGAACAGAAATGAGAAACGCATGGGGCTATTGCGCACAACCGGCCGAAAATTGCCAGCGGAAATGCGCCTCACCCATCCTGGTCCGAACGCAGCAGGATCAGCGCGAACATCGCGTCCGGATCGGTCCATAGCGCCTCCAGCCGCCAGCCACCCTGGCCGGCAATCGCGGCGATCCCCGCCGATGTGTATTTGTAGCTGTTCTCGGTGTGGATGGACTCGCCCGCCTCGAATGCGATGGTATGCGGACCGATCCGCACGGTCTGGGCGTGCTGGCTGACCAGGTGCATCTCGATCCGGCCCTCGGTGTCGTTCCACACGGCCTGATGGCGAAACCCGTCCAGATCGAAATCGGCGCCGGCTTCGCGGTTCAGCCGGACCAGCAGATTCAGGTTGAACGCCGCGGTGACACCGGCCGCGTCGTCATAGGCGGGGATCAGGACCGTGGCGTCCTTGCGCAGATCGACACCCAGCAAAAACCGGGCCCCGGGGCCGAGGGCCCGGCGGGCCCGGTCGAGGAACAGGGTGGCGTCCGCGGGTTCCAGGTTGCCGATCGTCGATCCCGGAAAGAACCCCAGCCGCTGCCCGCCCTGCGGCAACGGCGGCAGCGCCACCGGTTGCAGGAAGTCGGCGGTCACCGGCAACACCATCAGGGCCGGATAGGCCACGGCCAGCCGCGCCCGCATGCGTTGCAGCGCCGGCGTGGCCACGTCGATCGGCACGTAGGCGCTGAAGCGCCGGGACCGCAGCAGGGTGCCGGCCTTTTCCTCATCGCTCGCGCCGTATTCCACCAGCACGGCGCCGGCCGGCAGGCTGGCGGCGGCCAGCGGTGCGACCTGCTCCAGCAGACGGCGTTCCGTCCGGGTCAGGTAATATTCCGGCACTTCGGTGATCCGGTAGAACAGCCGGCAGCCTTCCTCGTCATAGAACAGCTTCGGCGGCAAGGTCTTGCGCGGCGCCAGCAGGCCGGCCAGGGCCACGCTCGCCACCCCACCGGATGACGGCACGAAGCCGGAGTCGTCGGGCATTGCGTTTCCTCTCAGGCGTCGCGCGCCAGTCTGATACCGGTGAATTGCCAGCGTTTGTCGGGGTGGAAGAAGTTCCGGTAGGTCGGCCGCGTGTGCCCCGCCGGGGTTGCCAGCGAGCCGCCGCGCAGCACCATCTGGTTGATCATGAACTTGCCATTGTATTCGCCGACCGCGCCAGGTGCGGGTCGGAAGCCGGGGTATGGGCGGTAGGCGCTGGCGGTCCATTGCCAGACATGGCCGTCGCGTTCCGCGATATGGGCTGCGCCGGCCTCCCATTCCGCCTCGGTGGGCAGGCGGGATCCGGCCCAGGTGGCATAGGCGTCGGCCTCGTACCAACTCACGTGTCGCACCGGCGCCTGCGGGTCCAGCGGGAGCAGCCCGCCCAGGGTCATCTGCTGCCAGGCGCCATCCTGGTTCCGCCAGTGCAGCGGTGCCGTCCAGTCTTGCGCCTGCACCGCCGCCCAACCGTCCGACATCCACAGGGTCGGCGTGCGGTAGCCGCCGTCCGCGATGAAGGCCTGGAACTCCGTGTTGCGCACCAGCCGGTTCGCGAGGGCGAAATCCCGCAGCAGCGCAGGGTGGGCCGGGGTCTCGTTATCAAAACAGAAGCCGCGCCCGCGGTAGCCGAGGCGGACGGTGCCGCCGGGACAGGCAATGAAGCGGGTCGGGCCCGGGGCGCCGGCCGGTTCGCGCCATCCCGGCAGCGCGGCCGGGCAGAGCGGGTTTTGTGCGAAGGCGTGCAGGATGTCGGTCAGCAGCAGTTCCTGGTGCTGCTGTTCGTGGTGCAGGCCGAGTTCGGTCAGCGCCAGCGACTCGGCTTGGGCATCGCGCAGCCAATCCGCCATTGCGGCATCGACATGGGCGCGATAGGCCGCGATGGCCGTGGCTGGCGGCCGGGTCAGCAGACCGCGCATCGGCCGCGGGTGGCGTGCGCCGACGGCTTCGTAATAGGAGTTGAACAGGAAGCGGAAAGCCGGGTCGAACACCGTGTACCCGGGGGCGAAGGGGACCAGCACGAATTGTTCGAAGAACCAGGTGGTATGGGCCCGGTGCCATTTGGCCGGACTCGCATCCGGCATGGATTGAACGCACTGGTCTTCGGCGGACAGCGCGGCCGACAGGATTTCGGTACGCCCGCGCACCGAGCGAAAACGCTGCAACCGATCGGTCTCCGCCGGTTCGGGCACCGGCGGCATGGCATCGTCCATGGGCATCCTCCGCCGAGATGGTGTGCGGGCGCCATCTTCGCAAGAGACTGTGCCGCAAGTCCGCGAACCCGGCCAGCGCCTAATTCCGGCGATCGGCGACGGATTTATACCAATTCTCAACCCATAGCGTCTAAGCAGCGCGCGTGAGGTTCCTGACCGATTTCGCCGACCAGGCGGTGATCCTGCCCGTGGTGCTGGCGGTTGCCATTGCGCTGGCCGTGCAAGGCTGGCGCCGGGGTGCCGTCGCCTGGCTGG
>Ga0302202_10006723_pt1 | contig 11383 bp, 13 predicted proteins | sample II_Bog_N3_3_FD_194579 | JGI IMG/M metagenome (GOLD analysis project Ga0302202, IMG submission 194579) | Peat permafrost microbial communities from Stordalen Mire near Abisko, Sweden - II_Bog_N3_3 | ecosystem: Environmental > Terrestrial > Soil > Wetlands > Peat | place: Sweden: Abisko... | reverse complement strand
CCGCGAGTATGCCCAGGCCGCCGGAGTAGGTGGGCAGGTCCGGCGAAAGGGCGATCTCCATGGAAAAATAGGCGATGCGCCGGGTGGACAGGTCGGGAGACGGAAGTTCCATCATGGGGATTGGGGAAATTGGGAAGCTCATTCGGAGATTTGGTCCTTTGGAGTGCGCGCGTTCGATGATCCAGAAATCCGAACTGAAGGGTGGCCCAGGAAACAGGTTCGCGATGGATACGGCTGCGCCAACAGCGACCGTAGCACCGGTATACCTCGTGTGCTAACAGTTTACCAAAGTGCGGAGTGGACGGACCAATCTTTCCGCCTCCGCTTTCTGGTTAGCCGGCTGCGCTTTCTCGGGGATTGACAAACTGCCTGGCCAGGACGGCGGTCGTGGCTTCGTCGAGGCGTCGACTGATCTCGGGGATCCACGCCCTGTGTTCGGGCTTCATCAGGACGGAGCGGAGGCATGTGACGGAGGCTTGCGGGGATGGTTCAATACCGGCGGGTTTCGGCCACGTGTCCGGCGGAAAGAACCGCGTGGGCAGGGTTGCGAGCGCGAGATAGAGGTCGCGGTGGCGGGCCTGGTCGAAGATGGCCTGCGCCAGTGCGGAGGTTGCGGCAGGTGTGACGGCGCGCGGAGCGTAGTACACGATGTCGAGCTGCGGCGGGCCGATGGGTACGGCAAAGCGTGGATCGTTGACGAGCCGCTGGCGCAGGGCCAGGGCGGCTTCGCGACCGGCCTCCAGACCGCGGGCGAAGGTACCCCCGGGCTGGTACGGCAGCAGCTTTTGCGTGGCCCACAAGGCGACGGCGGAGGCCCCGGCGCGGGAGCACTCCAGGGAGATCTGGCCGAGATGCAGCTCCTTCGAGGTGAAGTAGGTGAAGGGCGAATCGTGCCGATAGAAGCGCCCGACCGAGGGATCGCGGAACAGGATGCAGCCGCATCCGTACGGCTGCAGGCCGTGCTTGTGCGGATCCACGACCAGCGAATCGGCATACGGAATGGCGTCGAAGGCGGCACGGGCTTCCGGGCCGAGATTGCCGGCCAGTGTGAAGTATCCACCGTAAGCCGCGTCCGCATGGATGCGGAACCCGTAGCGCGCCTGCAGTGCGAGCACGCGGTCCAGCGGATCGACTGCGCCGACGGCCGTGGTACCCAGGGTCACGACGACGGTGCCGATGTCGTGGGTCTGGAGCGCGGCTTCGAGTGCGTCCAGGTCCATGCGGCCGGTGTTGTCGCTGGGGATGGTGACGAAGGGCAGCCCCAGCACGCCGGAGATGCGCGTGTGGGTGTAGTGCGCCTGATCGGACGAGGCTACAGCTTGGCCGGGCCGCAATTGGCCGGCGACCCAGAGCGCCTCCAGATTGGCGAAGGTGCCACTGCTGGCGAGGTGGCCGAGATAGGTTGGCCAGCCGAACATCCGGGCCAGGGTGGCGACGGCTTCGAGTTCCATGGCGGAGCTGGCGCGGCCGCCGTCCAGCGCGTGGTTGTTGGGGTTGATCGACATCGCCATGGCATAGGCTGCGCGCGCAATGGGATGCGGCGGTTTAAGCATCTGCCCGGCGTAGAGCGGGTGGTGGTAGGGATCGTTGTCCTGCATCCGCTCGGCGGCTTCGGTCAGGATCGCTGCGGCGTCTTCGCCGAGGTCCGGCGACGGGCTGGGCGGGAGTTGGTCGAATGCTTGATCGAGCGTCTGCTGCGCGCTGCGGAGGCGAGACAGAAACTCGTCCAGTTGCGGGGGCAAGGGCGGCATTTCTAGGGTCTCGTCAGGAAGCCGAACTTGGCGGCATACCCGGCAAAGGAGGCCAGCACGAAGGCTGTGGTCGTCCATGGGCCGGCTGTGTTCAGCCGCTTGCGAAACGCCTCCACCACCAGGATCAGCGCGAACAGCACGGTGGTGAACACGATGCCATCCATGACGAAGATGCGAGTGCCGTCGGGCGTGGCGCCGACGACGTGCTCCAGGTGGAATGGCGGGAAGAAGCTGCCAGCGGCGAAGACGACGAGGAACAGAACGAATTGGACGAGGGCGAAAAAGATGTTCTTGATCAAGACTGGCTCCTCTGGAGATGTCCCTGTGGAGGGCACCTTGATCTTAGTGCAATCGCGGCGGCTGGGGTGGGACGGTGTGGTTATTGAGCTTGCAGGCTGAGGCGATGCTCGGTGGCGGCGGCCTCAATCTCGCTGTTGACCGCACCGCCGATCAGGAGCATCAGGCCGGAGAGATAGAACCACGTCAGCAGGATGATGACCGCGCCGAGCGATCCGTAGACGGCCGTATAGCTGTTGAAGAAATGCAGGTAGATGCGCAGCCCGATCGAGGCGAGCGCCCAGCCGATGACCCCGATCGCACTGCCGGGGGTGAGCCACCGCCATTGCTTCTGTTCCAGGTCTGGAGCCCAGTAGTAGATGAGAGCGAAGAGCAGAGTGAGCAAAGCGATTGCGACGACCCATCCGACGGTGCGGATGACGATGGCGAGGGGATACGCGATGGCGCGATGGAGGATGTGGAGACTGGCAGCGTGGGCGAAGAAGTCCGCGGCGAGCAGCGCGGCGAGGATCGCGGTGAGCAGCAGCGAGAGCAGTGTGCTGATGAGGACGGCGGCGCCGCGGACCTTCCAGTAGGGGCGCGTCTCCCTGACCCGGTAGACGGCATTCATGGAGTCTTGAATGGCCGAGAAGCCAGCGGACGCGGCCCACAGCGCGACCGCGAAGCCGAGTGTGACCTTTCTGCCGCTGGAAGAGGCGGTGATCTGATTGAAGGTCACGAGCACGATGTTGAAGGCCGATGGCGGGACGGCCAGGGCCATGTAGTGCAGCAGGCGATCATAGTCCTGGGCGGCGTGGCGCGCGGTGAGTCCGATGATGGCCGATGCGCTGACCAGCGTGGGAAAGAGCGCGAACAGGAACCAGTAGCCGAGTTCAGCGGCGCTGCCGAAGAGATCGTCGTTCAGCAGGGCGTTCCAGGTGCGTAGGGCGACGGTGCGGACAGGAACGCCCTGCAGGTCCCACAGCGAGTTGAGTGGGCGCCACGAGACGCAGCTCCGGACCACTTGCTGGAAGGCGCCGGGCGGATTATCGAGAGTGGGGGTCCTGAGCGGCAACGATACGCACCTACGGGTATAGATGCGCAGGTGCAATGAAGCGGTAGCTTGGGATGGATGCCGGCTTAGTGGCGCTGGGCCTAGAGGACCGCGACTCGCTCACTGAGGGAGGCGATGACTCGAAGATTGGTGAGTTCGGCCTGGGCCTTCGATTCCGAGATGGCTGCCATCAGCGCGTCGAAACGGGCGTCGAGCTTCTGGTCGACAGAGCTGAAGCGGACGTCCATGTGCTTCTCCAGAGCCGCAATCTGTTTTTCCAGAGATGCCTGGTTGGCCTTGAGTTCGCGCACGTCGGGCGCGATCACGTCCTGCACGAGTTGTTGGAGTGTTTGCAGTACGTTTTCGCTCATGGGCCCCGATCCTTGTTGCTGATGATACCTCTTACTGGTAGCGGCGGCTTCTAAATTTTGGTAAAGCGCGTCTCCAGCTTCTCGCGATGGCGTTCGACGGCGAGCGCGATCAGGCGGTCGATGAGTTTTTTGTACGGCACGCCGCTGGCCTGCCAGAGCTTGGGATACATGGAGATGCTGGTGAAGCCGGGCAGCGTATTGATCTCGTTCAGGAAGATGCGCGGCTGCTTGGGCTTGCGGCCTTTGGCGTCGTGGGTGGGCTCCATCAGGAAGTCGACGCGGGCCAGGCCTGCGCAGTCGCAGGCGCGGAAGGCGGCGACGGCCATGGCACGAATCTGGCGGGACTGCGACGCGGTGAGTTTGGCGGGGATGACGGGGACGGATGGGGTCGCGGACGGCTCGTACTTCGACTCGTAGTCGTAGAACTCCTTGTTGGGGACGATCTCGCCGACGATGGACGCTTCGGGCTGATCGTTGCCGAGGACGGCGACCTCCAGTTCGCGCGGCTTGACGCCTGCGCCGCCCACGCCCTGTTCGACGACGATCTTGCGGTCGAAGCCGGCGGCGAGGTCGATGGCCGCGGCCAGTTCGGCGCGCGCGTGGACCTTGGAGATGCCGACGGAGCTGCCCAGGTTTGCCGGCTTGACGAAGAGCGGATAGGCGAGCGCTTTCTCAATGAGCCGTGTGGCTCGCCTGGGATCGGTGCGCCACGCAGTGCGGAGCAGCGTGACATGCGGCGTCTGGGGCAGGCCGGCAGCGGCAAACAGGCGCTTCATCGCGTCCTTGTCCATGGCGGCGGCGGAGCCGAGTACGCCGGAGCCGACGTACGCAATGCCGGCGAGCTCGAACAGGCCCTGGATGGTGCCGTCTTCGCCGAAGGTGCCGTGGAGCACGGGAAAGACGACATCGAGCGCGGCGGCGAGCGGATTACCGGGCTGCGCAAACTCCGCGTTGGCTGCGAGTTGCAGCGCGTCCGTGGAGCGGCGTTGCGGGTGCGCGGGCGGCGGAATGTTGAGCGGCTCTCCGCTGCGCAGGACTGCGGCGGCCAGGGCGAATTCGATGTCCTCCTCTGCGGCGGAGGGTGCAGCGCTGAGCGCCGGCGTGGCCAGCGGATTGGCGGCCAGCAGCTGGTCTGCCTCAGGGCCGGTGAGCCACTGGCCCTGCTTGCCGATGCCGATGGGAACCACGTCGTACTTTTTGCGGTCGATGGCCTTGAGGATGGACGCGCCAGAGAGCAAGGAAACTTCGTGCTCGCCGGAACGCCCGCCGAAGAGAATGCCGATGCGGAGTTTTTTCTTCATGTGCCTGCTTAAGAGAGTACGGCAAGCGGGGCGTCTAGTTGCGTCCGCTGAAGCTGTGGATGAGGCGGCGATCGCGTTTGCTGGGACGGCCGGAGGGCGCGGCGGAGTACATCGGCCCCAGCAGGCGGCGCTCCTCGGCGGCCTTGCGGCGGGCTTCCACGCTGGCCTCCGTCTCCCGGTAGAGGGTCTGCGCGATGGCCGCGGAGCCGCGCTGCTGGCCCAGGGCAAGGACTTCCACCTCATGCTCGCCGTCCTCCTTCTGGATGCGCAGCATGTCACCGATGCGGACCTCGCGGGCGGGCTTGGCGCGGACAGCGTTGGAGGTGACGCGGCCCATCTCGCAGGCCTTGGAGGCGAGCTCGCGCGTCTTGAAGAAGCGCGCGGCCCAAAGCCATTTGTCGATGCGTGTGCCGTCCATGCCACCATCTTACGGCGAAAGGCCTAACACCGATCCACACCGATTGGACCGATCAAACAATGGGGAGTTTGATACGACGCGCTTCACCACAAAGCCTTTTTGCACTTGATCTGTTCTTATCCGTGAATCCGTGGTTCCCCTTTGATGTTGATCGGTGTCATCAGTGGGAATCGGCGCTAAGTTTTGTCCAGGGCTTAGCGCAGATAGGTGAAGGTGCCGCAGAGGTCGGTGGAGTTGGCCAGCGCGTCGAGGGTGAAGACGGGCGGCTTGTCTCCGGAGAAGAACGCCAGTTGCAGGGAGCGGCCGGAGACGTAGGTGGCCATCCACTCGGTGTCGTCGCCGCCGCACAGGCTGTTCTTGCGCAGCAGCTTGGTGGCGGAGGAGATGTTGAGCCGGTAGAGGCTGCCGTTGTGGGACGCGCCGGCGGGGGCGTCGAAGGCGGCGGCCATCTCGGACTCGGCCAGGGTGCGGACCTTCACCATGGGGAAGCTCAGGAAGTTGATGGTGATCTTTTGCGCGGCGAGCGCGACCGGGCCAGTGATGGTGCGGGCGTTCTGGCTGTCGGCCATCCAGGCACCCTGTTCCTGCGCGGCGAACGGGAGGGAGACGAGGAGCAGAGAGACGAGGACTGCGGGGCGAAGGATGAGGCGCATTGGGTTAAGGGTACACGCGCGGGGTGCGCCGGCGCTTCGGGAGGGCATGATATCATGCCGGTATATCACGGAGGCGGGCATGAGAACCTTGGTGGATCTGCCGGAGAGAGAGTTGGCGCAGTTGACCGCTTTGAGCCGTTCGCGGAAGACCTCGCGGGCGGAGCTGATTCGCCAGGCTGTGACGGGATATCTTGCTCAAAACAGGGCGGGGATCGAAGACTCTTTTGGGCTGTGGAAGGGCCGGGGTGAAGACGGTCTCGCGTACCAGGAGAGACTGCGGGAAGAGTGGGAGCGGTGAGCGATTTATTCGACACCAACATCCTGATCGACCATCTGAACGGAATCAAGAAGGCGACGAAGGAGCTTCAACGTAGCGACGATCTTGCGATCAGCGTCATTACCTGGATTGAAGTGATGACCGGGGCACAGAACAAGGCGCAGGAGACGATTCTTCGCGCATTTCTGACCAGCTTTCAGTGTCTGCCGGTGACGAATACGGTGGCAGAGCGCGCGGCGGAAAATCGGCGGGTTCGGCGGATCAAGCTGCCCGACGCGATCATTCTGGCAACCGCGGAGGCGGCGGGGCGGCAGTTTGTGACGCGCAATGTGAGGGATTTTCCGGTGGGTATGAGTGGGGTGAGGGTGCCGTATCAGATTTGAGCTAAATGCAGTCAGGGCGGCCGATGCCCTAGCTGTGGTAGGATTGGCCAGTGCCGCCGAAGAGAAGTTTGCGGAAGGTCGTGGACGAAGTAACGTTAGTTTCCTGCGCGAGTGGGCCGGGAATTATTCGCGCCGAGGTTTGGGAAGACGATACAGGTAAGGTTGTCCGCTACAATCTTTCCTTCATCAACCATTTTTTGTATCCCAGAGATAATGGACGTGTCCTGGGATACGACAACGCGCATGGGACGCATCATCGGCACTATTTTGGGAAGGTCGAATCGATTTCGGTGGAGGATTTCGACAAGGTCGAGGCGTTGTTTCACGCGGAAGTCAGGAAGTTGAGGAGGAAGAAGTCATGAACTTGACCATTCATACCGACGGCTTTGAAGGCTACGTGGAGCGTTCTCGTGCGCGCGCGGAGAAGTGGGCCAGAGGAGAGCGCGTTGAGCCTTCGTTTGGCTTCACATTCGAGTCGCCGCAGCAGATGTTTGAGGTGCTGTCGGCGGAACGCGTGCGGGTGGTGGAGACAGCGCGGACAAAGCCCTACTCGGTGACGGAATTGGCGCGAGCGCTGAAACGCGACCCCAGGTCGGTGCGGCGGGACGTGAAAAAGCTGATGGAGTGCGGTGTGCTGCGCACGCGAGAGGCGATCAATCCGGGGCACGGACGGGTGAAGATTGTTGAGCCGGTGGCGAAGAGCTTCGAGTTGAGGGCCAGGTTCTAGGGTTGGGCGGTGGAAATTTGGCGGGAGTTGGTGGCAGTCGAAGGATGGCAGGTCAGTCGTATCGCCCTTCGCTTCGCTCGAGGGCTGCACTCCGGCCTTCGGCAGAGCGGAAGCGCCTTCGGCGCGGCTTTTTGTGGCACGGCTGAAGCCGTGCCCTCGGGTTCGGGGCTCCGCTTGGAATTGTGCGGCGACAATCCCACATCTCAGAAGCGAGATGTGGGGCACCCGGCTAGAGATTACGACCGAGAGTCAAGCGGACACGCTTCGATGTCCTGAAGTAAAGGAACCATGCCAATATGAAGGCCAGTCCCAAACCGCCAACGATGGAATGGGCCACAAGCCTAATACCTGGGCGCACGGCGCTCGTGGATTGCCAAGAAGCGGCAACGATTAAGACTTGAACGAGCCGAACCGTCAAATCGGACCATACGGCGCGTATCCAATGACGCGACATCCTCCAAACTGCCGTGCCTGCTATGAAGCCCACGAGGGCCTCTATCACGTCAATAGCGATCAACCTAAAGAGATGCAGGCCATGAAGGCTATAGAGAAGCACTAGAGGATTTAGGATTGTTCTGCTGATGCAGTAGTAAAGAAGCCAGCCGCGCACCGATGCGCCCATATTGGGCGCGGTGTCCATTTCCCGGGTTGGGACGGGATACATCGAATTGGCAGACGACTTCGTGTCGAGTTCGGTCATGGGTAGATCCTGTTCAAGGTGCGGGCGAAGGGGATGGTTTCGCGGACGTGGTCGAGGCCGCAGATCCAGGCGACGGCGCGCTCGATGCCCATGCCGAAGCCGGCGTGGGGGACGGAGCCGTAGCGGCGCAGGTCGAGGTACCACTCGAAGGCGGCGAGGGGCAGGTTGTGCTCTTCGATGCGCGCCCTGAGGAGTTCGTAGGAGTCGATGCGCTGGCTGCCGCCGATGATTTCGCCGTAGCCCTCGGGGGCGAGCACGTCGACGCAGAGGGCCTTGGTGGGGTCGTCGGGGTCGGGCTGCATGTAGAAGGCCTTGAAGGCGGCGGGGTAGCGGTGGATCATGACGGGCTTGTCGAACTGGGAGCTGATGTAGGTCTCGTCGGGCGAGCCGAAGTCGTCGCCGTAGATGTGGGGGGCTTCGAGCTTGCCTTCGGCGAAGGCGCGCTCGAGCATGGTGTGGGCCTCGTCGTAGGAGAGGCGGGGAAAACGATTTGCGGGCGGGATGGTGCTCGGGGTTGTGGCAACGCAAGATGCTTCGGGGTCCTTCGACTCCGCGCTGCGCGCTCCGCTCAGGATGACGGAGTTTGTGTGTGGGGAGGTTGGCGGTGCTTCGGGCGAAATGCGGGGATTCTTCGCTCCGCTCAGAATGACAACTTCGTTGCCTGGTGTGGTGGGTTCGGCGGTGGCGATGGCGACCGCGTCATCGCGCGAGGGGGCGATGACGGCTTCGAGTTTGGCGATGTCGCGGCCGATGACTTTGAGGTCGGCACGGTGGTGGGCCAGGACCGTGGTGACGATGTGGGTGAGGAAGGCTTCGGCGAGCTGCATGTCGCCTTCGAGGTCCATGAAGGCGACCTCGGGCTCGATCATCCAGAACTCGGTGAGGTGGCGGCGGGTCTTGGATTTCTCCGCGCGGAAGGTGGGGCCGAAGCTGTAGACCTTGCCCAGCGCGAGCGCGGTGGCTTCGATGTAGAGCTGGCCGCTTTGCGTGAGGAAGGCGGGGTCGCCGAAGTAGTCGAGCTCGAAGAGCGTGCTGGTGCCTTCGCACGCGGCGGGCGTGAGGATGGGTGGGTCGGTGCGGATGAAGCCGTGGGTATCGAAATACTCTTGTGCCGCGCGCATGATGGTGGCACGGACGCGGAGGATGGCGGATTGGCGCGGAGTTCGCACCCAGAGATGGCGATGCTCCATGAGGAAGTCGGTGCCGTGTTCTTTGGGCGTGATGGGAAAGGGCGTGTCGGTGGGGACGAGGTGGACGATTTCGACGTTGTCGACGTCGAGCTCGAAGCCGGAGGGCGCGCGGGAGTCGGCGCGGACCTTGCCGGTGACGATCACCGATGATTCCTGCGTGAGCGACTTGATGCGGTCGAAGACTTCGGGCGGGACGGCGGCTTTGGGGACGATGCCCTGGATGGTTCCGGTGCCGTCGCGGAAGGTGGGGAAGAGGAGTTTGCCGGAGGAGCGGATGTTGTAGAGCCAGCCGCGCAGGGTGACGCGCTCGCCTTCGTGGGCGGCGAGAGAAGCGATGGTGGCGATGGGGGCGGAATTTGTAACTTCGGGTGTGGCGTGTTCGCTCATGGGGACGGCTTTCGTATCCGTTTTGGTTACATATGTTGCGGGGACTGCTGTTGGAGCAACGTGCGGAAGGTCTTTTCAGCCCTGGCGGTGATGGATTCGGGAGCTTCGTCGCGGTCGCAGGCCGGCTCCAGAATGCCGGGCGTGGCGGCGGGGAGCGTGGCCAGGGCGGGGGCGACGGCGTTCCAGTCGATGGTTCCGTTTACGGGGGCGCCGTTGCCGGGCCAGAGGTGCTCGTCTTTCATGTCGATGGTGTGGGCGAGCGGGCCGTGGTTGTCGTGCAGGTGGAGCTGGGCGATGCGCGCGCCGAGCAACTCGACGGCGGCACCGAGGCCGGAGTCCGCGGGCGCGCCGGTTGCGGGCTGCGCCAGGTGCAGGTGGCCCAGGTCGAGACAGACGCCGACGGAGTCGAAGTGGCCGGACTTGAGGATGTAGAGCAGGTGGTCGGGGGTGGTGACTTCGTTCTGCACGTTTTCCAGCAGCAGGCGGACGCCGAGGGGCGAGGCGAAGGCCTTGAGGTGCTCGATGGCGGTGATGGAGTGCTCGATGGCGGCGTCGTCCCAGGCGGTATCGCGCAGGCCGAGGTGGAGGACGGCGGCGGCGAAGGGGACCTGTTCGGCGCACTCCAGCGCGCGCTTGACCTCGTCCATGGCGGCGATGCGGTGGGTCTTCTCGGTGGCGATGAGGTTGAGGTTCGCGGCGACGTGGCGCGACCACTGGGCGTCTGCGCGGTCGCTGATGTAGATGGGCTGATGCAGGACGGCGCGGACGTCGTTCGAGCGGAACCAGGCGGCCAGCTCGCGCACGGCGGGCGTGTCGGTGTAGTCGAAGTGGTGGCGCGCGGCGAAGACCTCGATGGTGGTGGCGCCGGCGGCATGCAGTGCGTCCAGCAGGCCGGGGTGCAGGCGGTGCTGGAAGAAGACGTAGGTAGAGAGTCCGGGTTGCATCGTGTTAAGCGTACAGCAGAGGGGTGAGGATTCTTTCTGCCCGTCGACAAGTCGAGTAGGATTGGGGCCATGCTGACGATGGTTGCCGAAGAGCCAGACGACCCTGTGGCGCGCGATGCACAGCCGGACGATTCCCGGGCTCGATGCGATCCGGGCGGCTGCGGTGACCATGGTTGTCCTGTATCACCAGGGGCTGCCGTTCTCCGGCGCGCTCGGCGTTACGCTCTTTTTTGTGCTCAGCGGATTTTTGATCACGACGATGCTGCTCAAGGAATTCGCGCGGATGCGAACCCTCTCTCTGCGCAACTTCTACCGCCGCAGAAGCTATCGTATCTTTCCCACGTTCTATGTTTGCTGGGTTATCACGATGCTGACGATGGTGGCGCGGCATCAACACATCGTCTGGAAGCAGGCCTTCGAGAGCTTCTTTTACATGGCTGACTATGGCCGGGCGTTTCTACCTGTGGCCCAGCAGGTCACGTTTCCGGTTGGGATCAGTTGGTCGCTGGCGATTGAAGAGAAGTACTACTTGATCTGGCCGGTCGTACTGCTTGCGTTGCTGGCGCGTTCTGTGTCGATAGGGCGCAACGTCTCCATTGTCGTCGTTGGGCTGTGGATCTGGCGCGCGGTGCTGGTGTTTGGTTTTCACGTCCCACTTTCCTACATCTACAACGCCTTCGACTGCAGGGCGGATGCCTTGATGATTGGAGGCCTGCTGTCCATCCTGATCTATCGCCGCAGTGTTCCGAATTGGCTTCTTTGCCTGATCGCAAAGAGGTCTCTGATCCTCTTCTCTCTCGCAGCTATGGCGGTTGTTACGATCTTCGATTTACAACATGCTGAGGGCACCGCCATGTATCTCGCGGTGCTTTCGCTGACTCCGGTGTTTGCGGCGCTGCTGATCGCTCAGCTTATGTTCGCCGGATGTTCGCCGGGGGGGGGGCTTTCTGG
>Ga0302202_10006708_pt1 | contig 11397 bp, 9 predicted proteins | sample II_Bog_N3_3_FD_194579 | JGI IMG/M metagenome (GOLD analysis project Ga0302202, IMG submission 194579) | Peat permafrost microbial communities from Stordalen Mire near Abisko, Sweden - II_Bog_N3_3 | ecosystem: Environmental > Terrestrial > Soil > Wetlands > Peat | place: Sweden: Abisko, Stordalen... | reverse complement strand
GTGGTCGCCCGGATCGGCGGCTGCAGGTGGTCGGTGGCGGTCGTCGGTCGCAGCGTGGTCGGAGACCGCCGACGTCCGGCGGCGTCCGGCGGGCCACGGCGTGCTCGGCCCCGTCGGTCGCGGGTTCCTCGGTGGCAATCATCGCAGCAACGGCAGCGTCGGGAAAAACCGGCGGGTTCCGTCGACGGCCGGGGCCCCAGTCGGGGCGTCCGGTCACGCCCGGTCAGGCAGGGGCAGCACGGCCACCAGGCGGGCCAGCGCGTCCTCCCAGGGCGGCATGGCCGGGAGCCCGGACAGGCGCAGGGCGGCATTGTCCAGGCGCGAATTGGCAGGACGGGGGGCCGGGCGGGGCGGGTCGAGGTCGGCGGTGGTGATCGCCTCGACGCGGTCGGGATCATGGCCGGCGGCGGACATCACGGCACGCACGAACCCGAACCAGGTCGTGTCGCCCTGGTTGGTGACGTGGAAGGTCCCGGGTCGGCGATCGGTGCCCAGCCGCACGATCGCCCGGGCCAGGTCGGCCGTGAACGTCGGGCAGCCGTGCTGGTCGTCGACGAAGCGGAGCACCCCGTCCGTCGAGGCCCCGGCGACCCGCAGGACCGTCTTCACCATGTTCGCCCCGTGGGCGCCGTTCACCCAGGCGGTACGGACGATCGTGCCCGAAGCGCCCGAGAGCGCCCGGACCTCCAGCTCGCCTCCGAGCTTGCTACGGCCGTAGACCGAGCGTGGACCGGTCGGGTCCCACTCGACATAGGGCCGGTCCGAGGCACCGTCGAACACGTAGTCGGTGGAGACGTAGACGAGGTGTGCGCCGACCGCTGAGGCCGCCTCGGCCATGTGACGGGTGCCCAGGGCGTTGACGGCGAAGGCGGTATCCGGGTCCGACTCGCAGGCGTCCACTGCGGTGTACGCGCCCCCGTGGAGGACGAGGTCGGGCCGGAAGCCCTCCACCGCGTCGAGCACGGCGGCACGGTCGACCAGGTCCAGGGTGTCGATGTCGGTGGCGAGGACCTCGAAGGACCCGGGCTCGACCGGTGGCAGAAGGGTGCCCTCCAGCTCGCCGTCGGGGACGCCGCCGTCGGGGACGGCGCCGGCGAGCACGTCCCGGACGTCCCGGCCGAGCTGGCCGTTACCACCGGTGACGAGCACCCGTTGCGGCCGGCTCACCTGTCGGCGACGCCGGCCTCGGGGCCCGCCCAGGCACCCTCGACCACCGGCGCACGGTCGCGCAGCGGCTCCCACCAGGAGCGGTGCTCGGCGTACCAGGCAACGGTGTCGGCCAGGCCCTGCTCGAACGGGACGGATGGCTCCCATCCCAGCTCCTTGCGGATCTTGGACGAGTCGAGGAGGTAGCGCCGGTCGTGGCTCGGCCGGTCCGGAACGATCTCCTTGAGCGACTGCGGCCGGCCGGTGGCAGCCAGGACCGCGTCGGCAATCTCCTCGATCGATGCCTCGACCCCGCTCCCCACGTTGTAGGTCTCGCCCACCACGCCGTGCTCGAGGACGAGCTCGATGGCCCGGCAGTGGTCGTCCACATGGAGCCACTCGCGCTTGTTCTGGGTCGACTTGTAGAGCGGCAGGGGTGTGTCGTCGAGAGCCCGGGCGGTGAAGAGCGGGATCACCTTCTCGGGGAACTGGTACGGCCCGTAGTTGTTGCAGCAGTTGGTGATCGTGGCCGGCAGGCCATAGGTCTCGCCGTAGGCCCGGACGGCGTGGTCGCCCCCGGCCTTGGACGCGTTGTAGGGGGTCCGGGGCCGGTACGGGGTCTCCTCGGTGAAGACCTCGTCGGAGTCGAGCGGGAGGTCGCCGTAGACCTCGCAGGTCGAGATGTGGTGGAACCTCGCCACCCCGTGGCGCCGGGCCGCCTCGGCCAGGGTCTGGGTGCCCATGACGTTCGTCTGGAAGAACCGCGTCGGGTCCAGGATGGCCAGGCTGTTGTGCGACTCGGCGGCGAAGTTGACGATCACGTCGATCTCGTGCTCGGCCAGGGTCGCGTTCACCCCGTCGAGGTCGCCGATGTCGCCCCGGACGAAGGCGATCCGGTCCTCCACGTCAGCCAGGTTCGGGCGGTTCCCGGCGTACGTGAGCACGTCGAAGGCCACGACCGAGTCGTCGGGGTGCCTGTCGACCCAGTAGCGGACGAAGTTCGATCCGATGAACCCGGCTCCGCCGGTCACGAGTAAGCGCATAGCGGGCCAGCGTAGCCGTGGCGGGTGCCGGTCCCGAAACGGCCCGTCCAGCCCGTACGGCCCGTGCGGCCCGTACGGGCTGTCCCGACAACGGCCGATCGTGGCCGCTCCGACGGTCGGCCCGGGGCCAGGGCCTACACCGCCCGCGCACTCCCCTCACCTCCCCGGACGCCTCTCCCCGGACGCCTCTCCCCGGAACCGGGAACCCGTTCCCCGGGATTCAGCCGTCAGGTCGGACGTGGACGACGTCACCGGCCACCACCGTCCTCGGCCCTCCGTCCGTGCCGACCACCAGATGGCCATCGTCGGTCACCGACACCGCGGTCCCGGTGAACGATCCGTCGGGGAGGTCGACCCGCACCGGGGTCCCGAGGGTGGTGCAGGCCGACCGCAGGTCACCGGCCAGCTGCGCCTTCCCCGCCTCGGTGGCGAACGAGGCGACCCGCGGTCCGAGGGCCGCGAGCAGAGCGGCGAGCAGGGCCTCCCGGTCCACCGGGACCCCGGCCAGTTGGCGCAGCGAGGTGGCCACCCCCCTCAGTTCCGGCGGAAGGTCCTCGTCGACGGCCGGCCAGTTCACGTTGATGCCGATGCCGACGACGACCGGAGCCCGTGACCCTGGCGTCACCGAGGTCAGGTCCGCCTCGGCCAGCACCCCGGCCAGCTTCCTGCCGTCCGGTGCCACGAGGTCGTTGGGCCACTTGATCCCCACCCGGCCGGACGCACCACCACCGGACGCCCCCGTCGTCGAGATGGCGTCCATCGCCGCCAGCGCCACGGCGGTCGTGGCCAGGTGGCGCTGGCCGTGCCCGAGCGGAGGGCGCAGGAGGACGGAGATGAGGAGGTTGGCGCCCGCCGGTGCCTCCCAGCTCCGTCCCAGCCGGCCCCGCCCCGCCGTCTGGTGGTCGGCGACGGCCACGACCCCCTCCGGCGCCCCGGTCCGGGCCTCGTCGAGGAGGTAGCGGTTGGTCGAGTCGATCGTCTCGAACCGGCGGACGTCGGTGAACACGGTCTCCGGCATGGCACACACCCTACGGCCCGTGCCAGTCTGTGGGACCGGCCCGGGCGCTCCGTGCCGGGACGCCCGCCGTGGGCGTGACAGAGTGGGGTCTCCCCACCGTGGGGTGAGGACCCGACCGGCCGATGACGGCGGGACCGGGCTCCTCGCCACTCCGATTCGAAAGGCGCAGCGTGCTGAAGAAGGTCCTCATCGCCAACCGGGGGGAGATCGCCGTCCGGGTCATCCGGACGTGTCGGGAGCTGGGTGTCGCCACCGTGGCCGTCTACTCCGAACTCGACCGGGACGCCCTCCACGTGCGGCTGGCCGACGAGGCCTACGCGCTGGGGGGTCAGACCGCTGCCGAGTCCTACCTGAACACCGAGGCGATCCTCGACGTCATCGATCGGAGCGGTGCCGACGCCGTCCATCCTGGCTACGGGTTCTTCTCGGAGAACACCGACTTCGCCCGGGCCATCACCGAACGGGGCGTGACGTTCATCGGTCCGCCACCCGAGGCCATCGAGGTCATGGGCGACAAGATCAGCGCCCGCCACGCCGCGGAGAAGGCCGGCGTGTCCGGCGTCCCCGGCCGGACCGACGTGCTGACGTCGCCCGACCAGGTCACCGCCTTCGGCGCCGAATTCGGCTGGCCGGTGGCCATCAAGGCGGCCTACGGCGGCGGCGGACGGGGTATGAAGGTGGTGAGCGGTCCCGACGACGCGGCCGAGGCGCTCGAGTCGGCCATGCGCGAGGCGCTCTCCTACTTCGGCCGCGACGAGTGCTACGTCGAGCGGTACCTGCCGTGGCCCCGCCACGTCGAGATGCAGATCATCTGCGACACCCATGGGAACGGCATCTGGCTCGGCGAGCGTGACTGCAGCGCCCAGCGCCGGCACCAGAAGCTGATCGAGGAGAGCCCGGCCCCCGACTTCCCCCACGACGTGCGTGTCGCCATGGGCGAGGCGTCCATCAAGGTGGCCCAGGCGTGCGGCTACGTCAACGCCGGCACCGTCGAGTTCCTCTACCAGGACGGCGAGTTCTTCTTCCTCGAGATGAACACCCGACTCCAGGTCGAGCACCCCGTCACCGAGCTCGTCACCGGCCTCGATCTCGTCGAGTGGCAGCTGCGGGTCGCCTCCGGCGAGGCCATCGGGTTCACCCAGGACGAGGTCCAGTGCAACGGGCACGCCATCGAGGTCCGCATCAACGCCGAAAACCCGGCCGAAGGTGCCTTCCTCCCCTCGCCGGGCACCATCACCCGCATGGTGGCGCCCGGAGGCCCGGGCGTACGCCTCGACGCCGGTTACGAATCGGGGGACACGGTCAGCCAGTTCTACGACAACCTGGTGGCCAAGCTGGTCGTGTGGGGCCATGACCGGGAGGCGGCACGGCGGCGCATGCTGCGGGCCATCGACGAAACGGTCATCGAAGGCGTGGCCACCACCCTTCCGGCCGACGTCGCCATCCTGCGCCACACTGACTTCGTCGCTGCGACGCACTCCACCAACTGGGTGGAGCAGACGCTCGACCTGACCGGCATCAGCTCCGATGCCACTGAAGTCGCGCCGTCCGCTCCGGCCCCGGCCGACGGCGAGGATTCGGTGCCCCGGGTGCTCCGCGACGTGACGGCAGAGGTGGACGGGCGGCGCTACCAGGTCAAGTTGTGGGTTCCCGACCTCGGGGACGCCGTGGCCGTGTCCGCCGGCTCGTCCGCTGTCGGGCGCGGTGCCGGGCCCAAGCGGCCCAAGGCCGCCGCGGCCGGCGCCGGATCGGGCACCGTAGCCGTCCCCATGCAGGGGACCATCGTCAAGGTCCTGGTGGCCGAGGGTGACGTCGTCGAGGTCGGCCAGACGGTCTGTGTCCTCGAGGCGATGAAGATGGAGAACAACGTCAACGCCGAGAAGGCGGGGACCGTCAGGGAGGTCCGCGTGGCCCCCGGCGAGTCGGTGGGCCCCGGCGACGTGATCGCGGTCATCGAGTAGCCACGGAAGCGTCCGCCCGACCGGACCGGGTCGCACGGTGCCGCCACCATCGAGTCGGAGGAGCCTGCATGACGGATACCCGCACACCGCACACCGCCGACGCCAAGCGCACGGCCGAGGCAGCCGTCGACGCGGGTCTTCCCGAGCTGCTCCGCCTCAGTCACGACATCCACGACCACCCGGAGCTCTCCTATGAGGAGGTCCGCTCCGCCGAGGTCACGGCCGAGGCGCTCGAACGGGGCGGCTTCACCGTGACCCGCGGTGTCGCCGGCCTCCCCACCGCCTTCGTCGCCGAAGCCGGATCCGGCCCGCTCGTCCTGGCCATCTGCGCCGAGTACGACGCCCTCCCCGATGTCGGTCACGCCTGTGGGCACAACATCATCGCCGCCTCCGCCGTCGGCGCCGGGATCAGCCTGCTCCCGCTGGCCGACCAGCTCGGCCTGACCATCCGGGTGCTCGGCACGCCGGCCGAGGAGGGCGGTGGCGGCAAGGTGGTGATGCTGGATCGGGGCGTGTTCGACGACGTCCACGCCGCACTGATGGTCCACCCGTGGCCGACCGAGCGGCTCGAGGCCACCTGCCTCGCCGTGACCCACTTCGACGTGTCCTTCGCCGGACGGACGGCCCACGCATCGGCCGCCCCCTGGCAGGGGGTCAACGCCGGTGACGCCATGGTCATCGCCCAGGTGGCCCTCGGACTGCTCCGCCAGCAGCTCGCACCCGGTGATCAGGTCCACGGCGTGGTGACGAACGGGGGCGAGGCGGCCAACATCATCCCGGCCCGGGTCACCGGGAGGTTCATGGCCCGCTCCCTCACCCTGGAGGGCCTGACCGCACTCGTTCCCCGGGTCCGGGCCTGTTTCGCGGCGGGGGCCCAGGCCACCGGCGCCGAGGTCGACTTCACACCACTCGCCCCCGACTACTCCCACATGGTGAGCGACCCCGGTCTTCTGGCCAGCTACCGGGCCAATGCCGAGGCGCTCGGCCGTCGGTTCACGCTCGACGACGAGGGTGTGGCCCGACCGACGCTCTCCACCGACATGGCCAACGTTTCGCTGGTCGTGCCCACGATCCATCCGCTCATCGCCATCGACGGTGGAGGGTCGGTCAACCACCAGCCGGAGTTCGCGGCGGCCTGCGTGACACCGTCGGCCGACACCGCCGTGCGCGACGGTGCGCTTGCCATGGCCTGGACGGCCATCGACGCCGCCGGGCCCGGCGTGCTGCGTGACCGGCTCCTCGCCCGCCGGTCGGCGTGATCCTGCACCCGCTCATCCACCCCGCCCGGTCGGCCGGCCTGCACCCGCCGCCCGCCCGACCGACCTGAACCCACCACGAACCGTCATGGACAGTCCCGCTGCACACCACCTGCCCCCGGGCCCAACCACCACCTATCCGGTCCGGCCCACGGTCCCGATCCTGACCTGTCGGCTCGTGCTCCGGCCGTGGCGGCCGGAGCACGCCGCCGACCGCGCCTCGTATCACCTGCTGATGGGGGACCCGGACGTGGTCCGCTACCTGTACGAGGGGGTGCTCGATGCCCCCGGTTCCGATGCCGAACTCGCCCGGCGGGGCGCGGTGATCACGGAGCCGGGCGGATGGATGAACCTGGCCGTCGAGCTAGCGGCCACCGGGACCGTGGTGGGCGATGTGGGGCTGGCGTGGATGGGTGACGGCCAGCGTCAGGCCGAGATCGGCTACAGGTTCCTGCCCGCGTTCCACGGATGCGGGTTCGCCACCGAAGCAGCCGCCGCACTGGTCGACCTGGCCTTCGACCACCTCCGGGCACATCGGGTGTACGGGGCCCTCGACGGTCGCAATACGGCGTCGGCCCGGCTGCTCGAGCGGCTCGGCATGCGCCAGGAGGCCCGTCTGGTGCACCGCGAGTGGTACAAGGGCGAGTGGTCCGACGAGGTGGTCTACGGCGTGCTCGCCGACGAATGGGCCCGTCGCCGGCGCGACGCACCCGGCTGAGCACCACCCCGGACCCGGACCCGCCTCCAGCCGCACCCCGCACCCGCCTCCAGCCGCACCCCGCACCCGCTCCGGCCGGCCCGCCCGGGCCGGACCCCGGGATCAACCGTTGGGGTGGAACTCGCCGAACACGCCTCGCAGCACGTCGGACACCTCACCGAGGGTGGCCATGCGGGAGAGGGCCACTTTCATCGGGTAGAGCAGGTTCTGCGTGCCCCGTGCGGCGGCCTCGACGTCGGCCAGCGCCGAATCGACGCCCGCCTGGTCCCGCTCGGACCGCACCCTGGCGACGGCGGCCACCTGCGAGCGCTGCAACTCGGCGTCGATCGGGAAGACGTCACCCGGGACACCGTGCTCGTCCACGAACCTGTTGACCCCGACGACCACCTTGTGGCCGCTGTCGATGTCCTTGGCGTAGGCGTAGGCGGCCTGCTCGATCTCCTGCTGCATGTACTGGGCCTCGATGGCGTCCACGGCCCCGCCCATCGAGTCGATGCGCTCCAGGTAGTCCCATGCCGCCTTCTCGACCTCGTCGGTCAGCGACTCGACGAACCACGACCCGGCCAGCGGGTCGACGGTGTCGGCGATCCCGGACTCGTAGCCCACGATCTGCTGGGTCCGCAGGGCGATCTTGGCGGCGTGCTCGGTGGGCAGGCCGAGGGCCTCGTCGAACCCGTTGGTGTGGAGACTCTGGGTGCCGCCGAGGGCGGCGGCCATGGCCTGGACGGTGACCCGCACGATGTTGTTCTCGGGTTGCTGCGCGGTCAGGGTCGATCCACCCGTCTGGGTGTGGAACCGGAGCAGGAGCGACTTCTCGTTCTTGGCCCCGAACCGCTCAGTCATGATCTTGGCCCACATGCGTCGGGCCGCCCGGTACTTGGCGACCTCCTCGAACAGGTTGTTGTGGGCGTTCCAGAAGAAGCTCAGCCGGGGGGCGAACTCGTCGACCTCGAGACCGGCGGCCAGCGCGGCTTCGACGTAGGCGATCCCGTTGGCCAGCGTGAAGGCGATCTCCTGGACGGCGGTCGAGCCGGCCTCACGGATGTGGTAGCCGGAGATGGAGATGGTGTTCCATGCCGGCAGGTGCTCGGCGCAGTAGGAGAAGGTGTCGGTCACCAGACGCATCGAGGGCCGGGGCGGATAGATGTAGGTGCCCCGGGCCACGTACTCCTTCAGGATGTCGTTCTGGATGGTTCCACCCAGCAGCACGGGGTCGACACCGTTCTCCTCGGCCACCAGTTGGTAGAAGAGCAGCAGGATGGCGGCCGTGGCGTTGATCGTCATCGACGTGGTGACCTTGTCGAGGGGCAGACCGGCCAGCAGGGCCCGCATGTCCTCGAGCGTGTCGATGGCCACGCCGACCTTGCCGACCTCACCCTCGGACCGGGGGTGGTCCGAGTCGTAGCCCATCTGGGTGGGTAGGTCGAAGGCACAGGAGAGGCCGGTCTGGCCGGCGTCGAGCAGGAACTTGAACCGCTGGTTGGTGGCTGTGGCCGTGCCGAAGCCCGCGTACTGGCGCATGGTCCACAACCGGCCCCGGTACATGTCGGGCCGGATGCCGCGCGTGTACGGGTAGGACCCGGGCGTGCCGAGCTGGGTGGCCGGGTCCCAGCCGCTCAGATCGTCGGGACCGTAGACCTGGTTGATGGTGATGCCGGAGTCGGTGACGCGCTCGTTCGAGGGCTTGCCGGAGGTGTCGTCGGATGCCATGGGCGACAGGTTACGGTCAACGGGCCCCCACCCGAAACTGCACCCCGACATCCGGGCGTCAGGTAAGACTTGGGCATGCCGGTTGCCCTGTTCGACCTCGACAACACACTGGTGGACCGGGCGGCCGCCTTCTCCCGGTGGGTGACCGGATTCTGCGTGGCCTGGGGGCTTCCGGGGGACGCCCGCGCCCACCTGGTGGCCGCCGACGGCGACGGCATGGTGCCACGGGAGGAGTTCTTCGCCGGGGTGCGGGACCGATTCGGCCTCGACGTGGCGGTCGACGACCTCGAGGAGGCCTACCACCGCGACTACCCGGCGGAGTTCACGTTCCCCGATGCGTCCCGTGCCGCGCTTCGCCGGCTGCGGACGCGGGGGTGGAAGGTGGGAGTGGTCACCAACGGCCCGCGCTTCCAGGAGCGGAAGCTCGAGGTCACCCGACTGGACGACGAGGTGGACGCTGTGTGCGTGTCCGCGCTGGTCGACTCGTGGAAGCCCGACCGGGGCATCTTCGAGGAGGCGGCCCGCCGGTGCGGGGCCGCGCTCGACGGCTGGATGGTCGGGGACTCCCCGTCCGCCGACATCCGTGGCGGCCAGGGCGTGGGCCTGCGGACGATCTGGATCCACCGGGACCGGGCGTGGGAGCTCGGCGCACCCGCCCCCGACGCCCAGGTGGGCGATGTGGCGGCAGCCGTCCGGGTCATCCTCGGGGAGGTCGGCCCCGGCTGATCAGACGGGTGCCTCGATGACGTGCGGCATGCAGAGGTCGTCGTACTCGGCGATCACGATCTCGTCGGCGTCGGGACCGCATGCCGGGCACATCGGGTCACGGCGGACCTTGAAGGTCCGGAAGCTCTGCTCGAGTGCGTCGTAGGCGAGCAGGCGGCCCTGCAGGGTGTCGCCGATGCCGAGGAGCACCTTGATCGCCTCGACGGCCTGCAGTGAGCCCACGATGCCCGGCAGCACGCCGAGCACGCCGGCCTCGGAGCAGCTCGGGGCCAGCTCGGCCGGCGGCGGCTCGGGCAGGAGGCACCGGTAGCACGGACCTTCGTAGGGGTTGAACACGGTCGCCTGGCCCTCGAAGCGGAAGATCGAGCCGTGGATCACCGGGATCCGCTTCAGCAGGCAGGCATCGTTCACGAGGTACCGGGTCGGGAAGTTGTCGGTCCCGTCCACGATGACGTCGTACCCGTCGATGATGTCGAGGATGTTGTCGGCGCCGAGGCGCACGTCGTAAGTCACCACGTCCACGTCCGGGTTGATGAGCGTGAGCGTCTTCTTGGCCGAGTCGACCTTCCGCTCACCGATCCGGTCCGTGTTGTGGAGGATCTGGCGCTGCAGGTTCGAGGCGTCGACGACGTCCATGTCGATGATTCCGAGGGTCCCCACACCGGCGGCGGCCAGGTAGAGGGCGGCCGGCGAGCCCAGCCCGCCGGCCCCCAGCAGGAGGACCTTCGAGTCGAGCAGCTTGAGCTGGCCCGTCTCGCCCACTTCAGGCAGGAGGAGGTGGCGCTGGTACCGGTTGCGCTGCTCGGGCGTGAGCGCACGGGGGGCGGACCAGTCTCGACCTTCGTCCTTCCATCGGTTGAACCCGCCCATGACCGAGGACACGTCCGTGTAGCCGAGCTGCTGCATGGTGTCGGCGGCGAACGCGGACCGCACCCCACCGGCGCACATCACCAGCACGTGGGCCGACTTGTCGGGGATCCGACCCTCGATCGAGGACTCGAGGTTGCCCCGCGGCAGGTGGACGGCGCCGGCGAGTGCGCCCTGCTCGTACTCGTCGGGCTCGCGCACGTCGAGCAGGATCGTGCCGGGTCGGGCGAGCTCCTCCTCGGCCTCGGCGGTAGTGATCTCACGGATGGCGGCCTTGGATGCGGCCAGCATCTCTCGGAAGGTGGGCACGGTGGTCTCGTCTCCTCGGGCGACAGCGCTACGACAGGCTTAAACACTACCAGCGGGGTCGACATTCCCACGAGGGCGGCGGGGGCGGCGGCGCCCGACCGGTGGCAGCTGGCGCCGCCGGGTCCGGGGACCTGCCCCCACGTCCGGTCGGCCCCTCCGGACCGCTCCACACACCGGGCCGGGAACCGGACCTCAGGCCGACCGGACCGCGGACGGGGGCGGGATCGTCCCCGGACCGGTCGTCTGGCACCCGGCCAGCACCGACGGATCGGCCGGGGCCGCCAGCGTCGGCGGGTGGAGGAAGTGGGGCGGGCTGGTCAGGTCCACCGAGTCCAGCAGGTCGTCGGCGGCGGCGTCCCGGGCGGTCAGGGCCGGAAGGTTCCACTTGGTCTCGATCAGCTTGAGCACCGACGTGTGGTCGTGCACGACGTGGGACACGTAGTCGGGCCTGGCGTAGGGCGACACGATTCCGGCCGGGACCCGGAACCCGTACCGGTTGAACGACCCCGGCGTCCCACCGGGCGGCACGTCGGGCGGCACCTGGTCGGGCACCACGGCGGTGGGCGGCGTCACGTGGTCGTAGTACCCGCCCGACTCGTCGTAGCACCAGACCAGCAGGGTGTGGGACCACAGGGGCGAGTGG
>Ga0302202_10006702_pt1 | contig 11407 bp, 10 predicted proteins | sample II_Bog_N3_3_FD_194579 | JGI IMG/M metagenome (GOLD analysis project Ga0302202, IMG submission 194579) | Peat permafrost microbial communities from Stordalen Mire near Abisko, Sweden - II_Bog_N3_3 | ecosystem: Environmental > Terrestrial > Soil > Wetlands > Peat | place: Sweden: Abisko... | reverse complement strand
TGGGGGCGCACCCGCAGGATCGGCATTGCGCATCTTGGTCAGGGCATCCTCGACAATTTTACGGCGTTTCTCGGGCTTCATTTTATTGAGAGCCACCATCAGTTCATGCATTCCCTGGGGCAGCGTAAGATCCAGAAAGCGGCTCCGCTCCTCCGGCGTCATTTTTTTAAAAAGTTCCCGATCGGCTCCATCCTGACGGAGTTGTTCCCGTTGGTCCCACGAGAGGCGGTTTAACTGATCCGCCGCGTGGTTGATGATGGCGGTTCGCCCGGAGCCGGAAGCCTTATCCAGATCATGTCGGGAAAGATAGGTCTCGAAGGAAGCCGGTGTCGGCTGCATGGATCGGCTCCAATGAATAATCAGCAGCGCGATAATCCAGAGGACCACCAGCGCAGCAATGACTTTCCAGGGGACTCTCACAAGGGCAGAGCATCAAACAGATTTCAGCCTTCGGCAAGGTAGGAAAAAGGCGCTTGTTTGAACCAGCAGATCTTTCCCGAATCGGCAAGTCTTTTGCCTCCCCAGGACCTACTTCTACGAAGGAATAATCAGAAACGGAGCGTTGATCCATGCCGGGATGGACAAAATAAAAGAGAGGATTTAGAGTCGGCTTCTCCCCGAATCAATGGACTGTTTCGCCTGAAAGAGTGATACGCGTTCCCGGATTGATCACAGGACTAAAAATCCCTCCCGACATGTTCAGAAAAATGCTGCTCTCAGTCCTCTTGTGCTCCCCAGTCCTGTTGCATGGGGCGGACGGAGGATTTCTGTTCGTGACCTTCAATAGTGAAAAAACCCCGATGGGAGAGCAGATTTACTTCGGCCTCAGCAAGGATGGCCGTGATTGGGAGGCTCTCAATAACGCCCAACCCGTCCTTGTCTCCGAATTGGGCGAAAAGGGTGTCCGTGACCCGTATATCCTCCGTGACCATGATGGGAAAAAGTTTCACATCATTGCGACCGACCTTTCCATCAACCTGCATCACGGATGGGACAGGGCTACCAAGAGGGGGAGCAAATCAATCATCATCTGGGAGTCGGAGGATCTGATCCATTGGTCGGCTCCTTGGAGCGTCCAGGTGGCTCCGGATGATGCGGGATGCACATGGGCACCCGAGGCGACGTATGACGAAAATACCCAGGATTACCTTGTCTTCTGGGCTTCCATGACAGGATCGGACAATTTTGCGAAACAAAGGATTTGGGCAGCGCGCACGAAGGATTTCAAAACTTTTTCCAAGCCGTTTATCTACATTGAGGCTCCTTATGCTGTGATCGACACGGATATTGTCCGGGACAACGGTCACTACTATCGCTTCACCAAGAATGAGCAGTTCAAGGCTGTCACCATGGAGATGAGCGACAAGTTGGATGGGCCCTGGTCGTTCGTTCCCGGATATACGCTCTCCAAGATGCAGGGCTTTGAGGGTCCTTGCTGCTTCCAACTGGAGCCAGCCCAGAATGGAAAGGCAGCGACCTGGTGCCTCCTTCTCGATAACTATGCCAAGCACGATGGGTACAAGGCATTCACCACGACTGATCTCTCCTCCGGCAATTTTGTCCCCGCGACCGATTTCAAATTCCCTTTCAAATTTCGGCACGGCACGGTGCTGCCTCTTACCGAAGCCGAGTATCAGACGGTGAAGGCCACCTATTCCAAGTCGTCGCAGTAACTCTGCGGAGGCAATCTGATTAAGAAAACGGGTGGCTGACGGGGCTCGAACCCGCAACAGCCGGTACCACAAACCGGAGCTCTACCATTGAGCTACAGCCACCATCGTTTCCGCCGAAAAACGGCGGGTTGACATCATGGTGAACTCCCGCCAGTTGTCAATAAAACCAATAACGGAAACGGTAGAATCTGATGCCAAAAAGCACGAAAAAGCGCCCTGCAAGAAAGGCAAAATCAAAAAAACCCATTGCTGACAAGAGAGTCTCGGGAGTCTCTACTCCTGTCGTGACCGGGGTGCAGGTGGCTTGGCGGAAAAAACTCGATGGTGCGATCAGAAGGAAGTTTCTTGTTGTCTCAATGCCCAAACAGACACCCCCTTCCCATGGGGTCGCGATAGAACAGGGCTATATCGTGCGTGAGCGAGGGAAGGAACTCCGGGTTCGCCGCGAGGCCAACCGCTATTTTCTCTCAGCCCGGGACCGCAGCGGTCCGAGTGTGATCGGTCAGGAAATTCGCATCACCAAGGGACAGTTCGACAAACTCTGGCCCTTCACACAGGGGCAGAGGATTTCCCGCATCCGCCATCTGATGAAGCTGGATCGTTATCGCATGAAGATCGACGAGTTCACCGGTGAACATGCCCCGCTCCGACTTGCCGAGGTGTTTTTTCCAAATCCCGAGGTGAGCAAGAGTTTCAAAGTGCCCGATTTTCTCGGCGAGGAGGTAACCCGCCGGGATGAATATCAGACGGCCGAGATGGCCATCCATGGAGCACCCGAACCTTCCGGAATGTGCCAACTCGGCATCCTTCCCTATATGTTCAAGGATCGCAAATTACATCTCCTGCTGGTCACGAGTTCCTCTGGAAACCGGTGGATTCTGCCCAAAGGGCGTCAAGAGCCCGATATGACCCCTCACGAAGTTGCTGTCATGGAGGCGGTGGAGGAGGCTGGTGTCCTTGGAACCTTGAGACACGATCTTCGCACCCGCTGCCAGATGGCCGACGGACGTTTTCTTCAGCTTTATGCCATGAAGATTTCCAAACTGCTGAAAAGCTGGCCGGAAATGAATGTCCGCCGCCGCCGCCTCTTTCCTCTGAGTGATGCTCTTGAGATGATCGGTGATCCCGGGGTTGCCAAGGCGGTGCGCCGTCTTTGCGTGGCAATCAATAAGTAAGAGGGAGAAGTAGGAAGGGAATCTGAATGACAGTCCTTGGATGTAAGAATGGTCCCAAAAACCCGCTTGCGCTTGCCTTTACGGCGCTAGCCATTTAGCACAGAGAGCTTCGCTTTTTAGAAAAAAGCGGTCATTCTTTCCGATCCCACCCAACATTTTCAGATGCTCACCATCATTCGCAAAAATCAGCAGTTCCTGATGACCCTGGTCGTCATCCTGACCATCATTTCGTTTATCTGGCTTTATAACCGCACCAATCTCGAAAAGGTCGGCAGTAATGATGTCCTGTCGCTCTACGGTCGGGTGATCCAGCGTGCGGACATCGATGCGGTTGCCCGCAGCTATCAGCTCGCCCTGAATCTTAGTCTGACTGATTTCATCAGCGATTTAGGAGGCCTGGATTCCAATGAGCAAATCGCCATCAGTAACTACATCCTCAACCTGCTCATTGCGAAGCATGAGGCGAAGGTGCTGGGAATCGAACCCACCGATGACGCAGTCGCGACAGCGATCAAATCGCTTCCCCTGTTTCAGACAGAAGGGGTTTTTGATCCCGCCAAATATGCAGCTTTCGTCCAGGAACGCCTGACCCCCAACGGCATGACCGAGCGGCATCTTGAGGATGTCGTCCGTGATTCACTGCGAGTTCACGCCCTGCACCGCGTCGTCACCTCTCCCGTGGCTGTCTCCGATGAGGAAGTGCGGTCGGCTGCCCGGGTGTATCAGCCGGTCTCGGCTGAGGTGATTCGCTTCGATCGGGAGAAATTCCTGAAAGATGCCTCCGTCACCCCGGTGGAAGTGACAGCCTTCTATGAAAAAAACAAGGAGGGTCTTCGTCTGGGCGAAGCCCGTTCCATCTCCTATGTGACGATTGAGCTTCCCGAAGAGAAGCAATCCCTTTCCGGCAAGGAGCGTCTCACGGAGCTTCAAAAACTCGCCGATCAGGCTGTGGCTGTAGGGAAGTTGCTGCGTGAAGGTGTCTCTCAAGGCGGTGATTTTTCAAAACTTGCCGAAAAAGCTTCTCTCCATGCAGAGAAGGCGGCTTCCGTTCAGCGCGATGGGAGTCAGGATGGGAAGGATTCCGACCTTCCGACACCGGTTGTTGCCGGAGCGTTCCGAATCCAGAAGGCCGGTGATGTCTCCGACATCATTCAGGATGGGGATTCCTTTTACATCCTTACCGTGGATGCGATTACTCCTCCCCGTCAGATGGAGCAGGCGGAGGTCGCGGAGAAAATCACCACGCTGCTCAAATCGGAGAAAGCCAACAAGGAAGCCGTTGCTGCAGCAACCAAGTCGCTTGATCAGATCCGTGCCGCCCTGAAGGCGGGTAAAACTTTTGATGAAGCGGCAAAGGCTGCTGGAGTCGCGACAGAGGCGATTTCAAACATCTCTCCGGATGACAGCAAAGTGACTGAAGAAAAACGCGCCTTTGCCGCCGCGACCTTGTCGCTCAAGGACGGGGAACTGGGGCAGCTTCAGCCAGCCCCCTGGGGTGCATTTTCCATCTACCTCGACAAGCGTACGCCGCTGACCGATGACCAGTGGAAGGAGCACCAGTCCGAGCTCTCCAAGAAGCTGCTCGGCAACGATCAGAGCATGCTTTTCAAGGAATGGCTGAATCAATCCCGCTCCACTGCAGGGATCAAGATGCTGGAGAAGCAACAAGGTGGGGGATAATTTCTCAGAGACGTCAAGTTCCCGTGATGCCCTCATCACTGAGTTAATGGATGAGGCGAGCGGCGATCTTGCCGTTGGCGAGTTGGAGTTCGCTCTGGAAAAATACCGCCGCTGCATCGAGCTTGATCCTGATTTTTTCGATGGTTGGCATGCGCTCGGCATGGCGTTGATGAAGACGGGCCGGTTTCCAGAAGCCATCGAGGCCGGACTCAAGGCGACACAACTCCGCCCCAACGACCAGCTCGCCTGGTCGAGCCTTTCCATGTTTTATGTGAGGAACAACCAGATCTCGGAGGCCGAGTCCGCAGGGGCCAAGGCCCGGATTCTCTCTTGGGGTGCAAAAATCGCCCCGGAGCCATCCGGTTCAGACCAAGCATCCCAGTAAGTCATCAAGCCCATGAGCAAACCATTCTTCATCACCACGGCGATCGATTACACCAATGGCGCGCCGCACATCGGCCATGCCTACGAGAAAGTGTTGGCCGACGTTCTTGCCCGTTTCCAGAGACAGAACGGCCGGGAGGTCTTCTTCCTAACCGGTGTCGATCAGCATGGCCAGAAAGTGCAGCAGAGTGCCGAGAAGGCAGGAGTTTCCCCTCAGGAGTATGTGGATAGTGTCACGGCGAAGTTCCGCGCACTTTGGGAGAAACTCGGAGTTCGCTACGACGGTTGGGCGGCGACCACTGATGAACTCCACAAGGAATGCGTCCGTGCCAACCTGCAGATGCTCTGGGACGACAAGGTGCCAGGCACCGACCGCAGCCGTTGGATCTACAAGAAGACCCAACGAGGCTTTTACAGTGTGCGGCAGGAGCAGTTTCTCACCGACAAGGAGCGCGGTCCTGATGGCGAGTTCGGCCCAGAGTGGCAGCCTGTCGAGGAACGCGAGGAGGAGAACTTCTATTTCCGTCTCACCGAGCATCCCGACCTCGGCTTCGATCCGAAGCAGTGGCTCCTCGATTTCATCGACCGGCGCAGCAGGGAGGGGAACGCTTTCGTTATCCCGGAGTTTCGTGTCACCGAGTTGCGCAACGCCGTCGAGAAGTTGGAGGGAGATCTTTGTATTTCGCGCCCCGAAGCGCGGCTTCAATGGGGCATCCCGTTTCCCGAGAGTTTCGGTGAAGGGTATGTGACCTATGTCTGGTTCGACGCACTGGTGAACTACATCACCTTTGCTCCCGGCCACGATCCTCATTTCAGCGAGCGTACCCCTACGGAAAAGGCCGCTGGATTCGGATTTCCCGACTTCTGGCCTCCTCTGCATGTCATCGGGAAGGATATCCTCATTCCCGCCCACGGTGTTTACTGGCCTGTCATGCTGAAGGCGCTCGGTTTCACTGACGAGGAAATGCCCACCTTGCTCGTGCATGGCTGGTGGAATATCTCCGGTGCAAAGATGAGCAAGAGTTTAGGCAACGTGATCGATCCCGATGTGCTGGCCGACAAGTATGGCTCAGCCGCCGTCCGCTACTACCTGATGAGCGACATCGCCACGGGACGCGATGCTGACTTCAGTGCAGAACGTCTTGTCCAGCGCTACAATGTGGATCTGGCGAACGGGCTCGGAAACCTCGTGAACCGGACGCTGAACATGACCTGGAAATATCGTGAGGGAAAGCCGGGGAAAGTCAAACTCACGGATGATATACGCGATCACTTGAGAGCGAATTGGGAAGCGCTTGAAGCCTATGTGAAAAAGATGGATGCGGCAGAAATTCAGGCTGGTCTTGAAATTATGGTGAATGTTGTGAATAGGGCCAATGCCTTGGTTGATTCTTCTGCGCCATGGAAGCTGGCAAAAGACCCTGAACAGGCCGACCGTCTTGATTGTATCCTGACGGCTTTGATTCTCTCCGCACGTGCAGCTGCAACCATGCTTCTGCCTGTGGCTCCTGAGGCTGCCGCCGAGATTCTGCTGCAGCTTAATTTAAAGGCTAATGCGTTGTCTCAGGATCTAGTGCTCGAATGGGTTTCCGAAGACTACTGCTGCGGAGAGCCGAAGCCGGTCTTTCCTCGTCTCGAACTCCCCACTGCTGACGCCGTCTGATGAACGCCGAGATTCTGGCCCAGTTGCAAACCGTTCCCTTCTGGAAGCGGCAGCGCTACTGGCTCGAATATTGGGGGCTTCGTTCCGCCTCGGGTCTGATTTCCCTGCTGCCGTGGCGTTGGATCGGACCACTTGCTTCCTTTGTCGGTGCTGTTTTTTTTACGGTTGACCGGCATCGGCGCAAGGTGTCGCTTGATAATCTGCGATGTGCTTTCGGCAATCGTTTTTCCGAAGAGGAACTTCATGCGATCGGTCGCAAATCGTACGGTGTTTTTGCCCGCACCGCCTTGGAACTCCTCTGGTCAGGCAATCTCTCACACGCCGTGCTTGATGAGATCATCACGACCGAGGGACTTGATCCGATGCCGGAGCATGGAGAGCCAGGACGTTCCGCCCTCTATTTCTGTCTTCATGCGGGAAATTTCGAGTGGTTGAGCCAGATCACCTGTCGTCACTTCGGCACCTTTCCCGTCATCGCCCAGAAGTTGAAAAATCCGCTACTCGGTCCGCTTTTTGACGGATGGCGTTCCTCGCTCGGCCAGCAGATCATGCCGCAACGCGGGGCGATGCTTCGCACCATCCGCCATCTCAGGGAGGGGGGCAAGATGGGAATGCTGGTCGATTTGAATCTCAAGCCGAGTGAGGGGCCGGTGGTGATCCGCTGCTTCGGGCACCTCCTGACGCCGGTGACACGTCTTCCCGCTGAGTTGGCCCTACGTAATGGTGCCGCCTTGGTTCCCGTGGTGTGCCTGCCGCGGCCCGATGGAGGCTATAGTGTGCGCTATCTTCCCGAACTCACCGTGACTTCGCAGTCCACGGTTGAGGAGATTACCCAAGCCTGTTGGGATGCGCTGGAGCCAAGTCTGCATGACCATCCGGAGCTTTGGCTCTGGAGCTATAAACACTGGCGCTATCGTCCTGAGGGAAGTCTCGGGAATGGGTATCCCTTTTATGCCAATAGTAACGAGGAGTTTCAGAGGCTGATAAAAAATCTCCCGTGAGGCGCGGTGCAAGAGTATTTTGGATTGAGATCAAGGCGCGACGAGGGAGAATACCCGCAGTGGTCTTCGACGAAGGAGCAACGCCGAGTTCATCCAAAGTAACTGCAACCCCTCCGGGCCGGGGCTTCTTTGACCACTGGCTGCGTCGTTCGCTCGTTACAGCCCACTGCGGGGATGCTCCTCACTCATTTCCTTGCCATTGGCCAAATATTCACCCGGCGCGACCACGCAAAATTTTTTATCAACCTCTCAGAACTCCTTGCGGCGAGCGGAAAGCTACCTTAAATATTTCCCAACCATGAAAGCCCTCTATTTCCTTCCTCTCGTCGCCATTTCTCTCCTGCTCTCGGGATGCAATACCGTGAAAGGACTTGGCGAGGATATCAGCGGATCGGCCAGCTGGACGCAGGACAAAATGTCCGGAGACAGTTCCTCGTCAACGAAGTCCTCGGATTCCCAGTACGTGCAGAATCCCCCGCAGTTCCAGAAAGCCAACTAAGACTGCGTCAGGATTGAGAAAAAAGATCGCGCAAAGAGGCAGAGACGCGAAGAGGGAAAATAGCGTTTTGTTTCTCTGCGATCTCTGCGCCTCTGCGCGAGAATCTGTATTCCCTCTGCGAGTTACTAGGCAAAAGGATCGATGGAACTTTCCTCGTTCCAGAGGTATTCGGCACGTCGGGCCACTTCAAGAGCACTCTCCCGTCCGTAGAGATGCGAGATCACTCCCAGGGTCATGTCGATACCTGCGGAGATTCCTGACGAAGTAAAAAAATTTCCATCCTCGACCCATCGAGCCTCCCTGACCCAGTGAACTGACGGGCCTTGCTCCCGCACCCAGTCAAAGGCGATTTTGTTGGAGGTCGCCCGATGGCCATCGAGCAGGCCTGTTTTCGCAAGCAGGGCACTCCCTGTACAGACGGTGGCGACAAGGCGTGCTTCGCGTGCTTTTTCACGGAGGAGATCAATAAAGCGATTTTCCAGCACCAGTGGTCTGGTGCCGATTCCTCCTGGGATGAGCAAGAGATCGAGAGTTGATGCCTCCTTGAGGGAGGCCTCGGCATAGCCCTTCACGCCAGCGCTGCTTTCGATGGTGCCGGGAATTTCGGAGAACAGTGTGATGGATACCTGGTCACCAAGCAGTCCCAGCATTTCAAGCGGACCGTAGAGATCGAGGAGTTCAAATCCGGGAAAGAGAACCGCTCCGACTTTGAAAGAATGGGAGGGAGGTTCCATGAGAGGGATCAGGGTATTTTTGATTCGGGCTGCAGCATCCAGGAGCAACTGTCGGAAATGGTCGTCTTAACATCTTTGCCGGTTGCCTCAATGACATTGGTGCCAGGTGTGAGCGTGACACCTGGGAAGCGGCAAACATGGATAGAGTCGGGATGCACGGCGCCGAAAATCTTTCCATTCACCTTCAACTCCACTTCGTTGCAGTTGGAGTAGATTTTTACTTCTGTGCTGGAGAGTTTACGGGGAGTCATCCGGGCGGAAGTGATATGCACCATCGGTTCGGGATTCCAATTCGCCTTGTAGAAGAAGAAAGCATCTTTCCTGAACTGCCGGTCTTCAGTGACAAGCCCCTTGTCATTCAGGGCCGGGGTGTTTCCCTCATGGCGCGCCTTGCAGGCGAAATCAAACATGCACCAGATAAAGGTGCCCCAGAGTTGAGGGTTATCCTTCATCGCTGCCCAATCGCCTTCGTGGACAAAGGCCTGCCATTCTTCCGGATGGAAGGCGCCCTGATGCACGGGTTGTACGAGATTGCCTTCCGTGTGGTGGGCGATATTGGCTCCCGCCCCGTATTCGCTGACAGCGATCCGTTTGCCGACCTCCTTTGAGAAGGAGGCGATCAAGCCGCCCATCGCGGAGGGGGATTTTTTGTCATACCAAGCAGGATACGCATTTAGCCCGATCTGTTCGGGGACATGATTAAAGGAGCGGTTCATGTGGCAGGAGGCAGCGACGATGAGTCGGTTCGGGTCGATTTCCTTGGCCGCGGACTGAAGTTCTGCAAGACCGGTGTCGCTGGGAGGCATCGGATCATTGCCGAGTTCATTGTAGATGCCCCACCAAGCAATGCTCGGGTGGTTGTAGAGTTGGTGGATCATCTCTTGCAGATACTCCTCGCTGTTTGCCCAGAACTCCCTCGTGGCACGGGTTTCATTGACCAGGGAAACTTCATCCCAGAGCAGGACGCCCTCGCGGTCATTGATCAGGTGCCAATTCTCACTTTGGGGATAGTGGGTATTCCTGACGGCGGTCACCCCCATCTCCTTCATCAACTGGGCATCATTTTCCTCATCCTGTGGAGAGATCGCCCAGCCCTTGTTACGCACATCCTGATGTCGGTTCACTCCGTGGACCGGATAGGGGTTCCCGTTCAGCAGGAATCCCTTCTCTTGGCTGATCGCCACAGTGCGAAGACCAAGTGGTTGGGTGACGGAATCCACCACCTGGCCGGCGTGCAGCAGGCTGACCGTGACGGTGTAAAGATAAGGATCCTTGCGCCCCTCCCAAAGATGGGGGGTAGGAATGGAAAGTGTCCGGATGACGGCCTGGGTTTCCTCGGGGGGAACTGATTGATCGGAGCTGTCGCTGGCGACGATCTGACCTGCGGCATCCTTGATCTCACTCCGAAGGGTGAAATTGGTTGGCTCGCCCGATTGATCAGTCACTTTCGGATCCGGGGCTCCCGCGATGGGATTCGTCGTAGCAGCCTTGGCCTTCACTTGTAAGAGGTTTGTTTTGGTCCTGTTTCCGTTGGAGACAATCGAACGGATTTCCACAACTGCTTCCTTGGGATTGAGAGAACGGGTGGTGAGGTAGACCCCGGGGGAGGCGAAATCAAGAGGTGAGATGCAGAACTCGTCCGTCACGATCAACTCAACATCACGGTAAAGTCCGCCATCGAGATTGAAATCCCCGGAGAGCGGGGGGAGATCCTCGCGGTGGGTGTTGTCAACCTGCACACGCAGTTCGTTGCTGCTTCCATACTTGAGATAATTGGTTAGCTCGTAGCAAAACGCCGTGAATCCTCCGCGATGTTCTCCGAGGAGCGTCTTGTTAATATAGGTCCTGGCCACTGTCCCGGCCGCTCCGAATCGGATGAACACCCGTTTCTTTCCCTTCCACTCCGCAGGGATGTCCAGGGAATGCTCATACCAGCAGGCACCCCGGTAATAACCGCTTTTCAGATGAGGGTCGGAGGACTTGATTTTGGCTGCATCCCGTTCTTTGGTTGCCGCCTCTGCTGCTGCGGGAGTTTCCAAGGTGGCGCTCACTGATGCTGGTCCCTCCTGGCCATCCTTCGCGTTCCAAGTGTGGGGAACGCTCACCTTTTCCCAGGAGTCGGACGGAGCTGCCACACCGCCATCATCCTTGATGAATTTCCAACCGTCGGCAACGGGAGTGATAGTGCGGTTGGTATCCGCATGGACTGCCTGGATCAAGGCAAGACAAACGAATGATGTGAAGAGAGTGAGCAGGGGGGCTCTGTGCATGATTGGATGATGGTGAACAAGTTAGGTTCACCTGTCAGCGAAATCTCACCCGCAAGGCCGTTTCAATTCCTGTGCGGTCTGCAAAACCAAGATCAATGGATCCTCCTTCGAATGAAACAAAAGTAGAAGATGCCGCCTTCTGTCGCTTGCTGGAACGATTACGCGGATGCGTCCAGACCGAAGGCCGTGTGGGCTAGCTTTGCTGCTTCGGCGATCTTTTCCTCGTCGAGGATCACCGCGATCTTGATCTCCGAGGTGGAGATCATCTGGATATTGATGCCGCCCTTGGCGAGTGCTTCAAAAAGTTTGGCCGCCACACCGGAATGGG